>Ga0169931_10014153_pt1 | contig 10824 bp, 8 predicted proteins | sample Kivu_15m_20L_FD_129675 | JGI IMG/M metagenome (GOLD analysis project Ga0169931, IMG submission 129675) | Freshwater microbial communities from Lake Kivu, Western Province, Rwanda to study Microbial Dark Matter (Phase II) - Kivu_15m_20L... | ecosystem: Environmental > Aquatic > Freshwater > Lake ... | reverse complement strand
TGTGCGCGATGAAGTCGGCTGCGTGCCGCTGCACCAGCCGATACAGCGTGGTCCGCTCCGGTCGGTGGCGCGCATCGTGCAGCGGCACGCCGTCGGGCGCGCGCGATGCGGTGTGATCGCCGGATAGACCGTGATGGCGGGCGCCGGACACGCGATGCCTGCGAGGTCTGGGCCCCGCACGGTGTCAGCGCCGGCAGCGGTCCGCCATCGACCACAGGACCGAGTTCCTTTGGTCTGCGACGAAGGACGGATGGACCTTGACCGGGAACACCACCCTGCCCGTCTCGAACCGGCCCGACTCGATCCGCTGCAGCATCAGCCTGCCCCCTTCGACGCCCATCTCGTAGGCCGGCGAGAACGCCGTGGTCAGGGCCGGCTTCGCGTACTGCCAGAACTCGAAGCCGTTGAAGCCGGTGATCATCAGATCGCCGGGGACGCGCAACCCGCGCGTCTGCACGAGGTGCTGCGCGGCGATCGCGATCTGGTCGTTGTTGGTGAAGATCGCATCCGGGGGTTCGTGAGCGTCGAGGTAGGCCGCCAGGCTCGCCTGCGTATCGACGTAGTTCGCCGACCCGCACTCGAGCACGGTGACATCCGCGTCCTTCAGTCGACGGCGCACCGCCTCGCGGACCCCGCGCTGCCGCTCCAGCACCGCGGGCCAGACCGTGCTCGGCACGAGGACCAGGAAGCGTCGCGCGCCTCGATCGATCATGTGCGTCGTCATCTCGTGGGCCCCCCGGAAGTCGTCCTGCCGGATGACGCAGCAGTCCTCTGAATCGGGTTCGATCGTCTCCTGGAAGGCGATGATCGGCCCGTGGAGCTCCAGCAGCCGCTGCAGCATCTTCCTTCGATCCGCGGTGCGACCCGACAGGAACACGCACAGTCCGTCGATGCGCGCGTGACGGATGAAGATCGAGTTGCCGACGTCCCCGGGCGCGATGACCTCCAGCAGGCAGCCGTAGCCGTTCGCCCGCAGCGAGGTGGTGAGACCGACGAGCACCCGTGCGATGAACGGGTCGGTCATGAACGTCTGCGTCGGATCCACGATGAGCATGCCCACCGTGAGGTTCCGGTCGGTGCGCAGCCCGCGGGCGCTCGCCTTCGGCCGGTAGCCGAGGCGCCGGATCGCCTCCTCGACCCGCGCACGCGTCTCGGGCCGGACGACGTCGAATCGCCCGTTGACAACGTTCGAGACCGTCATCTGCGAGACGCCGGCGGCCGCGGAGACATCCTTCAGCGTCGCGTTTCGCCGAACTCCCGGCTGTCTGACCACGGTTGCGTTCACCCTGCGTCGATGCGTCGCCGCGCGCAGCCCGGCCTGCTCCAGCCGCGTACCGGGGAACGCACGACCGAGGGCGATTGTAGCGTCGCCCCCTCGGGCGGCCGCGACCGACCGCGTCCGATCGCTCCAGCCCGCTTCGGCGAAGCATCGACGCCCGCCGCGAAGAGCCGTTGACAAGCGGCCCGTCACTGGCTCATGCTTTTAGATTGTAACGTTACAATTTTTCAGCAACTGTCGTTCGTCGGACCTGCATGCGGACCCAGGGAGACCATCGGCTTGCTGAGAATCGGCGTGGACATCGGCGGTACGTTCACCGACGTCGTCCTGATCAGGGATCGCATCGTCGTCACCACCAAGGTGCTGACGACCCCGGAGGCGCCGCAGGACGCCGTCCTGATCGCGATCGGCCAGGTGCTGCGACGCGTCGGTGCGCGGCCCGAGGACGTCGACCTGCTCGTCCACGGCACGACCCTCGCGACGAACGCGATCATCGAGCGCAAGGGTTCCAGGACCGCCTTCGTCACGACGCAGGGGCATCGCGACACGCTCGAGATCCGCTCGGAGGACCGGTTCGACATCTACGACCTCGGCATCAGCTTCCCGAGCGCGCTGGTGCCGAGGGACCGGCGGTTCACGGTCCCCGAGCGCGTCGATGCCCGCGGCCGGATCGTCAGGCCGCTCGACGCGGGCGCGGTCGCAGCGGTGGGCGACCGGCTGGCGGAACTCGAGGTCGAGTCCGTCGCCGTCGGCTTCCTGCATTCGTATGCCAACCCGACGCACGAGCAGCAGGTCGCCGAAGTGCTGGCCACGCGCCTGCCCCGCGTCCCGATCAGTCTCTCGAGCGACGTGTCGCCGGAGATCCGCGAGTACGAGCGCTTCTCGACGACCTGCGCCAACGCGTACGTGCGACCGAAGATCGAGGCCTACCTGTCGGCATTGCGCGTCGCGCTGCACGCGGGCGGGTTTCGCTGCCCGCTCCTGATGATCCTCTCCGGCGGAGGGCTGGCCACCGTCGAGACCGTCGCGCAGTACCCGGTCCGTCTCGTCGAGTCGGGGCCCGCGGGCGGGGCGATCTTCGCGTCGGGGCTCGCGCGCACCTACGGGCTGAAGTCGGTCATGTCCTTCGACATGGGCGGCACGACGGCGAAGCTGTGCTTCATCGACGACGGCAACACGCGCATGAGCCGGATCTTCGAGGCCGCGCGGCACTACCGGTTCAAGAAGGGAAGCGGACTGCCGCTGCGCATCCCGGTGATCGAGATGGTCGAGATCGGTGCGGGAGGCGGCTCCGTGGCACGCATCGACGAGCTGGGGAGGCTGCGGGTCGGGCCCGACAGCGCAGGGGCCTCGCCCGGGCCCGTCAGCTACGGCCTGGGCGGATCGAGACCGACGGTCACCGATGCCGATCTGTGCCTGGGACGCCTCGATGCGGCCGGCTTCGCAGGCGGATCGATCGCCCTGGACGAGGCGCGTGCGCGACGCGTCATCGACGAGACGATCGCCCGGCCGCTCGACTGCCGGATGACCGTCGCGGCCAGCGCGATCGGCGAGCTCGCCGAGGAGCACATGGCGAACGCGGCCCGGGTCCATGCGGTCGAACAGGGCCGCAACGTCTTAGACTGCGTGATCGTCGCCTCGGGCGGCGCCGCCGGGCTGCACGTGGCCAGGCTGGCCGAGAAGCTCGGGATCGACCGGTTCATCGTGCCCCGCCACGTCGGCGTCGGCTCGGCGATGGGGTTCCTCCAGGCGGACATCTCGTTCGAGGTGGTCAGGAGCCACCTGCGCGAGCTCTCCCGCTCGACGCCCGCGGAGGTGGCCGAGCTGATCGACGCGATGACCCGGCAGGCGGTGTCCGCGGTCCGGTCCGCATCGCCCCGGGGCAAGGTCACGGTCAAGGCGACCGCGTTCCTGCGCTACGTCGGCCAGGGCCACGAGGTCCGCGTGGAGTTGCCGGGCGGGCGCGTCGACGCGGACCTGCCCGACACGCTGTTCCGGCTGTTCGAGTCGGAGTACGAGCGGCTCTACAGCCGCAGGGGACCGGACAGCGCGGTGGAGACCGTCGCCTGGTCGGTGATCGCCTCCGTCGTGCAAGGCGAGACCCCCGATGCCCCCGCGCCCGCTCGCGCGTTCGTGCCCGACCCCGACGCCACGCGTCGGGTCGCCTCGATGTCCCGCCCGGACGGCGAGGACATCCCCGTCTACGTCCGCGACTCGCTCGTGGCCGGCTCGGTCGTTCGCGGGCCCGCGATCATCACCGAGGCCGAAACGACCGTGATGCTCACCTCGAGCTTCGACGCCGTCATCGACGAGCGCCTGGCGATCGACTGCAGGCGCAAGTCCGCAGACCCATCCATCCGGGAGTCGCGCGCATGAGCACCGGCTCGCTGCATACCCAGGGCATCGTGCGGCAGGTGATGTGGGACCGCCTGCTCGCGATCGTCGAGGAGCAGGCGCAGACGCTGATCCGCACCTCCTTCAGCACCACCGTGCGCGAGGCGGGCGATCTGTCGGCGGGCGTGTTCGACGTCCGCGGGCGCATGCTGGCGCAGGCCCAGACCGGCACCCCGGGGCACGTCAACTCGATGGCCTGCGCGGTCCGGCACTTCCTGGACGTCATCCCGGCCGACACCATGCAGCCCGGTGACTGCTACGTCACCAACGACCCGTGGCTCGCATCCGGGCACCTGCACGACTTCACGGGCGTGACGCCCGCATTCCGCGACGGCAGGCTGGTGGGCCTGTTCGCGGCGACCATCCACGTGGTGGACGTGGGCGGCCGGGGGCTCGGCACGGAAGGCAGGTCCGTCTTCGAGGAAGGCATCCGCATCCCGATCCTGCCGTTCCTGCGACGCGGGGTGGTGAATGCCGACCTGCTCGCGATCATCCGGGCCAATACGCGGACCCCGCTCGAGGTCGAGGGCGACCTGCTCTCGATGGCCGCCGCCGGCGACGAGGGGGCGAGACGGCTCGCGTCGATGATGCGGGAGTTCGGGATCGAGGCCCTGGACGAGCTCGCCGACTACGTGATCGACACGTCGCGCGCGGGGATGCTCGCCGCCATCCGCGCGCTGCCCGCCGGCACCTACACCAACGAGATGACCGTCGACGGCTACGAGTCGGCCATCCGGTTCCGGGCGGCGATGACGATCTCGGACTCGCGCATCCACGTCGATTTCGACGGCACGAGCCCGCAGTCGCGCTTCGGCATCAACGTGGTGATGAACTACACCTTGGCCTACGCGTCGTACGGCATCCGCTGCGTCGTCGGGCCGCACATTCCGAACAACCACGGCTCGCTCGAGGTGATCTCGATGAGCGCGCCGGCCGGCTCGATCCTGAACGCGGCGCCGCCCGCACCGGTCGCGGCCCGCCACATCATGGGTCACGTGCTCCCCGACCTGATGCTCGGCTGCCTGGCCGAGCCGTGCGGCGGACGGGTGCCGGCCGAAAGCTCGCTGATGTGGAACCCGCAGTTCCGCGGCAGCCGCGGCTTCGACGGCACGCCGACGGACTGGCAGATCTACCTGTTCAACAGCGGCGGCACGGGCGGCGCGGCGGATCGCGACGGCTACTCGGCCACCGCGTTCCCCGCCGGCATCCGGATCGTCAGCACCGAGGCGGCCGAGGCGGCGGCCCCGATCCTGATCTGGCGCAAGGAGCTCGCCTGCGACACCGGCGGGGCCGGCACGCATCGCGGCGGGCTCGGCCAGGTCGTCGAGGTCGGCAGCGTCACCGGCGACGCGTTCGAGCTCTACGCGATGTTCGACCGCGTCGAGAACGCCCCCGCGGGGCGCGCCGGCGGCTCGGACGGCGCGACGGGCGAGGTACGCCTCGCGAGCGGTCCGACGCTGTCGTCGAAGGGCATCCACAGCGTACCCCCGGGCGATCGGCTCGTCCTGTCCCTGCCGGGCGGCGGCGGCTACGGGGATCCGCGCGCCCGCAGCAGAGCGCTCGTCCGTGACGACGTCCGGCTGGGCTACGTCAGCCCGGACGGTGCGCGAAAGGCCTACGGACTCGATTGACCGGACCCGCACCGGAGCGCACCGGAACGGGACGGGATTCACACCACGACAAGGAGGATCACATGTTCAGGTTTGCAAACGGCGTGACCGCAGCGGTCTTCGGCCTCTCGACACTGATGGCCTGCGGGATCGCGACCGCGCAGACGAAGTGGGACATGGCCACGGCGCTGCCCGTGAGCAACTACCACACCGTGAACCAGCAGAAGTTCGCCGCGGGCGTGAAGGCCGCGACCGGCGGCAAGCTCGAGATCACGGTCCACCCGAGCGCGTCGCTGTTCAAGCAGCCCGAGATCAAGCGGGCCGTGCAGACGAACCAGGCGCAGCTCGGCGAGCTTCTCTTCGGCCACCTCGCCAACGAGAACCCGATCTTCGCGGTCGACAACATCCTGTTCCTCACGACGACCTTCGAGCAGGCCCGCAAGCTCGACCAGGCCGCGCGCCCCTACATCGAGAAACTGCTCGATGCCCAGGGCCTGAAGCTGCTGTACTCGGTGCCGTGGCCGCCCCAGGGCATCTACTCGAACAAGCCGATCGCCGCGCTCAGGGACCTGGAGGGGCTCAAGTGGCGCTCGTACAGCCCGCAGACCGCGCGGCTCGGCGAGCTCATCAAGGCGCAGCCCGTCAACGTGCCCGCGGCGGAACTCACCGCGGCGCTGGCCTCCGGGCGCGTCAACTCGATGATGACCTCGGCCGCCAGCGGCGTCGACGCGAAGGTCTGGGAGAACATCAAGTTCTTCTCCGACGTGAAGGCGGGGCTGCCCAAGCAGTTCGTTATCGAAAACAAGGCGAGCTTCGAGAAGCTGCCCGCCGACCAGCAGAAGGCGCTGCTCGACGAGGCGGCGAAGGCCGAGGCGGCCGGCTGGTCGGTGGTCACGCAGGTCGCGAAGGACACGACCGACGAGCTCCGCAAGCGCGGCATGACGGTCTCCGAGCCGAACGAGAAGCTCGCGGCCGAGCTGGCGACGCTCGGACGAACCATGACCGACGACTGGCTCAAGACCGCGGGGCCGGACGGCAAGGCCGTCATCGACGCGTTCAGGAAGTGACGCGGCCGTGGGGACGCTGACCCGACGGCTGTATGCCTGCGGTGCGATCGGCGCGGGCGCCGCGCTGATCGCGCTCCTGGGCTGCGTGCTCTATTCGATCGCGGCCGCCGCGTTCGGGTTCGTGGCGCGCGGCGTCGAGGACGTAGCCGGCTACCTGCTGGCCGCCTCCTGCGCGTTCGCGTTCGGATCGGCGTTCGCCAAGGGCGAGCACATCAGGGTGAACCTGCTGCTGGGACGGCTGACGGGCGCGCCGCGCCGCGCACTGCTCGTGTTCGCGCACGGGGTCGCCGCCGCGCTCGGCGCGCTGCTCGTCTACTCGAGCTTCAGGCTCGTCTACTTCTCGTGGCGCTTCGACGAGCGGGCCATCGGCATGCTGCCCATCCCGATGTGGATCCCGCAGGCGCCCCTGCTGATCGGGACGGTCGTCCTGCTCGTCGCGATCGTCGACGGCCTGTTCCGCGTCCTGCGCGGGGAGGCGGTGCCGGACGCCTCCGACAATCTCCTGAGCGACCGGTGAGCGCATGGACGCGACCGTGATCTTCCTCACGCTGCTCGCGCTGCTGTTCGGACTGCTCGCCTCGGGGGTCTGGGTGGCCTTCACCCTGATCGGCGTGGCGACCGTCGCGACGCTGGCGTTCACGAACCGGCCCGTTGCGGACGCGATGGCGACGTCGATCTGGGGCGGCATGACGAGCTGGAGCCTGACCGCCCTGCCGCTGTTCATCTGGATGGGCGAGATCCTCTTCAGGACGCGCCTGACGAAGGACATGTTCCGCGCGCTGGCGCCATGGGTGGGGCCGATCCCGGGGCGCCTGCTGCACGTGAACGTCGCCGGGTGCACGGTCTTCGCGGCCGTCTCCGGCTCGTCCGCCGCGACGTGCGCGACGATCGGCAGGATCACCCTGAAGGAGCTCGAGTCCAGGGGCTACCCGGACCGCCTGAGCATCGGCTCGCTCGCGGGCGCCGGCACGATCGGCCTGCTGATCCCGCCGTCGATCATGATGATCGTCTACGGCGTGGCCGCGGACGTCTCGATCACGGAACTCTTCATCGCCGGGGTGATCCCCGGACTGCTGCTCGCCGCGCTGTTCTCGGCGTACATCGTGCTCTGGGCGCTCCTTCATCCGGGCGAGGTCCCGGCACCCGATCCGGGCATCCGCTTCGCGGACAAGGTCCGGGCGCTGCTGGGTCTCCTCCCGATCGCCAGCCTGATCGTGGCGGTGCTGGGCTCGATCTACTTCGGGATCGCGACGGCGACGGAGGCGGCCGCGCTGGGCGTCGTGGCCGCGCTCGCCCTCGCCGCGCTCCAGGGCCAGCTCACCACCGAGGCGTTCGTGGCGGGCGTCGCCGGCGCCGTCCACACGACCGCGATGATCACGCTGATCCTGGCCGGGTCGTCCTTCCTGACCCTCGCGATGGGCTACACCGGCCTGCCGCGAGGGCTGGCCCAGTGGGTCACGTCGCTGGAGCTCTCGACGCTCGGATTCCTGGTCGCGCTGAGCCTGCTCTTCATCGTCCTCGGATGCTTCCTGGACGGCATCTCGATGGTCGTGCTGACGCTGTCGGTGCTGCTGCCGGCGATCAAGGCCGCCGGCATCGACCTGCTCTGGTTCGGGATCTTCGTGATCCTGCTCGTCGAGATGGCGCAGATCACGCCGCCCGTCGGGTTCAACCTGTTCGTGATCCAGGGCCTGACCGGTCGCTCCATCGGCTACGTGGCCGCCTGCGCCCTGCCCTTCTTCTTCGTGATGATCGTGGCGGTCGCCGCGATCACGCTGTTTCCCGAGCTCGTCACGTGGCTGCCCTCGCAGATCCGCAGAACGTGAACGTGCCCCCTCTCCATCGTCCGACCGTACTCCCGGGAGATCTCGCAGGATGAATCAGTCGTCGGTAATCTGGTTGGGCGACGGACTCGTCGCCGCGTCGGACGCGAAGATCTCGGTGCTCTCGCCGACGGTGAAGTACGGCATCAACGTCTTCGAGGGCCTGCGCTGCTACGCGGACCCTGACCGTCGGGACCTGCGGATCTTCCGCATGGAAGAGCATCTCCTGCGCCTGCAGGAGTCCATGCGGATGATGCGCTACGAGGAGCCGCCTTCCGTGGATCGGCTCCGGGGGATCGTCCTCGACACCCTTCGCGCCAACGACGTCAGGGTCGATACCCACGTCCGGCTCTCCGTCTACGTCCTCGGCGAGGGCACGATGGACGCGCGCGGCCCCCTGTCGGTCATGTGCGCGCTGCACGTCGGCCCCTCGAAACCGATCGCGGAGCGCTCGGTTCGCGCGCAGGTGAGCTCGTGGCGGCGGATCGACGACCAGGCGCTGCCGCCCCGCATCAAGAACGCCGCGAACTACTCCAACGGTCGGCTCGCGCTGATGCAGGCGCGCGACGACGGCTACGACGAAGCCATCTTCCTCACCCGCGAGGGGCACGTCTCCGAGGCCGCCGCCGCATGCCTGTTCATCGTCAAGAACGGGACGATCGTCACCCCGCCGGTCACCGCAAGCATCCTCGAGTCGATCACCCGAGGCTCGCTGATCGACCTGTGCCGGCGCGAGCTCGGCCGCGAGGTCGTCGAGCGCGACATCGACCGTACCGAGCTGTACACCGCCGACGAGGTCTTCCTGTGCGGCTCGGCGTACGAGGTGACCCCGGTCGTCGGCATCGATCGGCTGACGATCGGAGACGGTGCGGCCGGTCCGGTCACCCTGAGCGCCTGGGACGTCTACCTCGAGACGGTCCGAGGCCGCAATCCTGCCCGCGCGCAGTGGACGAGCGCCGTCCACGGCTCGGCGGGCTGACGTCCGTCGCCACGTCGCCTGCGACTTCAGCGAGCCCGAGGCAAGGATGAGGCTGATCAGTTTCACGGTCGAACGGCACGCGTCGTTCGGCATCCTGGACGGCGAGTCGGTCATCGACCTCGGGCGCAGGCTGCCCTCGCCGCACACCGGCCTCGCGCAGGCGCTCGCCGATCCTGGGACGACCGGGCTCGAGCGACTCGCCGCCTCGACGGTCGACTACCTGCTCCGCGACGTCGTGCTGCACACGCCGATTCCGTCGCCGGGCAAGATCGTCTGCGTCGGTCGGAACTACGCGAGCCACGCCGCGGAGGCGGGGCTCGCGCTGCCGGAGCACCCGAGTCTCTTCGCGCGACTGCCGCAGAGCCTCGTCGCGCACGCACAGCCGCTGCGCATGCCGGCGACGTCCGAACAGTTCGACTACGAGGGCGAACTGGCGCTGGTGATCGGCACGCCGGGCCGGAACATCGATCCGGCCAAGGCCCTCGATCACGTCGCGGGCTATGCCTGCTTCAACGACGGCAGCGTCCGGGACTACCAGTTCAAGCATTCGCTGATGGCCGGGAAGAACTTCCTCCACAGCGGATCCTTCGGGCCCTGGCTGGTCACCGCGGACGAGATCCCAGATCCGGGCGCGCTGACGGTGCTCACCCGCGTGAACGGCGTCGAGCTTCAACACGGGCACACCGCCGACCTCATCTTCGACATCCCGTTTCTGATCGCGTACGTCTCCCGGATCCTTCCGCTCGAAACCGGGGACGTCATCTCCACGGGCACGCCCGAGGGCGTCGGCCTGTCGCGCGTGCCGCCGCGCTGGCTCGCGGCGGGCGACGTCGTCGAGGTGGAGATCCCCGGGGTCGGCCTGCTCCGCAACGCCGTCGAGGAGGATGAGGATAGGAATTTTAACCGCCCTCAGCAACGCCCAAGTGAGCCCTGAGGACCGTGCTGGGGCCGCCTGAAGTGCCGAGATTGGGTGCCGAGGAGCTCGCATTGAGCTTATCCGGCCGGTGATTGACCGTTGGCATGGGGTGGGCACGGAGGGGCAAAGAGCGCTTTCGACATCGACCAGAGCGTTGAGCCTGCGAGCCCCGCGCGAACCGTCGGGGGTCAGGCCGAGTCACGACAAGACGATGTGGCACCCGTCAGTTCCAAGCCATCCAGGCCGGTATCGGCCGGCCACCCATGCCTGACTCGGGCTTTCCGAAGGCCCGAGGCCGTTTGAGATTCCTGGCGCCGCAAGTGATGCACGTGAACAGCGAGTTCATCTCGTGACGGTTCCCGACCACCCCTTCGCTGGCGACCACCGGCGGTGGCAGCGTGTCGGGGATCCGCGGCACGCGCGTCGTGCACGGTTCGCGCTGCAGCGCGAGCGTGCCGACGGCACGCTCACTCGATCTTGATGCCCGTCGTCCTGGCGAGTTCGACCCAGGTGGCGATGTCGCGCTTCTGCAGCGACGCCAACTGGGCCGGCGTGCCTGCTCGAATCGGGATGCCGATCGCCGAGATCAGGTCTTGGACCTCCTTCGACCCGAGACTGGCGGCGATGTCCGCGTTCAGCCGCGTGACGATGGTCGTCGGCGTGCCGGCAGGTGCGAAGATTCCCAGCCATCCCATGACCTCGTGCTCCGTATAGCCCGATTCGGCGAGGGAAGCGAGTTCCGGGGCGAAGGGCGCA
>Ga0169931_10014152_pt1 | contig 10825 bp, 5 predicted proteins | sample Kivu_15m_20L_FD_129675 | JGI IMG/M metagenome (GOLD analysis project Ga0169931, IMG submission 129675) | Freshwater microbial communities from Lake Kivu, Western Province, Rwanda to study Microbial Dark Matter (Phase II) - Kivu_15m_20L... | ecosystem: Environmental > Aquatic > Freshwater > Lake ... | reverse complement strand
TACTTCGTTCCAGGCTCGTCGCTCATCGGCAGGTCGAGCATAAAGCCGACATTGTCCGGCGCACTGAGCATCTCCCAGAGGGTCGGTTCGCCACCCTGAGTCTTGATCCCCAGCCCCGAGGACATCGTCAGCAGATGCAAGAGCTGCACCGCCCGCTTCCGCTCGTCGATATTGGCGATCGGACCCCATCCCCCTCCCCCTTTCCCTTTCCCACCTTGAAAGATCGAGAGCATCGACTCGCTGACCGACGAGAAATGCCCGCGTGCGATTGCCAGACCGACGAGCGTCGTCGTGATCGGCTTGGTCACCGAGGCGATGTCGTGCGGCGTCCGCCCGTTGTAGGGGTAAAACGAGGCCTCGGTCACCAGCTTGCCATTGCGGACGATCAGCAGGCTGTGGATCGGCGCCTCGCGCTCCCGCAGGGACTCGATCGCCGCGGCGATCCCCCCAGAGTCGATCCCCTGCGATTCCGGCGTCGCCACCGGCCACTCACCTGCCGCTTGCCCTGACTCCCGGGGCTGGGCAGTGGTTAAAGCCAGCGCCGCGATCAGCGCTAACGCCGTCAACCCGATCGACCCGAGGTCGGAACGAAGGTTCAACCTGCTCATTCTCCAAAGCCCCCTTTTTGATTAGAGCGTATCCGAAAACCTGTCCGTAGATCTGAACCCGCCTATTATGCAGATTCACGCAGGTGGAAACCAGGTTGAAGGCTGAACCCCGGGCAGAATGCAGGGGGCTGCACGCTGACGGCTTGAGAGAGGGGAACAGACCCGCTGGCTTTCCGCGAGCCACCCTGCCTCTGCCTGACAGAAGAGGGGGCCGGATCCGCCATCTCGGCAGGCCCGGCCCCCTTTCCTCGCGATCGAATCATCCCCTCTCACAGAGGGGACGAGGTTAGAAGTTGAGTTTCAGCCCCATGACGATCCGGCGCGCGTTGGCGGCGGCGGTATAGGAGCCAAACAGGGCGTTGACCTGATTGCCGTTGCCATCGAAGCGGGCCGTCGTGTTGACGCCGGTGAACTGGGTGTGGTTGAAGGCATTGTACATCTCCAGACGGTACTGGATGCGCACGCCGCCATCCCTCGTCAATTGGAAGGTCTTGAAGAGGGAGATGTCCCAGTTGTTGGTGCCGGGCAGACGGAAGACGTCCTTCGGCGCGTTGCCGCGCCCGAAGTTCCCGGCCGCCGTTGGCGAGGCAAAAGCGTTGACGTTGAGGTGGCATCCCCCGACGGCGGTGGTCTGTGCTGCCGTCGCGGTCGCGGCAAAGGCGTGGTTGCAGAGCGAGTTGCGCTGGTCTTTCGGCAGCACCGGATTGGCGATCATGACGACCCGGCTGTCGACCCCGGCGCCGCCGCCCCCAACCAGGTCGCGCGCCTGGACGAGGGAGTAACCAACCCCCGACGGAGAGCCGCTGATGAAGGAGGTGACGCCGGAGAGCTCCCACCCGTCGAAGACCTGCCGGGTGACACCGTTGTTGATGAACCGGCTCAGGCTCGGCACCCGATAGACGTAGTTGAGGACGAAGTTGTGCGTCCGGTCAAAGTTGCCTCGGCCGTAGTTGCGGACCTGGCGATCGATGAACGGGTTGATGGCCTCGTTGTTGCCGTTGACCAGGTTCATCAGCTTCGACCAGGTGTAGCTCACCCCGAAGGAGAGGCTGCTCGACATCCGCCGATTGAGCTGAACCTGCATGGCGTGGTAGTTGGAGTTACCCCCCGTCTCGATCAGCTGGATGTCGCCATAGCCCTTGATCGGGCGGAGGAAGTTGTCGGGCAGCGGCGTCGTTCCGCCGGCAACGGTTGGGTCGATGCTCGACGGCAGGAAGCGTGCGCCATAGGGAACAGCGTTGAGGCTGAGCCGCTGCAGCAGGTGGCGTCCGAGCGATCCCGTGTAGGCGACATCGAGGACCGTGTTGAGGCCGATGTCGCGCTGAATGCCCAGGCTGTAGTTGTAGACGGCCGTCGGCGCGAAGGTCGGATCGACAGCGTTGACATTCGGGGGACTGATGCTGAGCGGCGTCGCGAGCAGATCCCGGATGGTGGTGAAGTTGGCCGTGTAGGTGATGACATTGGGCGGCTGCTCGCGCTGTTGCAGCACCTGGTCATCGTTGAAGCGGTCGTAGAAGACGCCGATGCCGCCGCGCAGCGCGGTCTTGCCATCGCCGAAGAGGTCGTACGAGAAGCCGAGACGCGGCGCGACCTGGATCGGCGGCGACTTGAAGACCCGCTCCTCGACCCGACGCATCCCCTGGAAGGGCGTGCCGGTTCCATCGGCGAAGGTGTTGATCTTGACCGACGCCTGCGTCGCGCCGGTGATCGGATTGCGCGCGACACGGTTGGTGCCGGAGCAGGGATTGCTGGTGACGCAGAACGGCGTCATCAGAGCCGGCTGCTTCGAGGGGTCATAGAGGGACCGGTCGAAATAGACCAGCGGATCGTTCTCGCTGTAGGTCGGCTCGATGTAGTAGAAGCGGACCCCGGCGTCGATCGCGAACCGCCGCTTGACCTTCCAGTTGTCCTGCACGAACCACTCGATGTTGCGGTAACGCGCGTGGCCGTCGAGCTTGTTGTTCGATTCGGTGTAGGCGTTGACCGAGCCGAGCAGCGCGTTGGCGAAGGGATGGTTGGTGTCGAGCGGGTTGTTGATGTTCCGATCGAAGTTAAAGGTGCCGTTGAAGGCGGCGGCGCGCGCCGCGTTCCGCGTCGTGTACTCGAAGTAGAAACCGGTCTTGATGTTGTGGCTGCCACGGATCATCGTCAGGTTATCCGACCAGTTCCAGATGTTGTTGGTGCCGAAGAAGGGGAATCGCTGCTCGATGTTGAGCTGCGGCGCATTCGAGATTCCGCCGTAGGTCACGTTCGGGACCAGACGGAGCGGGTTGGCGCCCGGGAAGAACTGCGGGAGCGTCATGCCCAACTTGACCCGGTCATTGCGGTCGATCCCCTCCTGGTTGAGCGGGTTGACCGTCTGCAACGCCCGGTTGACCCCAAAGGTGAACTCGTTGGTGATCGTTGGCGAGAAGGTGTGGATCAGCGTACTGACGATCCCGCGGCTGTCGATCTGGTACTTGATCGGGAACTGCGGCCAGACATTCGACGCGAGGACGAAGTTGAAGTCCCCCTTGAAGGCCTCGTAGTTCTGGATGCCGCGCGCATAGAAGGTCGTCTTGCTCGAGATGTTCCAGTCGACGCGCAGGATCTCCTCCCGACGCGGCTGGTCGACGAGGCTCTGGAAGACGTTGTTGAAGGTGTTGGCCGAGTTGTTGAAGTTCGGCTGCGGGAAGATGTTGAGCAGCTTCTGCCCGTTCGGGTCGATCCGGTTGGCCGGAATGATGTTGCCCGGGAAGGGCTGGCCCGTCACGGGATCCCGCACGACGATCAACCGGTTATTGGTGTCGAGGCTCTGCGAAAAGTCGCCGGCCCGCTCGCGCGCCGTCGGATAGGTGATCGTCCCCTGGCGCGTCGGGTAGAGGCGCGGCAGATACTCCTGCGACCAGAAGAAGAAGAGCTTGTCCCGGTTCTTGTTGAAGTTGGTCCCGGGAATGATCACCGGTCCGCCAATGGTCCCTCCCCAGTAGTTGAAGCGGTAACGCTGCTTCGGAATATTCCGGAGCTTGTTGAAGAACTCGTTGGCGTTGAACTGCTCGTGTCGCTTGAAGTAGAAGCCGCTGCCGTGAAAATCCCGGGTGCCGTTCTTGATGACGACGTTGATCGTTCCGCCGCTGCTGCGGCCGTATTCGGCCTGGTAGTTGGTCAGCAGCACTTTGACCTCGCCGATCGCGTCGAGGCCTGGCGCGAGGTACGGGCCGAGCTGCGAGCCTGTGTCGAGCGACGAGATCCCGTCGAGCGTCAGGTTGACCGTCCCCGGCCGGCTCCCGTTGATGCTGACGCCGACGAGGTTGTTCCACCCCGGCGCTTCCCGGTTGGCGGTGTCGACCACTCCCGGCAGGAGTTTGACCAGTCCCATGTAGTCCCGACCTTTGAGCGCAATGCTCTGGATCTGCTGCTCGTCGATCAGACCGGCCCGCTCGGCGCTCTCGGTCTTGACGAAGGTCTGCTCGGCCGTGATCGTCACCGTCTGGCTGACATCCCCGACCTCCAGCGTCAGTCGCCCGATCGGGACGCGCTCGTTGGCGGTCACCGCGATCCCACTGCGCTCAAACTTCTTGAACCCGCCGGCGGTCACGGTGATCGTGTAGACGCCCGGCAGCAGTTGCGGCGCGGTGAAATTGCCCTGGTCATCCGTGGTCAGCGTGACGACACGAGCCGTCTCGACATTGGTCACCTCAACCGTGGCATTTGGCACCGAGCCCCCCTGGGCGTCGAAGATCGAGCCCGAGATCTGCCCGGTAAGACCTTGGCCGAAGGCGGCGCCGGAGAGCGCCCCCGCCAGCAGCAGAAGCATGGCCAAGCCGGGCCACACCCCCCTCTTTGTCCTTTTGAAAATCATCCTATTCCTCCAGGTTGAATTCGCGCTTTCATTCATCAAACGACGCCTCCAGGAACGCCCCAGGGCAGGGGATCCACGCCGGTTGATTGATCTGACCAAAAAATACTGTCGACGACTGCCGCCTCGGAGGCAGAGACCTCATCCGCCCTGGGCTGATTCCAGGGTCAAGCGATGACCTCAGCCATCATGCGGGGCCGATAACTTAGGGCCATGCCAACTGCCGAGGGCAAGGCCCGAAGCTCCGCGATAGTGATCGAACAACGAATAAATTGAATTGCGGTGAATCAACATGTAAAAGACGGGCGAAGTGTACCGACTGGACCCACACCTTGCAAGGTCTTTTGTTCCATCTTCGCCGCTCTGGCAACTTTTGATTGCGCGACAGCTCGCCTTGATTGGACCCGGCGCGTTTCTCATCCCTGGATCTGTTAGGATCCAACTGGTCGAAGCCGCGCGGCTCTGCACAGGCGAACGAAGACGGACTGACCGTTGCCAGTCGAAAAATAAGGAGAGGCAGAACCCCTCTCCTTCAAGGCTAGCTTTGCTGGGATGAAAACTTGGAAGACAATGATGCAGGAAACCCTCCTGCACACTTACTTCTCGGCAAAAAGCGTGCCACGCCCGCGGAAGGGCGACTCCGGTCTCTCTGGAACGGAAAACTCCCTTGTCAAAGGGAGACTTACCGCCCTTCACGGGACAGGGAGCGCTCAGCCGAGCCGGCGCATGGGGTTGGATTCATCCATTATTTTGGAGAATGGCTTCAATTTTTCGGAGAGCGGCGGAGCCGGGAAGGAGACCCGAGAAGGAGATCATCGATGCGCATCTACTATTCCGATCGCTACGCGATCCCCTTGCCGCCGGGGCATGCCTTTCCGATGGAGAAGTACCGGCTGACCCGCGACCGCTTGCTCGCCGAGGGAACGATCACCCACTGGCATCTGACGGAGCCGGCGCTCGCCAGGGACGAGGATATCCTGCTGGTGCACGAGCCGGCCTACTGGAGCCGCTGCGTTCGCGGAGAGCTGACGCGGCACGAGGTGCGGCGGATCGGCTTTCCCTGGTCGGAGGGGCTGGTCCGTCGATCGCGGGCCTCGGTGCAGGGGACGATCCTCGCCGCCGAGAGCGCGCTGCGCGACGGGGTCTCCTCGAACCTCGCCGGCGGGACCCACCACGCCTATGCTGACCACGGCGAGGGCTACTGCGTCCTCAACGACATCGCCATCGCCATCCGGGTCCTCCAACGGAACCGCCGCATTCGCCGCGCGACGATCATCGACTGCGATGTCCACCAGGGCAACGGGACCGCCGCCATCTTCCAGGGCGATCCAGACGTCTTCACCTTCTCGATGCACGGCGAAAAGAACTTTCCCGCCCACAAGGAGCAGAGCCATCTCGACCTGGCCCTCCCGAACGGACTCGGCGACGAGGCCTACCTCGCCCTCCTCGAATCGCACCTCCCGCTCCTCCTCGACCAGTCCCGACCCGAGATCGTCTTCTACCAGGCGGGCGTCGATCCACACGAACGGGACCGTCTCGGCAAGCTTCAGTTGACCCTCGACGGGCTCTCCCGCCGCGATCGCCTCGTCCTCGACGCTTGCCGCGCGCGTCGGCTCCCGATCGTCACCACCATGGGCGGCGGCTATGGCAAACGGATCGAAGAGACGGTCGAGGCCCACTGCAATACCGTCCGCGCCGCACTCCTCCTCCACCAGACTTTTCGCTCCTCAACGATGGAGGAAGAAAAAAATTCCGTGTGAGTGCACAAGGCACTTGACAGGGGGAGGGTGGATGAATAGAGTCTAGAACTTTGCGGAGCTAGGTCTTCGTTAAACAGGGGGCGCCAGCGGGCGCAATTGTGGAGACGCCCCCGGATTTGGCTTTCGAGCCGAGTCTTTGTGTAAATATTGTGGCGTTGCGGTTCTCGTGAGACAGGCCGTCAGACGAGCAATCCGGAACGGGATGACTGAGCACTCAGGATTCCCGAAACCTTCAGGATCGCTGGCTTCGACGGTCGGAACCCACCGGAGCGTTGCCTCAGGCAACATCTTCACTCAAGATCACGCCACAGAAAAACCAGGCGACCAGGGACGCCAGATCCACAGACTCTCTCGCTGATCTCCCCGGACAACAAAAGGTTTCGTGACGATTCCCTTGTGGAAGCGTCTCACAATCTGTCGAGTGAGGGGGGTCCCTCCTCGGCGGGTTCGCCCTGACGGCATCCCGCCTGCATCGCCTTCTCTGCATTCTACAGGGTCGTTCTGACGATTCGGAAGGCGCAGAGGGAGCGCCACGGTCGTCTCTGACGATCGGAAGTGCGCACCACGGCGGGCCGCGGGAAGAGACCAGGAGTGAGACGAGCGAGACTTGCAAGGTAAGCTTGCAGTCGTTTGAGCTTGCAATCGTTTGATAAGCCGGGTGGGATGGGATCGGCTCCCCGTTCAGGCCCGTGAGTCGGATCTTCGGATAAGCTCCGGATTGGGTCCGACGATGGTAAGAGAGCCGCCATGGATTTGTGAGAGTATGCCGACAATCAATCAACTGGTTCGCAAGGGACGCAAGCAAGTCAAGTACAAGACCTCGAGTCCGGCGCTGCAATCGTGCCCACAGCGGCGTGGGGTCTGCGTGCAGGTGAAGACGCAGACACCGAAGAAGCCCAACTCCGCGCTGCGGAAGATTGCGCGTGTCCGGTTGACCAACGGGATCGAAGTGACCTCGTACATTCCCGGCATTGGCCACAACCTGCAGGAGCACTCGATCGTGCTGGTCCGCGGGGGACGCGTCAAGGATCTGCCAGGAGTTCGCTATCACATCGTCCGCGGTACGCTCGATTCGGTTGGCGTCGCCAACCGTAAGCAGGGACGCTCCAAGTACGGAGCGAAGCGTCCGAAGGCAGGCGCCGCCGCCGCGCCTGCCGCCAAGGGTGGCGGCAAGAAGCGCTAACCGGTACCATTGAGCGGCTGGCTCCGCAGCGAGCCAGCGACGGGAAGAGCCAGGGAGCCAGGAACGAGATATGCCGAGAAGAAGAGAGATTCCGAAGCGAGAGATTCTGCCGGATCCGGTCTACAACAGCACGCTGGTCGCCAAGTTCATCAACGCGATGATGTGGGACGGCAAGCGGTCGGTTGCGGAGGGGATCCTCTACAAGTCCCTGAGCAAGATCCAGGACCGGACGGGTGAGGACGCTCTCAAGGTCTTCAAGAAAGCGATCGAGAATCTCCAGCCGAAGGTCGAGGTCAAATCGAAGCGGGTGGGCGGCGCCAACTACCAGGTTCCCGTGGAAGTGACCACTTCGCGACGAACGGCCCTCGCGATGCGATGGCTGGTGGGCTATGCGCGCGGCCGCGGAGAGAAGACGATGATCGACCGGCTCGCCGCAGAGATCCTCGACGCCGCCTCCGGCAAGGGGAACGCGATCAAGAAGCGCGAGGATGTACACCGAATGGCCGAGGCCAACAAGGCTTTTGCCCACTATCGCTGGTAGGAGTTATGGCAAGACAAGCACCGCTCAGCAGATTCCGTAACATTGGGATCATGGCCCACATCGACGCCGGCAAGACGACGACGTCGGAGCGTATCCTCTTTTACACCGGGGTCTCCTACAAGATCGGCGAAGTGCACGAAGGCACGGCGACGATGGACTGGATGGAGCAGGAGCAGGAGCGGGGGATCACCATCACCTCGGCCGCGACGACCTGTTTCTGGAAGAGAAACGGCGAAGAGTACCGGATCAACATCATCGACACGCCGGGCCACGTCGACTTCACTATCGAGGTCGAGCGCAGCCTGCGCGTCCTCGATGGCGCGGTCGCGGTCTTTGACGCGGTCGCCGGAGTCCAGCCGCAATCGGAGACGGTCTGGCGGCAAGCGGACAAGTACAATGTTCCGCGCCTCGCCTTTATCAATAAGATGGATCGGCCCGGCGCCGACTTTGATCACGCCGTCGACACGATTCGGACGCGGCTCTCGGCCAACCCGGTCTGCATCCAGATGCCGATCGGCGCGGAAGACCAGTTCAAGGGAGTCGTCGACCTGATCACGATGAAGTCGCTCCTCTGGAAGGACGAGACCAAGGGCGCCGAATACGTCATCGAAGAGATCCCGGCCAACCTCAAAGAGCCCGCTGAGGCAGCCCGCGAGAAGATGATCGAGGCGATCGCCAACGCGGACGACGATATCGCCACCAAGTACCTCGAAGGCGAGGCGGTGACCGAGGCGGAGATCCGCTCGGCTCTGCGGCGCAACTGTATCGGCATCAAGCTGGTCCCGGTCGTTTGCGGAACGGCCTTCAAGAACAAGGGCGTGCAGACGCTGCTCGACGCCGTCATCGACTTTCTCCCTTCGCCCCTCGACATCCCGGCCGTTCAGGGAACGGACAAGTCCGGCGAGATCGTTGACCGGCCCGCCGACGACAAGACGCCCTTCTCGGCGCTCGTCTTCAAGATCATGGCCGACAAGCACGTTGGCCAGCTCTCCTTCACCCGCATCTACTCCGGGACGCTCAAGTCCGGCTCCTACGTCTACAATTCGACGAAGGACTCCAAGGAGCGCGTCGGCCGCATCATGAAGATGCATGCCAACAAGCGTGAGGACCTCGATGAGGCCTACGCTGGGGAGATTGTCGCCATCGCGGGGCTCAAGAACGTCACGACGGGCGACACGATCTGTATCGACTCGCACCCGGTGATCCTTGAAGCGATGGAGTTTCCCACTCCGGTCATCTCGCTCGCCATCGAGCCCAAGACCCGTCAGGATCAGGAGAAGCTCGGCATTGGACTGGGCAAGTTGGCGCAGGAGGATCCTTCCTTCCGGGTGACGACCGACCAGGAGACCAACCAGACGATCATCTCCGGTATGGGTGAGCTGCACCTTGAGATCATCGTCGACCGCCTCAAGCGGGAGTACGGAGTCGAGGCCAACGTCGGCAAGCCGCAGGTGGCCTACCGGGAGACGATCCGCAAGCCCGCCAAGGGCGAAGAGAAGTACGCCCGCCAGACGGGTGGACGCGGTCAGTACGGCCACGTCGTCCTCGAGATCGAGCCGAACGAGCCGGGCGGCGGATTCGAGTTCAACAACAAGATCGTCGGAGGCGTCATCCCGCGCGAGTACATTCCCGCCGTCGAGAAGGGCGTGGTCCAGGCCCTCGAAGGGGGCATCATCGCCGGGTACGAGATGGTCGACGTCAAGGTCAATCTCGTCTTCGGGAGTTACCACGAGGTCGACTCCTCTGAAATGGCCTTCAAGATCGCCGGGTCGATCGCCTTCAAGACTGCCGCCAAAGCGGCGAGCCCGGTTCTCCTGGAGCCGGTGATGAAGGTCGAGGTAGTGACACCAGAAGATTATATGGGATCGGTCACGGGAGATCTCAGCTCACGTCGTGGCCGGATCGAGGGGATGGGGTCCCGCACCGGGACGCAGATCATCACGGCGATGGTCCCCCTCGCGGAGATGTTTGGCTATGAGACCGATCTCCGGTCGATGACACAGGGGCGCGCCGCCTCGTCGATGCACTTTGCCCGCTACGAGGAGGCTCCCAAGAGCATCAGCGAAGAGGTGATCGCGAAGGTGCAGGGCGCAAACCGATAGACCTCCGTCGGAAGACCGACCCGTGAGGGGACGTTCGATACCGATATTGAACTCAAGCATTCGAGGAGCGAGAACACATTATGGGGAAAGAGAAATTTGACCGCAGCAAGCCGCACGTCAACGTTGGGACGATCGGCCACGTCGATCACGGGAAGACGACCCTCACCGCGGCGATCACCAAGACGCTTGCCAAGCACAATCCCAAGATCACCTTCCGGAGCTTCGACTCGATCGATAACGCGCCCGAGGAGAAGGCTCGTGGGATCACAATTGCCACCGCCCACGTCGAGTACGAGACGGCCAACCGTCACTACGCGCACGTCGACTGTCCTGGCCACGCCGACTACGTCAAGAACATGATCACCGGCGCGGCGCAGATGGACGGCGCGATCCTCGTCGTCGCGGCGACCGACGGGCCGATGCCCCAGACCCGGGAGCACATCCTCCTCGCGCGTCAGGTCGGCGTTCCGGCAATGGTTGTCTTCATGAACAAGGTCGACGCCGTCGATGACCCAGAGCTCCTCGACCTCGTCGAGTTGGAAGTCCGTGAGCTCCTCTCGAAGTACGAGTTCCCCGGCGACGATATTCCGATCATTCGTGGCTCGGCGCTCAACGCGCTCAACGGTGAGGGTGACTGGGACAAGCGGATCGATGAGCTGATGGCCGCCGTCGACAGCTACATTCCGACCCCCGTCCGACAGGTCGAACTGCCCTTCCTCATGCCGGTCGAGGACATCTTCTCGATCGCCGGCCGCGGAACGGTGGCGACGGGACGCATCGAGCGCGGCATCAT
>Ga0169931_10014151_pt1 | contig 10825 bp, 11 predicted proteins | sample Kivu_15m_20L_FD_129675 | JGI IMG/M metagenome (GOLD analysis project Ga0169931, IMG submission 129675) | Freshwater microbial communities from Lake Kivu, Western Province, Rwanda to study Microbial Dark Matter (Phase II) - Kivu_15m_20L... | ecosystem: Environmental > Aquatic > Freshwater > Lake... | reverse complement strand
CGTTCAGTATTCATAATAATGGAAAATGGAAAAATTGGATACAAATGGGTATCAGAAGATCCATTAAAAGAACCTAATTATGATGAAATTAAAAAATTTTTAAATTAAATCAGAAAATTTTTTTATTCTATTTCTGCGACAATATCGCTTTTAGCTACAGTTCCACCAAATTTGACTTTAATGGATTTGATTGAACCGTTTTTGTGAGATTTTATAGCAACTTGCATTTTCATAGATTCTAATGTACAAATTACATCTCCCTGTTTTACTGAATCACCTTCTTTAACAGCAATAGAAACAACCTTTCCAGGAATTTGACTCTTCAATGTCAATTGAGAATCAGAAGCTCCACTTCCTCCTGAATGTTTGAATACAATTTTATCAAGATCAGTGTGCATATTAATTGTAATTGGCACATTGTCAATAATGAGATTCATTTCATTTGTTGAATTCTCCAGATATTTTGCTCTGTGGTATTTTTGATCTAATACAAATTCAATTCCTTTGGAATCCATTTTTAGAATTTTTATTTGATGTTTATTATCATTAATTTTAATCTCATATTCATTATTACCAAGATTTCCGATAATTTCACCGTCAAATGTTTTTTCGATATCTTTTATTTTATAATCCATTTAGTATCAACTCAATTTATTTTTCCAATTAGAATTGTTGCTAGTAGAATTTTCCACTCTACTTTTATAATATTCAGAATAAACTATTGCAGCTGCCAATGCAGCATCACTTTTTTCAATTTTTTCATTTTTTAAATCTTCTTTTAGTCTATCAATGATTTTATACCGATTTAAAAAATCCGTGGAGAGATTTCCACTTTTATATTCCTCAGTATTTAGAATTGTTTTGTAAAGTGGAATTGACGTTTCAACACCTTGAATGTAAAAGTCATTTAATGCGTTAAGCATACGTGTTCGTGACTCCTCAAATGTTTGACCCCATGTACAAAGTTTAGCCATCAAAGAATCATAAAATGGAGATACCGTGCAGCCAGGGTATAGATAGGTATCGCATCTAACACTTGGACCAGATGGAATTGTGACATCTGGAACCGGTCCTGTAGAAGGAGCAAAATCTAAAAATGTATCTTCAGCATTTATTCTACATTCAATAGCATATCCATTCATTTTAAGATCTTTTTGTTTGAATGGAAGCGGTTCACCATTAGCAATATCTATTTGAAGTTTAACAAAATCTAATCCAGAAACTAATTCAGAAATAGGATGCTCAACTTGCAATCTGGCATTAATTTCTATAAAATAAAACTCTCCATTATCAGCTCGTAAAAATTCAGCTGTACCTAAGTTAGTGTAATCAACTGCTTCAGATGCTTTAACTACTAGCTCACCAATTCTATCTCTTGTTTTTTGATCGACTACAGGGGAAGGTGTTTGCTCAATAAGTTTTTGATTACGTCTTTGAATTGAGCACTCTCTTTCAAATATATGGACTGCATTACCATGTTTGTCTCTTGCCATTTGATATTCAATATGTCTAGTTTTTTGAAGAAATTTTTCAACAATGATTGCAGATTTTCCTACCGCAGAGATAGACTCGCTAGTAACTGTTTCAAAACCTTCTCGTAATTCTTTATCATTATTTACTAATCTAATTCCACGACCGCCACCACCAAAAACAGATTTTAGTAATACGGGATATGAAATGTCATTAGCAATTTTTAATGCTTCTTCAACATCTTTAACAAGACCTGGACTTCCTGGAACAGTTGGAACTTTTGCCTTTAGCATTGCTGCTTTACATTGCATCTTATCACCACAAAGATCCATTGATGCAGCAGACGGTCCAATAAAATTAATTTTATTTTTTTCACATTTACTTGCAAAATCAGAATTTTCCGAAAGAAAACCATAGCCAGGATGTATTGCATCCGCTCCAGAAGATAAAATTGTCTCAATAATTTTTTCCTGATTTAGATAAGATTTTGATGGTGCAGCTTCACCAATATGATATGCTTCTGTAGCTTGCTTAACATGTAAAGAATTGTAATCCTCATCAGAATATACAGCAACAGTTTTGATTCCTAATGCTTTACATGTCTTGATTACACGTAAAGCGATTTCTCCTCTATTAGCGATTAGAACTTTTTCAATCATATTAATCACAAATTGATATTTCCATGTTTTCTCGGAAGATGTTTTGCTCTTTTGTTTGCAAGCATTTCTAATGCTTTAATCAACATTGGGCGAGTTTCAGCTGGATCAATTACATTATCAATGGTACCATGTGACGCAGCAACATATGGATTTTCAAATTTTTCTGAGAATTCTTGAATTAGTTGTTTTTTGAGTGATTCAGGATCTTTAGCACTTGATAGTTCTTTTCTATACATAATTTTAACAGCCGCTTCGCCTCCCAAGACTGCGCATCGTGCAGTTGGCCATGCATAATTTACATCAGTTCTTAGATTTTTACTTCCCATAGCTATGTAGGCACCACCATATGCTTTTCCAATTACGAGAGTGATTCTTGGAACTGTGGCCTCACAATAAGCATAAAGAAGTTTACTACCATGTCTGATGATACCATTATGCTCTTGATTAGAACCGGGCATATAACCAGGGGTATCAACAAATGTGATTATTGGAATATTGAACGCATCGCAAAATCGAATGAATCTAGCTGCTTTGTTTGATGAATCAATATCAAGTGCACCTGCAAGATGCATTGGTTGATTAGCAACAATACCAACAACTTTACCGTTTAGTCTACCATAACCAACAACAACATTTGGTGCAAATAATTCGTGAATTTCAAAAAATTCATGATTGTCAACAACAGAGTTAATGATTTCTTTCATATCATATGGTTGTAAGGGATTATCGGGAATGATATTGATTAAATTGTGATCAAGCCTATTTGGATCATCATCAGTTTTTATTTTTGGTGGTTCTTCAGTATTATTTTGTGGTAGATAGGAGATTAATTTTTTTATATAATCCATACATTCGTATTCATTCTTTGCAACAAAATGAGCTACCCCACTTTTTACTCCATGTGTCATTGCACCACCTAAATCATCAAATGAGATTTCTTCACCAAGGACAGTCTTTACAACATCAGGTCCAGTAACAAACATCGTTCCTACTTTGTCAACCATAATAACAAAATCAGTCATTGCTGGAGAATAAACAGACCCACCTGCAGAAGGACCAATACTTGCAGTAATTTGTGGAATAACTCCAGAAGCTAATTGATTATGATAAAAAATATCAGCAAATCCATCAAGACTCATAATACCTTCTTGAATTCTTGCTCCTCCTGAATCCATTATACCAATTATCGGACAACCAGTAGTGGTTGCATGATCCATTAATTTGGTAATTTTTTTAGCTCCCATTTGACTTAATGTACCACCAAGTACAGTGAAATCATAAGCAAAGACAAAGATTTGTCTACCATTTACTGTTCCATAACCGCCAACAACTCCGTCAGTGAAGAATTTTTTGTTTTGCATGTCATATTCATAATAATGATGAGTTACAAGTGGATCAATCTCAGTAAAAGTACCTACATCTAATAAGAGATCAATTCTATCTCTGGCAGTTAATTTTCCTTTATCATGTTGATCTTTGATTTTATCCTGTCCTCCACCTTGTAACGATATTTTATTTATCTTAGAATATTCATCTATTTTTTCAAAGTGCATCTGATATAGATGAAAAGAAATCTTACTATATTAATTTAGTTTTATTTTTCGGTTTTATATCTAACATTTAGTATTTGTAAGAGAATATCAGATCGGTGGATTTTAAACTAAACATAATTTATAAATTCAGATTTAAGAGTAAAAATTTCTTTTTTACAGATTTTTGATAAGAATCAAAAGAATTTTTCTCTTCACTACATTTTTTGCAAATACATAGCTGTGATACCTTTTGAATATCGCAAATATCTTGAAATTCGCATTGTAAGCAACCAGCGGAACCGCTACAAACAATACATTTTAGTTCATTAATTTGAGCACACTTTTCATGTTTTACACCTAGTCCTTTTGCCCACAATCCAATTTCGTTTACTTCGATTTTTTCGTTACAGACAACACATGTGCCAGGAAACTTCATAGGTATTTTTCTCCAACTCATTTGATTAATTCAATCTCCTTTTCTATTACATCGCCAAAAGTTTCTTCTAAGTCTAAACTTAGTTTTTTATTTTTTATACAAAATAATACGTATGGCAAACACATTGTAACAAAAGCACTAGAAGAAAGATGTAATGTTTTTGCCATGACAGAAGATAAAGACTTAATTTTTTTTCCATCCCATCTAATCCGATTTAGGAGGGGCCATGAAAGATTGTATTGCGAATATCTAATTCGTTCATCATTTAGATATAATCGAATCAAAATTTCATTTAAATAACGTAATAATCTCCAATTTTGAGTTTTCATAATTTTTCCATAAAGCATATCGGCTTCAGAAATAATTTCTAATAGTTTTGCAAGCGTTTGGTTATCTAAATTACTTGTAACAATACTTGAGTAAAATGCATCTATTTTTAATCTTGGATCAATTTGCATAGAATACAAAACGCCCCTAGCTTCATCAAATGAATTTGCTTTAAAAAATGCGTTAATTCCATCTTCGACATTAATACTTTCAAACGATTTTTCAGTTTGAGGATTAAACCCAGTTACTAGAGATTGTGTTAAATTAATCATAGAACGAACATCACCTCGGGATCTATCAATTACTTTTATTATAGAACCAGGACTAAGAGTTACATTTTCTTTTTTTAAAATATTTTCAAGGTAAATTTTCAAAAGACGTGGGGGAATGGGTTTAAAAGATATAGTTTTAACAACTTTTTTGATACTTTTCATTTTATCAGAAGTATCAGAATTTGCAGCCAATACTATTGGTACAGTAGGTTCCTTTAAAATCTCAATTAATGCTTCTGCTCCACCATAATCACCTCGTCCATGAATACCATCAACTTCATCAATGAAGATCATAGGTAAGCCCAATATGCTGACATTGCCAAGTACAGGCGAAAGTATTTCATTAATTCTAGATTTACTTCTTACATCACTTGCATTCAATCCAACCATATCATACTGAAATTGTTTTGCTGTAAGATATGCAATAGTTGTCTTGCCAATTCCGGGAGGGCCAACTAGCAAAAGTGGTTTTGTACCTTTTTTCCATTTAGTGAACCACTCAATTATGGAAGATCTTGATTCTTCATTACCAATCATATCAGAAATATTCTGAGGTCTATATTTTTCAGACCACATCAATTTAATCACTTAGGGAGTTTAGATTCAAATTCTGACCATTTGTTTGCTTTTTGTAATTGGTTATACCAATATTGATTATAATGTTCAACAGTCAAAAACAAAAATTCTAAAAATTCAGTATGAGAAAATTCTTCAGGTAGTAATTTGAGTGCTAATCTGGCATCTTGGAGATACAAATTGCTTTTTTCCAAGGTTAATTCGAATCCAGTTTTAACATCATTAGATAATAATGTATAATATAATGGCCAAGAAGGAATTTTTACAAATCCATTTTTGATCGAGTCTTCAATTTCATTTCCACAGCCAACACCTTCAGCAGCTCTTGCCATTCCAAGATAGAAAATTTCACCAAGAGGTCTTTCAGCTAGTGCCATATTTCTTCCAGCTGTACCCATAACTGCGCGATATTTTTTATATGATAAAGTCATCTCCTCTTCTGTAATCATGGTTGGTTTGGATTTTAATTTCTCATCAAGATATTGGCCAATCCTAGCATCTTTGAAACCTTCCTCAAATTCTTTTAAAACTTGATCACCGCCTTTAGAAATTTTATTTCGAGCTAATTTTAAAATATATGGATTCATCAGTTTGTAATCATCTAAATATTCTAAATCTTCATCTTTGTCTACAATTCTATCCATTGGTTCACTTAGATCAATGGCCAAGATATGACCTTCCACGATATCTTGTCGTAATTGAGGATCATTTGTTCCAGTATAATTAGAAGCTCCATCAAATAAGGCATTAAATACTGGAAAAGTCATTTTTACAAAATTGGAATTTAAGATACGAAGAACTCTATCTTTAATTATATCAGGATTTTCTAATTTTGTTTTTATAGCATTAATTTCTGATGATTGAAGAATTATTTCTGTAGAACCAACTTCATTTCCAAATGCTTGTTGTGTTATGTTTGGAGAAAGGTCTGATTTAATTTCATGTAATAGATCTCTGGCAAACCTATCTGCAAAATTTGGAAATTCATTTTCGGTTTCTTCTTTATACTGAGTAAATAGCTTGTAACCTTTTGATTTGAATAATCCTTGTTTCATGATTTGTTTTCCAGGCTTTGTACTCATCAAAGATTCTTTACTTACAACAGATTGATCCTTTCCACTCACACACGTTAAGCTACTTTATTGTTATTTATGCTTTCAAAACTAAAAATTTCTTTCACTTAAATTACGAGAAAAGAAAAAGAGGATAATGGAAGTAATTGAAATTCTTCGCAATGTTTCAAAAATGATTTATGAAAACGTTAAAGATTTAGCAGGGACAGATAACGCCGCAGGAGATTTTGGGATTGGTGCAGGAGGAGATATTTCACGTAATATTGACATTATTGCTGAAAAAACAGTATTAGATTATCTGAAAGAAATTAAATTTGACTGTATTGTATTAGGAGAAGAATGTGGTAGAGTAGAACTATCCGATAATCCTAAAGGATTTATCATTATGGATGCAATTGATGGCTCTGCTAATGCTGTAAGGGGAGTTCCATTTTTTTGTAGTTCGTTAGCATTTGCAACCGAAGATAGGTTAAGTTCCATTACAGATGGAGTAATAACAAATCTATCAAATGGAGATATGTATTGGGCATCTAAAGATAAGGGCGCATTTATGAATGGATTAAAAATCAAGGTTCATGATAAAGACCCAATTTACAAAATTATTGGAGTAAACACTTCTGGAGCATCGTCTGATTTGATGGAACAATTACAACCGATATTTGAGAAGCATAATCACATTAGACATTTTGGAGCAAATGCATTAGAAATGGCGTTTTTTGCAAGAGGATTAATGGATGTTTTTATTGACTTAAGAAATAAGATAAGGATTCAAGACATTGCAGCAGGATACATAATAATAAAGGAAGCAGGAGGCTTACTTTTGGATGCTAATTTGAATCCACTTGATGCAGATCTTAGTTACAAAACAAGAATATCATTTATTGCAGCAGCAAATCAAAAAATTATCGATGATGTTATTTTACAAATTAAAAAATAAAATTTTCTAAATATATAATAAATTAAAAATATAAAATCCACATCATGAAAATTAAATAAATTAACATTAAAAAATTATAATTTTTTATCCGTATGATTCATACTTTATTTCATAACTTCCATCTTTACGTTTTTCTTCCTTTGTTACAAATCCTTTTGGTCCCAAGTATTCAATAACCCCATCAATTGTACCTTGATAACCGCAAATGTAGACTTTGGTATTTGCAGTTGTAATTTCTTCTCCAACCATTTCTTCTAATGGTGAAACACCATTTTTATTTGGTTTGAAAAAGGATTCTACTCTTCCAACATGACCTGCCCATGATCTATTGAAAAATTCTTTAGGTCTGCTAATTGCTGCTCTATACCTAAAATTCCATTGATCTTTTCCTCTTTCAATACTTTCATTTTCATAATTTGTTAGTAATTCTTTGTAGCTTAGCTCATCAACATAACTTGCACCATGTAAAACAATTATCTCACGTTTATCTCCAGTATCATGTAGATGTTTAGCAAAAGCAATGAATGGTGCTAGACCAGTTCCACCACCTACACAAACAATTCTTCTATTATCAGGTTGACCATTTGGTAATTTATCATCAATTAGTAAAGCATTACCCGTAGGTTCACCCAAATATACTTCATCACCAACATTGGCATAAAATAGTTCAGTAGTAACACGACCTGGAAGTGGTTTTCTTACCCATCTAATTACAAATTCAAAATAATCTCGATTTTCAGGATGGGATGCAATAGAGTATGCTCTTCGAACAACCTTTTGTTCTGATGGTATTGGAAGCCCGATAGTTAGAAATTGGCCTGTAGTATATTTTGGCATTCCATCATTTGGAACTAGACGAATAACAACTAGATCTTCTTTAAGTAATTGCATGTAAGTAATCTTAGCTTTATGTTCTACTACCATACAGAATAATTTTTGTTACTTTGGATAAATGTATTTCTGTCCAACTTAGATGTTATATGAGAATGGCAAGAGATCAAATATCCATATAAAAATAATATCATCGATTTGTGGCAATTATAGCAAAATTAATAGATCCGTAGTTTTATGAACAAAAATTTTCTTTTGATATTTATATCGAGTTAATAGACTCAGGACATGGCTAAACTAAAATGCAGTGATTATGGTTTTGAGTGTGAATTTGTATCAGAAGGTGAAATAGAACAAGTAATAGAAGAATTTGGAAAACATACTGAAGACATACATGGAATAGATTATTCAAAAGAAGCCCTAATGCAATTTATCCTTAGAAAAAAATAACAGTACAGATTAGCAATTATTAATTGTCCATTAAATGAATTAAGATTATGCAGTAATGTGTTTCATTGTTGCTTCTAGAATTGGTATTTCTTTTTCAATAATTTTTTCTACGGCAGGAATCATTCCAATTCGAGATTTCACGTTTTCTTCATATATTTCAGCAATTTGATCTCTAAATAGTAATTTAATTCCGGGTAATGCAGTTATTCCTTCATCAACTGTTCTTGGATCGGATAAATCTAAAATCAGTGTTCCTTTCTTTTTTTCTTCCATTACTAATTTTAGTCTATCAAAAGTAATTAAGAAATAATCAGCAGTAGTTGCAACAAAAACTATATCATATTTATCAAATCCTGCTAAAACTTCTTCAAATGCAATTGGTTTACCCCCCAAAATTTTAGAAAATCCAGTTGAACGTTCAATTGTTTTACTTGTAACATCAAATGCAAATCCTTTTTTATTTAGAGTTTTAGCGACTCTAGCAGCAGATTCGCCTGTACCAATTAGAAGAATACGTTTCTTAGCATCCAAGCCTGCTTTTTCATCTACAATCTTCACAGAAACATCACCTAAAGATATGACATTTTTACTAATACCAGTAGTTTCTCTAATTCTTGACGCAATACGAATAATATTTTCAAATAATTTATTCAAAATATCTCCTGAGACGTTAATTTCCTTTGCATGTGAAAGCGCAGCTTTAATTTCATTCAATATTTCTTCTTTACCAATGACTACTGATTCCAAACCACAAGCCAGCCTCAACAGATTGAGATAGACATCAGTGCCTTTGTAAACTTCAAGTGTTTGATCAAAATGATCAATATCAATTTGCTCAAGTTCAGATAGAGATTCCCATGTTTCTTTAATTTGATTTAAAACTAATGCTTTTCCTTCAACTCTCCTTCCGTCAGGAGTATCTCCTGTTTCCAAATTACTTACTGTAAATATTTCAACTCTACTAGCAGTTTGAATTATTATACATTCTGCAACACCTGGAATTTTCTTAAAAGTTTCACATGCAACTTTAAGATCATTGAATCTAAATCGTGCTAAGGAGTGAAGCGGTACATTTTTGAAAGTTACTCTTGCATTAATAATATCAAAATTAATTTCGCTCAATTCATCACCATTTATTCTCTTAGTTTGTTCCTTCCACCTTTTGCAGTACGGAAAACATTCATACCAATATAATAATTCTCATAAATTGATTCTAAATATGCAAGTTCTTGTTGTGTTGCAATTATATCTTTTTGAGATGCGTTTGGATCATTTTTTAATTTCTTAAGTTTTTGTTTGGTTTCTTCCAAGAAATTTCCTACTCCTGATTCATAATTAGACATTCCACCAAACTCTGGACTTAGTACATGTTGTGGAATGTATTTTGGTGTGTTATCTGTTGGAATCTCAACTTTTCTTGTGAGCTCATCTTGTTCTTCAGATGAAAGAATAGGTCTTGGAAATCTATCTTTTTTTGCTAAGAAAAATTCAGGCTCTCCCATTTCTCTTCTAAAAATTTCTTCGCTTTTTCGTTGATTAGTAAATGTTGGAGCTTTTGCTGTTGTTGCTTTTACTTCAGCTGCAATTGCTTTGTATTCTTCTTCTGCGGCTGCTTCGGCTGCAGCTTTAGCTGCCTCTGCTTTTGCAATTGCTTCTTTTGCAGCTTTTTCTGCTTCTGCAGCTGCTTTGGCTGCGGCTGCTGCCTTTGCTGCTGCTTGAGATGCTATTTTAGATTCATCAGCTGTTTTAGTTCCTTCTGCTGTCTGAGCTGTTTCTTTTACTTTAGATTTAGATTTTGCAGTTTCTTCTGCAGATATCTTATCAGATGTTAAATCATTGACAGTTGTTGTTTCTATCTTAGATTCATCGTTCTCTTCAGACATCAAATTTTACTAAAATTGCCTGAATTTTAATATTCTTGTAAGTGAGATATTGAGAAATCATCTCACAGTGAAATTAACAGATTATAAGAGAATTGAACAAGTAGAAATTTTTTCTTGATTATTCTCAATTTTATATAAAAATACGATATTTAGAGCGATCATATCATAATGAAATAGACAATATGATCATTTTAAGATAAATGGCGCCCTCGGCGGGATTTGAACACGCGTCTCAACCGTGACAGGGTCGAATTCTAGACCGGACTATACTACAAGGGCCCGAATTGTTTCAAACAAATTGCCAGATTAAAAGTTTCTGCAACAGAAAAAAATTTTGTAAAAGACTAAATTATACACGTCAAGCATTTTTGTGAGGGGT
>Ga0169931_10014150_pt1 | contig 10825 bp, 12 predicted proteins | sample Kivu_15m_20L_FD_129675 | JGI IMG/M metagenome (GOLD analysis project Ga0169931, IMG submission 129675) | Freshwater microbial communities from Lake Kivu, Western Province, Rwanda to study Microbial Dark Matter (Phase II) - Kivu_15m_20L... | ecosystem: Environmental > Aquatic > Freshwater > Lake... | reverse complement strand
TCAATCATGTTAACTCGATCGGATAAAAGTGGAAAGTAATCAGTCAAGCTCTGCCCAGTACATCAAAAATAATTCAGAGTTCACCGCCAAACAAATAAGATAACGCTATCTCAACTCCCTCAGGCATGATCTCAATAAGAACGAGTTCAAGCTGGAAGAAGACAGAATGATTGCTCGCTACGTGATCGCAAATGGCAAGCACTGGAGGAAGATGGAGGAGTTGTTGCCGGGAAGATCCGAGGGAGCCATAAAGGGCAGGTACTACAGCAAATTGTGTTCGCTCATTCGGGCGAGCCGCATCTAGCCCTGATTGTTTGATTGCATTCAGTCTATTCTCACTAATGATAGCACAAACTCCGTTTAAAAAAACTAAACAAGCGGATAAGTGAATATTTGCAATATTGTGTTGTTGTCATCATGTTAACTTTTAAATTATTTAGTTTAAAATGCAGTATTCACTACCTGAGAGTGACTGGTGAATAAGCAGAAAAACAGAGATGGATGCGTACGATTAAGATCATAAACAAAAGATAGAAAGACTAACCTCGAGTGACTGCGAGGAGTTAGAGTGTCCCCCAATAGGCTCGTAGTGGGATATTGTGGCAGCCATTCACCTTCGAGCGTATTCTAGGTGGTTTTAATTGCATGTAGAGGTGCTATATAGATGCTATATAGATGGTATATAGATACTATATAGAGGTGATGATAGATGTAATGGTAAATTTAAATATGATATGTTAATCAGGCTCGAACGATGTTGCTTCTAATCTTCCTGCGTTTCTTCAGATGGGCGTCCTTTGAAATAATTGAAATGCGCTTAGAGGTGAGGATGGCGCTCACACTCACCTACCTCAGGAAGTAGTGAGTGCAGCGGCGGAACACCTCGCAGAACTATCCAACCGACATACATGTCAGTTCCTATATCTTTGTCTTGAGCTCCTCTAGGTATTAGCCCAGCAGTTGGGGAGTGAAGAACTTGGCGAGCAGGCTGGCATTAACGTACTTGCGTCCTCTTTTGATGTTGATGATTCTAATGGCATTGTAGAAAATAGGAATTATGTGTTAAGTTTCGGAGGCAGTTTTGCCCAGCTGCCCCAGGCACCTTCTCACCACCTTTTCGCTTTTCTCAGCATGGCTGAAGAACGAGTAGAACTGATTTATGATGTTCGACTCGCCGTTTTTCTTAGCACTCATCAACTCCTTTTCCACCGTCTTTTCCATGCGCTTCTTACCCCTTCCTCCCCTAGAGATGCTCTAGGGGGCCTGTGGAATCACCGCCACGGGCTAGGGAGAGACGCTAAGGGGTTATAGGGCGGGCAGACTAGGCGTAGGGGCCCAGAAAAGGGGAACTGCGGCCGTGGATGGTATTTGTTGGAGATGAGGGTAGGAGAGGCTAAAGTAGGAGTAGTACTGTTGATACTGTTCGAGGGAGGCAAAGGGAGAATAGCCTTGGTTGAGATTAAAGTAGAAGGACATGTTTGATTTAGAATTGCTTTTAAAAAAGATTATATTCCAACAGAAACATTCAAGTAAAAGGCCATTTTTGACGCCCTTAACTAGCCCCCATGACCTCCGCCCGCCTAAGCAACTTCGCTAGGATAGTTTATATACAGTTTGGTATCCTGGTTTGCATCCTCAGGCTAAAATCATAAAAAATCATCATCTCCATTTTTTATCATTTTGTGCCCTAACTCCACAAACCACTCCCTAGTTTGAATTCCAAGCCCACCCGCTCTTCAGTATTCGATCCTTTTCGCTTCGGGCTCAATGTTTAGTTCTGGCCTCATAATATATCTCATCAGGCATCGCCAATTCAAGTCGGCATAGGACGAGGCATGTTCGTTTCTGTCCTATGGTGAGTGAATCAAGGGAGCGAGCTTGAGGGAAGCTATGGATTGCCTTTGGAGGACGCGTTGGTGCTGCAATTTATAATATAACTCGATCAGAAATAGCGTATTTTTCAAACATAGCCTGCAATTTATCTAAGCTCCATCTCAAAAACACATACCTCAATCGATTAGTTCGTTGGAACTTATTTTCTGACTAAAGAGAGCAATTTTCTAAAAAAATCATGGAAACACTACTGCCTAAACATGTTTGTTAGGACTTGTTAAACCAAAAACAGATCTAAAGCGAAGAGTTAAATGGCAAAATATCAATTTTATGGCGCTTAGGGCTATCGTGGCTGTGATTCGATCGCGAATATCATGGAAATTCATAGCAGAATTTCATGTAATGAAGCAAAACCTTTGGAAAAGTAACAAAATAATAGACTTAAATGCAAAGAAAATGTTTAGAAGCAGTCAACCCGATTTATGGAAACATGCAGTCAAAATATGGCCATAATAAACGAGTCTGCCATAGCAAAGAAATCGCAGAGATGAGACTATGGAGCGTAATAAATGATGCTGAGCCTACGAATGATATTCCATAATATTTTCATCAACTAATACTCTACCACTATCAAGCTCTACAGTTACTGGTTTCAGTTATACTATACTCACTGCTCTAAGCACAAAGGATTCAATAAAGCCAAGTTCCCTAATCCTATAAACTAAATCATCAAACAAAAGGTTTAAATAGATCAATTTTTCTTAAGCGTCCTCTGCTTCTCCGCAGCCACCACTATTTTCTCACACCCAGCTAGTCCTTTCTTCTGCCGAATCATCTCCAGAATATTCCTAGCCCCGTTGTGCATATTCTTATCAACTCCGTTTTCCTATATTTACTAGATGGTCTGGGGGATGAAGAAGGGGTCTTATTATATTATTTTCCAGGTGTCTAGATCCAGTTGTGCGTTGACAGTGCCTTGGGTGCGGTCCAGTATGCTGAAACAGAAGTTGTGGGACTGAATATTATGTAAAATACTTATAGCATGGGCAGGTAGGCCTTTATTATGAAGAAGTTGGAGAACTAGTGCAGGTCTTAGCTGATCACCTGAGCTCTTCTTTTGGAGAGTTAGTTGTAGATGTTTCCGTAGTATTGCTGTTCGGTGTGGAGTTAACACAAATACATGGGTTCAACTAATCGAGGAGAGCCACCTAGGAATGATTAGATGCATGCGTCTTTGACGGTAGAAATGATTTGACCGGCAAGAGGACCGAAGTTGTCAGATATCCAAGCATTCTACTATGGTTTTTACTATTTAATGATGTTGGGTTAGTTTTAGATGCTTTATGGCTACTTTTTATCCTACAAAGATTAGACTTTAGGCTTAGTCTATTCAGTTTTAGTGGCTGTTTACTAACTTTTATTCTCTTTTTACTAGTTTTTCTTTATTTCTTATTTGTTTTATTGTTTTACTTATTAAGGCTTGACTGCTTTGATGGACTCGAGGATGAAGATGACTCCCATAAGTTGTTAGTCAGCCAGAGGACCAGAGGAACAAGCCAGGCAGAAACCATTCTTGATGGCAGTTACCAGCTCTACCGGAGTGGTCTTGTACTCAAGAAGTAGGGAAGATAATTCTTCATCTAGCTGCAGCTAAGTGTTATTTTGTTGCTCTCCCTTTAAAAATTGCGAGAAAAATGGTTCACTTTGCAATTGCTGAATGACAAGTATGTTGGAGCCTGCAGTTGGATTGGGTCCAAAACAAACCATTTTCTTCATGATAAGTTCCTTGACTTCTTCCTCTAGACCCCACTCCTTGAATTCCTTCATGATCTCATCGAATAACTGTTGTCTCATAAAATTAGTTTTCTAATTGGTTGGTGAAGCAGACAAGGCTATGATTTTATCAGCTAGTCTTTATAGCAGTTATGGGATAGCGAAGGGCATGCCTATGGCTCTAGCCTTGATGGCTATTTTGAGGTTAGGAGTGCGTAGAGTTGATAGATTTGTTTTGAGATTAAGATTGAGAAACCTTTGTTTTGTATGTATTTTTCCCCTGTTTTTATGGTCAAGTTTCTTCAGCTACTTTTCCCTCTTATAAAGGAAGACATCTTCATCTTAGTTTAAATCGTCTCTATTTTTAAAGAAAAACCTAGTATCTTCGACTGTCAGATCCTAGCTGTTATATATCTAAACATGCGAGTCCCACTCCCGAACTGCTCTTTGTTTTTACTTCTCCATCTAGTCCAGCTCGGCATCAGCAAGCATCTACGCTCTTGATGCCTATTTTAGTTGCTTTTTTTGTTGAAGCTGACGTTGTTTTTATAGCTAGAGCAGGTGCTTTTGGTTGCGGGTCTATTTCAGGGTCTGCCATGTTATAGTCTACCTGAGAGCTATTATGGGATCAGATATCTTTATAGGGATTTTGCAGTATATGGTCTAAAGGTCTACGACGCATTTTTAGAGGTGGACCTGTCCGCAAGTGTTCAGTATTATGTCACCTGTGCCCTATACATACACATCTACCGAAGGATCAGATCGGTTCAGTTTTTTAAGCCCCTACAGCAGCTGAGTGTTGCATTTGATATCGGGAGTAGACACGCTGACCTTGAGGATAGATTTGGTTTGTGAGCCTACAGGCATGAAAGATAGGCAGTCTGGAGAAGTGGAGATGGTGCCTGACTTGAAGATATCGTTTTAGAGGCCACCTATGCCCACCACACAGCCGCCGGTTGCCTACATGATTCCCTATGGATATTGTCCGTTAAAGAAATAAAGCCCTGATACCTTGACTTTCGTAACTTATGATACTTCTTTTGTTTATGCCTCGCTTTATATTATTTTTTTAGGCTTGCAGCCTATGAGAAGCACTTCCTGCCCTCGCTTTATTTTTCCTGAAAATATTCTAGCAAATCCTAACACTGGTAGATCGGGATCGCCCCCAGTTTGGAAGGGCAGTTCTTTCTAGTTTATGTTTTTGCGAGGAATTGTTACCATTTTAGATATGAAAGCAATCAGAGGAGCATTTTAATCAGTAGAACAGGTCTAGAGTGCCTAAGTTAAATGGGGTGGGATTTTGTGCTGTCGAGAATTAAGCTGAAGAAGATAAGGCAATCTAAATTTCTGAGCCTAGACTGGAGAAGGCAGCTGCGTGACTATCCTGTCCATGATGAGTCTGTCGAGTGGAAGCCAGGTGTTGAGCACCTACCTAATCAAAGGATCTCCCTTTGCCTTTTGTGCAGATGGACTGATCTTGAGTCCTAGTGCCTTAATAATTTTATCTATTTTTTAAAAATTCTAAGAGTATACATTCTAGAAGATATCCCAGACTTGTTTGATAATCAGATCTACGCAAACAGGCTGATCGTTCTAGTTACGAGGTTGACTGCTAAACTCTTTGGTCCTAGGGTTGAAATAGAACTATCCCCATAAATACTTTTCTATCTATTAAGGCTGTTTTCCCAGTTTTTTGGCAATTAAGGGGGAAAAACTTTATATACTGAAGCCCCAGTTATCAAGCGAATTGGCAAATACTACATTCTTTTTATCAGGAGCAAAGTAGAAATGAGATTAAAGTGCGTCTATGCTTTTGGATTACTTGGGTTGCTCTATGACTTACTTACCAAAATGACTGCTGGTTTACTTGGCAATAAAGGAACCGAGGACAGCGTTGACTTGTTATATGAGCTGGTTGAGATGTTGGAATGCTTGTAGGGGCTACATTTTGCAGTGCGTGACTAGTTTGTCCACTTTGTTGAGGATCAAAATGGCTGGTAGTTTTTAGTTGTATAGTTGCTGCAATACTCTAAAGGTCTGGCTAGACACTCCTTCCACTGTGTCGACAACCAATAACGCGGAATCAGTGAGTCTGAGTGCAGCTGAGACTTAGGAGTAGAATTCTAGATGTCCAGGTGAGTCGATGAGATTGATGAGATGCTCTTTGTGAATTAGCGAGATGGAGCTGGCTTTCATGGTAATGCCTCTATCTTGTTAATCAAGTCGATCATCCATGAGTTTGAGTTGTCCTGCTTGTTTGCGGTGGATGATGCCATTGGATGCGATGAGGCAATCGGCGAGGGTGGTTTTGCCGTGATCGACATGTGCGACTATAGATACGTTTCTGATGCGTTGTGTGCGGGTGAGGAGTTGTCTTACTCCGTTGCTGCGGGCTTCCTGGCCGATCATTATATTATACTAATCACAACAATACATAATTCTCTGACTTATTGAACGTATACATAGCTTATAATCGACATACTATTGTTGAAAAAATCAATATATAATATCAATAGATAGACATATATGTAAAATAAATTTCTATTGAAAATTAAAACTATCACGAAGATAGTGTTGTCATCAGGTATTGTTTGTTTTGATTAGATGAGTCTTTTGTTATAGTTCTTTCATAGCGTTTCCTTTGTGGTTGTTTCGTTTGTGGTTGCCTTATGATCTATAATACTGGATGTGGTAAGTGGTATATATAGATAGAAGAAATAATTTCTTCCATAATAATTCCATAGAAACATGCAGAGCCTGCCACCCATTGCTCCCATGTACGGTCAGTTCCCCGACCAACCCGGCAAGCTGCTCTTCACCTGCAAATGCCAAAAACCCCTCTAAGGCTAGGCCAGCTTAGCTTTCTACTAGAAGTGCATGGTGGAATCAGGAAGCAAGAAGAGACAAGTGATGACCTTCGATTTTGATCTCAAATTCGAGTTCACCGCATCGCCTCCTTCCCTCACCTTCGAAAAGGATGTGTGCTAGCGACGCAAGGAAGATAAGGCTACATAGAAGGTTAAGTTCATGTTGGAGTCCGAGGAAGATCTTCAGACTTGCAGGCAAATATTAAGAAGCAAGATCAACCAGAGAGGTTTCCATGAGCAGTTCAAGCCCAAGAAGAAGATCGGCAAGGGTAACTTTGCTTTCGTCTACTTGGCTGAAAAAATAGAAACGGGACGCAGCTATGCTGTCAAGGCATTTTCAAAAGAACAGGCATACTCCGAGGACAAGGGCAAGGAATGCTTGATAAAGGAGATATAAATAATGAGGAATATAGATCATAAGTTCTGCATGAAATTACATGAAGTCTACGAGTCGGATAACTCGCTCTACATCGTGGTGGAGTTGCTCGAGGGAGGACAGCTCTACGACAAGATCAAGGCCAAATACAAATTCAAGGCCCACTAGTCTAAAGCCATAGTGTTTTCCATCCTTCACGGACTCAGATAAATGCACTCACATGGCATCATGCATCGTGACCTCAAACCTTAGAACCTCATTTTCCGCAGCTAGGGATCATGGGACTGCGTGATTGCTGATTTCGGATTGGCAGAGTTCGCAGACATCGAATAATATTTATTCGTGCGTTGCGGTACTCCTGGCTACGTGGCTCCATAGGTCATCAACATTAAGGATCTAAAGAGCAAATACAATCCCATTTGCGATGTGTTTTCTTTGGGAGTCATATTTTACATCCTCTTATTCGGAGTATCACCCTTCCCAGGCAAACTTTACGACGATGTTGTGCATCAAAACCGTGCCTGTGCTTTAAAATAGGTGCGAGCTGAAGATAACCCATCCATCTAACCTGAGGCTATTGATCTATTGAACAAGATGCTTAAAAAACTGCCCAAGGAGAGAATATCAGCTGCTGATGCTTTGTAGCATCCTTACTTCGCTTCCTGCTAGTAGTGTTAAGAAATGGAAGATACAGTTGATAACTTGGGCTCATGTGGTAATTCGTATCCTAGTTGTGACTCGCCCTTGATGACTTCGTCGAACCCTGACAGGAAGATGATGAAGAAAGATAGTTGTGTGGATTTCAAGATGGGTAAGGGCAATGTGTTTACGGGCAAGGTGGACACTGTGCCAGATACTGGGTCGACTACTATGTCGGTGGGGAAACGATTCGAATCGGTCGTTATGCCCAAGGGAAGTAAGTTCAAAAAACAGGCTTGATTCACCATCACTTATCTCATTACAAATATATAGTGAATATTGATTTATTTAACTATAGATATATTCAAACAACAAATATTTGGCTGAATGATGGAGAATCATTGGTTTATTCCTTGATATACTATCCAGTAACTGGACAGTAGTATCCTTGTATGATGTTTCCACCATAAGATGACACTTGATGAGTCCGACCACAGCTTTTGCATTTCCAAGGAATCAACTGGCCAACCGTGTTGCCTACTCCCACAACTGCTCCGACCAGGATATTTTTGACAGCACTCTGGACTACATCGTTCCCCATTCTTCACGTATCAAGTAATAAAAGATTATATAAATTATAATAAAGTCTTTCTGGATATAATAGTATTTATGAATAACAATATATCTAACAACATTTTATATGACTGTTAAGATTTCTACAAATATCGACTCAATCATTGCCAAAAAATGATTTCTACCCGAGCAGTCCGCTTCTAAACTTTTCATCATAGAATCTAAAAACTTGTCCTCCTACATTGATGTTAACAATAGTCTTCTTTTCTCCCTTCTTTCCATGACACATCACCACCGGATAATATTTGAAATCTTTGAAAGCCTTCAAAGACACCTTCTGTTTAGTCAGCATCGCTTGTTCTTTCTACTTTAAAGCCTTCTTCCGCATCACCTACTGATCATTTTCGTCGATTTCCTCATTCTACTAACTCTCCTTACCGATATTGTACTCCTCACGTTACTATGGAGATATTTTTATGGTGGCTAGCCATTTAGGTAGTTCTTCAGCTGGTGGTTTGTTAAGGAATTATCCGTTTTTTGAGACCCATACTCGCCTTTAGCTGAACTATGATGTTTACTTGGTTATGCCTATTCCGAACACGTCTCCATAACTCAGTCTCCAGTCGTAGTTGTATATATTTTCGCTCTAGGCCTGCACCATGCCTGATGAAGTTATTCCTACTCCGAAATTACAAATCCGTTCCTTGTCTTGTTTCAATATATCTATACTCTCCTCAGTCACAAATGCTATCTATATCTACCCCTAGGATAAATCAAGCACCTACACCTAGAAGTAGCAAGTTAGTTCCATAAATCTATCATACAGCACTGCTCCCCTGCCTGCAAACTATACTTGGAAGAACTTGCCTCTGAGACACTTGGAGTCGGTAGTTATGTTGATTTTGTCTTCATTCAGAAAAGGCTTTATCTAGGTCTAATTCAGGTTGTCTTTCTAAGAACCACTTAGCTATGGTTTATGGACGAAATTTTAAGGGTTTTAGTTGTAGTCTTTGATGGTGCGGTACCGGCGGTAGAGTATGATGATCACTATGATTATTATGAGTAGGATCACTATAAGGGCTATCAACTCAATATTCAAATCAAATCCAGAGGACTGGTCTGTTTGGACAATCGTAGGCTTTGCGGGTTGCGCGTTATCAGAAACGGTTTTGCTGGATTGAGTGTTGTCAGTTATATTTTTACTGGGCTGCGTGGTATTAGAAATGTTTTTATTGGATTATGTGTTATCAGAAATGGTTTTGTTGGATTGAGTGTTATCAGTTATATTTTTACTGGGCTGCGTGGTATTAGAAATAGTTTTGTTGGTTGGTGGCTAGGCGGGAGTATGGTTTTAGATATGGTTATGCATTTCGCGAGACTTCCTGTGTCGAGAATAAGCATTTTTCTCATCTTTATTAGTCTTCTGCCCATTATTGTTTATTTATTTCTGAGGTGTATTGGTTGGCTATGCTGCTGGTTATGCGGTGAGTAGGTGCCTGCGCATAGAAATTATTATATGATGGAAATAAACACATAAATGATTGTCTGATGATCTATCACTATATCTAATAATTTTATAATGTAATTGCCTGAAGAACTGCTCGACCTGCTCAAGCAAGACAACAACTAATAACCCAAGTACCACCTACCAGAACCACCAGCCATTGTCTACGATTAACAAATGATGCAACCACAATAATAGTAAGCTGGTAAGTATCTGTTGCTGGGTGAAGTGCTCAATAGTCTCGCAGAGATATATAACTACTATTCAAGAATATACGTGCAATTGAGAGAACAGTTCAATTCTTTTGGAGAAACGGAGAGCTAGAAGTTTTGCCTACAACATTTTTTACTTTTCTGTGGGGATTTCAAACTCATCAAAGACATCTTCTCGAGAAACAGACTCATATCGTTATACAAAAAACATGCTAATTATACAAAACACATGTCCATGTAGGATTTTCAGACATTCATAGCTTCACTTGCGCTGTAGACCTAGGCCAGACTGTACTTCAATGGGTTGCATAATGGCAAAGGCACAAAATCGAATGAAGATTTACAGCAATAGTTTTATCTTTATTTGAAGCTAGATGGGGGATACAAGGAACAGTTCAGACAAATTTTCAGGCCTTTCGGGTGCAAGTAGTAGCCATAATCTTAAAAAATAAGTAATATTTTGCTGATATAGAATACAACTACCGCAAATTTAGTCTGCCCTAGTTGAGAAAGAAAGCCATTCCTGCCTATCCAGTTGCTAAGAAAGTGGAGAAACAAGTGTTCATAAGCAAGAGTAGTTAAAAACCAACTCATAAATAATTCGACTAGGCAACTTCTATCGTGGTGAGTTGGGACAGTCTGAGGGCAAAATCAGTGGCCCATCTGCCTTCGCATTAGTAAATAATACAAAAAAGATATCTGAAGGGGAGATAGATAAGCGATCCGTACCTTTAGGGGCTGAGACCTGATTCGAGGAATAGTCCAAAGCAGGATGCAAGGTCGAATAGGGCTAGGCAGATTGAGCTGAAGATAAAGGAGATTGAGGTGAAGGAGCAGGCCAAGAATCAGTTGTTGTTGAAGAGGATTGAGAAGAAGATGGAGAAGAAACTGTAGATGCCTCAGAGAAGACCTTTTATGTGATATGTTGTTGCTGTAATGTTGTCTTTTTTGATTTAATTTGTTTAAAATATATTGAATATTTGACTGATTTTGATTAAAGAACAATAGAATATATAGATAGTATTACAAGATATTGACAATATGAACT
>Ga0169931_10014148_pt1 | contig 10826 bp, 11 predicted proteins | sample Kivu_15m_20L_FD_129675 | JGI IMG/M metagenome (GOLD analysis project Ga0169931, IMG submission 129675) | Freshwater microbial communities from Lake Kivu, Western Province, Rwanda to study Microbial Dark Matter (Phase II) - Kivu_15m_20L... | ecosystem: Environmental > Aquatic > Freshwater > Lake... | reverse complement strand
CGACTGACTGTCTTATAATTAATTTAGTAATTTTAGTGTTGCACACTAGCCTCGTGTAAGGTAGTGTCGTTTAGTCTCAAAGTAATACGGCTTACAAGATCGATGCTCGGACAACCTTTACCCCCAGTGTTGATAATTCCAATCCCATACTGTAGTCATGCTTACGTGTTTGATCGCTGTCCTTAGTTATGGCAAACGATCAGAAAAAGCGCGATACATCCCACCGCAATTTTGCAGAGCACCCCACTGAGTTGGTTTGTCTCTATAATTAATAAAGTTATGTTTGAAGGATTACTAGAATCAATTCTGAATAAAGTCCTCGGACAGTATATCCAAGGCCTAAACAAGAAGGACCTTAGTATTTCTGTTTGGAGCGGCGAAGTACAGTTGTCAAACGTAAAGCTCCGTGCCGACATTTTCAAGTAGTTCAAACTGCCTCTTGAACTTATCTGCGGCTAAATTGGCTTCCTAAAAATTTCCGTCCCTTGGAAAAGTCTCGGCTCTAAACCTGTGGATGTTCTGATAGAAAATGTCTAGATTACGGTCAGTAAGTGAGTATTCCGTTTGAATCATTTCAGAGCCAATCACTGATCAAAGTCTTTGGGAACAAAGCGACCAAAAGATGACGTTTGAGCTAAAAGAACAAGCCCTCAACGCTTTTGCCAGCCAAATGTATTCTGATCTGATTGTAAGTCTCACAGTGATTTGTTATCTCTACTCAGAAAACAAAAGAAGAACTCGCAAAAGAGGCGGGCATGATGAAGGGTCTCATCACCAAAATTATTGACAATCTTTAGATTCAAATCCAAAACGTCCACGTAAGGATTGAGAACGAAGATTTGGAAGACAAGCAAAGCACTTTCAGCCTCGGTGTGACACTCAAATCAATGTAATTTCATACGACTGACCAATAGTGGAAAAAATAATTTGTCGACCGAACGCTCAAGGAGAACTCCTAGGCTCCGTTGTACAAGCTACTATAAATCGAAAATTTCTCAGTCTACTACAAGATCTAAGAAACCAACTTTATTGAGCATGTAAGTGAGAGTCAGCATATATCGGCAATGACAGACTTATTCAAGACAAATTCCACAACGGGTAAAATCTTAATTTACGAGAACGCTTACCTGCTAGATCCAATGAAGCTCGAAGTTAAAATGGAGCAATACGACGCTGCCCTAGCTCTGGCAAAACTTTAGTCTCTCACCACTTTGAACATTTAGCTGGAGAAGTTGGGTATATGTCTTCAGAAGGCCTAGTACGACAACCTACAGCGTTTGCTCGAACTCACAAGTGATTTCATGCGATTTCTGAATACATCAGCGCTAAGATAAAAGAAAGGGAACCTGAGGGAAATGTACAGTGTATTATAGTAGGAAAGCAAGAGTGATGCGTAGCCGAGCAAGCGTTAAGTCAAAGAGCAGTTTAAGGCTCTCTACTCGGGCCAGCTTGACCTCGTCATTAAGATTGGACTTGATGAGAAAAAGTAAGCTGAGCTACAGAAGAGTCTTCTCCTTGACTTAACCAAGAGACAGTCCGTAGATTCGTATAAGAAAATCGTGCTCGCCATTGAACAATCTGACCTCCACACCTGGGCTTAAGAAGTAGCCTCAATCAAGGCTGAGAAGGTAAAAGAAGAAAAGGAGAAAAAAGCACAGACCAAGCAGTCTAGCGGCTGGTTCGGTTTCGGTGGCTCAAGAGAGGTCACCAAACCACCTCAACTAAAAAACGGATTGGACACTCTTGTGCAGCAATCAGTAGTCGAGTAGATAGAGTCTGACATTTAGAGGGAGCTAGAGCTTGAAGAACAAATGACTAGTCAGTTTGCGCTCCAAATGAAGGCGGTTCCGAACATGCGCGTCAACTTTTCGCTGAGCGAGTTCAAGGTGACCCTCGAAAGCTAGCCGGGACACGGAGTCTAGCTGTACTCTAAGCAGTTTTCGGTGGCAGTGAGCCTCTTTGAAACATCAAATAAGTACAACCCGCACTCTGTTTAGATTCAGTTGCAGAACAGAGCCTTCGGAATTGATGTCCTATAAGACAACTTGCGCATTCCTTTCGTTCAACAACTTGAGAGCGACGGAATCCAGCAAGCCTTGAGCTTGGGACTTGCTCTCGGAAATATGACGCACAAGCAGTCTGACCTCCCAAAAGAGTAAATAGACTCTACCGATTTAATGCTCGATCTGAAGATAAGACCGATTGAGATTATTTTCCAGGCTCAGCCGATAGAAGGTCTGACGAAATTCTTCAAGGTGAAAAACATGCGCGACTATACGAAAATTGCAGCACAAGAGCAGTTTGCTGGCCTCTCCAAATCGGTCAACAGTATTTCTAAGTCATTTGAAGCCGACCTGAAAAACAACAAAGTTAGAATCAAAATCGACGCGCCATGTCTCGTGCTGCCATTTAAACAGTCGAATTTACTAGAAATACAAAACAGTGAGTGCTGGGTGTTCACGATGGGCGACGCTCTCTTCCAAACTACGAGTGACCCCAAGATATCCGATGTGCGCTACCACGAAGCCTTCAAACTCAAAGTCCAACGGGTGAAGTTCGAGTACGCCTCAAAGTACAAACTCTGGAAAGAAAAGCAAGCCGTCACCTAGCCCGTGCTCTAGGATTTCCAGACGACAGTTGTTATCTTGCGCAAGAGAGATTAATCAGAGATGGGAACCTAGGAAGCGAGAGACGCTCTCAGTAAAATCTCATCGCCAGCGATCGAAGTTCGGGCAGGTTTTGACACAGACATTCAAATGCAACTCAAGCCTCAGATATTTGCAAAGCTGTGCTAAATAGCCGAACTGCTAGTCACAGAAGCGAAGTAGGATGAGTATTACATCAATCGAATGAACAAAAAACTAAGCAAAGCGAAACTTACTTCCCAAATGAAGAAGTAAAACTTTTATAAACAATGGGTCGCTGGCACAGGATGTATCGTAAAACCAGGCAAACTTTTCTTTTTCGAAGAAGCAAATGTCTCAGCAGACTTTGAGTTTTCACTCGATGGTATCGGCAGCAGTTAAGGATTAGTTATTGATGGGCAGGAGATCACGCTTGTAAATTCTCAATAACAAAGTGTTTAACTATAGCTGCCAACAATGAAGTCTGCGACTAGATGGGTTTGCGAGTTGCTATCCGAAGCATAGAAACTTGAGATTATAAAGAAGAATATCGATTTACTTGAAACTTCGTCGGAAAGTATGTTTGATTTGGAAGAGCCCACCGATGATAGTGCAATAAGAGATACAATAAACACAGAGAAAGATGCGGAGGACAGTGAAGTCATTAACTTTTAGTTTAAGTTCGACGCTCCTTGCATTCAGTTGCACTTAATAACTGAGTCGATTCGCAGGAATACCAGTCTACAGTCTAACTAACTTGCATCTCCTGACAATTGGCGACTCAATACTTATTTGGAACAACTCAGTGTAAACTTTTAGTCAAGCGCTCTCGATTCCAAACTTGATGTGAACGTTAAATCTCTAGTTGTTTCAGACAATAGTGGTGACGAAAGATACCCCGTTATTTTCGAAAATCAACCTTCTGAAGGGTAGTAAGACCTCGTTTCAATTAAGATGAGGCTTATTTAAAAACTATCCCCGCTTTATAACGGAGTCGATTCAGATTTGACGATCGGCTTTGGAGGGCTTATTGTTTACTGGAAACCGTAATGCATCATCTAACTTGTTCAGTTTTTGACGAGCTAACAGAGTAAATCAAGTTCTCAAAGAGATAGTGCACAGAAAAGTTTTTCTTATTCGCAAATCGAATCTAAAAATGAAGACTTTGATCCGCGTGCAAGCTCTGTAGTTGAAAGTTAAATATCTACCTAAAATGAAACAACTAAGCAAAAGAGCTGTCTTTAAAAACCAGATGTGCTGTTAAAGGTAAATTTGAACCTTTCCTTCTTACGCACCGTGTTCATACATCCCCAGAATCATACCTACCCAATATTTACGTTGGAACTCTAAAAGTTATGCATGAAGTATGAAAAGAGATGCGACTGCGACAATATTGAGATAAGAATAAAGAATCTGTAGGTTCTCGACAACACCAACTACCCTAAAACACTTGATCCGAGAAAAGTTTACTCTAAAAGCGATTTCCCCCAACAAAGTGAGATAATGGGAGTCAATCAGCTCAAAGACAAGGAATAACTCGAAATGCTGAACATGCAAATATTCCTATTTACATACCCAGAAGAAACTGGTTGCTGTCCAAACCAGCCAAGCAAGGACTATAACATGGCAATCTACATGACTCTAAGTTAGATTAAAGTCATTTTCATGATGGAGCAAACTATGAGAATTCTAGACTTTGTAAATCACTAGGTAGCTAGACTGATTTCAAACAACGTTGAATAAGAAGAAAGTGTTATTGGCCGAAGTTCTATCAAATTAGTTAGCGAGTCTTTCATCAACCGTGAGTCAGTTAAGGGCAAGAGAGCAGACCACACAGTATGGCATAACTTCGATCTTAAGCAAACAAAGCAAGGACCCTGTTTGGAAATCAAAGTTTTTTCGCCGCTGATCATCATACCTGACGTGAAGAAAAACGCGAAAACATTTGAACTTGATATGGGAACTGTTGATATACAGTCAAAAATCAAAGCAGTGGATGATCGATGGATTCACTTTCCAAAAAGGAAAACTATGCTAGAAACAAGTTACATAATTTCAAATAAACAGCTGCGCCTTGATTATAAGGCAAATGGAAAGATTCAGGACACTTTATTCAATGAGGATTCGTTAAACATTATTGTGGCGATGGTGAACCCCAGTCCTTATCTAACTGAGGATAGTAAAGCTGCAACAGGTATCTCCGGTGCTCCAATTTTTGATATAGGGCAAGTTGATACAAGTATGAAGGTTAACATTTCGATGTAACACTTTAGAATAGTACTACAATAGTAAACGTTGATTTGTCTTTTCGAAATTTTGAACAACAACGTCATGTATAATGATGAATACACACAGGATTTTGAGCAAGCACTTAAGATTTAGGCCGATTAAGAAGATAAAAAGCCACAAGTCATGAGAGTAACAAACTAAGACCGTCAAACTATGGCACTTTCTGTCAAAGCAGGATGTTTAACTGTTGAAATACGACATGCTGACAGCGAATTAATTTGCGAGATTTGCATAGTTGGTTTTGACTTTAGCTAAAGCCAGTACTTGAGTGGGAGATCAATTATGTTTTTACATGCAGGTACCATGTTCATGTTTCATGATGAGGTTATTGTATCGTAGCTCAAACAAGTGATGATGGGCCACTTAAACGCGAAGGCTGAGGTTCAAACAGACGAAAAATTTTATGTTGAAATGCCGGAAGAGTTTCAAAGGAACGTCGAAAGATCAGAAGAAGAAATCAACTTCAAACTATCTATGGAAACGCATCCTAACGGTGATAGCGAGATGTACTTCGAGCTACTCTCAATAAAGCTTTATCTTCGGCAACAAGTATTTGTTAGAATATCTGAGTTCTTTGTTCGGGCTCTGGAAAAATTAGACAATTAGAAACCACCTTAACCAGGCCAAGAGCCAAAACCAAGCACAGCAAGCAGCAAGATGCAAGTCCATATAAAGGATACTCTCATAATTCTTGAAAACCAAGACGTCTCGAAGAAGTGCCTCGTGATGTAAACTTCACTTGACTTGCTCATGAAGTCCAGTGACCCAAACAACTTAAAGTTGTATTTGGAACCCAACAAGAGTAAAGTTTACTCGCAGATAAAGGTCGACGTTAAACAAATTTCAGCATTCTTTTGTGATATTGATGATATTGCTGAAATTGGGTATGTCGAAGCCGATAAAAGAGATGTGCTGCAGCCACTCGAGTGTAGTTTGGAATGGGAAATTACTCTGAAAAACGACTTTCCGGTAAGAATGGTTAACAACTCTCAAATGATAGTAAATTTGAGCGAGGCTAGTCTTAAGCTGTCGAGCGACGATCTGTTTATTTTGACATCGATATCTGAAAAGCAAACTTCTGACCTTGCTGCACTCGGCAAGGTATGGTCCGACTTCAATTCAAAGAAAAAGCCTGTTACTCTCGAACTATAAAATGTAAAGACTTCCAAAGAGTAGCCCGATTAGGAACTAGCTTCAATCTTCTTTAACGGGTCTCGGGCTGAGCTGCTAATTATCAATGAATCAGAAAACAGTTACGTGCCCCTCTTTATTGGCATCTGTGATAAGATTAGTTTTACCCAGTAATCTGATAGTCTTGGCGAAACAGCAGGTAGTTTCATTTAAACAGATGTAGCAGTTGACTATTTCAACGCAAACCTCGGTTACTACGAGCCTGTGATTGAGAAATTTCCACTCATGTCTAGATTATCACAGAGGGGCAAAAATTCAGAAACAAAAGTTGTTTTAGTAGAGCCACTGAATATAAACTTTACAGTCGATCTTGCAAGCTCGATCGCTTCATTTCAAAAACTTTGGTCAGGAAGTACCGAACGAGCAGCTTAGTACAAAAAACGATAAGATGCACTTAAGCAAGGTGTTGAGACTTTTTTCAGTAAGAAGGCATCCAAATTCTAGAAGAAAAATTCTACAAAGTTTCAGACTCAACTTTCTTCATGGCCTGAAGAGGTGAATGGTCAAAGGAAAGAGACTTTAATTTCACATGCAACCAAGCAATTATTGAGCAACAAACAAAAAAACCAGAAGATTGCATCGCCGTATGCAATACGAAATTTAACAGATAAACCGATTAAAGTCTACACTGTCGATAAATAAGGCAACATTCTTTTCATGGACCCAGAAATCGTAGAGCCTGAACAAATGATAAAATTGGTGCTGAATCTGTAAGGTGAAAAAGAAAAGAAGAATTTGACCCGCAAGGTAGGTGTAAGTCAGGGCAGTCAGATGGACTAGTTTGTCCGACTTTCATTTGAAGAATAATCGATGCAACCAGTGAAACGACTAAACCTCAACCACAACAACAGTATGGTTTTTCATAACGTTTATAACTAGGACGGAATGCAAGTCTCTACAATTAAAAGAGAAAAGTACGTTTTAGTTAGCAAACTTGAAGACAATCGCAGAGTTTTGACTGTAAGAACCTAGTACATAATGAGGAATCAAACAAAGGTTGAGTACAACATTCGAGTATTCTATTTGGATGCTGAGACAAACCGAGTAAAAGTACTTAAAGACACGAGATTGAAACCTGGTGAAAGTACGCCGCTGCCTGATTCCCCTGACGTTTCAGTTCAGACCAAAATTAAGATTGCAGTTCGTCCCAGTAGATGCAAAAAGTGGTCATAAGAGTTTAAACTGCACGCGATGAAAACAAAGATTTAGTCCGATGTTAACGTTGTTTGGCAGCATGATTAGTCTTACTCTATTCTTAGAAAGGAAGCCACAAAATTGCCGGATGTGTTCGATCTCGTACTCTAGTCACCGATGATTGTTAAAAATTGTTTGCCTTGCCCTCTCGAGATTGAACTAACTGAGAAATAAATGTAAATCGACTCAAAAATGCCATAGCCTTTGAGTTTGAGTAAAAAATAAACCGTATCAGACGAAGATTCTGTTTACATTCGTTCGGTAAGACTGGATAGAGAAGAGGAGAAGTTTTTGCAGGACATCAAAAAATAAACCGGAGAGCTGACTCTTTCAATTTCTTTAGGAAGTCAATTTTACCATACTGAGATTCAGTTTGCTCCTGATCAGGCCAAAGAGGGTGACACGAATATCAGAATCGTCGATAGACAGAACCGGTCGTTCTCTATTACAGCAAGAGTTGATACGAAGAAGGCGGGCCTGCGGATTGTCTTTTTATGTGAGAACATTTTGATATGCAACACAGAGCAACGGCTTTCGTTTTATTATTAAAGGAAACCAGGCGTTTTTTAGCAAGACAACTCAAATGAATTCCCATCACCGGTGATCGATGATGGAGATAGGGTGGTTTACATATTTGAAGACACCAAGAACGTAGTTGCAATGCTAACCAACAATGTGGAAAGCGTATTCAGTGACAGATTGTATATTGGGACGACGAGCACGGTTGGAGACTTCTGTGTGACAAGTAAGGAAAACAAAAAGCAGTACAATTTTGCGTACTAAGTCCAGATCTGGTCAGCATGTAAGTTAGTCGCACAACCCTTGACACTGTTTAGCGGAGACTGAGTTCATTAGTACAAGAATAGTAGACGTTGCTCCCCAGTTTATTCTGTGCAACAAAACCATTTACTAACTTATGTTCACCCAAGAGTAAGCTGGGCACACTTTCTTGCGGCTATAGCCTGGCGAACGCCAACCCTACCACTGGGAGGATCGTTAGAGGCCGGCCCTCATCAAGTTCAAGCCCGTAGTTGAGAGTTAATACTTTACTCCTCCATTTTCGCTCAAAGATTGCGGATCCGTGGTTATTTGCAGCACCTCTTTTGAAGACAACAAGTTTTTCAAAGTCACCAAACGTATCATAAATCAAAGTATCTTTTGCGTGATCGAAGATAGTTTGGCCCCCTACATTATTAGGAATAACTTAAGGAACATCACACTCAAAATTCAACAAACAGATCAACCAATCACAAAAAGAATCGAGCCAGGAGAAGAGATTTGTTTCTCTTGGTCAAACGTAGAAGTTTCTGATCCCATGCTCTCAGTTGAATTCAAAATAGGAGAGCAAGTTCTACTCCTGCCTTAAAAAAGGAAAAAGAGACTAATAAAAAAGCAAGATTCAACGCCTCAAACAGTCTCAAAGTTTTCACTGGACACTCTTAATCAAATAAATGAAGTTCTGTTGCAGAATGGCGACCAACAGAACAAAATATTCGTCTCTACCTTCAAAGATACAAACAACAAAGTTCTCGAATTCGGCTAGTCTCCTTCAAAACAAGTTACTGACCATTAACTTATCGATAAAACAGAGTAAAATATTGTCGAAGAGGGATTTGAAGTAATAGATGAATAACCGAAGCATAGAGGTCCTAATTTTGAAAATAAAGATAAAGTGACACTATCGTTGGAAATCGCTTAGATTAGCATATCTTGTATCAACGATGGACACGAAGTGTTCACTGTCTATCTACATGACATAAAAGTTATGCAAACGACAACAGATACCGACTCGGTGATGGAGTCGTATCTTGGCAGGTTCTAGATAGACAACAATTTCGATGCAGAGCCACTTTACCCTGTAATGATGAAGCCTAAATGTTTAGCAGGCGAGACTGAACATGATCACATGTCGATGCAAGGTATCGATCCTGTATTTTAAGTATACATCCACACGAAAATGAACGTTCCCAACGTCTAGTACTATGCGATGATAGAGTTTTTAGTCAAAGAGCTTGAACTGAAGATGGAGTTGGAGCACATTCTCAAAATAGTGGAGTGGACTTTTGCCGTTTAGGAGCAACTCAACACTACACTCACCTCTGTTAACCCGGTATTTTTGAAATAATCACCAGCAATCGAGGAGGAGTCAAAACAGCACGACTAGCAGAGACTGGTCTCCTGGCGTATTGAAGAAGTTGCCCAAAAGAATGAAAATATCATGTACATCCAAAGTTACAAGGGATCGCCCCTTTGTCTCGAACTTAGTCTTTTCAAGTAGACGGCTGGAACTCAAGCGGAGAAAAGTAGTTCGAAGAATCTGGGAGCCAGGGTTTTTGAAAAGTTAGGGAATTTCGGAATTCAACTCACCAGCATAAACAATGCCCCTGTAAAACTTGAAGCCCTCGAGATTTAAAATATTTTCGGCAACCAGGCTGACATTTAGGCTCAGCTATTGGCTCACTACACGGGCAACATCAGATAGAACATTCTTAGAGTGGCAGCGAGTTCTGATCTCCTTGGCAATCCATACACATTCGTTAACACACTTGGTACAGGAGTCAAGAAGTTTTATTATGAACCGCGCGATGGTTTTATGGAGGGCCCTCTCGAAGGAGGACTAGGCATCCTAAAAGGAACCGCGGGTATAATCAACTACACTGCGGCAAGTATGGCTGGCTCAATCGGTAAAATGACGAATACGATGAACAAGGGCTTAATCATGTTAAGCGGAGATAAGGAGTACATCCACGCTAAAGAAATCAGTGACATTAAAAACAAACCAAAAACGACGCTCTCGGGAATGTGGCAAGGAACTAAAAGTCTCGGAACATCCGTAATTAGTGGAGTCAGCGGGGTTGTTACAAAACCAGTCGCTGGTGCCCAAAGCGGTGGAATAGGTGGCTTTTTCAAGGGTGCAGGTATTGGTCTAGCCGGGCTAGTGACTAAGCCAGTTTCAGGCGTGTTTGACTTGGTCAGCTAGACGTCGCAAGGCATCGAGACATAAGTTACGGGTACTCCAGAGTGTGATTAGAATATGAAGCGAGTGCGGCCGCCGCGACCATTTTATAGGGACCTTAAGATAATAAGAGAGTTCAATCCGCTTCATGCAGAAGTTTACAACAAGTTTAACACCAAATTGAACTCAGGAGGATAGTTTTTCGGGGCGTTCAAGTGTGGTCTAGGTGTCACTGATACTAAAGTTGCTGTCATAAACCAAGACGACGAAATCTTGGTGCTCACGACAGATCAGCTTTATTCGCTAGACAAAGAATTTTAAATGCGTTGGAGTTGCAAAACTTACGAAATAGTTCAGATCGAGGCGATTGAAAAAAAGAATCAACAGACACGACTTCAATTTACTTACAGTTCCACAGCTCAGAACAGAACTTTGACGAAGGAAGTGCTCTTTGCGAATCAAGACCAATTGAAGGAGTGTTTGGAGCAACTTGAAGAAATAAAGCACATTGCTAGACAGCTATTCTGAAATTAATTTCAATTCCAGTTTCGCGGGGTTTTGGGGTTTTGGGG
>Ga0169931_10014147_pt1 | contig 10826 bp, 7 predicted proteins | sample Kivu_15m_20L_FD_129675 | JGI IMG/M metagenome (GOLD analysis project Ga0169931, IMG submission 129675) | Freshwater microbial communities from Lake Kivu, Western Province, Rwanda to study Microbial Dark Matter (Phase II) - Kivu_15m_20L... | ecosystem: Environmental > Aquatic > Freshwater > Lake ... | reverse complement strand
TAGAATCTATCAAATATCACAGCATTGAGTGGGTGTCAATACTCACTCGTGTGATAGTTTCTACATACAGATTTGGTACTGGGTGCGGAAAGTGCACCCAGATTTCATAGAGGACTACATATCACGCAAATTATTATTATTATTATTATCATTATCTATCACGCAAAGATACATCGCAAAGTTCGGCCCCTGCAAGCATGTTTAATTGAGAGATTAGGATCATGAAAGACAAGACCAAAAAGAACAACAAGGTTCCAGGTATACTGCTATTCAAGATGTTTAAGAGGAGACGAAAATCAAAAGAACTCGTATCACCGCCATCTCCATCACGCCCTACACCCATCGCCAATAACGCACCACAAGATGAACCAAAAACACCAGAACGTTTACCCGATCATATACCTCGTGAAATTGATACCGGCCGCGAAAGTCCAAGAAGTGTAGTGTCCATCTTATCCTTGAAATCTGCCTTTGAGCTTGCTGCCGAACGTTCCAGTACGCTCATACAGTTTCGACCGCCCATCCGTGGAATTAGTAATTTATTACCATCCTTTTCAGAGGGGGGTGAGAGTGTAGAGAAATCTTTATTGGGAGGATTCTCCGATCGTGAAACTCCCACCAGTAGGCAACCATCTAGTCAAAAAATTCTTTTTACCTCACCTCCTTCGGTTTTTCCCGTGGATACAACAACTACTGGTACGTGTCATTTCTTGAGAAGAATGGACATACCATGATTTCACCAATGTGTACTACATTTCTACCCTGTTTTTAATTATACGCATTCCTATTGATGCAAATAGATATTCCAAAAAGAAAACTATCCAGCATCACTCGAACAAAGGTATGTACAGGAATGAATATGTACTCACCGAATGAGGATCTCCTTAGGAGAGTAAACATTATCTAACAAGATCGCACTCTACAAGTTCTTTCATGATATAGTGATCGAAAAATTTAAGAATATTGATAAGGATGGTTCAGGCTCCATTGATAAAGATGAACTTTATCTTGGAGTACTCTTGGTCCATCTTGAATTGGCAAAGTATGTTGGGGCTTCTGCGTGCCAACCAGCAAGTCGTCAATATGTAGATACCTTATTTGATTCCCTCGACGTGGATAGCAATGGATACTTAGATTTAAACGAATTTTCGAATGTCATGATTATTCTATGCTCCGAAATTACAAGCAGAGTCTTACTTCAATGGTCCATGACTTTGATGATCATCCCATTTATTGCACATTATCTTGTGGCGTCAATGTCCACGATGTATTCAATAGCTCGCTTTATCCATCCCTCGTTTCTTGTTCCACTAGAGGCGTGGATTTTGGAGCTTCAGGAAGTTGGCTTACGAATTCTCTCATTATTTAAACTTGAGGCGATCTCGTCATTTGTATATATCCTTCTACCTAATACCGTTTTAATCACCACTACTATTCTCTCTATACTTCTCGTGCCTTGGTTAATCGGGAAGAGTGAGCATTTCTTCCTTTCCCTTACTAAAAATTCCTTTTGAAAATAGGGATTTTGGAGGTAATTGGAAGTACCTCGTGTTATCAACTTACATTTTTAGGATTTAGATTTTTTAATAGATAGGTTACCTCTTGGGTTGTAATCTATGTATTATGTACGACAGAGAGCATAGCATAAAAAATAATACGAATTCTCTATCAAATTTATCCTCTCTTGCGTTCCTTGACAACACTGAATCGGCTTAAATCTCCATAGCGTCTTGGTCCATTCATCGCAAACATGATTCTATAATCGTCATCGGTAAAGTTCATCTCTTGGTTTCGAACTAAGGAAACCAATTCCTCCATGTCGAGTTCCATAAGATAAATATAGTTGACAGCCCTTTCAAAGGCATCACCTGCAACTTCTTCATCCCAGAATGAATTTTCAAAACTTGTACAGCCCTTCAAATCTCTATAGAGTTGAGAACAGCATTTATCTAATGCATCAACACCCTGAAGAGTGATCCGTATATCATCGGAAAATCCTCCACCTATGGCAATCGTCCGCACAGTCTGCATCATAAAGAGGGGAACGTATTGCTCCAACGAGGAAAAAGTATACGCTGTGATAATATTACCCCCAAAATCGCGTAAATTGTCACTCGTTTGGGATAGATATTCACCCAGTTCTTGAACACACGTCGGTATTCTCACTTCATCATTGGATATTATCGAGGAACTCTTATAAATGACAGATAAGCGATTTACCCTAGGAAAAAGCCAATGAATTAAGAACAACTTAATAGTAATATATTATGATGAATCGACGTGGAGTGTACGTACACTTGCATCAACAACTCCAATCTACAAAACTTTGCGACACGTAGTCCATGTAAGCGCATGGTTTTAATTGGTTCTCGTAAGGCTCGGGGTATTTGAATGGAACTCTTTTCAAACGATTTTGATTTTGACGCCCGGAGTCGCTTTTCTAACAAATAGGCTACTGTGAGGAGACTATGCGCAAGAGATGCAGCCTTCATAAGCTCTTCCTCAGTACAGAGTTTAAACTTCTTACTGTAGTTTGAATCCGAAAATTCTAGGAATTCCCTCAAATGTGATACTTCCCGTTCAAATGTTTCTTGCTCTCGTTGCAAATGCGTTTCTACATCAAGCCCTTTCAGTACATCTTCAGGTCTTGGTTGAAGTGGACCGCTCTTTGAACGTGTGTCCATGAGAGGTGGTAAGATAGCTGGGATGGAAGTGGTCCCTGAGCGAGGTGATACACCATCAGCAGTACCAGTCATATCCAAGTTATCGCTGTCAAAATATGAGTTAAGCAGCTGAGTAAAAGGTTTCCTGAGCTCCATATCATAACTTAATGATGTAGATACTTTTGTAGCGTCATTTTCCATAAGTTGGTAAGCGGTTTTTCCTTGACATATTTGAATGATCCGTTGCTTTACACGAGAATTAAATGTGAGTACAACATGTTCTAATGAGGCCACCAAAGGTGCATAAATCTCACTATTTGTGTTCATCTTCGGAATGGCACCGAAAAGGTAAGACGTCGATGTCAAGAGAACTTGACATGCTTTGCATATTTCAACGTTACTAATGGTTTTCATGTCCGCATTTTTCAAGATCGTAGGTCCAACGATTGGGTCGAAAGCATCAGTTTTCTCAAGTACCTCTACGGTTGCTTTCACTGCAGCATCTTGCATCTCTGGAAGGAGGGTCTTTCCAATTATTGTGTCGAGAAAACTCATAGATGTCTCTTCTGTATTACTATACGCCGATGTATCTTCATGTGTCGCGTCGGCGAGCTCTTTCTTCAGAGCAGTGTATTCTGTAGACCAAGTGAAAATACTCTTTCGAAAAGCTAAAGCATGAGAAATATTGGGTGGTATACCAGTCCTTGAGCATAATATTTGCCGTACGAAATACTCGCCAGACATTTGCATGGCGTTTGATCGGGAGGTTGTGACAAAATTCTGGGCGTTCTTCTCTCGCACCGACGTTGCTAAAGATGCATCAGACAAAATACCGAGGGAAAAAATTCCTTGATCCCTTGGAGGGAGATCCGATGCCTTATTACGAGACTTCTTGTTCGCAGCGCCTGCTTGTGGATTCGTGTTTTCATAAAGGCATCCACGCAAAAAGCCTATAATCTCACGTTGAATCATATTTTCAACGAATGTTAGAACAGAATGAAGTGCAGATGACTTAATAGGGTATGACGGCGTTGAAACACTTTTATCTGACATCTAGGATCAGACGCGATGGCCATGATTAATTGTGACATTAGAACAAAAGTCGATGTAAATCTACAAATGGAATCCGAAGCTTATGTGACTTACCACCCGATGCCGTAAAATTTGTGCCAAATAGGTGTATCGAAGAAGAATACTTCCATATGCCATTAAAACGCATTGAAGATGCATTTTAAATTCTCTAAATTTGTCTTCCCCAGGACTCATACCGATATTTCCAAGTCTTGTCAAGGTCCGGGCCTGCTCCGACATGGCGATGAGTTGAATTTCACGCTCAGCATTTTCAGACAAGACCCGTTCAATGTCATCAAGTCGATTCATCCTTGCGAGCGCATCGATTATTATTCGCAATGCAAGGACAGGATCTGTATACATAGGCCCTAAAGTTTGGACGCCACCGTTCATTTTGGCTACAACTTCCATATCATGATAGGACGACGACAGATCCCAGTTTTGAAGACATCGCATTTCATCAACAACAACTTCCACTTTCGTGTCGAGCACTGCTCTTGGTAACAGACGTTTATCTCGAACAACTAGAGGTGTTTGATTATTACTTATTTCTGATTCATCCTCATTCACGGTAGTTAGTTTTCTCCTCGCGGGTTTTCCAAAGGCAAGGAAATCATCAGATGTAGGTCCTGCTAGTGATGATGCTTCTTCATCATCATCTGAATCAAAACTAGCGAGTAATTCATGATAATCAGCATGCCCACCATCCCCAGAATCAATCAGCACTCGCTTTGTAAAACCCTGCGTGGGAGCATGAAGAGAAAAGTATCTATGCTTATTCCCTTGAGATAATGTCTTCCTTGCAATAGGATGTCTTTTTGCGATAGAGCCTGTAGTTTGATCATCACGACTGGATAGACTTCTGCTATCTTTATTGTAATCAGCCCGACCTCCTCTGGATTGTATGATACTAATACCTGAATTGGACGAGGCTGATCTCTGAGCAGGATCTGAAGAATTTTTCCCCATCAAGGGATTATTTCCTGTTCTCAAGTAAAGAATATCTTGAAGAGTACTCCATAATATCTCTTCAGCCACTTGCTTACGATTCATAAGTTGCTCATATATTTTTGAAATACCCATAACCTTTTCTAAATCCTTGGATGAAAACATGGTATCCATAGCTGAAGAAAGTAAGACGACGGCAGCACCGATCCGGCAGGGTTTATTATGAACTAATGCATCAAAGGAAGGCGATGCATCTCGTACGACTTCTAATTTTTGTAAGAGGGAAAGAACTGACTCACATTCCAGTTTTTTCAACCAGATTTCTCTCAGGGATTTTCCTAAGCTACCGGTTCCACTACCAGTTGCATTCATCATCATGTTACTACCCCCATTTTCTAAATATTCATCTTTTAAATTCCCGCGACCCAATTTACTAGATCCTCCATCGATTAAGCCATCTCGTATGGTCGAAACTTGTTTCCGTAGATCCTTTACATGTTCCACAGCTTCTCCGAATTGATTCGCCATTTTCCCCACAAGTGCTACTGATGCATTCAAGTCTGAGCAATAAAATACAGTTAGCTTGTCAATGACGTCTTCGACGGTAGCTTGTTGTTGTTTCAGTGCGATAAAAGCAGTATTGTTATTCAATTTGTCCGTACCCTCCAACATGAACGAGCTTGTAGATGAATTTGATGATGTACTGTTGTTGTCCAGTTGTTGCCTTGATCGGTTTCCTCCTCCTCGAACAGATTTAATCGCATCATACTTCTTTTTTTCAGCTAGAGAAGATTCCCCCAAAAGTTGGGCACCAATAATATCAATCACACGAGATATTGGTTTGTATGTTTTTGGATCTTGAAAGAAATCTGCATCAACTTGGACTTCCAATTTACGTTCCAATTCTGCCAAGGTCACTTGCTGGGGAGCTTTCAAGCTAGAGCGGCTACTGGTAGGAGTCATACGAGTCGACATTTCAATCTATACCATACGTTAGAGGGAATCAGAGAGACACATCAATAATCAATACCTTACAATTATAGTGAGGGTAAAATGATTCTGTGACAGGACTGTAAGTCCTGTCGTGGTACCCTAACCCTAACGCAGCTCCTTGTTTTATAAAAAGCTGCTTCAGCGAAAATATTTTATAGTACCATGTCCAGTCGTTGGTTCTCTACGTACTATGATGGGGCCGTATAATTTATGTCATAATCAACGTTGATGGTGACAAAACAAGCTAACAACAATAATACAGCAGCGCTATCTCAAGCCAGACGTCGGGGTGTTACAGTGCATCTCAACAAACTACAATGCCTGGCGAAATGACATTTGAGTACGAAAGCACCACGTTACCAACCATGTCAGAAGGGACTGTGAACTTATCTTCTCTGGTGTCGAAACGCTTTGGTGCATTGACTTCATCACCCTCCAAAGAAACTTTGCAATCACTAGCTCGATGGATATTGTTCCATCGAGCACATCCAGTTATCCTCTCTTCTTTGACTGGATTATTTGATTCATCAAATTCATCTGATGCTATGCATCAAACATCTTCCTCTGCATCATTACTACCACGAAAACTTGTTTTCCTTAATGTGATTCATGAAATTCTTGTAGCTGATTCTGTCAGTGATACAATCATGTGGCAGAAATATCACCCTTTTCGAGTTGCAGTCGGGGAAATGGTTCTTTTACCCATCTTGGACTCTATACGATATCATCTGAAAACAACAACATCGTCTGAAACTGTTTCTCAAATCGAGAAAATGAGTGAACGATTGAAAGTTATGAAGGAGGCATGGAAAGAAGTGAACTGCTTTGAGAGTCCAACTCTGTTGGATGACATCATAAAAGTTTTACTTTTAATAGACAAGGAGATTGTGGCAGCTAACAAAAAAAATATGGAGCTGGCGGATTCATCGCAGCTCTCAACAGAAGTAGACGAACCCAATCATGGTTTGGATACAAGTATGGACTCTGGACAACATGAAGAAGAAGAACAACAACAACAACAACAGGAAGATGATTATTCCTTTGGACAAGCCGATCCATCGGATGACTTCAAAGTATCGGGGGATGATCATGCTAACTTGGACTTTGATGAAGCTAGTTGTGGAACGTATATTGAGGAAACGTTGGATGAGGGGCACGAGGAGCTACCCACGGTATCAGAAGGAGTAAACATTCCGAGTCGTCCGGAGGATTCGGGTAAAACATCGCTACTCCCTATGAAACGCAAGGTGGAGGATTCTGATCATGATAACCTAGTCAATGTTGGAGATAGTTCTCCAAATTTGACTTTTATGGAACAAGATGATTCTCCTATTGTGGATGAATTGGATTATCAAAGTATTCCTTTTGGAAAGATTGAAATTCATGAGCTTGATATTCCCAACAAAGCTATTGCTACGATGCAAATAACTCGAGATTTGCATGGGGAATCAACTACACGACTATCAGCTTTGATTTCATCAATCCCTCAATCTATTTTTGATACCTGCCTAGCAATTAAGGAATCGAATACTACCGTGGCGGATGCACTCAAGTCTCTAGACGTGCAAGCCTTGCCCGATGAATTTCTTGATGTAGATGTAGATCAAGCTCTAGACTCTCTGCGGCTGTATAAGAATATTATTGCGAAGCAAAAGGAAGCTAGGAAGAAGTGCATTGAGCTATTGATAAAATCACAAGGAGAAATCGGTTTCAGTTGCTTAGAGGCTGCCAAGCTCTACTATACCATGGATTCAAAACTGACATTTCTCAACAAAAGGAAAGAGATGATTCGAGATGCTATGGAACTAGAGGGCTTAGATTTTGATGCTACGCTAACGGAGATTTCAACTGAAGCAGATGATGATGGACAAAGGGAATTTAGTTGGTTTCAGAAAGGGGAGATGACACATTAGACAGGGATACCGTATACCGTAGAGTAGAGAAAATAAAACGAACCATCAAAAATTACATGTTATAATATCATATCACATCACCGTTTCTCGATATGTTCTCGTTAGAATGTATCATTATTCAAAACCGAAGGTGGTTTACTAAGAACAGCGAGATAACCCTTTTGTTCTTCACCTTTTGAATACGGGTCCTCTGGAGAATGTTCCAAAACGAGTGACCATTCACTAGCTATTCTTTCAAGCTCCGCTTTATCGGGCAGTGCTCGTCGTACCATGGTCGGATTCGCCTTACGTTGCTCTAGTACATGTCGTGCTCCTTGGGGATGTACTAGAATAATACGACCACAAGGTCGTAATAAAGATATTGCCTTTTCAAGTGCTGCAGATACATCCGGCAAGTCATGTAAACTCGAACAAAAGATGATCCCATCAAAACCTAGATTGCTTTGATCGTGAAACTCTTTGATAAAGTCAGCTGAAATGAAATTCATCCCTTTATATGTTTCCCTAGCATTCCGTATCATCTCAGACGATAAATCTACACCGACATATTGCCCCGTTAGGACTCCACTATTTAAAAGACTAGATACTAAAACTCCATATCCACAACCTACATCTAAACATCGTCCTTTCCTTCCATCGATACGTCGAACTGATTGACCAATCCACTCACAAGCCTTGTTTACCCTATCTTGAAAGGCTGCAGGCATTTGACCTGTAATCGCTCGTGCTGCCTTGGCATCTGCTGATGCATCCCATGTAAACTTTTGAAACAAATTATGCATATAGATGTCATCAATTCCATGTGTTTTATAAAGTAGCATCAATTCTTGTTTCACCTGTTGTGCTGCGTCTACATCTCTAGGAGGGATCATTTGTTTTTGCTGCACAGTCAGAGACATTATGTATGCATCCCATCGAGTAATTTTTCTATATAATTCTGCAGCCAATTGGATGTGTTGGGGTTGAGCAGCCATATACCGATCCATTCGTTCTTGGGTTCCCTTTGCAATATCTCCTCCATACTGCTGTAAAATTCGTTGCTGTAATTGCACCTTCTTCTTATCACTTGCCATTGGAGATGTCGTCACCTTCTTTTGGCTGCTACTGCCGTCTTTACCGAAACCTATAGCTGCGAAACATGTTGCACATCGTCGTCGTCGTGTCGGCGTTTTGTAATAAGAGTGTTTATCAAACGGAGAACAACTCAAGGGTCGCGGAACTGGTAGATCATTTATGAAACTGCCCAAGACCGAGATCTTCCACAGCTGTAGAAATATAATGGTTGAAAGAATTTGTGCTGTAGTAGTAGTCATCAGGTCTCGTTTTTACTTGTTAATAGTATGTGCTGGCTTTTGAATTAGGCTGGGGAGCTGTAATAGCTAATAGGATAGTACTGTGGGTGCTATGGTGCTCAAAAGTACGTATGTACAGAGTATTATAAGCATTTTAGTCAATTTGACCGATACGGAAAAAAGGGTTGGCACAACTGTTGTAGTTAGTTACAGACAAAGACATGCATTGCAAATTTATCGTGCACTCTATACTACTTCTATGTTTGCACTCAGCATCATCATATCCAAATGATCCTCGACAGAATCCTGGGACCTTGCAAAAGCCATTCAAACTGAGACCCAAGTTCGATGTTGGTAACCAATCACAATCACTTTCATTCATCCACGATAATCGTGGTGGCGATGGCGATATCTCCAAAGTAGACGTATCCACTGACATTCGATCAGTAGATCTTCATAAGAAAATACAAAAATTTATTCTAAAAAATGAATTTATTATTGGAATGGTTTCTGCAGTAGTCTTGGCAAAATTCGTTCCTCAGGTAGGTGTTTTTTTCTTTTGAACTAAAACAAGGATTGTCAAATATATAATCCATTCCTCAATCATTCAATCAATGTTTATCGGCATCCATTATTTTCTCTTCTCTTGAAAAAGCTTGGGAAAAATCATGGTCTACTAAGAGCTGATGTATGGGTCGGTTCGTTCGGGGTATTTTTAATCTTTTTTATTTCTAGCTTAGCTATAGAATCTTCTGAATTACGACAGGCTGTTTCAAATATGAAACTCAACTTTTCGATACAGCTCATCTCTTTTATTATATGGCCATTCCTTATCGGAAGACCATTGATACGCTTCATGACTGATTGGACACCGCATCTTCTTTCCAAGGCATTATTAGATGGAATTCTTATACTGACTTGCCTTCCATGCACTGTAAATATGGCGATATTACTTACTGGTGCCTCGGGAGGACACTTAGCCACGGCTTTATGTAATACAGTGATCGGGAACCTGTTGGCAATCGCTGTTACTCCGGCTCTTCTACTGCACTTTTTCGGAAGCAAAGTTGGTCTCAACTTTTGGGATATATTGATGAAGCTTGGCCAAAAGATTTTGTTTCCTGTCGGTATGTTGTAAACGATTTTACCAAAGTGTGCTCAAATATGAAGATATCGCTCATCTCTATTTCCAATTGTAGCCCTTGGGCAGATTTTACGCACCACGCCATTAGCCGACTTTTACTCTGCCCATAAAAAGACCTTCTCGCGAATACAGCACTATACTTTAAATGCGATACTTTGGAATACATTTTGCAACTCATTTTCACAAGGAGTGACTATTAATATGACGCAAACTGTAACTCTAATTATCGTGCTGTCAGTGATACATCTACTTTCTTTAAAGGGACTGTTTGAGTTGTTTCAACATTCATTTTTTCACTTGAGGAAGGATGAAGTTGTAGCATCTATGTTCTGTGCATCCCATAAGACATTGGCCTTTGGGTTGCCTCTTATTAAGACGATATTTGAAGGAAACGCCGAGCTCGCATCCTATTGCGCACCTGTCATGCTGATACATCCTATCCAGTTGTTCTTGGGCTCGTTCCTGGCTCCTCGATTTCGTAAATACTGCGAAAGTAAATAAATGTAGTTACTCATTGTGAACGTTATTCTACTGTGATTCATATTTGACTTTATCACGCCGATGGATTTCATCTAACGTTGTTGGAAGATAAAGTGAAAAAGACTGAAAGAGAGAGACAAACTATGAGAGAAAGAGAGAATATGATAGAGAAAGATGTCTTTTTTCACTTAATCTTCAATAATCTTTCTCTAGAGAGAAAGAGAGTAATCTTTCTCTAGAGAGACAGAGAAAGAATAATCTTTCTCTAGAGAGACAGAGAAAGAATAATCTTTCTCTAGAGAGAGAGAAAGAAAATAATCTT
>Ga0169931_10014146_pt1 | contig 10827 bp, 10 predicted proteins | sample Kivu_15m_20L_FD_129675 | JGI IMG/M metagenome (GOLD analysis project Ga0169931, IMG submission 129675) | Freshwater microbial communities from Lake Kivu, Western Province, Rwanda to study Microbial Dark Matter (Phase II) - Kivu_15m_20L... | ecosystem: Environmental > Aquatic > Freshwater > Lake... | reverse complement strand
TAATTCTTTTGGTTTTGATTCAAAAACCCAAAGGAGGAGGCTTGGCCCAGGGTTTTTCATCCACCAACCAAATAATGGGTGTCAAGCGGACATCGGACGTGGTGGAGCGAGGAACCTGGATACTCAGCCTCAGCCTTTTGACCCTTGCTTTGCTGATTAACTTATGGATCCCAAGAGGGGAGGATGTCGAGGCCGGTGCCGCGTCACGCCTCGAAGAAAAAGTCTTGGAAGCGCCTGCTACCCCTGCACCATCAGCAAGTCCTGGAGCAACTGCTCCGACCGGCACGCAGAGCGCACCGGCTCAATCCGGTGATACCGCAAGTTAAATTCCTTTCCTGAGGCTGTCTAGCCTCTGGTTTTTGCCAATTGGACCCCAGGGATTTGGCATTTTGTCATGGGATTCTGTAGGTTTTGTCAGTGGAACTGACAAAATGAACTAGACAAATCCCCTTTTTTACTACTTCGTTTAGTGTTGATGGCCGTGGCATAGACTTTGTAAGGAATAGGTCAAAACCCTAAATAACCTAAACATGTCAAGCAAAATCACCCCAATCGCAGACCGAGTGCTGGTCGAGCCCTCGCCTGCCGAAGAAAAAACTGCTGGTGGAATCATTATTCCTGACACAGCAAAAGAAAAGCCACAGCGCGGTACGGTCATTGCGGCTGGTCAGGGCAAGAAAGACGAGCCTATGACCGTCAAAGCTGGTCAAACAATTTTGTACGGCAAATACTCAGGCACCGAAGTGCAAATCGAAGGCAAGGATTACCTGATCATGCGGGAATCCGATATCATGGCCATCCTGGGCTAATTCCTTTATTCCAATTATTCAAAAACTAAAAAACCATTATCATGGCTAGTAAAATGATTTTTTTCGATACCGAGGCCCGCGAATCCCTCAAAAAAGGCGTGGATGCTTTGTCCAATGCCGTTAAAGTAACGCTAGGTCCCAAAGGACGTAATGTCGTATTGGACAAGAAGTTTGGAGCTCCAACCGTAACCAAAGACGGTGTCAGTGTGGCCAAAGAAATTGAACTCAAGGATCCCATCGAAAATATGGGAGCCCAATTGGTCAAGGAAGTGGCCTCCAAGACCGCAGACCAAGCCGGAGACGGTACCACAACAGCCACCGTTTTGGCCCAGGCGATGATCCGTGCGGGTCTCAAAAACGTAGCAGCGGGGGCAAATCCCATGGACCTCAAGCGGGGTATGGACAAAGCAACAACCGTGGCGGTCAAGTCCCTTCGTACGTTGAGTATGGAGGTTGGGGATGATTTTTCCAAAATCGAGCAGATTGCGACCATTTCGGCTAACAACGATGCCGTGGTCGGTAAACTGATTGCCGATGCCATGCGTCGGGTAACCAAAGAAGGTGTGATTACCGTCGAAGAAGCCAAATCCACCGAAACCTACGTGGATGTGGTGGAAGGAATGCAATTTGATCGGGGCTATGTCTCTCCTTATTTCGTGACCAATGCCGACAAAATGGAGGCGGAATTGGACAATCCCTATATCCTGATTTACGACAAAAAAGTTTCGGCTATGAAGGAGCTTTTACCGGTCCTAGAAAAGGTAGTTCAAACCGGTCGCCCTTTGTTGATTATCGCCGAAGACGTGGACGGTGAAGCTTTGGCAACATTGGTGGTGAACAAAATCCGCGGTTCCCTCAAAATTGCTGCGGTCAAGGCCCCAGGATTTGGGGATCGACGCAAGGCGATGTTGGAAGATATTGCCATCCTGACCGGTGGTACCGTTATTTCGGAAGAACGCGGTTACAAGTTGGACAATGCCGACCTAACGTATTTGGGTCGTGCCGAAAAGGTGACCATTGACAAGGATAACACGACGGTGGTCAACGGTGCTGGAAACAAAGACGATATCAAGGCGCGTGTTAACCAAATCAAGGCCCAAATCGAAACAACCACCAGCGATTACGATCGTGAAAAACTGCAGGAGCGTTTGGCCAAACTGGCCGGAGGTGTCGCAGTACTTTATGTGGGCGCTGCCACCGAGGTCGAAATGAAAGAAAAGAAAGACCGTATTGATGATGCATTGCATGCGACCCGGGCTGCCGTCGAAGAAGGCGTCGTTCCTGGTGGTGGGGTAGCCTACATTCGTGCAATCAAGGCTTTGGACAAAGTCAGCACCGAAAATGCCGACGAAAAAACCGGTATCGAAATTATCAAGCGCGCCTTGGAAGAGCCAATTCGCCAAATCGCTGCCAACGGTGGTGTTGACGGTTCCATCGTGGTCCTCAAAGTCAAAGAGGGTACCGGGAATTTTGGATACAATGCCCGTTTGGATAAGTACCAGAACATGTTGGTTGCTGGGGTTATTGACCCCACCAAGGTCGCCCGTGTTGCTTTGGAGAACGCAACCTCGATCGCCGGGATGTTGCTGACCACCGAATGCGTGATCGCGGATGAGCCCGAAAAAGACAAAATGCCTCCAATGCCAGGTGGCGGTGGAATGGGCGACATGATGTAATCAAAGCCCTTGCTTAGCCCCGGCCCGAAAGGGTCGGGGTTTTTGCTTTTTGCTTCGTTTTGGCCCGTAAATTTGCGTAAACCCATGGTATGAATCCCATCCAACGATTTTTGCTTTCTTCCAACGGCCGCAAGACGGTCATGGCCCTGACGGGTTTGTTCTTGATCCTGTTTTTGGTGGTGCATCTTGCTGGAAACTTGCAACTTCTGGTCCCCGACCAAGGACGGTCCTTCAATGAGTATTCGCATTTTATGAGCCATAGTTTGTTAATTCAAACGGTTTCTAAACTGAATTTCGCTTTCATCGTCCTTCACGTCTTGTATAGTCTTTGGTTAACGCGGCAAGCAGCGCAGGCCCGGCCTGTAGGGTACCAGGGAAAACCAGCCAAGGAAACCACGACGTGGTCTTCCCGGAATATGGGGATTCTGGGCACTCTTATTTTGGTCTTCCTGCTGGTACATCTCAAAGGATTCTGGTTCGAGCTCAAATTCGGCAGCGTCCCCGTTGTGATGTACCCCGGGGTTGAGGAACCCCTTCTCGATGCGTATCGGGTTGTTTCCGAAGCCTATGCCAATCTCTACTACGCCATGTTTTATGTTATCAGCATGGCCGTGGTCGGTTTTCACCTGTACCATGGCTTTCAAAGCGCCTTTCATACGTTGGGCCTAAGCAATTACCGGTACAAACCATTAATTAAAACGGTTGGCACCCTGTTTTCATTGATCGTCCCCGCTCTTTTTGCCCTGATTCCCGTGGTGATGTACCTGCAATCTGCTGGTTACTAAGCGACTTCCTTTTTCCATTGATCTACAATTCTACCCCATGAAATTGGATTCCAAAATACCGTCCGGCACCCTCCAAGATCGTTGGACCCGATACCGTTCTACCGTTCCCCTGGTTTCCCCTGCCAACAAACGCAAAATGGAAATCATTGTGGTGGGTACCGGCTTGGCCGGGGCATCGGCAGCGGCTTCTTTGGCAGAGCTTGGCTACAAGGTCAAGGCTTTTTGCTTTCAAGATTCGCCCCGTCGGGCACACAGTATCGCGGCGCAGGGTGGAATTAACGCGGCCAAGAATTACCAAAACGACGGGGATTCGGTTTACCGTTTGTTTTACGATACCATCAAAGGGGGGGATTACCGGGCCCGCGAAGCCAATGTGCATCGGTTGGCCGAAGTCAGTGCTTCCATCATCGATCAATGCGTTGCCCAGGGTGTGCCTTTTGCAAGGGATTATGGGGGGATGTTGGATAACCGCTCTTTTGGTGGAACCCAGGTTTCGAGAACTTTTTATGCCAGGGGGCAAACGGGTCAGCAATTGTTGTTGGGTGCCTATTCTGCTTTGAACCGTCAAATCGCCAAAAAGCAAGTGACCATGTACAGCCGCCACGAAATGGTGGAATTGGTTATCGTCGATGGTAAGGCGAGGGGTATTATCGCCAAGAATTTGGTCACGGGTGCTCTGGAAAAGCATTCTGCCCATGCGGTTGTTTTGGCATCGGGTGGGTACGGTAACGTTTTTTATCTGTCCACCAACGCGATGGGCTCCAACGTCACGGCGGCTTGGAAGGCGCATCGCCACGGAGCCTTGTTTGGGAATCCTTGTTTTACCCAAATTCACCCAACTTGCTTGCCTCAGTCCGGGGAGTACCAATCCAAGCTGACGTTGATGTCTGAATCCTTGAGAAACGATGGACGAGTATGGGTTCCGGCCCATGTCGAGGACGCCCAGGCCATACGCGATGGCCGCCTCAAAGCCTCGGACATACCCGAGGGTCGTCGTGACTATTATTTGGAGCGGAAATACCCTGCGTTTGGTAATCTTGTTCCACGGGATGTCGCTTCCAGAGCGGCCAAAGAGGTCTGCGATGCCGGTCATGGTGTGGCACCTACTGGTTTGGCTGTTTTCTTGGATTTTGAGGATTCCATACGCCGTCTTGGCCAGTCAACCATCTCAGCTCGCTACGGCAATCTCTTTGAGATGTACGAAAAAATTACCGGGGACAATCCGTACGAAACCCCGATGAAGATTTATCCTGCAGTCCATTATACCATGGGTGGCCTTTGGGTGGATTACGAATTGATGACCACGGTTCCGGGACTGTATGCGATCGGAGAAGCTAATTTTTCGGATCACGGTGCAAACCGCTTGGGTGCCTCGGCTTTGATGCAGGGTTTGGCCGACGGGTATTTTGTTTTGCCCTATACGATAGGGTCTTATCTCTCGGGTGAAATTCGGGAATCTGCGCCGTCCACGGAGCACCAAGCCTTTGCCGAGGCTGAAGCCAGGGCCTTGGCGTATCAGCAGAAAATCTTGGATATCAAAGGGCGTCGTTCGCCTGAATCATTTCACCGGGAATTGGGTAAAATCATGTGGGAGTACTGTGGTATGGCCAGGAGCCGAGAAGGCTTGACCCATGCTTTGGGCCTTTTGGACCAGTTGCACCAAGATTTTTGGTCGGACGTGCGGGTTGGTGGAAAACGTGAGTCCTTCAATCCCGAATTGGATAAGGCCCAGCGGGTGGCCGATTTTATTGAATTGGGTCGTCTCATGGTCAATGATGCCTTGGCCCGCGAAGAGTCTTGCGGTGGGCATTTCCGTGTAGAGCATCAAACCCCGGAGGGAGAAGCGCTAAGGCATGACGACTCCTATGCCTATGTTTCCGCATGGGAATACACCGGTCCTTTGAAAGAACCGGTCATGCACAGGGAAGATTTGGTTTTTGAAGCGGCTCATCCCACCCAGCGTTCTTATAAATAATGTTTAGTCAACGCCTAATTTGTTATGGAACATCAATCGCTTAAGCTCCGGCTCCAGGTTTGGAGACAGGCTTCTTCCCAAACTTCCGGTCAGTTTGAAACCTACGATTTGCCTGCCGTTCCGGTTCACGCTTCCTTTTTGGAAATGTTGGATTTGCTCAATGAACAGTTGATAACCCAAGGCAAGGAGCCGGTGGCCTTTGACCACGATTGCCGTGAAGGGATTTGCGGTATGTGCAGTCTGTACATCAACGGTCGAGCTCACGGTCCTCAACAAGGCACCACCACCTGCCAATTGCACATGCGTCATTTCAAAGACGGTGAAACCATTACGATTGAACCCTTTCGGGCCAAGGCCTTTCCGGTGGTTCGGGATTTGGTGGTCAACCGCTCAGCTTTTGATCGAATTCAACAAGCCGGAGGGTATATCACCGTGAATACCGGTAATGCACCCGATGGCAATGCGGTTCCCATTCCCAAAACCGATGCGGATGAGGCCTTTGCTGCGGCTGCTTGCATTGGTTGTGGGGCATGTGTTGCGGCCTGCAAAAATGCCTCGGCCATGCTCTTTGTTTCGGCGAAGGTTTCCCAGTATGCGTTGCTGCCCCAGGGTCAACCGGAGCACAGAGAAAGGGTCTTGTCCATGGTCCAAGCCATGGATGACGAGGGTTTTGGGCATTGCACCAACACCGGGGCTTGCGAAGCGGAATGCCCCAAAGGCATATCGGTCGAAAATATTGCTAGGCTGAATCGTGCCTATTGGGGTTCCCAGTTGACCGGTGGACATGCATCCGGCGGTGGGTCTTCCATGGCCTAAACCGTTTGGGGTGTTTACCGGAATCGTTGAGGCCAAAGCCAAGTTGGTATCCCGCGTTCAAGAGGGCAGCAACCTGGTATTGACCTTGGAGTCCCCTTTGAGCCAGGAGCTCAAGGTGGATCAAAGTTTGGCCCATCAGGGAGTCTGCCTTACCGTGGTGGCCTTTGACCAACAAACCCATCGTGTCGTGGCGGTCCGGGAGACCTTGGAGCGGACCAATTTGGGTGATTTGCAGATCGGTGAATCGGTGAATTTGGAACGTTGCCTCAAGGTCGGAGACCGCTTGGACGGGCATTGGGTCCAGGGCCATGTTGATGCCACCGGCACCTGCCTACATGTCCAAGCCCAAGACGGTAGTTGGACCATGGAATTTGCCTTTCCGGAGGAAAATGCACCCCTATTGGTACCCAAAGGTTCGGTTACGGTGAATGGCGTTTCCTTAACGGTGGTGGATGTTAAGGAGAACACCTTTTCGGTTGCGATTATTCCCTATACCTATGCGCATACCACCCTGGGTGAGCTTCGAGCAGGTCAGCGCGTTAACCTGGAATTTGATATTTTGGGCAAGTACTTTTTGCGGTCCTTTAAGGCCGACTCGCTGTTTCCAAAAAGGTCATAATATCCCCGCTTTCCTGGAAGGCTTGCAGCGGGTGCACACCGTGCGGTGCCAGGTATTGTTCGAGAACGGTCACGTATTCGCCGGGTGACCAGGGCCTGTAGGCTTCTTCACCTGCCAATTCTTTGGGAATTCTCATTTGGATGTAGGTGGTTTCATCTTCGTGATCCCCGAATCCAATTCCGTATTCGAATACCGGATTGAGCAAATGATTTCTATAACACATTTTGGCAAAAATTTCATCGGCCTGCAATGGATTCAACGGGCTATGACGATACGCCAAAAATTCGTCTTCAAAAAAGGCCATGTGGGCACCGTTATCACCCAGGCTGGCTAAGATGAGGGATTCGCCCATTCGGAGGCTAAGGCTTTGGGTATTGGAACTGGATTTAAAATCAAAGCCATGGGTGCCCGGTTCCAAAGCCAGAATAAAAACGGAACCAGGATCGTAACCCAGGTATTGCACCGGGAACACAGCCCCTTGAAGGCTCAAATGGATCATCCGGTAACGGTTGAGGAAGGACGAATCTTGCCAGGCGGGGTGCGCATCTTTGGAATCGGCCAAGGCCTGCATTTCGGCATAGAGCACGCCGACAAATAGCCAGCACATCCACTGATAAATTCTTTCGGTTTTGGTCCAGCCTAAGGTATCCAAACCCGCTGCAAACAGTTCAGGGCATTTACGGGCTACATCATCCAGGCCCCCTTGCCAACAGCTTTGGTGCACAGGCAAGCGGAGATCACGGTAGGCCAAGGTGGATCCCCCCACCAGCTTGAGTTGGCCTCCCTGCGGTAAACGATCCACCCAGGATAGGGGAAATACAGGTCGAAGATCGGTCGCCGGGTCGATGGGTAATCCTGTCAGAATACAACGGGTTCCGTCAAAACGGTACCCGGATTCCCAGGGATTAAAACGGACCAAGGTCCCGGGATCAGCGGGAAAGGAAGGGGTCATCGGTGGATGGGACGATCCCAACGTAGGTCTCAGGGGTTAATTCGAGAAGTCGTTGGGTGTCTTGTTCATTCAATCCCAAAGACCTAACAAAAGCATGAAGGCTATCCCGGGTCAACGGCTTTCCGGTACGAGTTAGTTCTTTGAGTTTTTCGTAGGGTGTTTCCAAACCCCGAGCCCGCAACAAGGTCTGGATACCCTCGGCCAAAACAGCCCAATTTTCGTCCAAATCCTTGGCCATGGCTTGAGGATTGGGCTGAATTTTGGACAAACCTTTGGAAAGGGAATTCAGGGCCAGCATGGTATGCCCCAAGGGAACACCCAGGTTACGCAAAACCGTGCTATCGCTCAAATCACGCTGCAGTCTGGATACGGGAAGCTTCTCGGCCAAGTGCCCCAATAGCGCGTTGGATAGGCCCAAATTACCCTCGGCGTTTTCAAAATCAATGGGATTCACTTTATGGGGCATCGCTGAGCTACCAACTTGTCCAGCGCGGATTTCTTGGTGGAAATAACCCATGGCGATGTATTGCCAAACATCCCGGCATAAATCCAACAAAATAACTTGGATGCGAATCATGTTATGACAAAAGGCTGACAAGTAGTCGTAGTGTTCAATTTGGGTGGTGAACCGATAACGTGTCAGGCCCAACGAGTGCTGAACAAAATGATCAGCAAATGAAGGCCAATTGGTGTTGGGCCAAACCCAATGATGGGCGTTGAAATTGCCGGTTGCTCCGCCGAATTTGGCCCCAACAGGCACATCTCGAAGCATCGCTAATTGCCTTTCCAGTCGCTCCACCCACACCAAAAATTCTTTGCCTAACCGGGTTGGGGACGCCGGTTGACCGTGGGTTCTGGCCAGCATGGGTTGGTCCAACCAAGCAAGAGCCTGGATTCGAAGTCGTCCTATCGTGGTTTCCAGGGCAGGGAGGATAAGATTTTGACGGGCTTCGAGGAGCGATAAGGGAACGGCGGTATGGTTGATATCCTGCGATGTCAAACCAAAATGAACCCATTCCTGCAATTTTTTTGCGCCATGTTCTTCCAAAATTCCCTTCATCCAATATTCCATGGCTTTGATGTCATGGAGGGTGGTTCGTTCGATTTCTTTGATTTGAGCAGCATCCTCCGTGCCAAAGGCAGCGAATCGTTGATCGAGTGCAGCACGAAGGGATGGATCCATGTTGGGGCCGCCCTCGAGTTGGGCATCGCAAAGGGCTTGCAAATACAGCCATTCCACCCGGACACGGTATTTGAACAACGCCCATTCCGAAAAATACAGCCCCAATTCCTTGGTCTGTTGGTGATACCGTCCGTCAAGGGGCGATAAGGCGGTCAAGGCGGAGAGGGTCATGGACATGCTGGGGGGATATTCAGAATAACTTTGCAAAAATAGCGTTTTGCACCTAAAATCACGGACCATGAACCGGTTTTATCGCCTTGTGACCCTCTTGACCCATGGTCAAACCGTGTTCACGCTGTGGTTATGGGGCGGTTTTTGGTTATCCAAACCCGTTTTGGCTCAATCCCCGACCCCGGGACGGCCCATGGAATTACCGGCCTATATTGACAGCAATGGTGATACCGTCCCGGTGGCGTTTTTGCCCCATGTGGAGGTGCGCGATCGTCGAATTTTTCGATCGGCTGCTGACAAAAAGCGCTTTGACCGATTGTATTGGAATGTTATGAAGGTGTATCCCTTGGCCAAAGCGGCGGGTAAACAACTCAATGAATTGGAATTGGAACTGCAAACCCTACCCGAACGCCAGCATCGGGAACATTGTAAGAGGTTAGAAGCCTCCCTCAAAAAACAATACAAAAAGCAATTGATGGACTTGACCGTAACCCAGGGTCGGATACTCATCAAACTGGTAGACCGGGAAACGGCCCGAACCTCGTATTCGATTGTTCGGGAATTTCGAGGTTCTTTTCAGGCTTTTATGTGGCAAAGCTTGGCCGTTTTGTTTGGTAGCAGCCTCAAATCCACCTACGAATTGCAGGAGGACCGGGATATCGAATTGGTTCTCATGATGATCGAAGGTCAAGCCTATTCCGTTCCCTATAAATACCAAAAACCCACCAAACCATGACCCCACTTTCTTCCCATCCGGCTTGCGATTGGCTGGTTTTTGCTGCTCACCCCGATGATGCCGAATTGGGGATGGGGGGTACCTTGCTCAAAGCCAAGGAACGGGGTTTTGAGGTGGTGGTGGTGGACTGGACCCGCGGTGAACTGGGTACGCGGGGTAACGCCGAAACCCGAGCCCTCGAAGCCCAGGCGGCGTCCCAGCTTTTGGGCCTACGTTCTCGATTGAATCTGGATTTGGGGGACGGGTATTTTGAGGGAACCCCGGAAGTTTTGCATGCCCTTGTTCGTTGCTTGCGATGGTTTAGGCCCCGCGTTGTTTGGGGGAATGCCATCGCAGACCGCCACCCGGACCATGGGAGGGCTGCTTCCTTGTTGAGTCGAGCTGTCTTTTTGAGTGGCCTGCCCAAAGTCCAAACCGAATGGGAAGGCCAGGCCCAGGATCCTTGGTCTACGCCATTGTTGCTACATTATATACAGGATCATTACCATACCCCGACCTACGTGACCGATATAACGGATTTTTGGCAAGCCAAAACGGAACTCTTGACTTGCTACGCCTCTCAATTTTATAGTGAGGGTTCGAACGAACCCATAACTCCCATTGCCCGTCCGGATTTTTTGCCGTTTGTGGAGGCCAGGGCCCGTGAAATGGGACGCCTTATCGGGGTGGAAAAGGGGGAAGGGTTTGTGCTGTCCCGACCCTTGACCCATCGAGACACGCCGTATTTGCTCTAAAGGTGCCCTTGGGCGGGGCCTTGGTAGGGATGGTCAAAGCGAGGCTCCAACAAAACGGAGCCAATGACGATTTTTCTCCAATCCTCTTGGCTAACCGGGCGGTAATCCTGCGGGGGAGGTTGGTCTTTGGCCGGGGTTGAGGTTGCTATTGGTTCGGCCAATGAAGGCGCCGATTTCGATGATTTGGGTCGTTTTGGGGCTGCGCTTGGGACCGGCTGGGCGCGTGTATCAACCACGTCGGGTGGCGGCGGTGTCCATACCGGCTTGGCTTGAGGCTTGGTTTCTACAGACTTGGACCGGTTCCTCCAAAGACCATAAAGAATGGCGCCCAAAACATAAACAACGGTGGATAAGTCCATGGCTTTGTGGAC
>Ga0169931_10014145_pt1 | contig 10827 bp, 8 predicted proteins | sample Kivu_15m_20L_FD_129675 | JGI IMG/M metagenome (GOLD analysis project Ga0169931, IMG submission 129675) | Freshwater microbial communities from Lake Kivu, Western Province, Rwanda to study Microbial Dark Matter (Phase II) - Kivu_15m_20L... | ecosystem: Environmental > Aquatic > Freshwater > Lake ... | reverse complement strand
ACCCCCTAATAGAGGAAATCATTGATTCGGTAAAGACTAAAAGAAATTACAACTCAGTCTTAGCATACACGGTTATCAAAGGCGATAAGATTGGGCTTTCTAGAAGTAAAGTTTTGAATCTTGCTTACGCATGGGCAGCTTGTCGAAGAATTAAGGATATAAATCAAAGAAAAAACGAGGAGCTCAAGTATCTAGATACAATTTTAGATTTAAGAGAATTTGAAATGCTTACAGCCTGTAAAGAAAAAGAGAAGTATGAAAAAAAATAAATACAACTACCAAGGAATACAGGTACTGCTAATTCTTTACATCTTACAAGTCTATGCAAATAAAATTGTATTTAATCCGACGATTATTAAAGTTGAAGACGACTTTGTATACTTCGGAATGAAAAAACATTATGGCGGACTTTATATTTTAAAGTCGAAAATTATTGATATACTAAACTAATTAAAATCGAATAGCACTAATAATAATATTAGCTAACTTAACAATAAGACTAAGCTCATAAAAAAATAGTTTCTAATCTCCATTTACAGATTTGTAATAAATTGAAAGATCAAAAAATATTCAATAAAAGAATAGAAAAAAGATTACACGAAATCAATGATATTAAACAAGTCAAATCGTTTTATCGAAAACTTATTAAAAGCAAAAAAGAGATCTTAAAATTTCATCAAGCTTTTTTCACTTTAGATTTATCAATTGATATAAGTAGTCATCTGCTAGATATTGATCTTTATGAAAAAAATAATATTTATATCTTATTGCAAAAAAAACTAAAAATAGATGAACATCGAATTTTGTTACTTCTCAAACTTGCTGCGACTAACATACCGAAGACGGTACTTATTGCTCTAAAAAAATCAAATGGCAATAATGAATTTGACAAAGTATTCTGCTTAATACCGCCAATTTTTCTTTTTAGAAACAAAATAATGAAACCAACTGATTTCCCTATACGAGTTGAAAAATCAATAAAGTCCCTTAGTACTCCAATAAGAAACTAATATTTTTTAAAAATTTGTTCGATTTGAAAGATTTTTCCAAAATAAATGGGCAGGTTTATATTTCAGGCTCAATCAAGCTCAACTTCTATTCCTTAAGACAGAATTATTTGAAGGTTGAGTTGATACAGCTAGTGAAAAAAGAAGAAAAAATAAAGTACTGCTTCTATACGTCGTACTCCCTCGAAATAGCCAAAAGTAGATCCTGAAGTGGACTTAACTCTTCCGTCTTCAACGTAACCAATTGTAGAGCCACTTGCATTTTTGACTCGATTATCTTCAAAGTATCCGATTGTAGTCTCACTACTATTTCGAATACGATTCATGTCAAAATAACCTATTGTGGTCCCACTGCTATTTTTAACTCGTCCATCTTCGATGTAGCCAATTGTAGTCCCAGTACTACTTTTAACTCTCCCCCTTTCAATATATCCAATTGTAGTGCCGCTACTATTTTTTAGTCTTTGAGCACAGACAGAAGTTGATATGAAGATTAAAATTATAAGGGCTGTGATTATATTTCTCATATAAGTTATTTCTCTGATCGTTTAAGTCATTAAGCAAACAACCTTTTTTAAAAATCTACTTTAAGTACTAAAAAAATTAGTACATTGTAGTATTAATAATATTTAAAAGTTTGATTATAAATGTATTAAAATATTCGATTCTTACCTCTATAGTATTAAAAAATATCGTAATACATGTATAAAATATATTGAAAATCATGATGTTTATGTAAATTTTTTGGATAACAACTTATTATTATCAACTTTAAAATGAATAGGATAAAAGAGGTTTTGGATAAAAAAGGAATCAAGCAAACTTGGCTAGCAGCAAAGCTTGGGAAAAGCTATAATATCGTAAATGGATATGTGCAAAACCGACAACAACCAAGACTAGAAGTGCTCGATAATATAGCTAGAATTTTAGATGTCGATGTAGTTGAATTAATTGTATCAAGCAAAAAAAAATGAAAAAAAAGAAACTAAAAGTATATTCATTGTTCACTGGTGGCGGAGGGTTTGATATTGGCTTTAAAGAAGCTGGGTTTGAAATAATCGGCGCTTCGGATATTTGGAAGGAAAGTGAAAATACATTAAAGCTAAATTATCCTGAAATCCCTTTCATTTGCAAAGATGTAAGGTTATTAACTGCAAACGAAATTTTAAAAAGTACTAAAAACGTTTATCCAGATATTATTATTGGAGGACCTCCATGCCAGGGGTTTTCAGTAATGGGGGATAAAAATTCTGCCGATCCAAGAAATAAGTTGTTTGAGGCGTATGTTCGCTTGGTTGATGATCTCCAACCGAAGTGTTTCGTTTTTGAAAATGTGAAGGGTATTAAGACAATGTTTGGTGGGAGATATTTGGCTGAAATAGCAAATTCATTTGCTTCAATTGGGTATAATTTATATTTAAAAGTCCTTAACTCTGCGGATTTTGGCGTTCCTCAAAGTAGACAAAGGGTAATTATTTTTGGAACTAAGACAAGTAAGCCTTTTTCTTTTCCAAAACCTAATTTTGAGGATGTTGGAAAATTAAAATGCAAAAGTACAGTTGGTGATGCAATAATGGATTTAGTCAAAAAAGATAATTCATTTCCCAATCATATTTCTTTGGATCATAATGAGACTGTTGTAAAGCGATATAAGCTTATTCCAGAAGGAGGTAAGTTACCACCACCGGAACATCTACCGATTGAAATAAGAAGAAAGAACTTTGGAAATACATATGTCCGCCTTGATAGGAAAAAGCTTTCTACAACTATGGTTCCAGGGAATAATGCATTTCCAATTCATCCAACAATTAATAGAAGCTTAACCCCTCGTGAGGCAGCAAGGATACAGAGTTTTCCTGATGACTTTATTTTTACGGGACCTAGGCGTGAACAATGTATTTTAGTTGGGAATGCTGTCCCTCCTCTTATGGCAGCAAAAATAGCACTTGAGATTAAACGATATATTGAAGATAAGGCTTATCAAGGAGATGGGAAGGACCTATTATTAAATGCAAATTCAAAATTAAATCTGCAAAAAAAGGAAGTACAAAATAATTCTGGATCAAATAAACTTAATGTAATAGATCTTTTTTCTGGTGCGGGTGGTATTTCAATTGGATTCATGAACGCCGGGTATAATATTATATTAGATGCCGATTTTGACGCAGCCGTTGCAAAAACACACAAACATAATTATCCTAATATTCCTTTTGTCCATGGGGATTTATCAGACCCTAAAATTGAAAAGGAAGTTTTGAAAACTGTGGAGGCAAAAGAGGTGGATATAATTGTTGGTGGGCCACCTTGCCAGGGCTTTTCAATGTTTGGCAAAAGGCGGTTTGTAAAAACTAAGGATTACGACCCACATACTGATCCTAGAAATAAATTGGTCTTTACATATTTAAAGTATGTTAAGCATTTTAAACCTAAGTGGTTTATGATGGAAAATGTGCCTGGCCTTCCTACCTTGGATGAAGGTTGGTTCCTGAAAGAATTGATAAAGGAAATTGAAAAGCTCGGATATAAGAACCATGATTGGAAAATAATAAACACTGCCGATTATGGGGTTCCTCAAAAAAGGAAGCGTTTTATTCTTTTGGCTAACAGGATGGGGCAGGTAATACCATGGCCCAAACCAAAATATTATGAAAGGCCGAGTGACTGGCAAAAACCATACAGGACAATCTGGGAAGTAATTAATGATTTGGCCAATCTTAAATCAAAGGATAAATTTTTCAATCACGAACCTATGAATCATTCTGAAAAGGTTATGGAGAGGTTTTCTTATATTAAAGAGGGGAAGAAGCTTGATCCAAAGGATTTGCCTGAGCACTTGAAACGCAGCCAGTTTGGAAAGGAAATACAAAGCTTTTCAAAAGTATTTTATCGCATGGATAGAAATCAACCAAGTCCGACACTCGTTCCTGGACATAGTGCATTTCCAATACACCCTTCACTTAACAGGCAATTGACCATCAGGGAAGCAGCTAGGATCCAATCTTTTCCTGATTACATTGAATTCTTAGGTTCACACGGACAACAATGCAAGCAAGTTGGAAATGCGTTCCCTCCATTAGCGGCAGAGGTGTTTGCAAATATGATTGCCAAAGCAATTATTAACGATTGGAGAGAGGAAAATCTAAGCGGACTAGTACACTATTCATTAATCGAAAAATAAGTTTTATGACTAAAAAAATAGAAAGGGAATTAAAGCTTGCTGAAGTATGTAAGAGAATTTCAATGACTGGTTATATCGACTTAAAGTCTGAGTTCAATTTTGAATTTGAAGAAAAAATAAAAACGGAACGCGAAAACTCCATTGACCTTACAATAGAAAGTAGAATTAAGAAATACAATAAACCTGAAACTATTGATGAGAATGGCAAGAAGACACTTCAGTATGTTGTTAACTGTTTAAAGAATAAATCCTTAAAATTTGAATCCAAGGATGTTGATAAACTTCAATATTTCACAAAAAAAATCAATACTCTGATACGAGGTACAAACTTTAGTAAGGTTGGAATTGATAACAGAATGAACCTAATTAAAAATGGTGAAAATGGTGAACTTAGGGGGCATTCTATTGATCTTGTTCAACTTTTTAATGAAATAAAATCAAGTCCTGGGTTTACACAATTTTTGAATAATAGTAAAATTGACAAGGCTTTTATTGAAAATGGAACCTTTCTTTCACATATTCGGTATTTGTATTCTATATGTAAGAATTGCGAGGATGGGGATAAATATCCTTTATTTTACAAACAATGGCAACTTTTGGCATTATGGTTTTTTGGAGTTCCACAACATGATTATGATGCCTTCACAAATCATTACTTAGGCCTTAGTGAATTAGGCCCAGACAAACTTTTGAATTTCAGCTGCTATTATTATCTTTTGGCTTTAAAACTAAAAAAAGATGCTGAATACAATGCATTATTAAGTGTAAGCGAACAAGAAAAAAGAATTGTCGAGGAATTAATTTGGGCTGATAAGTTTCCAAGTGAACCAGAGCAAGGGGAAGACGATGAATATAATCTAGAACAACAAATCATGGAAATAAGACAAAAATTTAAAAATTGGCTTGATTCTAAAACGGATCTAGCACAAAATACTATCAATCAATATAAGTCTCAAATTGATACTGTAAATGATATTTCTGTTCAAAATAAATTAGGAAATATTTTCTTATGGAATAAGGATGATTGGGCCTCAAAGCAAGAATTACTTTTGGAATTACCAGTAATGTATGCGAATTCTAAAAAAGCTAATCCTAAAGGATCAGGGGTTTACTCTGCTTGTCTTTCTAAGCTAAAGGAATTTCATGACATTAATATTCCTGGTGGTGAAACAAAAGAAATAGGAACGCCCGAAAGTGAAATCGGAGTTCCACCCATTCTCCCTTTTTCTGAATTTTGCTGGTATTGGGCATCCACAGGGGTTAGTGAGTGGAATAATGATCCAGTCAAGCTTTTTGTAATTTGTAAGAGTATTGAGCAAAACGGAAACGGTAACCAAACGTACACTACAGCTTTTAAAGATATTATCGAAAGTATTGCTATTGATAATGGGGTTGATGAGACAACTGCTTACGACTGGTCACAAAAGGCGGAAGCACGTCCTAATAAAAATGTATTACTAGATAATTCTTTTTATTGGTATAATTTAAATTTAATTTATGTTGGCCCAAACCCAGCAATTTTGACAATTGAAGCTTTAAATTCCCTTTCTTCCATTATTAGTTTCAAAGAGTTGCTAAAAAAAAATATAATTAATTATAAATTACCGAATTATGCAATTTTAAATTCTGGCCCTTCGAATAATATTAAAGAAAGCCGGATACAATTTTGGTCAAATTATGGTAAGCATATTTACCCTTTTAAAATTATTGCAAAAATATTTAATGCCTTGCAAGCAGAAGACGATGACCAAAGGTATTTGACGAACGAAGATCTTTGCAGAATAATAATTCCATTATCAGTTGTGAATGCTGATACTTCTACATACGTTAAAAATATTTTGCTATTTAGAATAAGTCCTGGCGACTTCAGTTTATGGCCTAATCCACAAGACACTGTTAACAATGGTGATAGGATGGCTAATGAGTATCTTTTATTCCTTGAAATGATGGGGCTATTAAGTTCCAATAAACCACGCGGAACCCATAAAGCGGTTGACAAGAAATATCAATTAGCTACTTCAGATTCGCTTGACTTTATTTTATATGAAAATAAATCAACCTCGGTGCCTCCCAAAGCAACAGATGATAGTGGTTGTAAGTCAGAAAAAAACGCAGATTATAAGGAAAATAAAATTTTCTTTGGCGCACCAGGTACAGGTAAATCATATGAAATTTCACAACTGCTTAAACAAAGAATTCCTGACAAAAAATGCAGAGACAAATTTGTGTTTCGGGTTACTTTTCACCCCGAATATGATCACGCTTCCTTTGTCGGTGGGTATAAACCATACTCAAAAGATGGAAAAATTATAGAATACAAATTTGTACCCCAAATTTTTACGAATCTTTTTGTTAAGGCAGTCAATGACCCAGACAACCAGTATTACCTTGTGATAGAAGAGATTAATCGTGGTAATTGCGCAGAAATCTTTGGAGACATATTTCAATTGCTTGATAGAAACAAAGAGTATTCAATTAACACTTCTAAGGAATTAGCGGATTACCTAAATGGAAAAGATGAAAATGGGAACAATATTATAAAAAGACCATCGGTTTTCTGGGAAAATGGCGAGAAAATGCTACTACCCGATAATATAACACTTTGGGCAACAATGAACACATCTGACCAATCACTGATGCCAATGGATAGCGCATTTAAGCGTAGGTGGGAATGGAAGTATGTACCAATAAATTATGAGGAATATAATGATGAGCAAAAAACGGAAAAAAATGAATCTTTCAATTATTTAGTAAAAATTGGCGATAGCGAATCATTCTCATGGATAAGGTTCATTGAAACTGTTAACTATAAAATTTCTAAAATAGAAAGCTTGGGCATGGATAAGTGTCTTGGCAACTATTTTGTACAAGTTAATGATGGCGAAACAATTATACCAGAAGATATATTTATAAATAAAGTACTGTTCTATTTGTGGAACGATGTCTTTAAAGATGAGAATGATGAAGAAGGGGAGTCAATTTTTAAAGGCATAACATTTATGGATTTTTTCCCAAAAGAAACGGCCAGGAAAAATATTACAAAGATTCTTGAAAAACTTGATAATTTCAGAAAAGATGAAAACACCAAAGATCCGTTGAAAATGAAAGGTAAAATTTACGACATACGAAAACCAACGGAATTAAATACTTCTGAAACTAAACCGGAATTAGACAATATTACTGAAGAAAAAAGCCCAGAATAAACAAATGAGAATTCTTATTGAGGGTACATACTATAATATTGATCACTTAAAGGATAATATCTTTTTAGATTCTAAATTTTATGAGTCTAATAGTAAAGGGGAGGCGAAAATTAGTTCTGTAGGTTACTACAGGAATAAAACAGGTGAAATAGTTTATATGTTGCCGAAAGTATTTAAAAATTTATCGGGCATCGATGACGAGAAGCAACTAGAACCAAAAATTAAGCATAATGACATTCAACCCTGGGCCAGGAAGCTTACCGTTTATTTTCACAAAGGCCTTGAAATTTATAAAAAAAGTGCGTCTGCCGATGAAAACAGGAGTTCTAAACTAAAATCAAAAAACGGGAGTAAGGAGTATACATACTGGGAGCTTATTGAAAGTTTCAATGAATTCTATTTACGAAACAAAAACACAATTCTCTTTCGCCACATCCAGCATATTTCAAATCAGGTAAAAAAAACTAACTGGAGCAGAACTGTTCGTAAATCCCTTCCATTTATAGACAACTCAAAACGACCTATCTATGTTAAATTTGATAATAAAAAAAAGGTTGTAAATTATGAAGAAGAATTGATTACAATTTTCTTTTCAATACTTAATTACTTTAAAACTGAACATGTACTCGATATAAAAATCGACAAAGCATATAACATTGCAAAAGGTAAAGAATTTGAAAGTTTAAAAAGAAATGGTAATGCAAAATTAAAAAAAATAAAACACAGGTATTATTCTGATGTTATGAAGCAGATGTTTAGATTGTGTGAAATTTATTTCAAAGTAATCGATACCAGTACTTTAAAAAAAGGTGAACCTGAATTTATGGCGGTTAACAAATACAACACTGTCTTTGAAGCCATGCTTGAGAAAATATTGGTTGGCCCAGTTGACTATGACGAACAAAATAAAGCGGGCGTTACATTAAAAGCTTTAAAGCATAACAGAGATGGTAAAATAATCGATCATATTTATAAGGATTTATCGCTGATAAGCGAGGAGGACTATATATACTACATTGCTGATGCGAAGTATTACAGTCCTGAAATTATTGAGGAAAATGATGAAGATAATGGAGGAGATACGGAAGAGGAAAGAAACATCAATAAAGCCAATACGATACATGGGGTAAGTAAGAATAGCCATAGTTTATATAAGCAGTTTACATATGCAAAAAATACAATCCAGCTAAATGTTGAATTGTTTTATAAAGACGATAAAAAAAATAAGATAAAAGTTGATAAATCTAAATTAGAGCAAGTCAATTACAGGGATGAAAATACAGAGGGTTACAATATTACTCCCAACTTTTTTATTTATGGCTACACAACTACTGAAACTCTAGAAGATTTAAAGGAACATTTTATTACTTATAATAATACAACAGAAGCTGAGAAAAATTTTGAAATAATACAGCAATGGCCCTTTAGGTTATTTGATAGGGACACTCTCTTTATAATTCATTATAAAATGAGTTTTCCATATGTTTTAAAGGCTTATGTTTCAAAAAATCCTGAATATTTATTTAGGCAAAAGGAAAAAATCAGGAATAAATTTAGAGAATTATTCATAAAGAGTATTAGAGAACATTCTGATTATTCCTTTTACACCATTGGATTTATCAATAATAGTGAGCTTCTTGATTTTGTAAATGAGAATTTCAAAAAGATTAATGGGAAATGCATAAGCGTACCGTTTGAAAAAAAACTTATTTTAATACTGGCATTACACGCCAAGGATTTAGAACTGAAAACATTTCTTGAAGCTAAATTAATAGATATTTCAAATTATTCTTATACGTTTGGTGATAGTTTAAGAGCTAATAAATTACCAAATCAAAAGAAAAATTGTTTTTAAAAAGTTTCCAACGCTTCAAAAAAAACACACAGCCGACACTCAATGACACAGAAACTCAATACTGACAATGGTTTTCAAGGACGGTGGACAAGAACCACTTGCTATAACAGCACCTACCCAAAAGGCGGGGTTTCGTGTTCCAAAGCCAGTTTTGTGGTTAATCAAACATTCGTTTTTCAAATCAAGTTTTGTGGTAAAAGTCCCGCCCTTCGGGTAGCTGTAAAACGTTAGTGCAATTTTTAGAAACAAACGGCAAAACGCTTTTTATGGCATTTCGCCGTTTGACCGAGTAGTGCAATCTTTGGATTGTCTATGTCTAAAAAATACACTCAACTCAGTTAGGTACAAGGGTATCAGATTGAAGCCCTTAAAAAGGCCGGAATGAAACAAAAACTGATTGCCTCGACTGTTGGCGTACACTCCTCTACCATATGCCGAGAGTTGCGACGTAACATCGCCCAGCGCGGTCGTACAGCGGGTAGGTATATGGCCAGCAACGCGCAGCGACGTTGCAGTCAGCGTCACCATGATAAACCTAAACAGGTAAAGTTTACAAAGTGCTTACAGATTTATTAGAGAACAAAAAAGTTCTTAAAAAGTATAAAATTATAAAAATACCATTTTGGTTTAAGAAATCAGCTAAAAGTCAATTATCAAATTTGAGTATTGAAAATGAAGCTACTTTAGTAATTGATTCAGGTGTTTAAGGAAAATATGATAACTTAAGAATGTATTTTTTAAACTATATTAAAGACCGTAAAAGAAGCTATACGATCAGTTTCCATAAAATCTCTTGCAATCACGAGTGAAACTTAATTACTATTAAAAAGTACTATGTTCCACTAATGTCAAAAAAGTTATTTAGATTTCGTCAACAATCAGATGTAAATATACTTTCATAAGCATTTTGGAAGGGCTAATAGCTCGATTTACAATAACCATTGCTGCAAATAACGGATTTGAATACCTGACCCGATGAGCATAATCCTCGAGATACCTAAACACGAATATGTTTATGGGACCGAGGACTTTTTCATGATATATGACCGGTTCCCGCTCTCACCTAGTAACATGCTTATAATATTGAAAAATGTTCAAACGGATTACTTTGACTTGACCCCAGAAGCAAAAGCAATTCTACGTCAACTGTTTGTTAAAGCAAGATTCATAATTGAGGAGCATTATCAGCCCGATGGATATAATATTGGCATGAACTGTGGCTTAGCTGCTAGGAAGACGGTTATACACTTCGATTGTCAGTAATACCCCGTTGCAGGTGACATGGCAGATCCGAGGGTAGGTATAAAACACGCGGTGGAGGGAAAGGGATATTATTAGCTATCACTTCTCCAACCATTCATTCAGTTTGGATACATAGAAATGTAGCCACCTTCCTTTTTTGACAAAGGGGATCTTATTTTGCTTGCACAGCGTATAAATGTGGCTTACGCTATAACCCAACATTTTTGCTGCCTCTTCAATTAAGATAGGCCTCTCTGGTTCTGTTTTTAACCTGATTTGGGCAAGCCTTTCGTTCACTTTTTCGTCCACCATTTCCCTAATTAGTGGTTCAAAGTAGGCTTT
>Ga0169931_10014144_pt1 | contig 10827 bp, 11 predicted proteins | sample Kivu_15m_20L_FD_129675 | JGI IMG/M metagenome (GOLD analysis project Ga0169931, IMG submission 129675) | Freshwater microbial communities from Lake Kivu, Western Province, Rwanda to study Microbial Dark Matter (Phase II) - Kivu_15m_20L... | ecosystem: Environmental > Aquatic > Freshwater > Lake... | reverse complement strand
TTTCTCCATTTCTGCCACCGAGGTCATGACTTTGTCCTTCAATCTATCCTTGAACTGCGCCATGCGACTGAGCAAATGCTCGTCTGAAGTAGCCAAAATCTGGGCTGCCAAAATCCCGGCATTTGCCGCACCATCAAGCGCAACTGTGGCTACCGGAACCCCTGAAGGCATTTGTAAAATTGACAATACACTGTCCCATCCATCTATACTGTTGCTGGACTTGATTGGAACGCCTATCACGGGCAGCGGAGTTACAGAGGCCGTCATTCCGGGCAAATGAGCCGCACCGCCCGCACCGGCAATAATTACTTTCAGTCCGCGGGATACTGAAGTGCGCGCATAGTCGAACATACGCTCGGGTGTTCGGTGAGCTGACACAATGGTGATTTCGTACTCCACGCCCAATTCATCCAAGATACGCGCAGCCTCTTTCATTACTGAAAGGTCTGACTGACTGCCCATTATGATTCCCACTTTTGCCGACATAGGTTTGTTTTTAGAGGTTCGCTAAATTAGGACTTTCACAGTAACATTCCGACAATGGCCGCAGTGAAAAGACTCGCCAAAGTGCCGCCCAGCAGCGCCAAGACACCTAACTTGCTCAGTTGGCCCTTTCGTTGTGGAACCAACGAGCCAATACCTCCGATTTGAATGCCGATGCTGGCAAAATTGGCAAATCCACACAAAATGTACGTGGAAATGATGATGGACTTCTGATCGGTCAACACTCCATTGGCTTTCATGCTGCCAAGGGTGACATAGGCGTAAAATTCATTGAGTATGGTTTTTTCTCCCAGCAATTGACCCACAGTCACCATATCAGCGGCCGGGACACCAATCAACCATGCAATTGGAGCAAAGATGTAGCCGAACAAAAATTGAAAACTTAACCCCGAATAGGGTGTGTTTGCGGCAATCACATCATTGAGCCCTGTATAATGCCCCAATAAATCACCCAGAACCCAATTGCCCATATAAATCAGCGCAGTAAAAACCAGCAGCATGGCCCCAACGTTGATAGCCAGCTTCAGTCCATCTGTGGTGCCGTTGGAAATGGCTTCCAACACATTAGCGCCCATTTTGTCCTTGTTGATTGACATGTCGTTATTGAAAGTCTCTTTTTCCGGAATCAGCATTTTGGCCGCCACTATGGCAGCCGGTGCAGACATAATGGAGGCTGTGAGCAAGTGCTTGGCAAAAAGTGCTTTACTCACAGGGTCGTCACCACCGAGAATGTCGATAAATGATGCTAAGACGCTGCCTGCGATGGTAGCCATACCGCCCGTCATCAGACACATCATTTCGCTTTTGGTCATTCCATCCAAATAAGGCCTCACCAAGAGCGGTGCTTCGGTCTGCCCGAGAAAAATATTACCTGCAGCACTGAGACTTTCGGCCCCCGAAAGGTGCAAAGTCCGCTTCATAATCCATGCAAATGCATAGACGAAAAGTTGCAAAATGCCTGCATAATAGAGCAATGCCGTTAGAGCAGAAAAGAAAATTATTTTGGGTAAAACCCTGAATGCAAAGCTCATGAGAGCGGGGTGTACCTTACCGCTATCATTGAAACTGCCCAATAAGAAATCCCCCCCGAAGTCAGTGAATGAAATGATTTTGACAAAAGCTTTCGCTAAATAGTCGAATCCCACATCCACACCGGGGACTTTTAAAATCAGAACACCTAAAATGATTTGTAATAATGTGCCTTTCCAAACCAATGACCAATTGATAGACTTACGATCAGTGGAAAAGACCCATCCTACAACCAACAAGAAAGCCAGGCCCAACAATCCTCTCAGAATATCCATAATAAGCGGTTAATGCGGGCGGCAAGATAGACAAACCAAGATGCTCAAGAATTTGACTTGCGTTTGGCTATCTCATCGCGCAATTGAGAGGCGCGCTCATAATCTTCATTCTCCAAAGCCTCATTTAACAAGGCTTCCAGCTCGTTCAAGTCAGAAGAAAAGAGATTCATTTCTGCTTCCAACTCGGACATTTCCTCTTCGTCAAACTCGGCCAAATTCAAACTCTCGGTTGGATCAACGTGAATACCCGCCTCGTCCATGATATCGGAATCGCAATAAATCGGGCAATTGAATCGAACAGCAATAGCAGCAGCATCGGAAGTACGCGCGTCTATTTCCACTTGCTTGCCATCTTGAACTGTAATGATTTTCGAGAAAAAAACACCCTCATTCAATTTGTAAATGAGCACTTCTACAACATCAATTTCAAAACGTACGCACAGGGTTTTGAAAAGATCATGAGTCAAAGGACGCGAAGGCGTCATTTTTTCCAATTCAACAGCAATGGCTTGGGCCTCTTGGTTGCCAACAATTATAGGCAGCTTTCGGCCGCTTTGTCTATCAATCAATATCAAGGCGTAGGCCCCTGAAGATGAACCGCTGGGATTGATGTCCTCTATTTCAAGAAGAATTTTTTTCATCTAATTAAGTCTGCTCATCGGGGCTTGAGCAACGGAGCGCGAAGATAGCAATCTCACCCGACCGGAGTACCCGTTTTTTGCCGGGATGATGTGCCGGGATTATTCATGCCGAAGCGCTTCGATGGGATCCAAACGAGCAGCCTTGCTTGCAGGATAATAACCCGAAACCACGCTTACGATAAAGCACAAAATAGCACCTGTGATCATCCACCCCCATGGTAGGGTGATGCCCGCATCAATCAGGAAAGCGGCCAAATTGCCAAATATGGTTCCGAATAATATGCCCAGAATTCCACCAATTTGTCCAATCACAACGGCTTCGAGCAGAAACTGTGTGCGAATAGTTCGTTGGCTGGCCCCCAGGGCTTTTCTCACACCAATTTCGCGGGTGCGCTCTGTGACAGACACCAGCATAATGTTCATCAATCCAATCCCGGCAGTAATCAACGTTATAACGCCTATGAGCGTGGCAATTATGGTTACTAAAGCGATGCCTTCCAGCATGGTCTCTGCCATGGCATCGCTCTTGGTAATTCTAAATGATTCTTCTGACAACGGTGAATCCCCTCTAACCAAACGCATTAAACCCATGGCCTCAGAAGTCCGAATTTCCAAAAGATTGGGCTTGTCAATCATCACGTTCAGAGAATAACTCGTGTTTGAATCGGCAAAGTTCTTTTTGACGTTCGAGACCGGTATCAATATCTGGTTATCTCCTGTAAAACCCATGCTATTGCCTTTGCTCTGAAGCATTCCTACCACAGTGTATTTGAAGCTACCAATAGATATTACCTTATCAACGGGGTTATCATATTCTTCGAAGATTTTGGTCGCCACGTCCTTTCCCAAAATGGCCACCGGTAACCCATCAACCGACTCCGAGGCGCTGAAGTTGCGGCCTTCCGCCAAACTGTAGCCCGATACTTCGAGGTAGTTTTCATCCACCCCGAGCACCCGGATATTCGGGTTGGACTTTTTTGAGCCATAGGTTGCCACTGCATTGAACGAACCCAATCCGGAAATCCCCACCTTTCCGTTGTTGCCAAATTCGTTCTTGAACTCGGTAGCCTCTTCAAATGAAATGGGTGGAAAAACCTTCGCCTTGGTGCCATCAGAATTGGCTCTGAAATCAGTGTTTTTTTGAGAAATGGTGAAGGAATTGGTTCCCAATCGAGAAAACTCTGAAGTGATTTTGCTCTTGACAGCCTCAATGGCAGTTAAAATTCCCACTAAGGCCATGATACCAAACATGATAATGACCACAGTGAGTATCGAGCGAAGCGCCTGACTTCGGACCGCTCCCAATGCGACCCTTACGTTTTCTATAAATACGCTCCCTTTGAACTTCATGCGGCGAAATTAAGCCTGCGCTCGCAGGCTCAAGTCATTTTGTGATGAGCGGCCGCGGTAATTTGAACTTGTTATCAAATGTACCTGTTCATCCGATTTAACGCCCATCTCGACCTCAAAAAAATGCTACTTTCGCGGGGCTTTCACTCAAATCCAGTTCAACCCAAAAACAACTCAAAATCATGGTTTTCGATTTACAAATGATTCAAAAAGTGTATGCCGGAATGCCCTCAAAAATCAAGGCAGCTCGTGCGATGACCGGCAGACCGCTCACTTTGTCCGAAAAAATATTGTACTCCCACCTTTGGGACCAATTGACTGCTGAATCATTTCAAAGAGGAAAAAGCTATGTGGATTTTGCGCCCGACCGCGTGGCGATGCAAGATGCGACTGCTCAAATGGCGCTGTTGCAGTTTATGCAAGCTGGTCGAAAAACCGCAGCGGTACCATCCACTGTTCACTGTGACCACCTTATTCAAGCTCGCATTGGTGCAGACACAGATCTTCAAGAATCAATCAATAAAAATAACGAGGTGTTCAACTTTTTGGCCTCAGTGTCTGACAAATACGGCATCGGATTTTGGAAACCGGGAGCCGGCATTATCCACCAAGTAGTGCTCGAGAACTATGCCTTTCCGGGTGGAATGATGATAGGAACTGACTCACATACCGTCAACGCGGGCGGATTGGGCATGATAGCAGTTGGAGTGGGCGGAGCGGACGCTGTGGATGTGATGGCCGGAATGGCGTGGGAGCTGAAATGGCCCAAACTCATCGGAGTGAAACTGACAGGAAAAATGAGTGGCTGGACATCGGCCAAAGATGTCATCCTCAAAGTAGCCGGCATCCTGACCGTCAAAGGCGGAACCGGAGCCATCGTAGAATACTTTGGTGACGGGGCCGAAACCCTTTCTTGCACAGGGAAAGGCACCATTTGCAATATGGGCGCTGAAATAGGTGCTACAACTTCCACTTTCGGTTACGACCAATCTATGGAGCGGTATCTCCGCGCCACAGGTCGCGCTCAAGTAGCAGAATTAGCCAATAGAATCAAAGAGCACCTCACAGCCGATGCCGAGGTATATGCACACCCGGAAAAGTATTTCGATCAAGTCATCGAAATCAACCTTTCGGAATTGGAGCCTCACCTTAACGGACCCTTCACTCCGGACTTGGCCACGCCCATCTCAAAATTGAAAGAAGAAGCCGAGAAAAACGGCTGGCCGACAAAAATTGAAGTCGGTTTGATAGGTTCGTGCACCAACTCTTCTTATGAAGACATCTCTCGTTCGGCCTCAATCGCTCAGCAGGCGGCCAATAAAAACTTGACGGTCAACTCGGAATTCACCGTGACTCCGGGCTCTGAGCAAGTGCGCTACACCATCGAACGCGATGGTTTCATAGACGTATTTGAGAAAATCGGAGGCAAAGTTTTCGCAAATGCTTGCGGTCCATGCATCGGGCAGTGGGCGCGCGCGGGTGCCGAAAAGAAAGAGAAGAACACCATTGTTCACTCTTTCAACCGAAACTTCGCCAAGCGCGCAGACGGAAATCCAAACACGTATGCCTTTGTTGGTTCTCCCGAATTGGTGACCGCTATGGCCATTGCCGGTGACCTCACCTTCAACCCGCTGAAAGATAAACTCCGAACCGCATCGGGAGAAGAAGTGATGCTGGATGAGCCTACCGGCCATGAGTTGCCACCCCGCGGATTTGACGTCAAGGATCCGGGATACCAAGCCCCTGCGGCTGATGGTTCCGGAGTTCAAGTGGTGGTTCGCCCCGATAGCGATCGTCTCCAACTCCTTGACTCATTTCCCGAATGGAGCGGCCGAAACATCACCGGAGCAAGATTGCTTATCAAAGCCAAAGGAAAATGCACAACTGACCACATCTCGATGGCTGGTCCGTGGCTGAAATACCGAGGCCACTTGGACAACATTTCGAACAACACACTCACGGGAGCCATTAATTATTTCAACGACAAGCCTGGAATTGTGACCAACCAAATCACGGGCGAAACCGATGAAGTTCCCGCCATTCAGCGCTCCTACAAAGCAGCGGGCATTCCCACCATTGTGGTAGGCGATCAGAACTATGGCGAAGGCTCGAGCCGCGAGCATGCAGCCATGCAGCCCAGGCACCTGGGGGTTGTGGCCGTGTTAGTCAAATCATTTGCACGAATTCACGAGACCAACTTAAAGAAGCAAGGTATGCTGGCCCTCACTTTCACCAACGATGCCGACTACGATCTCATCCGCGAGGACGACACTATCAACTTCACCGATTTGGTCACCTTCGCCCCCGGCAAGCTGCTCACCTTGGAGCTAGTCCACACGGACGGCAGTCGTGACCAAATCAAAGTGAACCACAGCTACAACTACCAGCAAATAGAGTGGTTTAGAGCCGGCAGCGCGCTGAATTTGATTAAGAAACAACAGTTGTAATCAACGAATTACAGAACACCCAACAAGAAAGGCACCTTTTGGTGCCTTTTTTGTCTGGCAGTCCGAATCATCAAAACACTACATCATGAAAAAACCGCTTTTGTTACTCACCCTAGCCCTTGCGGGCACGATGACCTTCGACATTTTTGCGGGTCCTCAATTCAAAGACGTCAGCAGCAAAGTGACCTATGACATGAACACACTGCTCGGGACTGTGGATGGTGAAGATGTATTCCCCGAAAGAATCGGTATCGATTAGAACTGGGACCGCAGAGGTACAGGCCTCCGCTTCGGATTCTCGGTCGGCTATGCTTTCTGATTCTCGGATGTAACGAAACAAAAAAGGCTGCCCGAGGGCAGCCTTTTTTGTTTCTACTACACCTAAGCCTCAGAAATGAAAAATAATGTTCAAAGAACCCGAACCTCCTACCATTCCGGTCATGTTATTCTGAATATCAGAATCGACTGAAAACCCGGAGACTTTGGTCTCATTTGTAAAATTGCCAATAACCAAAGATCCATCAACTGTTTCACTTCCCTCGGAAGTATCAGTCACTTTAGTACTGCCGAATCCAAGCCCCCACCCGTACTCGGCACCAACAGAAATTTTAGGGAAAATAAAATACTCAACACCGATGAATCCACGAGCACCTATCATCATCGAACTCTCTTTTCTTTCTAACATTCGACCGTCTCCACCTGCAGGATCGTCACCAAGATTATTATATCCTGTCGAAGTTGACCAATCAGTAGAATTTGCACCTGCGGTTATCTCAGGATCGCTTCCGCTGCCTGATGAAAGTGCATTTGCATAAGTGTAGGCGTCTTTTTCCCCCATCATCCCTATAATCAACTCTCCTCCATAATAACCTTGCAAACGGGTATTTCCTCTTCTCATTTCCAATCCACCGGATAGAACCACACCGCTATAACTTCTCTTAAATTCATCATTTGCAACCGGTGACAGATTGGGGTACTCCACCGCTGGCGTACCACTGGCCTGTGGAACAGGAATTTCGTTCATCCATTTGGTATTTCCAAATCCTAAACGAATTCCGGCTCTGTAAGCCGTGTTTTCATCTTTGAACATCTTCCCTCTTATTGCCCACGGATACCCATTGGTATAACCCATGGTCGGAGAATTAGCGCCCGCATTACTCAGCAACCTACCGACATAGTCCAGAAAAGGAGTGGCGTCCGCGCTTATTGCCCAATCACCGCTTTCAGGTAAAAAGACTTCTCCTTTCTTAGATACAAGGTCTTGCGCAGACAATGATGTTGTCAACGCAATCATAAATACTGGAAAAAATTTTGTGACTACATTTTTCATGTTGATTAAATTTTGAATTGTATCTCAAAGAACGGAGGGTAATTTGGAATGCCGAATACGGTAATCATCGTAATTGTGAACACATAAGTGTTGTTAACGAAAAAACGCGATTGCAATACTGTCGAGAATAAGCGGACATCGGCAAATTCACATCCCTATTTAAAACAGTTCTGTTCAAAAAAAAAATAATGGTCAATGATTGGTCTTTCCGATTCTTCTGTTTTCTTTGACGCCAACAAACAACCAAAAACACTTTTATGAAAAAATTTACCTATTTCCTGACAGCTGCCATCGTGGTAGCGCTTGCATCTTGTTCAACAAGTAATGATGTGGTTTCTAAAAACGGCATCCAAAAGAGAAAGTACAACAGTGGTTTCTACGTTGATGCCAAAGGCAAACAAACTGTTGACCCCATTGCCGAAGCAAAGGCAAAATCGGCCAATGCTGCAGAATGGACTTCTGTTAGTGAAGAATCTACAACTGCCGAATTTGTAGCTCCTTCTGCTGAGGCTTCAGTTTCATCAGCAGCAACTGTAGCTGCCCCTGCTCCCATCATTGTGAAATCAAACCCATTGGCCCGCTCAACTGAAAGCAGCTTCAGCTTCAAAGGTTTCAAAAGAAGCTTTGAAGTTCTGAAAGGAGACTTTGCTTCTCAAGCCTCGGTTTACAATTCAGCATCAACTTCAGCTGAGCCCAGCACCTTGGTTTACATTCTTTTGATTTTGCTCGTTCCATTCGGAACAACCATTTCAATGTACCTGTATGAAGGCAGCTGGACCAAGAGAGTTACTGTCAATTTGATTTTATCATTTCTCTGTATTGCCGGTTTGATACACGCCTGTGTTATCATTTTTGGCAATAAGTAAATCTTCAAATCATAACCCATGAGGTTATTTAAAAAGGCACTGTTAGTCGTGGTACTGACAGTGCCTTTGTTTTTAATTTGGCTTCCGGCAGATCATTTCGACCACGGAGAAGTCATCTGCCCTTCGAAGCGGTTCTTCGATGTTGAATGTCCCGGATGCGGTCTCACCAGAGGCATCATGCACTTGATTCATTTTGATTTTTCCGCTGCATGGGAGTTCAACAAGTTGTCTTTCCCTATTTTCATTGTAATGGGTATGCTGTGGTTTCACATTTTGGGTAAAGTCATAGGCAGAGAAATTTTCCCATTTATGAATGAATGGTACTGATTGGCAATGCATGACTAAATCCCACCTCTTTTAACTCACTTTTATTAAAATTCAAAACGATGAGAAATCTGATTTCACTCTGTTAGTTATTTTGTTCTTCACATCGTGCTCAACCAGTAATGATGTGGTGTCTTCCGGGGCAATTCAGAAAAGAAAATATACCCGCGGCTATCACGTGGACATCAAACAAAAGGCTGAAAAACCCTCAAAAACTTATTTAAAAGAATCAGCCTATACCAACGAGTCATTCGCCCGGGTTCCCGATGAATCCCACGCTGAAAATCACAATACTGAAGCATCAGACTCAGAAGGAAACTTTCGAAACATAGATTCTCCTGCTTTGCATTGTGCAGTTCTGCCTGAACAAAAGGCAACCGCCTCAATTGACGGAGATACTGAAAAGTCTAAATGGTCCGGAATAAAAAAAGTAATCTCACCTTTAAAAAGCCTCGAGATGAAACCGACTGTTTTCGAAAACCGTGCAAGTGTTTCAGCTGCAACTGTTGCCTACGACAAAAGTCAGTTGATCAAGTGGTCATCGTTGCGGTGATCGGATTGGTCTTAGCAATTCTCGGCAGGGCCTTACTCATTTGGGTAATTTGGTATTTGGGATGGCTCATTTGGACCTTGGGCGTGGTTCTGGTCATTTTGGAATTGCTGGACATCATTTAAGTTTCATCAAATCCTATGTCATAAAAAGAAACGCTCCTGATTGAGGGGCGTTTCTCTTTTAATAAACCTTCGTACCAATCTCTGTTCCCTTTCGGTAAAGTGTTTCCTTCACCTTCCGACCGGATTCGTCATAATCTGTACTTATGCCATCCTCTCTGCCTCTGTTGTAGGTCTCTTCGGACTTGATATTGCCATTGGGCCAATAATATGTCCACTTTCCATGTTCCTTCTTGCCTTTGTAATACCCAATCCATTCCGGTTTGCCGGAGGGAAAATAAACTTCTTCTTTTTCAATTTCCCCTGAGGTAGGACTGATGAAAACAACCACATAAGGGCTGCCGTCTTTGTGCTTCTGAACCACGTGCCTTTCCAGCTTTTCCTGAGCACTCAATCCTGATGCTATAAGCAAACCCCACAAAACAAAAAACACCTTTGACCTAACAAAGGTGTTCTCAATTAAATATGTTCTTGTGAAGATGAGCATACAGGCTAACGGTTCTGCCATCTACTCACAAACCAAACCAAAAGTTGCGGTTCTTAATCTGTAATAGTAACTTCTAGGTCCCCTTTGAACTCCTTAGGAAAACCAACCATGTTGCCGTTCACAATTTCACGAATGGTGAAGCTCCAAGATGCCGTTTCAATTCCTCCCAATACACCGGGAGAAACAGAATAGGTGCCAAGAGTAGCCATGTACCTCCTTACAGGGGCAATTGCATTGTCAAAATTGACATCCTCCATCAAATGGTCAATGGTGCCAATGTCAACGTTGCTTATATCTATGAATCCGCCAAAAGTGGCCACATCATAAATATTGTCAACTGCAAATCGGAAGTTGACACTGCGCACTTCCTTGCCGTAATCATTACTCACCTCAGCCGATACGTAATAGATTCTTGTAGCGTAGTCTTCCGGATCGGGAATGACATAATTGGCAGAAACCAATTGGTATTCCACGCCTTCCCATGTTATACTTCCACATTCGCATTTGTACGTAGCGTCTTCCATTGGGTCAGTTTTCTTGCAGGAAGAAAAAACCACTACGCTTAAAAACACGAGCATCAACGGGGCAAAAACTCTTTTCATAGGTCTCAAAAATTCGCGGCTGAAATTACTCAAAATCGGTGTACAACAGGTACTTCTTTCTGAGCGCTTTATACGCCTGCAGTTTCGGCTGCCAAGACGCCCTGATTTCTTGTTCGGTTGCACCGGCTAGAATTTGATGGCGAACGGAATCTGTACCAAAAAGTAAGTCGAAGAATTTGGGATTGTTGATAACGGCTTTGGGGTCTTTGGCGGATTGGACAAACTGCAGTAGCCAAGACAAATCCAATTGCGCTCCCGAAGATTGAAATTTTGAAGCTCGGTCATATAAGTCCAGACCAC
>Ga0169931_10014143_pt1 | contig 10827 bp, 14 predicted proteins | sample Kivu_15m_20L_FD_129675 | JGI IMG/M metagenome (GOLD analysis project Ga0169931, IMG submission 129675) | Freshwater microbial communities from Lake Kivu, Western Province, Rwanda to study Microbial Dark Matter (Phase II) - Kivu_15m_20L... | ecosystem: Environmental > Aquatic > Freshwater > Lake... | reverse complement strand
TCTCCATATTGTGATGTAATGCCAGATCAAAAATCTGGTGAAGATCAAAAAGATCCTCAAAGGGGAACCCAAAATCAAAAACTTCTCAAGATGAGAAAAGAAGATCTTGATCTTCTTGCAGAAGAACTTGGTGGAGAAGTTATCGATCTTCAGGAGTTTATTGCAGCTGGTGGCGCTATATCTAGAATTCTAAAAACTGGTGGTGCATTGAAGGGATTTAGAGTTCCTGTAAAAGTCCCGCATTTGCCAAGAGTTCCACAACTTCCTACACCAAAAACAACCCCAGCTCCATCACCGAAACCATTTCCAAAACCAGCTCCAGCGGAACCAGCACCAAAGCCAGTTCCTCAACCAAAACCAGAAAAACCAACCAAGCCAGAAAAACCAGGCAAACCAACAAAACCAGAAAAACCAGGCAAACCAACAAAGCCGGAAAGAAAACCAGAAAAGCCAGTTAAACCTGAACCTAAAAAGAAACCAACCGAAAAGGGTGATGTAGTTGTTCCTGCGCCAAAGGAAGGTTCTAAACCATCAAAAACTCCTGAACCAACAGCAACTCCAAGCCCTAAGGAGACTCCTAAAACTGCTCCAGTTATTCCAGGAGGGGGTGGTGGTAAAGGCCCTGGAGGTTCTAGAAGAGGTATACCTAAAATTTGTAACCCAGATAGCTGGAAACCTGGGCCAGATGGTAAACAAACACTAAAACAAAAAGCAATTCAAGCTTTGTGTCGTCCCAAAATTAAAGAGCCTAGTAGACAAATCGGAATAGTTCGAGCAAAAGGTTTAACCTGATTTTTAACTTAGGGATCTAAAGTAAGATCTCTTTTTTTATAAATATCATTATAACGAACTATTGTAATAGGTAAAACTCATGTCACTCTGGGGTATTTCAACAACTACTGAGACACAGGCAAATAATTACGCTCTTCCAAAACATCTTTTGGAAACTGATCGCAATACTACACCATGGAATTGTTTTGCAGATCAAAGAGGTTGGGTGTATAGACGTTATGGAACTACAGAGCACTCTGGTTTATCTACCACTTATTATGATGAAATTTTAGTTCCTGTTGCTGGATTAAATACTGCTGGCGCTGGAGAAAATACAACTGGTTTAGATGCAGCAACTCCAGTCGCTGTATTTTTCGAAGATCCAAATAAAGCATCACCAATTTCAATTGGTGCTGGTGGTACAACTGGAATTGCAACTGCAACTACTGGTTATGCTCACGTTGTTTGGAACGAACCCGTATACTGTTCAGCAGGTGCCACTGTTCTTCTCAGACGTTCAACTGGCGCAAATATCGTTGCAACTGCAGGATCATTTGCAAATGGATCTACAGTTACTAATTATGTCAATGATCAAGGTTCTGTTCAAACTACCAGTTACAATGGGCAAATTTCCAACAGAATTTCATTTGCTTTCACAGTTCCTTCAACTGGTATCGGAACAGTTCTTTCTCTTATCACAACTTCTGGTGTGGTTGGAACAATTACTGACTTCTCAAACGTTGCTGCAACGAAGACACTTACTACCGATTTAATCAGAAACATTGGTGGTGCAGGTGCATACAACTCTGGCGTAGGAATTGGAACTACTACTTTAACGATTAAAGAATGATATGAGATTTGATGAATTGAATGAAGATAATTATGTTTTATTTGCAATAAAGTATTATTATAATCCCCAGTCTATAACAAAAGATGACTTTTATGATGACTTGAAAAAATTCAAATATGTAAAAAGATTGTTGAAAAGATATAAAAAGTCTGGAGATTTGCAAATACATTTAATTATCAATCACTTAATCACACTCTTCAATATTTTTAATGAAGCTACAATTCCATTACTTTTTTTGAAGTTGGAAAATGAATTGTGGCCAGTTTTAAAAAGTTTTTTATTATTTTTAAATAAAGTCCCAGAATATCCTAGAACAACACTTCAAGAAATCCCATTTGATAAATATTCATTGGAACAACTCAATCAACTTCAATGAATAAACTGGAATACATCATTGAAACAATTCGTGCATTGAAGGAAGAGGGTGCTCCCACTATGTCTGCTGGAACTGGAGGATTTACTGCTTCTGCTCCTGCTGCAGGGCCCAGAGCTGGTTATGATAAACCAATGGATTTTAGAACGAGAGTTGGTAAAGTAGTCAAAAAACAACCCATCGCTAGGATCGAGGCAAAGAGGAAAAATGTTCAGCAATGACTCAAAAGTTCAAATAGCTGTCTTACAAGAAAGATTTAAAGCACACGAACAAATCATTGAGAAAGTTGATTTTGCAATTCAAACTCTGAGCGAAACAAATTCTAACATTTGCAGGATGCTTGCTGTTCATGATGAAAGAATTGAACAGTGTGGTAAAGATGAAAGTGATCTATGTAAAAAGGTTGATAATATTGAAGGTAAGATAGATAATCTTTATAAGTTTAAATGGCAAGTTGGTGCAGTTATTGCTTTTGTTGTATTTGTAGGTGGGATTATTCCAAAGGTAATTCCTTTCTTGACATCACCCCAAAACAGTGGTAACATAGAAAGAACCAAATAATCTTCTTCATGATTTATATTGACTCCAAATATATTGGGATGATTTCATCTCGGTTAGAGAAGTTTGTCAGAAAGAAAGAAGGTTTATATAACTTCAGGTGCCCCTATTGTGGAGATTCTCAGAAACACAAGAATAAAGCAAGAGGGTATCTATACAAATCAAAAAGTGATCATAACTTTAAATGCCACAACTGTGGTGTTACGAGATCGTTTACTTATTTTCTGAAGGATCTTGATGAACCCTTGTATAAGGAATATGTTCTGGAAAGATATAAAGAAGGGTTGACTGGAAGAGGAACTGTGTCTCCAGATCCTGAATTTAAAACTGCAAAACCAGTATTTAAAAAAATCACAGAGTTAGAACAATTCAAAGGGCTCAGTAAGATCTCAGAACTAAATACTACACATCCAGCAAGAGAGTATCTTAGCAAAAGACAAATACCTGAGAGATTTTTCTCAAGGTTTTATTTCGTAGAAGATTACAATCTCTGGGCAAACAATGATAATACATTTAAAGAATCACGAATTATACTCCCACTAATCTCGGAAGATGGAAACCTATTTGGATATCAAGCGAGATCTCTTCATAAAAATGCAAAACTTCGTTATATCACCACCATCTTGGATAAACAATATCCCAAACTATTTGGACTTGATCGTATAAACAAAAATGAAACAATCTATGTTACCGAAGGCCCTTTCGACTCCCTCTTCATTCGCAACGCGATTGCTATGTGTGGAGCTGACAGTGATCTTAGTCTCTGGGGGATTGATGATCCTGTTTGGATATATGATAACGAACCACGCAATCAACAAATTGTATCAAGAATATCCCGTTCTATTGAAATGGGACAAAAAGTTGTTATCTGGCCTTCAACAATAAAGGAGAAAGACATTAATGATATGATTATGTCTGGTTACTTTCCCCAAGACATAATTGAACAGAATACTTTTCAGGGAATACAAGCAAAAATCAAGTTTACAGAGTGGAAGAAGGTATGAGCAACGGCATTAAAGTCAAGAAAAGAAACGGAACAATTGAGTCTCTGAACCTAGACAAAATGCATATCATGGTAGACATGGCGTGTGATGGTTTGTCTGGTGTCTCAGCTTCCCAGGTTGAGATGCAATCTGGTATTCAGTTTTATGATGGTATCACCACTGCTGAGATTCAGGAAATTTTGATTCGTAGTGCAAGTGATCTGATCAGTTTGGATAATCCAAACTACCAATTTGTTGCTGCTAGACTGTTGTTGTTCTCAGCTCGCAAACAGATTTACTCTGGCAAGATGATGGATCTTCCCAAACTTTCCCAACAAGTCTTTGATGGGATTGATAAAGGTATCTATGATTCAGACATCATCAAGAAGTATAACTTTGCTGAGTTTGAAGAACTGAATCAATATATTGATCATAATCGTGACTTCTTGTTCACATACGCTGGATTGAGACAGGTTGTAGATAAATATCTTGTTCAGGATCGTAGCACTGGTAAGGTGTTTGAGACACCACAGTTCATGTATATGTTGATTGCTATGGTTATCTTTGCTGAGTATCCTAAAGAAACCCGATTAAGTTATGTCAAAAAATACTACGACGCAATCTCAAAACACAAAATCAACATTCCAACTCCCATCATGGCAGGAGTTAGAACACCTCTCCGACAATTTGCAAGCTGTGTTCTTGTTGATGTTGATGACACCCTCGACAGTATCTTTAGCAGTGACATGGCTATTGGTAGGTATGTTGCTCAGAGGGCGGGGATTGGTATCAACGCAGGTAGAATCCGTGGTATCAACAGTAAAATTCGAGGTGGAGAGGTTGCCCACACTGGCATTGTACCATTCCTCAAAAAATTTGAGGCAACTGTCAGATGCTGCACTCAAAATGGCATCAGAGGTGGATCAGCTACGGTTCACTTTCCTATCTGGCATCAGGAGATAGAAGATATTATTGTATTAAAAAATAACAAAGGAACCGAGGATAACAGAGTTCGTAAATTAGACTATTCCATCCAAATTAGCAAACTCTTCTATGAACGATTTATCCAAAATGGAGAGATCTCCCTCTTCTCCCCACACGATGTTCCTGGTTTGTATGACGCTTTTGGCACTGATCGATTTGACGAGCTATATGTATCTTATGAACGAGATACATCTGTTCCAAGAAAAACTATCGGAGCTCAAGAACTTCTTCTTTCACTCTTAAAGGAAAGAGCTGAGACTGGTAGAATTTATATCATGAACATTGATCACTGCAATTCACACTCATCCTTTAAGGATAAGGTGGAGATGAGTAATCTTTGTCAGGAAATTACTCTACCAACTAAACCATTTGAGCATATCGATGCAGAAAATGGTGAGATTGCATTGTGTATTTTGTCGGCAATCAATATCGGTAAACTGAAACATCTTGATGATCTTGAAGAACTCTGTGATCTTTCTGTTCGTGCTCTAGATGAACTGATTGATTATCAAGGATATCCTGTCAAGGCTGCAGAACTATCTACAAAGAATCGTAGATCACTGGGTATTGGTTACATTGGACTTGCACACTATCTTGCTAGACATGGTGAACACTATGGTGATCCTTTAGCATGGAAATTGGTTCATGATCTTACTGAATCATTCCAGTATTATCTACTGAAGTCTTCCAATCAACTTGCAAAAGAGAAAGGTAAGTGTGGATACTTTGATCGCACCAAGTATTCTGATGGTATTCTTCCAATTGATACATATAAGAAAGATGTAGATGAAATCGTTCCAAACGAATTAAAATATGATTGGGAATCTCTCAGATCATCTATCCTGGAATACGGGCTTAGGAACTCAACACTGTCCGCACAGATGCCATCGGAGAGCAGTTCCGTTGTGTCAAATGCAACCAATGGAATCGAACCACCTAGAGATTACCTGTCCGTTAAGAAGTCGAAGAAAGGGCCTCTTAAACAAATTGTTCCACAATACAATACCCTTAAGAACAATTACACGCTTCTGTGGGATATGACTAACAATAATGGTTATATTAATATTGTTGCAGTTATGCAGAAGTTCTTTGATCAAGCAATTTCTGGAAACTGGAGCTATAATCCAGAAAATTATGCCGATAATGAAGTTCCTGTGTCAGTGATGGCACAAGACTTTTTGATGTGCTACAAAATGGGTTGGAAAACGGCATATTATCAAAATACTTATGATATCAAAACAGATAACATTGATGATGTAAAAAAGAGTTTAGAAAGTCTAGTTTCAGAAGTATTAAATTCAGAGGAGGAAGATTGTGAATCCTGTAAAATTTAGAGTAGAATCAGAGAAGAAGATTATGAATGGAATGACGGTTTTCAATACAAAGGAAGTGGATACTAAAAAACAACCAATGTTTTTTGGAAATCCACTTGGGGTTCAAAGATACGACGAGTATAAGTATCCAGTCTTTGATAAACTCACAACTCAACAACTCGGATACTTCTGGAGGCCTGAAGAAGTTTCCTTGCAGAAGGATCGTGCAGATTATCATACATTACGCCCTGAACAGAAACATATCTTTACTTCAAATCTGAAGTATCAGATCATGTTGGATTCTGTTCAGGGTAGAGGCCCTGGTATGGCATTCATTCCATATTGTTCTCTTCCAGAACTGGAAGCTGCAATGACTGTATGGGAGTTTATGGAGATGATTCACTCTCGTTCATATACATACATCATTAAGAATGTCTACTCAAATCCAGGAGAAGTATTTAATACTATTCTGAGGGATGAAAGAATTCTAAACAGAGCAAAAACGGTGACAGAATCTTATGATGATTTCATCAATCATGCTCACCTTTATGACTCTTCTACATCCTGGGAATTTGCAAACGAGGGAGTTCCTTTTGGTAAAGATGAAAGAAAGGAACTGAAGAGGAAACTTTATCGTGCAATCACCAATGTTAACATCTTGGAGGGTATCAGATTCTATGTCTCGTTCGCGTGTTCGTTCGCTTTTGGCGAACTTAAACTTATGGAGGGATCCGCTAAAATTATCTCTCTCATCGCAAGAGATGAAAACCAACATCTTGTTCTTACACAAAACATTATCAATAAGTGGAAAGAAGGAGACGATCCAGAGATGGAGGAAATCGCTGCAGAAGAAGAGGGATATGTTTATGAAATGTTTAAGAGAACTGTAGATGAAGAAAAGACTTGGGCAGAGTATCTGTTCAAGGATGGTTCAATGATTGGATTGAACGATAAACTTCTGATGCAGTATGTGGAGTGGATTGCCAATCGTCGCATGAAGGCGATTGGTATGAAACCTCTGTATGACATTCCATCAAAGAACAATCCACTACCATGGACGGAGCATTGGATCTCTTCTAAAGGGATGCAGGTTGCTCCACAGCAAACTCAAGTAGAATCGTATATTGTTGGTGGCATTAAACAAGATGTCACTAAAGATACTTTTGCTGGGTTTAAACTTTGAAACTCTATAGAATATCATCACCAACTGATACCTGTTTAATTAAACTAAAAGAACTTTGTGGTTTTGGAGAACTTGTATATAAAATTCCAATAACACCAAAACCACATTGTACTCCTAATAATTGTTTTAATAATGTTGCTAGATATGTTTCTGAGTATGGAGGTGAACAAATTTATGGGTGGTATTTCATAACTTCTATAGATGATGATTCTGATGGAACTGCAATATCTCATTCTGTTTGGAAAAAGGATGGAATTTTTATCGATATAACACCACATAATGATGTAAGAAAATACAATTTATTTGCAGAAAAATCAAAACTAAAGACTGAGGTAGAATATTATAATTATATAAATACTAATGTCTGTTTCTTATAAAATGAATAACTACATTCTTTATTATTATTTACGGGAGGACTTTAGTTCTCCCTTTTATGTTGGTTATGGAAAACCAAGAAGAATAAACGCAAAGCATTTAAGAAGTAATGGAGCAAACCTATTACCACCAAGACAAAGAAGGTGGATTGTAAAATCTGGATTAACTAAAGGAGAAGCAATAGAACTTGAGATCAAGCATATAGCACTCTGGAAAAGAGAATGTGATGGTGGAGTTCTATTAAATCAAAATCTTGGTGGAGAAGGAAAACCTGGAGGGCAAAAGACAAAGGGATTTAGTGGAAGAAAACATAGTGAAGAATCAAAAAGAAGAATAAGTGAAAAAGTTTCTGGAAAAAATAATCCTAGATATGGAATTAAATTATCTGAAGAAATAAAATTAAAAATAAAACAAAATAAAAAACCAAAATTTGGTAAAGATAATCCAAATTCTAAGACATGGAAAATTGTAGATTCAAATAAAAAAGAGTATATTATATCTGGGGGATTAAAAGAATTTTGTAAAAGTCATAAAATTTCTTATGCCACAATGAGTGCTGCTATTCTCTATAATAGAAGAGGTCCTAGGAAAAATGGGTGGAGTATTGAAAAAATAGAACTCTAAATATAATGTATTTGCAAACTAAATATGCTCTCTACTCAGTATCGCCTGAGACTTCAGGCTATTTGTGACAAGATTGTAAAGAGAGAATCTGTAGAATTGAGTGATATGATTTGGGCGGAAAAATTAGCTTCTGCCAATCGTTCAGCAGCTACTATTCTAAGGCAAGCAAGAAGAACATCATCCAATCCCAACATGCAAGAGGGGGATATGGATGATTTTTTGAATCAACTTGATATTGGTGGTATCGGACATGACGCCAAAGGTGTCAATGGATTTGATACCGTAGATGAATTAGTTGATTGGTTTAGTCAAGAAAAACCAGAAGATTGGAGACAAAGAGATTGATGTAGTTGTGTTAAGAATCTCTGACAATTCTCATATATATTGGTAGAATGTTAGAGGTAATAGAGATGATCTGAAAATTCTTTATTACGATTATCTTCGTGCATGGAGGTTATTATGCACAATTTAATTTCTTATAATCAACTTGCTGGTTGGCAACATTTTGAAAGAACTTTGGATAAGTTTAAAGAACAAAATGATTTAGTTAATGACTATTTTGAATGTATATCTGAGTGTGACGATGATTCGCAGAGTTGCAAAAGACTATGTAGAGATATTCTATCATCCTAAACGTATCATAGTTTATATATATAATACGTTCATTCGCTATTCGCAAATGGCGAACGGAAGTAAGGCAACTCGGAACGGGTCGTTCATCTATGGAAGCACTCATTCTAACTTGTATACAAGCACAATTAATTGTTGGGAGAGTTCATAAAATTGATATTCTCAAGCAAGCCAAGAATGATTTAATTTGGGAGATCAAACAGATCGCACCAAAAGAGTGTAAGATAGACGCAAAAGTTGACTGAAGGAACGCTCTTTAACATAAACAACTAAGGAGAAACCTAATGTCAAAAGTAGTATACCGTGGCGTTGAATACGATACCGAAAAGCGTATCGCCTACCAACAGCAAATGCAACAACAACCCCAACAATACAACCAAACCTATCGTGGTGTTAAGTATGTAAAAGATGGGCACAAGTGATGAATTGGTTAGATGTAATTCGTAAAAGAATTGAAAAAGAAAAACGCCTACATCAAGCACAACTTGTGATGGCCATGAGATGATACAAAGGGAGGCTTGCCTCCCTTTTCTTTTGTCTGTAGAATAACTCTGCCAGGGTTCATAAGGATTCTATAAGCTATAAATACTTAAAGGCTTTAAAGGGATCAATGACTCTTGTAGAAAGAATCTTAAAACAAATTGCAACCAAAAAGAAATCAGGAACAATGAGTATTCCTGGTTCTGAAGGTAAAGCAAGAAAGGATGTTGCAAGAGCCGGGTTTCGTAAAAGAGGCCCAGTAGAAGAACCAAAAGTAACCAAGAGTGGTGATGATGTTCCTGTATGGGTGAGAAGTCATAAGACTCCGAGAGACTATGCTGCTCATACTGCAAAACAGAAACATAAAGAAGGTGAGAAGACAAATGTAAAAGCACTTCGAAAACAATTACATCAGACTGGTGCAAAGAAGGATACTGAGGTTCATGACATCACTGTGGGATCTCCCAAGTCAAAAATTAAAGATCCTGGGCAACGTGCCAGAGCGTTTGTAAGGGGGTTGAAGAACGTTGCAGGGGAAGTCAAGTCAAGAAAGGGTATTGCGACGAATACACCCACTGCCATCAGTTCCTCAGGAAAGAAGAGAAAGAGAAGTGATGAGGAAGGTGCAGAACAAAGAGGTAGGATTTATAAGAAGTTAGGTATGGGAGAACGTAATCCAAAGACAGGAGTTCAAATGGCTAAAATCAGAGAAGGAAGACTTTCATTTGTAGATTTTCTATTGATTGCAGAAGGTAATCCAACTGCAAGAATGATGCAGAAATCAAAGACTCAAGTTACTGGGCATATTTCAGCTGACAGAGGAACTGATGAAAAGAAGAATCGTGAATCAAGAAAGTCTTTAGAGAAGGGATTAACTAAACATGGCATTGGTTATAAGAAAGGAGTAGGTGAATATAAGTATTCATCTGGAGAAGGAACAGGAAGAGAAGTTTCTTATCAGACATCAAAACCAGAGAAGATGTCAAAAAGAAGATTTGGAAAAATTATGAGACGACTTGGACGCAAACACGGGCAGGAATCCGTTATCACAAAAGACAAAGAAAAGCAAGCCAGGTTGCATTATACGGAGAAAGGTAGTAAGATGAAGTCTGATTCAATCGGTGGATCCCAACCAGGAAAACACCCTGAGGGATACGGCGAGACTTCTGGCACCCGTGTGAGAAGTGGTAAACTACCCAAGAAAACCAACAAACCTGCTTATCATTATGGATAATTGGAAGACTGAATACCTTTCATTTAAGAAAGTCAATAAATATCAACAAGAACTTTTGGAACATGGCCCCAAGAGTTTGAGTCAGTCATGGGCATTGAATGCAATGCATCAGGATTGGAAAAGATTGAAAGGTATAAAGAATGAAAACGCAGAGTGCAAAAGCGAAAGGAAGGAATCTACAGAAGTGGGTGAGAGATCAACTCATTGAAAGACTAGAGATTCATCCTGAAGATATTGAATCCAGATCTATGGGTGCTGGTGGAGAAGATCTAATCATGTCTAGAACAGCTAGAGAAAAGTTCAATTTTTCAATTGAGTGTAAGAACGTAGAGAAACTCAATGTTTGGGAAGCTTATGAACAAGCGAAAGCAAACTGTGGTAAGTATGAACCCATTGTTGTCATGAAAAAGAATCATAAGAAACCTCTGGTAGTAGTGGATGCAGAGTTCTTTATTGATCTTTTCAAAAC
>Ga0169931_10014140_pt1 | contig 10829 bp, 10 predicted proteins | sample Kivu_15m_20L_FD_129675 | JGI IMG/M metagenome (GOLD analysis project Ga0169931, IMG submission 129675) | Freshwater microbial communities from Lake Kivu, Western Province, Rwanda to study Microbial Dark Matter (Phase II) - Kivu_15m_20L... | ecosystem: Environmental > Aquatic > Freshwater > Lake... | reverse complement strand
TCCAATTGCTTATGGATACAGCCGCAAGACCTTACCTGTGTACCGCAATACAGATCTCTTCATCAAGCCTTCAGCCGATAAGTACCTCAGCCCTATTCGCTACACAGCCAATCCACACTTAGGGGGTTACATTTCCAAGGCCAACCTAGAAAGTCTGAAGCAAAGTGCTAGTGTGGTGATTTCTCCATCCGGTCAAGGTCGAGTGATTCACTTCTTCGACAGCCCTAACTTTAGAGGGGCTTGGTACGGAACCAACAAACTCTTCTTCAATGCGCTCTTCCACGGGAATGCCATGGATTAAGATCACCTACTAAAAATAAAAAAAGCCTCAAAATCACTGATTTTGAGGCTTTTTTTAACAAGTAAAAGATTAAAGTTTGAATTGAACTGGTAAGGTCATTTTAACGGCCACAGGATTGCCTCCATTTTTGCCTGGAGTCCAAATCCCAGAATTTGAAATAACTCTTACAGCCTCCTCATCGCAACCAGAACCAATGCCGCGAAGCACCTCTACATGCTCAACCTTTCCTTCAGCAGTAACCACAAATGAGACTACCACCATTCCTTGCACATTACCTTCCTTGGCAGCAGTAGGATAGTTTAAATTTTGAATCATGTAGTTGGTAAGCCCAGTGATTCCCCCTGGAGGAACTGGCATTTCTTCTGCTGGTGATTTTACGGTTTGCTGGTTCTGGGCCAGAACCTCAGCAGAAAAAGAATGTCCCAATCCTAGTAACAGCGAGAAAAAGGCAATACGTAGTAAATTTTGGATTTTCATGATTGATGAATTTTCTCAAAGAATAAAAATTACCAACTCTTTTCAAAATGAAATGCCTCAAGTGGAAGGCTTACTTACTTTTTCAAAAAGGTAAAACATTTCTGCACCAATTTGATGGGAGCGTTCACTGTACATCTTTTCCTCTTGTGGACTATTTTCAAAAGCCTTAGGATCTTCAAAGCGAAGCGGAAAACGCTTTTCCGCACCTGGAATAAAGGGACAGTTCTCATCCGCATGATCACAGGTCATCACTGCGGCAATTTCTTTAGTCGCATTGAGGGCATCCTCAAAAACCTTTGAAAAGGTTACGATGGGTTCAGTCCCCTCGCCATAAAAAACAAAATACACTGGATTTTCACCTTCCTTTTTCTCCAGCTTAAACCCATCCCGTTGTATAGCGGCCACGGCTCGGGGATTGAAGGCAGTCACCTCTACTCCACCGGAATAGCCATAGGCTTCAATTCCGTAATAAGCGGCAGCAGTTTGCGCCCAGATTTGAGAAAATTGACTTCTGCGGCTATTGTGCGTGCAGATAAAGTTGAGCCGATTCTCCTTTCGGTTGGATATCTTCTCCTGAAGGTAGGCTGCCATTTCATCCAAAAGCAGCTTCCGTTCCGCAGAGATCGCGGAGATAGGTAATGACGCGATGGTTTCAAGCTTTCAAAAAAATAGTCTACTTATTTATTGGGAATGGTTAAGGTGCGCGCTAGCACTGGAGAAACAACAAAATAGCCCAAAACAGGGGAATCTCCTTTGACTACCCGAAAATTAGATTCTGGATTTTGAGGAGGAGGACTAAATAGCCCCCCATCATTAAACAATAAATTAACCAACTGGCTAAGGTAATCAAAGGCATCTTTATTCAATCGGTAGAGTTCCAGCCTGACCCGATCATTCTTTTGGAAGGCATATCCCAATTCCAAACCTTCCTCAAATACTCTCAAGCCAAAAGCATCATCAAACAACAAATAATCTTCCCGTTGGTTTTTGAGCGTATCGTTTTCGATGACACGAATCCGGTAATAGTTATTATCAGGAAAGGGAATCTTTCCATACACTTTAAGGTAATAACCTTCCTCTCGAAACAGCCGCTTTTTCTGGTATTCATAGGTTACCGAATCTACGGTAGGGGCCTCCAACATTAGGCCTTCGGATTGAAAAACCTGCCCTTTCCAACTTACATGCAATTGGTAGGTTTCTCCAACCTTCGCGCGCTCACCAGGATTGGGACGATAAGATCGGGTAGCATTCAAGTAACTGAAGGTGATTTTTCTTCCGGTCGACAGTTCCTTCACAAAAACTTCTGCATCCCGAACCAGTTCTTGGTCCAAGGAATCGTAGTAGTTTTTGGACAAGGAAATCTTTACTTCATTGTTGATTCCTTGATCGGTCCAATACCCTTCAATCACCGGAATGCGAGCATCTTTCTGGTCCAAATCCAGAAAAACTTCTTCCTGACAGGAAGTAAAAAGAAGGGCGGCTACGACTAGGAATATCCAGTTGGTTTTCATTAAAATTCAAAGTTGTAGGTGATGGAAGGCAAAAAGGTAAACAAATAGGTCATCACGACGCCTGGACGGGCAGAAACCACCTCTCCATCGGAAGGGCTGAAGTTAATGTCCTTGTTGTACACCAATCGGAAGTCATAGGAGAATGGGTTTTTCCTGCCATACAAATTGTATACCCCAAAATTCCAACTCCCCTTCCACTTTCTTCCTTGGTCTGGGTTTTTCCAAGTGACGGAAGCATCCAAACGATGGTAGTCTGGAAATCGATTTTCATTTCGAAAATCCGAATAGAGCGGAATGGACTGATTGTCTACCACGTAGGATCCTATAGGAAAAGATACTGCCTGCCCGGTGGAATACACAAAGGTAAAACTACTACTCCAAGCGGGAGAGAATTGGTGGTTGAGCACCAAAGAAAGGTCATGCGGCCTGTCAAATCGGGGATTGTAGGGACGATCTTTACTGATGCCATCGATTTGTCTCCAGGCTCGAGACCAAGTATAGCCTAGCCAGCCCGTGGTCTTTCCCTTGTTTTTGCGAAGCAAGAACTCCAAGCCATAAGCCCAACCTCGTCCGCTCAATAGTTCAGTTTCCACCTGATCCGAAAGCAGGATCCGTGCCCCATTCCGCAGGTCGATTACCTGATCCAGATCCTTGTAATACCCCTCTACGGATAGTTCCCAGCGGTTTTGATTAAAATTCCGAAATGCACCTATAGAGATTTGATCCGAACGGATGGGCCGAATGTACTGTCCTGCCAACACCCAGCGATCAATGGGAAGGCCTGCCGAACTGTTGGAGGCAATCTGAACGTATTGATAGTTGCGATTGTAGGCCAACTTCAGTGAAAACTCAGGTTGGAGTAGGTAGCGAAAAGCGATTCGTGGTTCCAACCCTTGGTAGCGCTGCATGAGTTCTCCTTTTCCATAAAAAACAGAATCTGAAGGGTCCACATCCGGGTTCGGAACATTGTTGGGGTATTGATATACTTTGCCTTCTCCCACTTGTGCATATACACCCTGCCGGAGGCCTAGTTCGGCAGTCAACTTATCCGAAAATTCTTGGGTAATCCCGAGGAAGGCATTGGCCAACAGCCCTTGCACGCCTTGCGTTTGTCGGCGGATGATCGGATTATTGGGTGCAGGCTTCAGGTCGGTGGGGGCAAAATGATACACTTGCCCATGTGCTCCCCAAAATACGGTACTCTTGGAAGCCAGCACACGCGTCCAGGTGGCCTTGATTCCAGACTCTGAAAGGGAATTGGTCCAGTCAAAGCCATTTTCTTCATTGTCAAACTTCACCTGATAACTATACCTCGAATGATAGCCTTGCAAGTCAAAGTAGGAACTATCGGAGTTCACCCGATTCCAATTGATTGCCGAAACCCAGTTTTCCCAACCCAAGGCAAATTGACCATCCAAGCCCAGCAAATCACTGCCTTGGTAACTGCTTAAGGAAAGTTTATCCTTTTCACTCAAGGTAAAGGCCGCTTTTCCGTTTAAATCGTAAAAATTGAGTTGGTTGTTTTTGATGTCTGGGTTAGGGGAAAGTTTCAAAAACAAGTCCGCATAGGTACGTCTTCCGCTAATCAAAAAAGTGGATTTTTCGCCCAAAAGTGGTCCTTGCAAGGTAAGACGTGAGGAGATAGTTCCAATACCTCCTTCCGCACGAATCCGATCGTTTTCCCCTTCCCGGAAGGTCACATCAATCAGTGCAGAGGCCCTACCCCCAAAACTTGAGGGCATATTGCCCTTGTAGAGGTCTACCTTTTTGAGGCCATCCGGATTGAAGACTGAAAAAATTCCAAAAAAGTGTGAAGCATTGTACACAGGAGCACCATCCACCTGTACCAAATTTTGATCGGCAGAGCCCCCACGTACAAAAAGTCCAGCGGTTCCTTCACCTGCAGACTTCACTCCGGGTAGCAATTGAAGACTGCGCAGAAGGTCCACTTCGCCAAATAAGGCGGGCAGGGATTGGAGCGTTTCCATGGACAGGGTAGACTTTCCTAATTCTAGATTTTTAACTTGCTCATCCCCTCTCCGTTCTTGGATCAGAATTTCTTCCAAGGAAAAGTCTTCTGGTTTGAGGTAAAATCGCTGCGCCTTTTCCAAATCCCGTAGTTGAATGGTGCGAATGGATTTTTCGAAACCCAAGTAAGAGAGGATAATTTTTGCGGGAAGTGCAGGTATTTGCAGCGAAAAGTTGCCTTGCAAATCCGTCGTCGTCCCTTGTTGGGCTTGCCCTTCCCAATAAACAGTTGCTCCGATTAAAGGCTGCTGGTTGGAAGCATCAAAAACCTGACCTTGCACCCGCTTTTTTTCCTGTGAAAAAACAGTGGTCCCTAGGAATAATAAGCAAATGAAAAAAAAGGGCCTGTAAAAAAACATCGGGGAATGGGTTCTTGAACTACCTTTACCGAACGAGGCAGAGAAATTAATGTTTGTTAATTCTTGAAATTCTTTTTGAAAAGGAAAGCCACCTTTGCCAATTTTCGCTTTCAAAGTTAGCTTTATTTCCTAATTTCAGGCCATGATTTGGGCATACCCTGACATCAAACTCACCTTACTCCTTGCAGGGATTTTTATCCTGCTGTATATCCTCTACCTAAGTCGATTTTGGTCCATCAACCGGAAGCTGAAGGTGGAGAAACAGCGCCTTTTCACGAAACTGATCATCCGTACCCTTTATTTTATCCTCCTGCTCATCGCCTTTGCAGGTCCTTCCATTGGAGATTCCTTCAAAGAAGTGAAAGAAGAAGGAAAAGATATATTTATTGCTGTGGACCTTTCTCAGTCCATGGTGGCTACCGACATTGCTCCCAATCGTCTGCGTAGAATACAATTCGAACTCAAAGAATTACTCAAATCCTTCCCTTCCGACCGAGTGGGGTTGATCATTTTCTCTACCGAAGCCTTTCTTCAACTCCCTTTGACCTACGATCAGGCTGTCGCCAACTTGTACATTGATGGACTTTCCATTGGCTTGGTACCCAACTTGGGCACGGACCTCAGTACTGCACTTCGGATGGCATTGGAACGTTTTCAAACTGACCAGAGCCAAGAAAAAAAATCCAGATCCGTGGTCTTGATTTCGGATGGAGAGCATTTTGGGGATGACTTGGATGGGATAGCGGAAGAATTGGTGGATGAAGGAATCAAAGTGTTTGCAATAGGCATTGGAACCAATCGGGGCGGAGAAATGCCTCGCGGCAATGGGCTGGTGATGGATCCGGATACGGGTAAGCCTGCGCTAACAAAACTCAACCGGGTGCCTATGCAATTTATTGCTGCGGAAACAGGTGGGCAATACTTTGAAATCTCTGATCAAACCCAGGAAATGGGAGGACTGATTTCTGCCATTGAAAGCCTAGAAGGAGGCGTTTCCACCACTCGTCAGGTAGAAGCCAGTTCCAATAAGTATTTTTACTTTTTGTTGGTAGCATTGGCATTGGCCTTGGTCGATATGATTTTACCCATTAAAACAATCAAACTGTGATGAGCTGGAGCAAAGGATTTTTTTTGGTTTTATTGTTTCTGCCCGCTTCTTGGACAAGGGTCAGCCGCTTGAACACTGCCATTGATCAAGCAGCGGCGAGTTATGCCGCGGCAGCATACGAACAATCTGTCAAAGATCACCGTGTATTAACCGATGAATTTCAACTTACCTCAACTCAACTAGATTTTAACTTAGGACTAAGTTACCATTACGCTTCTCAGCCGGAGGAAGCGGCAGCAAACTTTGACAAGGCAAGCCAAAGCACAGATAAGCGATTAGCTTCCTATGCTTACAACCAAGGTGGAGTCGAGTTGGGTAACAAGCAGGATTATCAGGCAGCTTTAAGCAAATTTCAGTCAGCCTTGATTCGGAATCCCTTGAATGAGGAGGCCCGATACAATTATGAGTTGCTGGCTCGTTGGCTAAAGCGGGATGAGGAACGCAAAAATAAAGACGAAAATACCCCAGAACCTTCAGCCTATGCGAAGCGTAAAAAAGCAGAAGCGGATCGATTGGTGGAACAATTTAGGTTCAAGGAAGCGTTAAGTCTATTGGAAGCTGCCTTGGCTCAAGACGAAACAGTAGCGGCGTATCAAGAATTTATGACCAGTTTGAAAGATGTGGTGGAAATCAATGAAAACTAGATTCTTATTCGGTGTTTTGCTGATTGGCTTTTGCCTGATCGGGGAAGTTGCCCTAGCCCAAACGGCATTTGACTTTTTTAACCGAGCTGCTCGCTCTTATGTCAAAACTGCCAAAGAACAAGCGCTTCGTGAGGTCAATGATGGCCTGGCTAAATATCCTAACGATGCCAAGTTGAAGGCGCTGAAGGAAAAATTGGAACAAGAACAGCAGCAGGAAGAGCAGGAGCAGCAACAAGATCAACAGCAGCAGAACCAACAAAATCAGCAACAAAAGGACCCTTCTCAAAAAGAAGATTCCAAGTCTGACCAGAAAGACGGGGAGCAAACCAACGAGGATAAGGCTAAAGAGGGGCAAAAAGGAGAAAATCCATCTCAGCAAAGCGAGGAGGCCGGACAAAATGGAAACGACCAAATGGATGCAAACCTGGCCGATCGCCAGAAAAAAATGGAAGCCATGCGTGAAAAGTTGAAAGGAATGAATCTTTCGCCTGAACAGGCGGCACAGATTCTAGAATCCCTCAATGCTGCAGAATTAAGATACATTCAGGACAACAAAAAGAAAGCAACACAGAAACCTAAAAGAGGATTACCGGATTGGTAAGTACTCGGCTTAGGCTTTTCCCATAAACCCAAATACAGATGAATCAAGAAGTTTATATCCTTGCTGCCGTTCGTACTCCCATGGGGAGTTTTGGTGGCCAATTGAGCGCCTTAACTGCCACCGAGTTGGGAAGCATTGCCATCAAAGGAGCCCTAGCCAAGTCTGGGGTCCCTGTAGAAGCCGTCAATGAAGTATTTATGGGCAACGTGCTCTCTGCCAATTTAGGTCAGGCACCTGCTCGTCAGGCATCCATCGGCGCAGGCATTGGCTACCAAGTGCCTTGTACCACCATCAACAAAGTTTGTGCCTCAGGCATGAAAGCCGTCATGCTAGGAGCGCAATCCATCCAATTGGGTATCAACAAGGTCGTGATCGCGGGCGGTATGGAAAGCATGTCCAATGTCCCCTACTACGTTCCAAAAGCACGCTTTGGCTACAAATATGGAAATGCAGAACTCAGTGATGGGCTCGTCCGTGATGGGCTTTTTGAGGTGTATTACAAGTTTCCCATGGGCAACTGTGCCGAAAACACGGCCAAAGAAATGAAAATCAGCCGGGAAGAGCAGGATGCTTATGCTATCCAATCCTACAAGCGCTCCGCCTCCGCTTGGGAAGCCGGAGCTTTTTCCAAGGAAATCGTACCTGTTGAACTACAGGGTAGAAAAGGAGAAACGATTACGATTGCCGAAGATGAGGAATACAAGAATGTGGTTTTTGATAAAATCCCATCCTTGAAGCCCGTATTTGATCCAAATGGTTCGGTGACTGCTGCCAATTCTTCTACCATGAACGATGGGGCTTCGGCCTTGGTCTTGGTGAGCAAAGAAATAGTGGAGCAGTACGGATTGAAGCCAATTTCCAAAATCAGAGGCTATGCCGATGCGGCCACAGATCCATTGTGGTTTACCACGGCTCCAGCCTTGGCCATACCTAAGGCATTGAAACATGCAGGGGTAACTGCTGAGGAAGTTTCCTACTACGAGATCAACGAAGCCTTTGCAGCAGTAGCAATCGCAAACCAGCGGGAACTAAACTTAGACAATGACCGATTGAATGTCTATGGTGGCGCGGTATCCCTAGGCCATCCCCTAGGCGCTTCTGGAGCTCGAATCATCAGCACCTTGTGCACCGTACTTCATAAAAAAGGAGGAAGCATCGGTGTGGCCGGAATCTGTAATGGTGGTGGAGGTGCTTCTGCGATCGTGATCGAAAAATTATAAGAAGTAGATCATGCAAAGACGCAAAGAAAAAGACTAATTTTTTCAACAGTAAGCTCCTAAAGGATAAAAAATGAAACAACCCCTCTCTTCGCTACTTTGCGAGAATATTTCTTTTTGTCAATTTCAGTTGTCAAGGAATCCTAGACAACTGAAATAGATACTAAAGAAAAATCATCCAACCCCTTCTCTTTGCGGCTTCCCTACTTTGCAGCCTGCCCCGCAGAATTGCGGGGAGACACACTTTTTTCACGCGGCGGCGCGAAGCTTTTACTTTTCCTCCTGCTTCAGTTCCTTGGGAAAACCAGAAGTAAACTCCATTCGCAAACTTTCCTTTTCTGCCAATACAAATAGGGCTTCCACACCCGGAAGCGATTCAGCCAAAGCCTTGGCCTGCACGGGTCCCATGGCCATAAATGCAGTGGCTAAGGCATCGGCTTGCGTGGCAGAGGTAGCCAAGACAGATACAGAAACCATCGAATGACTCACAGGAAACCCTGTTTTTGGATCAATCAAATGAGGGCGTCGGTTGCCCAGCTCGTCTATGTAAAACTTACGGTAATTGCCCGAACTGCTCAAAGCCAATCCATTCAGCGTCACCTTGGTGAGCATGGAATTCGTTACTCCTAATTCCGCTTGAGCGGGATCTTCAATGCCGATGGTCCAGGGTTCCCCCTTGGGATTTTGTCCTTTTCCCTTCATCTCTCCTCCAATCTCCACTAGGTAGTTGGCCACTCCTGACTGATCCAATACCTCAGCCAACTTATCGATGGCATAGCCCTCTCCTAGTCCGGTAACATCCAATTTGACCCCTGCCTGAGCCGCTACATAACTGGTATCCGTCACCTGCAACTGGGATTCAAAGCCCACCAACCCCTTCAAAGTCGCCACCTTGCTACTATCCATTTGCTCGCGCTCCTCAAAAGAAAATCCCCAAGCTTTGATGAGCGGATAAAGGGTAGGCTCGAAATAACCTTGACTTTGCACATGGTACTTCTTACAAGAATCTAGCATGTCCCGAAAAGTAAAGGAAGGATTCACCAAAATTCCGGAGGCATTGAAGTCCGAAACCTCAGTCTCCTGAATGTAGGAATTAGAAGCCTTATTGATAAGCGCAAAAATGGAATCAAACTTGGCTTGGTAGTCTCGGGATGTGTCGCCTACCTGAACCCGGTAATAGGTGCCAAAAATCTCTCCCTCGTAATTCTTAAAAGTAACTTCCGGTTTGGATGCACAGGAAGCAAGGGATAGGAGTGAAACTAAAGCAAGCAAACGAGCGTAAAGCATAGCGAATCGAAGTAAGAAGTCTCAAAGTTAGCCTATCCCAACTAAAAATGGCAAGGGATGTGGAGTTGAATTTGCTTCTTTGTAATTTCCCGTCACAGAAACCTTAAGCCAGCTAAAACCCTAGTTTTTGGATTCAAACACCATATATTTCCCATGTTTAAATCCGTATTCTTTACCTTAATCTTTGGTTTAATTTCATTTTTGACCTTTGGTCAAGATACACTTCGTACCTACCATGCCGAGGATACACTCAAAGTCAAAGAAGTAGTGCTCCTTATCAATGGCAAAGCAAATGGACCAGTCAAGCGCTACGATTTGGAAGGGAGGTTAATCGTGATTGGCAGCCTGAAAAATGACCAACGCTACGGTATTTTCTATGATTTGGATCCAGAGACAGGCGATACATTGCGACAGGTCACCTTTCAAAACAATCAGCGCGAAGGTGAGGCCTTGTCTTTCTACCCTGATGGCAGTCTACGACAGCGTTCCACTTTCGTAGCCAATCAATTGGAAGGTGAGGTGCTTTCCTATTTTGAGAATGGTACCCTATCCGAAAAGACACCGTTCAGGGCTAATAAACCCGAAGGAATGTCCATCCGGTACTATCCCAACGGTAACCTTCAATCCAAAACAGGATATTTAGGGGGACAATTTCATGGCACACGCGAAGAGTACCATGAGTTGGGAAGCCTTCAATACCAAGGCAACTACGAGCGAGGGGTACTTCATGGGAAGGAAGAAACCTTCTTTCCTGATGGAAAATTGCGCTCCCGCCTTTTCTTCAATTATGGAGAACTGGATGGCCCCTACCTGCTCCAATATCCCAACGGGCAGCCTGAACGAGTAGGGAGCTATAGAAAAGGAGTTCCAGAAGGAGACCTACTCACCTACTACACCGATGGGGCTATCCGACAAAAAACCTCCTTTTCCAAAGGAATTCCATCCGCACCCAGCAGTAGTTACTACGAGTCGGGAAGCCTTCTGCAACAAGAGTTTTATTCCAAAAAAGGAGAAAAAATCAAGGAGGTAAATTACTATTCCTCTGGGCAAATCTCCTCCAGCATCTCCTTTATCAATGACCTGGAAGAAAGTGAAGTAATACTTTATTATGAAACAGGTAAAATACAAGAAATCAAAAGATTTAATAAAGGAAAGTTGAATGGAGTTCGCGAACTTTACAATCCGAATGGGAACTTAGAACGAACGGAAACCTACGAACTGGGAAATAAAATCAATAAATAACCTACAAGTTCACTACTAGCCAAATCGATTTTTCTATTTTTGCCCAAACGAATT
>Ga0169931_10014139_pt1 | contig 10830 bp, 5 predicted proteins | sample Kivu_15m_20L_FD_129675 | JGI IMG/M metagenome (GOLD analysis project Ga0169931, IMG submission 129675) | Freshwater microbial communities from Lake Kivu, Western Province, Rwanda to study Microbial Dark Matter (Phase II) - Kivu_15m_20L... | ecosystem: Environmental > Aquatic > Freshwater > Lake ... | reverse complement strand
GACGGCCGGGGGGGCTGGCGGGGCGGCCCCGGGCAGCGGCGGCGCGGCAGGGGCTGGAGGCTCGGCGGGCGGCCCGCGCCAGCCGCTGTCGACCAGCAGATAGCCGGCCCAGAAAAAAGGGTGGGCGGCCGTCAGTTGGGCCCCTTGGGGAGGCGCCTTCAGCCGCGGCTCGCTCGTCGGATCAACCGGCCACTCGGCCGCCAATTGGAGGCACCTTTGCCAGGCGTCCGACGCGCTCGTGTGGGGCGCTTCCTGCAGGAACTCCCGCACGAAATCGACCGTCGATTGCCCCCCCACGTGCCAGCGGCTGAGCAGCAGCGTTTCGCTGCCGGCGGCCATCAGCGCGCAGGCGGAGAGAAACAACTCGTCGCCCGGCGTCTGCTCCGCGTCGTCTCCGCGGCGCGCGGCCCGCCCGCCGCGTTCGGCCGCCGTCCGCAGGCCGGGCAGGACGACGCGTTGCGGGCCGACGCCGGGCAGGCCGAGCCAGCTTCCCAACGACTCGCGGGACGCGGACCGATCGAGGGCGAGAGGAGACCAGCCGTAGGGGGCGTCGGGAGAGACTTCGATTTCCTCGAAATTCACCAGGGCGTCGATCAGCGACGCGGCGACCGGACCGGTCGCGGGGGGGCCGGGGGGAATGGCCAGGGCATTGTCGATCGCGTCGAGCAGCGGCTGGACGGCGGCGACGCGCTGCTCCTGGTCGTCGCCGGGCAGCAGTGCGCCCACGACGACGGCGGCGCGCTGCACGCGGCGCCACGGTTCGCGGAAGCGGAACGCCAGGCCCAGCGTGGGCGCGTAGCGCACGCGAGCGATGCCCGACAACGCTCCGGCGTAGGTCTCCGTGCGGACCTGAAGCGCTTCGAAGGGGGCGTACCACAGCACGCCATCGGGGACGACGACCAATTCATCCAGGCCTTCGACGTCCAGCGGCGCCTTGGCGAACAAGGCGTCGAACAGTTCCGCCGCCGGCTTCCGCCAGGCGTCGGACTGCAGCACCGCGACGGACACTTCGCGATTTCCGTCGTTGTTGCCCAGCGCCCGCAGCAATTCGCCGATCCGTGCGGCGAGTTCGGCGGTCGGCCCGCAATTCCAGACGGCGGCGTCCTGGGCGGTGAACAGCAGCGCGAGCATGCCGGCCGGAGAGTCGTGGAAGACCAACGCCGCTTCGCCCGGCGCGAAACGCTTGCGCCAGTCGGCGGGGAGAGGCGGAGGAAAGGCGTAGGCGGCGGGGATGCGATCGAGGGCGGCGGCGGCCAGAGACCGTTCGCGGAGATCGAGCGCCTGGCGGTAGTCGCGCCACAGGGGCAGGTTCGCGGCGAGTTGCTGCTTGTCGTCGGCAGGCTGCCAGAGGCGCCCCAGCTCGGCGGCGCAGGCGTCGGCTTCGGCGATCGCCTCGTCGAGCGCCGGCCAGGCCAGCAGCAAGTCGTTCCGCGCGGCGCGTTCTTCCGGCCCCAAGTCGGCGGCGGGCGCCGCGGCGAGCCGGCGCACGGCGGCCACGCGGCCGGCAAGCGGCAGCGACTGGTGGAAGCGGCGGCGGGCGTCGCGGTCGGCGACGTCGAGTGCGGCGGCGAGATCGTCGCGTTCGAGGGCCGCCGACATCCAGCGGTCGAAGGCGGCGCGATGCGGCGTGCGGATCACCGCCAGGGCGTCGAGCAGCCGCACGGCGACGTCCGACGGCGACGGATCGCCCAGCAGTTGGGCGTACGCGTCCAGCGCCGTGCGCGACGGCAGCGTCTGGGCGTCGAACAGGCGGTTGGCCAGGGCGATCTGCAGGTTGCGCGGCGACATCGCGGCCTGCCGCTGCAGCGCCGTCTCCAGCTTCTCGGTCGCCGTGCCGCGACCGGCGGGCAGCTCGATCCGCGCGGCGAGCCAGAGCGCGTAGGTTCCCAGCGGACCCTGGGCGGCGTCGCGGAGACGCGGCTGCCCGGACTGCCAGGCGGCCGCCGCCTCGCTCCCCCGGCGCACGGCCAGCAACTCGTCGGCGAGTCCCAGTTGGGCGCGGCCGGCAAGGTGGTCGAGGCGGTTGCGGCGGGCCCAAGCGGCGGCAGTCGCCAAGGCGGGATTTGCCGTCTCGATGCCGTGCGCCAGCCGGTAGGCGACGCCCCACCGCAGCGCGTCGTCGAGCACGCTGAGATCGTTGTAATAGAAAGCCGAGTAGCTCGCTTCGGTGAAGAACTCGCCGGCCTCCGGTCCCGCCCCGCCCTCCATCCGCAACCGCCCCTGCTCCACGAGCGAGACGCCGGTCAGGCCATGGTCGAACGTCCCGGCGAGCACCTGCCCCTGTTCGAGTTGCGCAAGCGCCTCTTCCCGCTGGCCGACGCCGGCCAGGGCCAGCCCCCGCAGCACGGCAATCCACGCGTGCGACCAGTGGTTGGGAGGCGCCGCGCCGCGGTCGAACGCGGCGACCAGTCGCTTGCTCACGGCGTCGTGGGGGCCGAGCGGGCCGAGCAGCTCGTTGCGTCGACGCACGGCCAGCGCCGTGGCGCGAAGCACCTCGACGACGTTCAGCGGCCAGAACTGCGCCTGCGTGACGACTCCCCCGCGCTGCACCTGCTGGCTGGTGTCGATCGTGCCGATCGACACCAGCATCGAATCGGGCAGCACGCCCAGCGTCGCCTGACGTCGCGACGCGCCCCACGGAATCGGCAGACGGGCGCGCGACGCGTCGGGACGCGGCTCCGAATTGAAATTCACCCGCAGCAGCCACTGCGGGTACTGGAGGTGGAGAGTGCACGCCAGGGTGAACTGGTCGAGCGCCAGATCCAGCCGGCCCGACTGGAAATAGGTCTCCCCCAGCATCGCGTGGTAGCAGATCGAATCCATCCACCGCGCGTTGACCGTCTTCCGCGCGCCGCGCAGCGCCTCGGCGAATCCGCGCTCGGCGTCCCGGTACTCTCCGGCGAAGAGCTGCTCGATCGCCACGTAGTACTCAGGACCCGGCGCCGCCGCGGGAAGCTGCGCCCGGGCCGGGCTCGCGCTCGGTCCGCTGGCCGCCCAAGCCCAGCCGATCGCCGCCGTCCGCAGCGCCCGCGACAACCGCCCCCCGGCGGAGAAGGGTCGCATCGTGGGCATGGCAAGACGCCTCCGCAAGAACTCGAGAACCCTCGCGGCCGCTGCTAGCACGCCTCTGCCAGCAGCGGTGCGGTCGGTTCGCGAGCGGGTTGACTATTTGATGCATCTTAGCAGGATTGACCGCCGCGGCGATGCTTGGGGCTTTCCTTCCGCAATCGGTCAAAGTTTGCCGGATGCACAGACGATAACGTTTGTGCGGGTGGCAACGACGCGCTCCACCCGCCTCGCCCGGCCCACCTTGCGGTGCGGGCGAGCATGCCCTGGGCCGCGTCGCGCAGGAAATGACCATCGTGAACACCTCGCTGCTTGCCGTCGGCGCCCGTCGCGAGCTCGTGCTGGGCCTCTTTCTCGGACTGACGACGGTCGTTTCCGCCGGTTGCCAGATCGACGTGTCGGGGCAAACGCTGCCGAGTCCCTACCACCTGACCGACGACGTGCAGTACTACGCGCCGGGGCCCGAATTCAAGCTCGCTCGCGAAGCGGCGGCATTGGCCGAACAGCGGGCCGATGAAATCAGCGAGCCGCAACGACCGTAGAGGGCCCCGCAACGAGCGGCACGAGAGCCGGGCCTCGGGCCCCCCGCCCGCATGCTCGCCGCGCGGCGCCTGCCAGGGCTGCCGACTGCGCCGCGACGGTCGGTCCGCCGCCGCCTGGAGATGGGGCCGCGGGGTTTTCCATCCACGTATTCGCCGCCCGCCTGGGATCGCCTCGCAGCGGTCTTCGGGCGGGGTTCCTAGGGGGGGACGGCGCTCGCGCGTGGCGGGCGTCTGAGACGCGACGACGCCGCCCGGCGTCGGCGTGCCTCAGACGTCCTGCCCGCGAGAGAATTTCCGCCCGAGCCAGTGCCGCCATCCTGCCCCGCCGCAACGCACGCGGTAGCGCGTTGCGGTCGAGGTGCGCAATTCGCGTTGGAAGCGGAAGTCGCCCGGCCCGAGATCGAGCGATGCGTCGCCGCGCTCGAAGCTGTCGCGGATGACTTCCGACGCGACGAGCCGTCCCAGTCCCCACCGCGCCACGGCCGGGTCGTAGCCGATTTGGGCGATTTCGACCGCACCGCCGCTGCGGTAGCCGTAGCAGAACGCGGCCGGTCGTTTGCCGAGACGAAGCACGCTGACGTCGAGCATGCCCAACCGCGCCGCCGCTGCATGGCAGGCTCGGCTCCACGGCAGGTTCTGCCCGCTGAGAGGGCGTTCCGCCGAGCAACGGCCCGTGGCCGCGGCCCGCGCCAGGGCGACGCAATCTTCCCAGAGGTCCCATCGCGGGTCGCCGTCTCCCTGAGCGGCCGGCCGCGGACAATGCCGGTCGAGACGCACGGGTCCGAGCGCCGCCAACGCGCGGCGCGCCCACCGCACTTCGTCGCGCCACATGGGCGTCCAGCGGCGCTGGTAGTCGTCCCACGAGCCGACCAACTCGACGCGCGACAGCGTGCGCTGGGGGCATCGTCGGGGCTGCCAGCCGGCGCGCTGCAGCGCGGCGGTCAAACGGCAATTCGCGTCCGCCGCGCCGGCGACGGGGCCGAAATCGAGCGGCCGCCTCCGCCGCGTCTTTTCGGCCAAGTGCGCCATCGCGACTGAAAACGCCGCAGCCTGCTCGCGACCGATGGCCGAGAACCACGAGGTCCAGGGAACCGTCGGGAAATGGACCGCCGTTTCCGCCCCTCCGGCGCTCTTGCGGGGAGCGACCAGCGGAATGATGCCCACGAGGCCGACGGCGCTGCGAACCGCCAACGCCTGCACGTGCGCGCGATCGGCCGCCTGCTTCCAAAAAATTCGGAACCAGTCGAAGGTATGGAAGAACGTGGTTTGCGGCATCGAGGCCGCCAAGGCCTGCCAGGGAAGCTGCCACGATTCCAAGTCGTCCGGCGAGTTGATTTCCACCAGGTCCATCGGCGATCCAGCGAGGAGGATGCGAGCGGGGGCGGCGGCCGGGCGTCCGACGGCGCGGCCGCGGATCCCGGCGTTCGGCCGTCGCAAGTGCGGCGCCCGCGGCGGCAGGCTGGGTGCCCGAGGCGTCGTATCTTGCGGGCCCGTCTCCACTTGCCACGTGCGGCGACCGGTCGCCCCAGGCCGCCGGGCGTTGCGTTTTCGCCGCAGACGGCGATCATGGCGGAGGGCGACGTGGCCAAAACGCGACGCCGCCGCAGACGGCGACCGACGGCCGTCGAATCCTCCTCGGCCGCCGGAACGCTCCGCGGGCAGAGCCGCCCGAAGCGCCGGGTCCTCCGCGGAGCAGACGCAACTCCCCCGGAAGGCGTGCGGCGTGGCAGGCGAATACGATCCCTTCATCGAGGCGCTGCACCGCAGCGCGTGGCAGTTGGTGGCGGCGGTCACCGGCGGCGGCAGCCGGGCGATCGCCGAGCTGCTCGAACGGCCCGGCGCCTCGCGGACGGTGCTCGAGGCGGTCGTTCCCTACAGCCCGCGGGCCCTCGGCGAATGGTTGGGCCGGCGGCCCGAGCAAGCCTGCAGCGAGGCGACGGCCCGCGCCATGGCGATGGCGAGTTGGACGCGCGCGCGGCACCTGGCGGACGACGCCTCCGCCGCGCTGCGGCTGGCGGGCGTCGGCGCGACGGCCAGCCTGGCGAGCGACCGGCCGAAGCGCGGTCCGCATCGCATCCATGTCGCGGTGCAGACCGCGACGACGACGCACGCGGCGTCGCTCGAACTGCTCCGCGGACGCCGCGCACGCGGCGACGAAGAGCGGATCGCCGCGGGGCTGGTGCTGGCCGAGGTGGCCCGCGCGTGCGAGGTCGAGGCCCCGCTGGCCCGCAGTCTGGCGGAGTCGCGGCTCGAGCCGACCGAGCGGGCGCTGTTCAAGACGGCGGTCGCCGAGCCGTCGTGGCGGCCGCTGCTGGCGGGGGCCGGCGGATGGGCCCCGCTCGACCCCTCGGGCCGCCCGCCGACGCAACGCACGCCGCCGCCCCGGTTGGTCCTGTCGGGAGCCTTCAATCCGTTGCACGCGGGGCACCTGGCGATGATGCGCCTCGCCGAGCAGCGGTGCGGATGCGCGGGGGCCTGGGAGTTGTCGGTGCGGAACGTCGACAAATTGCCGCTGGACTATCTCACGTTGCGGGAACGGATTGCAGGCATCGTGGCCGCGGACGGGACGCGTGCGATGTGCGTCACGGGCGCCGCGACGTTCCGCGAAAAAGCCGACTGCTTCCCGGGCGCGCTGTTCGTCATCGGAGCCGACACGGCCCGCCGGTTGGCCGATCCGGCCTACTACGGCGGAAGCGTCGCCGACCGCGACGCGGCGGTCGAGCGGCTCGCCGCACAGGAGTGTCGGTTTCTGGTGTTCGGACGTCGGGCCGAGAGTCGGTTCGAGACGCTCGACGACCTGGGGTTGCCGCCGGATCTGCGGCGGCTTTGCGACGGCGTGGCCGAAGAGGCCTTTCGGTCCGACGTGAGCTCGACGGCGGTCCGCCGGGCGGCGCGCGCCGCCGCCGAGCGGCCGACGACCGACGATGCGGCGGCGCAAGCCGGCGAGGGACCGAGCGCGTGATCGCCGCCGGGCAGCCGACCGCGGCCTGCACGGCCGGCGCCCCGCAGACCGACGCCGCAGGGGGGCGGCGCCCTGGGGGCTCGGCGTCGGCGCGGCAGCGGATGTGCTTGTCCGATTCCGCCGCGGCTTCGTATACTTGCCGTTTCGCTTTCCTGTCGCAGCGCGCCTCCCGAGAGGGGGGTCCGCCGCGCCCGCCCGCCGTTCTCCGTGCCTTCGCTCGTCGCTCCCATGCCCCAAGCTCTCCCGGTCGTCGCCCCGCAAGCTGCTCACAGGCCGTTGTTCGCCGGTTTTGACGTGGGGGGGACGAACATCAAGGTGGGGGTGGTCGACGCGGAGGGGCGTCGCGTGGCCCACCGCAGTCTCCCCACGGAGGAGGAGCGGGGTTCGGACGACGCGGCGCGGCGGATGGCAGCGGCCTACCGCGAGTTGCTTGCCGAGAGCGGGGTGGCGGCCGGCGACGTCGTCCGCGCGGGTCTGGCGACACCGGGTCCGATGGACATTCCCGCGGGCAAGTTGCTGAAGCCGGGTAATTTGCCGCATTGGCACGACCAACCGGTGCGCGACCAGGTGAGCGCGGCGACCGGTTTGCCGGTGACGTTTGCCAACGACGCCAACGCGGCGGCCTACGGGGAGTTTTGGTGCGGCCGCGGGCGGGACGCCCAGAGCATGGTGATGTTCACCTTGGGGACGGGGGTCGGGGGCGGCATCATCACCGAGGGGCAGTTGATCGAGGGCCGGCACAGTTGCGGCGGCGAATTGGGACACATCCTGATCGATCCCTCGCCGACGGCTCCGCTCAATACCTTGGGCATCCGCGGATCGCTGGAGGGATATTGCGGTTCTTACGGAGTGCTGGCGCGGGCGGAGGCGGCGATGGCCGCGGGGGATCCGACGAGCCTGCGGAAGCGTCTCGAGCAGGGGGCGGAACTGACGCCCCTGATGATTGCCGAGGAGGCGGAGTCGGGCGACCAGTTGGCGCTCGACGTGGTGCTGGAGACCGCCCGCTACCTGGCGCTGGGCGTCGTCACGATGGTGCACGCGATCGACCCGGAGATGGTGCTGATCGGCGGCGCGATGACGTTCGGCGGCGAGGGGAGCCGGCTCGGCGAGCGGTTCCTCGCGCGGGTGCGTGAGGAATCGCAGCTGCGCATGATTGAGAGCCTGCGAGATCGGGTGACGATCTCTTTTGCCTCGCTGGGAGGCGCTGCGGGATACTACGGAGCCGCGGGGCTAGCCTGCCGCGAGCATCAGCGATGATCGAGCCCAAATTCATTCGCAACTTCTCGATCATTGCCCACATCGACCACGGCAAGAGCACGCTCGCCGACCGGCTGATGGAAATCACCGGGGCGGTGACGCAGCGCGAGATGAAGGAGCAGATGCTCGACGACATGGAAATCGAGCGGCAGCGCGGCATCACGATCAAGGCCCGAGCCGTCACGATGAAGTACAAGTCGGGCGGCCAGGCGTACGAGCTGAACTTGATCGACACGCCGGGCCACGTCGACTTCCAGTACGAGGTGTCGCGGTCGCTTGCCTGCTGCGAGGGCGCCGTGCTGCTGGTCGACGCGTTTCAAGGCGTCGAGGCGCAGACGGTGGCCAACGCCTTCGCCGCGATGGAGCACGATCTGACCATCGTGCCGGTGATCAACAAGATCGATCTGACGCACGCCCGCGTGGACGAGGTGCGGGAAGAGATGCGGCAGACCCTGGCCGTCGCGCCGGACGAAGTGCTCGGCTGCAGCGCGAAGACCGGGCTTGGCTGCGCGGGCGTGCTGGAGGCGATCATCCAGCGCGTGCCCCCCCCCAGCGGCAAGACCGACGCGCTGCTGCAGGCGATGGTCTTCGACGCCCACTACGACGCCTTCCGCGGGGCGATCACCTACGTCCGCGTGATGAACGGCGTCGTCCGCAAGGGACAGCGGATTCGCTTCCTGCAGAAGGGCACCGCCTACGAGGTCGTGGAACTGGGCCACTTCGCCCCCCAGCGCAAGCCGGCCGAGACGCTGTCGGCAGGACAGGTCGGCTACCTGATCTGCAACATCAAGTCGCTGGAGAACGTCCATATCGGCGATACGGTCAGCGTGCCGGGCGACGTCGCCGCCGAGGCGCTGCCGGGCTACCAGGAGCCCAAGCGGATGGTCTTCTGCGGGCTCTATCCCTCCGACGGCCAGGATTTCAAGCAGCTCCGCGACGCCCTCGACAAGCTGCGGATCAACGACCCGAGCTTCGAGTTCGAGCCGGAGACGAGCGACGCCCTGGGGTTCGGCTTTCGCTGCGGGTTCCTGGGGCTGCTGCACATGGAGATCGTGCAGCAGCGACTCGAGCAGGAGGCCGACATCGACCTCGTGCAAACCGCCCCCAACGTGACCTACGAGATCCTCACCAAGAAAGGGGATCTGCTCGAGGTCCACACGCCCCAACGCGTCCCTGACCAGGCCGACATCGAGGAGTTTCGTCAGCCCGTCGTGCGGGTCAATTTCGTGCTGCCCAGCGACTACATCGGCGGCATCATGAAGCTTTGCAACGACCGTCGCGGCGAGTACGTGCGGACGGAATACTTGTCGCCGTCGCGGGCGATGCTGGTCTACGACCTCGCCCTGGCGGAGGTCATCTACGACATGCACGACAAGCTCAAGAGCATCACCCGCGGCTACGGCACGATGGACTACGAGTTGATCGGCTACCGCCCCGGCGAACTCGTGCGACTCGACATCCTCGTGAAGAACGAACGGATCGACGCCCTGTCGATCGTCTGCGACCGCCGCGACGCCGAGGTCCGCGGCCGCGCCGTGATCAAGAAGCTCAAGCAGGAAATCCCCCGCCACATGTTCGAGGTGCCCCTGCAGGCGGCGATCGGGTCGCGGATCATCGCGCGGGAAACCATCTCCGCCCTCCGCAAGAACGTGACCGCCAAGTGCTACGGCGGCGACATCACCCGCAAACGCAAGCTCTGGGAAAAGCAGAAGGAAGGCAAAAAACGGATGAAGTCGATCGGCTCGGTCGACATTCCCCAAAAGGCCTTCCTCGCGGTGCTCGAGACGGGCGAAGACGAGGGCAAGAAATAGGGCGGACCCGCCCGCCGCCGCCGTCGCTGTCGCCGCGCGCCGCTCACCCCTCCGTTGTCGGGCCCGCCCCCGTTGCCGCCGCCGGGGACGTCGGCCCCCCGCCGGCCGGAGCCTCCGCCGCGGGCGCGGCCGCCGGACCGCGCTGTGCTTCCGCGGCGCCCCCCTGCTCCGCCCCGCGGACCTGCGTCTGCACCGTGACCCCCCGCGTCTCGAGCGTCTGCCGCATGCGGCGGAAAATCTCCCCCGCGGCGGGGTCGCCCGGACGCAGCTGCAGCATCCGCTCCAGCGCCGCCACGGCTTCCTGCCACCGCTCCTGCTGCTCGCAGATCAACGCCAGCGCCAGCCAGTTGCCGTAGTCGTTCGGTCCGCGCCTGCAGGCGGCCAGCAACTCGCCGCGGGCTTCGTCGTACTCGCCCAGCAGGACCAGCAGCATGCCCCGGCGGTAGTGGGGCGCCGGCGAGTCGGGGATCAAGGCGGCGTCGCGACGGAGCAGGTCGGATTCGGCGCGGCGCAGTGCCGCCGCCTCCTCGGCGGTCGCCCCGACGCGCGTCTGGAGCGGCTGGAGATCGGGCTCGTGGAGAATGCGGTCGAGCAGATTGGCCAGCTCCGACCGCGGACCGGTCAGATAACTCTCGCGTTCGATCGCCCGGCGAATCGACTGCACCGCCTGCTCGGCATGGTGCAAGCGGGCGACGCGATCGCCGTCGCGGGCGGCCGCGGCGGCCAGGTCCAGATCGAGCTGCGCAAGATGCATGTGGGCGGCCGCGCGATCGAGGTGCAGGGTCTGGCCGGCCCGGTATTCGTCGATCGCCCGTTCCAGCGGCTCGCGGTAGGGAGAGTCGGCAAGCTCGTCGACGGCGACCACCATCCGCGAGGCCGCCGTCATCCGCACCGCGCGCTCGCCGTCTTCGAGCAGCGGGGCGACGTCGTCCAGAAACCGCTGCCGCTCGGCCCGCAACGGATTGGGCGCCCCCGGCGCACTCCGGTCGAAAGCGGCGACTTCCTCCTGCGGCGGAGGGAGAGGCAGGGAGCGAATCGCGGCGGCCCGCACCTGGGGCCGGGGGTCGCGCAGTCCGTCGCGGCGGGCCGCCAGACTGGCTTCCGACGGATAGGGGGCCAGCAACTCGAGCAGGGTGGCCCGGACGATGGCGGGGGTTTCGGGGCGCCGCAACGCCTCGGTCAGAAGCCGTTC
>Ga0169931_10014138_pt1 | contig 10830 bp, 8 predicted proteins | sample Kivu_15m_20L_FD_129675 | JGI IMG/M metagenome (GOLD analysis project Ga0169931, IMG submission 129675) | Freshwater microbial communities from Lake Kivu, Western Province, Rwanda to study Microbial Dark Matter (Phase II) - Kivu_15m_20L... | ecosystem: Environmental > Aquatic > Freshwater > Lake ... | reverse complement strand
GGGCCGACGCGGTCGTGCGGTGGAGCCGCGCGGCCTGAGCCGCAGCGCGCGCGCCTCTCGGGCCGTGGGGTCGCCAAGGGTCGTGCGACGCCGCAGTGTGCTCCGGGTCGTGCCCGCGCTGGCGCTGGCCGGGTGTGCGGCGCAGGCCCCGGCGCCGCGGCCGGCGACGGCGCCCGGGTCTGCGGCGGCGACCGCGTGCGCGCCTGGATCCGGGCCCCGACCGGTCGATCGGCGGTGGTCGGCCGACGAGCAGCGCGAACTCGAGCGCCACCTGAACGTGCACACGCGACGCACCGGGGGGTTCGGCACGGTGACGATGCGCGCCGGCGGCGCGCGCGTGCTCGCGCTCGCGCCGTCCTCCGCACCCGCCTGGTGTCCGCGCTGGCGGATCGATGGCGTCGAGCACGACCTCGATGTGTACTTCGAGCGTCAGCCGGTGGCCGCGGTGCTGGTGGCCTCGGGCACCGCGCTGCGCGTCGAGCGCTACCGCCGCGGCGTCGCCGCCGACACGCCCTTTCTGGGCAACTCGATGACCAAGACCGTGACCGCGGTCGCGGTCGGCCTGGCGCTCGCCGAGCGGCGCATCGCGTCGATCGAGGACCGCGCGCAGCGCTACGTGCCCGAGCTCGCCGGCACCGCGTACGGCGAGACGACGGTGCGCAACCTGCTGCGGATGGGCTCGGGCGTGCGCTTCGTCGAGACCTACGAACCCGGCGACGACGCGTCGCGCTACGGCGCGGCGGCCGCACGCGAGGGCTGGGTGCTCGCGGCACGCGGGTTCGACCGGCGCGATGCGGCGCAGGGAACGCGCTTCGCGTACGCGAGCGTCGAATCGAACCTGCTCGCCGCGGTGCTGCGCGGCGCGACCGGCCAGACCCTCGCCGAGTGGCTGCAGCCTCGGCTGTGGCATCCGATGGGTGCCGCGCACCACGCGTTCTGGTCGGTGGACCGCACCGGCCTGGTCGGGGGTGGCGGTGGGCTGTCGGCGAGTCCGCACGACTGGGCGCGTCTGGGCGTGGTGCTCGCGCACGGCGGCGTACGGCCGGACGACGGCCGCGGGGTGCTGCCCGCCGGGTGGCTCGCGGACATGACCGAGGCGGCCCGCGCCGATCCGCCGTTCCAGCCCGACGCGGCCGGCGGACGCTTCGGCTACGGCTACCAGACCTGGCTGCTGCCGGGCCCGCGCCGGCAGTTCGTGCTGCTCGGCGTCTACGGTCAGGCCGTGTTCGTCGACCCGGGGCTGCGGCTGACGATGGTGCACCTCGCGGCGAACGCGACCGCGTCGGCGACGAAGACCACGCTGGCGCGCGAACGCCTCGCGCTGTGGCGTGGCGTGGTGCGCACGGCGCTCGACGCCGTGCGGGGGTGAGCTCGCTGCCAGCGAGGGCTCGCGGCTGCACCGGGTGAGAGCGTGCCGGTCGCGTGCGGGGGCAGGCCCCCGGGGGCTCTCGCCGCCGGGGGCCCGCGCGGCGAACGAGGGCGCGTTACTTCTTGGCGCCGCCCTTCGCCGGCGCGGCCGCCGGCGCCTTGGCCGCCGGCGCCTTGGCCGCCGCGGGCGCCTTCGCCGGGGCCTTGGCGGCGGCCTTCGCCGGCGCGGCCGCAGCGGGGGCCGCGGCAGGCTCCTCGGCGTCGCCGCCGCCCTTGACCGTGGCGACCACCAGCACCGGGTTCTCCTTCGCCTTCGCGGGCGTCACGCCCTCCGGGAAGGTCACGTCGGCCAGATGCAGCGAGTGGCCGGCGGTCAGCGAGCCGAGGTCGACGGTCACGAACTCGGGCAGCCGGTCGGGCAGGCAGCTGACCTCGATCTCGGTCACCACGTGCGAGACGATCGCCGACGACAGCTTGACCGCCGGAGAGTTCTCCTGGTTGACGAAGTGCAGCGGCACCTTCATCGAGATCTTCCGGTCGGGGGCCACCCGCTGGAAGTCGATGTGCACCACCTGCTGCTTGTACGCGTGCCACTGCACGTCGCGCAGCAGCACCCGCTCGGACGCCCCGTCGAGCTCCATGTCTAGGATCGACGAATGGAACGCCTCGACGCGCAGCGAGTGGTAGAGCGGGTTGTGGTCGATCTCGATCGGCGTGGGCTCCCCGCTGCCGCCGTAGACGATGCCGGGCACCTTGCCCGAATGGCGCAGGCGGCGGCTCGCACCCGATCCTTGCGCGGTACGCTTGCTGGCGACGACTTTCATCGCAACTCCTTCACTGACGTCCCGGGGCCCCGCGACCAGGGCTCCAGGGGTGGGATGCCCCGCCTCGCGGCGGGGGCCTCGTTCACTCGTCGCTGAACAGCGACGAGACCGAATCCGCGCGGTTGATCCTCAGGATGGTCTCGGCGAGCAGCTGCGCGCAGCTGATCACCCGGATCCTCGGGCACTGCTGCCCCTCGGCCGACAGCGGGATCGTGTCGGTGACCACCAGCTCGTCGAGCGACGACTGCGTGACCCGTTCGACCGCGTGGCCGGACAGCACCGGATGCGTGCAGTAGGCGAGCACGCGCATCGCGCCGTGCTCCTTCAGCGCGTCCGCCGCCCGGGTCAGCGTGCCCGCGGTGTCGACCATGTCGTCCATGATCAGGCAGGTGCGGCCGCGGACCTCGCCGATGATGTTCATCACCTCGGTCACGTTCGCCTTCGGCCGCCGCTTGTCGATGATCGCGAGGTCGGTGTCCAGGCGCTTGGCGAGCGCTCGCGCGCGCACCACGCCGCCGACGTCCGGCGAGACCACGATGCAGTCGGACAGGTGCTGCCGGTGCACGTCGGCGAGCAGCACCGGCGCCGCGTAGATGTTGTCGACCGGGATGTCGAAGAAGCCCTGGATCTGGTCGGCGTGCAGGTCCATCGTCAGCACCCGGTCCACCCCGGCGACCTCGAGCATGTTCGCGACCACCTTCGCGCTGATCGCGACCCGCGAGGAGCGCACGCGCCGGTCCTGGCGCGCGTAGCCGAAGTAGGGCAGGGCGGCGGTGATGCGGCCGGCCGACGCGCGCTTGAGCGCGTCCACCATCACCATCAGCTCCATCAGGTTGTCGTTGGTCGGTGCGCAGGTGGACTGCAGCACGAAGACGTCCTTGCCGCGGACGTTCTCCAGGATCTCGACCATCACCTCGCCGTCGGAGAACCGGCCGACGGTCGCCTTGCCGAGCGAAATGCCGAGGTGGTCAGCGACCGACGCGGCCAGCCGAGGGATCGCGTTGCCGGTGAACACCATCAGCCCTTCGGGCTTCAAGGCGTCGCTGCTGGCACTGCGCACACCGAGATGCATCGTCGTCGACTCGAGGAAGGGGGCTGGGGAGGAAGGATTCGAACCCTCGAATGCCGGAATCAAAATCCGGTGCCTTAACCAACTTGGCGACTCCCCAACGGATGCCTGGACAGCCCGCGACAGACGCGCACCGCCCCGACCTCGCGGCCGCGGATCACCCCCGCCACGCGCCCGGCCAGGACCTCGGAGGGGGTGGGGCAGAACACGCACGCGCCCGAACCGGACATCCGGACGCGCGTCGGGTCCAGCCCCGCCGCGCGGGCGGCGTCCCCGAGAGCCGCGAGTGCTCGCGCCACCTCGGGAAAGCGCCGCGTGACCACCGGCTGCAGATCGTTCCTCCCCTGCCAGACCCGGTCACCCCGCGAAAGACCCGCGATTCTGAGCGGTTCGGTGTGGCGTGTCAATTCGGGCGCCTGGAACGCCTCGGCCGTCGGCACCGCCACCGGCGGCATCACCAGCACGTACCAGCACGGTGGGAGATCGAGCGGCGTGAGCCGCTCGCCGACCCCCTCGGCGTACGCGGTGCGCCCGAAGACGAAGAACGGCACGTCCGCGCCGAGGGTCAGGCCGAGCTCGGCGAGCCGCGCGTCCGGCCAGCCCAGCCCCCACAGCCGGTCGAGCACGCGCAGCGCGGTCGCGGCGTCCGAGCTGCCGCCGCCCAGGCCGCCGCCCATCGGGATCGCCTTGTCCACCCACAGGTCGGCGCCCAGCGGCGTGCCGCTCGCGCGCTGCAGCGCACGCGCCGCGCGGATCGCCAGGTCGGCGTCCTCGGGCACTCCGGGCAGCGCACACGCACGCCGCACCTGGCCGTCGTCGCGGCGACGCGCGTGGACCGCGTCGGCGAGGTCCACGAGCTGGAAGACCGTCTCCAGCAGGTGGTAGCCGTCGGCGCGACGGCCGGTCACGTGCAGGAACAGGTTCAGCTTCGCCGGCGCGGGCGCGTGACGGATCTCGGCGAGCATCGGGTCAGCGGTCGAGCAGCAGCACCACCCGCAGTCGGCCCTGCGGGTGCGGCCGCGCGAGCGTCCAGCGCCGCGGCTCGCGTTCGATCCGCCAGCCGCTGTCCTGCGCGACGCTCGGCCGGCCGTCCGGCGCGCGCTCGAGCACGCGCTCGAAGCGGTCGTCCAGCCAGTCCGGCAGCCGCTCGATCGGCAGCGGCCAGCCGAGCGCCTGCTCGAGCACGCGGTCGAGGGAGTCGGCCTGCAGGCGACGGCCGTCGGCCAGCTCGAGGGATGCGCGTCCGTCGGGCGTGCGCCGGCCTTCGGCCAGGGTCTGCCCGAACGGCGAGACCAGCTCCAGGCTCAGCGACCGACCGGCGGGTGTGGGCGAGGAGAGCAGCGTGAAGCGGCCCGCGGCCGCGTCCTGACGGCCATCCTCGCCGCTCGCCTCGACCCGTACCGAGAACCGCCCGGCCCATTCGCGAGCGGCGTCCGCTGCCACGCCCGCGGTCGGCGCTGGCGGGGGCACCGACGCGCAGGCCGCCAGCAGCGCCACCACCGCCGGCGGTACGAGCCTGGCGAGCGCAGCACGCCGCGTCGAGTCGATCGCTCGCCGATGCATCACGCCGGCGCTCCGAGGCGTCCCGGCCGCGCGCCGGTCAGAGCGCCACATTCAAGCGGGCCAGCGTCTCGCGCAGTGTCGTGTTGTCCGGCTCGCGTCCGCGCGCCTCGCGCCACAGCGCGCGCGCCTCGTCGGCGCGTCCCAACGCCCAGAGCACCTCGCCCAGGTGCGCGGCGATATCCGCGTCCTGACGCAACGAATAGGCCTTGCGAAGGTACTCGAGCGCGCGCGGCAGATCCTGCTGCCGGAACAGTACCCAGCCCATGCTGTCCAGGATGTGGGCGTCGTCCGGGGCGAGTTGCAGCGCGCGCTCGATCAGCCGGCGCGCCTCGTCCAGCCGCACGTTGCGATCGGCAAACGTGTAGCCGAGCGCGTTGTGCGCGTGAGCGTGGTCGGGGCGCAGCGCGATCAGCCGCCGCAGCGACGTCTCCATCACCGGCAGCCGGTCGATCTTTTCGGCAGCCATCGCGTGGTCGTACAGCAGATCAGGGTTGTCCGGCATCCGTGCGAGCCCGTCGGCCAGCACGTCGAACGCATCCTGGTAGCGGCGCGCCTCGCGCAGCACCTGGGCTTCGGCAGAGAGCAGTTGCACGCGCTCGCGGGCCTGCGTGACCGACGCGTCGCGCAGCATCGCGCGGGCCGCCTCGACCTGCCCGGTCTTGCCGACCAGCAGCGCACGCCGGATCAGGGCAGGCACCCAGTCGTCGCCACGCGGCACGCGTTCGAGCCAGTCGATCGCCTCCGGCACCCGCCCCAGGTCCTCGGCGATCTGCGCGAGGAACAGGAACGCCGACGTGTTGTCGCGCGGCACGCTGCGCGGCAGCGCGATCAAGCGCTCGAGGTGACGGCGCGCGTCGTCGTATTCCTTGCCCTGATAGGCGACCTGGGCGAGCGAGAACAGCACCGCGGGGTTGTCCGGCGCCTGTGCGTTCGCCCGGTCGAGCTGCGTCCGAGCGTCGTCGCGACGACCCTCGGCGATCAGCAGCCGCGCATATGCGTAGCGCGCCTCGAGCGACATCGGGGCGCGCTGCAGGAATCGCTCGAGCAGTGCCAGCGCCTCCTGCTGTCGGCCCGGCAACGCGTGCAGCGCGCGTGCTGCGGCGACCGCTGCGGCCTCGTCCTGGGGTGCGAGCCGCAGCGCCTCGGTCGCCTCGGCGGCGGCGGCCACGGGGTCGTCGGCGGCAGTCGCGGCGTTCGCCCGCGCGAGTCGGGCCGCGGCGACGTTCAGGTCCGGCTCGCTCAACCGTTGCAGCAGCCGCCACGCTCCCGCTCGGTCCTGAACCCGCACGAGCGCCCGTTGCAAGTCGGCGTAGGCCGCCGGCAGCGAGCCCTCGCGGCGAGCGCGCCCCAGGCGCTCGGCGAGCACCGGCTCGATCTGTTCGAGGCGTCCGGATCCGAGCCACAGGGTTTCCAGCGTCTGCCGCGCCGCCCGCGAGTCCGGGGCGAGTTCGCGCCACAGTTGCGCAGCCTGGACCGCCTGCTCGAGGGCTCGCCCGGAGATCGCGGTCTCGGCCGCGCGCCTGGCGATGCGAGGGTCGCGCGTCTGCCGCGCGAGCGCCATGTAGGTCGACCAGGCTGAGCCGAGTTCGCCACGCTGCGCGGCGATGTCGGCCGCCAGCAGTTGGAACAGCAGCTGTGGGGACAGCTCGACCGCGGGCGGGGGGCCGTCGTCGTCGACCTCGGGGCTCACCGCACGCGCGGTCGCGATGATCGGCGCGGCAGGGGGGACGTCGGCACGTTCGCCGGAGCTCTCGGTGCGCGAGTTCGCGCAGCCCGCGCCGCCGACCGCGACCAGCACCGCGATCAGCGCGATGACAGCATTCATTGGCCGATGCTAGCCTCGATTACACTGAGGCACAACCGAGTCACGACCGCCGCAGGGGCGCGGCCGACGACCGTGATCCTGCGCCCCGCCCGTCCGCCCCTCCGCCCCTCCGCCCCTTCGTCTTCCCGCCTCCACGCCGATGCCCGAGCTGCCCGAGGTCGAGGTGGTGCGCCGCGGCCTCGCGGCCACGGCCGTCGGACGCGCGCTCACCGGCGTCGTGCGCCGCTCACCCGCGCTGCGCTGGCCGATTCCGGAGGGCCTGCACGATCGCCTGGCGGGTCGCGTGCTGCGCGCGGTCGAACGCCGGGGCAAGTACCTGCTGCTGTCGTTCGACCCGGGCTGGCTGATCGTGCACCTGGGCATGTCCGGCACGATCACCTGGGCCCCGGCCGGCGCGCCGGTCCGGCTGCACGACCATCTGGAGCTGGTGTTCGACGGCGGCACGCTGCGACTCAACGATCCGCGCCGCTTCGGGGCGGTGCTCTGGCACGATGCCGCCGCCGGCACGCCGTTCGCTCATCCCCGGCTCGTCGGCCTGGGCGTGGAGCCGTTGTCCGACGCGTTCGACGGCGCGATGCTGCACGGGGCGACGCGCGGGCGGCGGGTGGCGATCAAGCAGCTGCTGCTGTCGGGGACGGTCGTGGTCGGCGTAGGCAACATCTACGCGTCCGAAAGCCTGTTCCGCGCCGGCATCCGGCCGTCCACACCCGCTCGCCGGCTCTCTCGCCCGCGCTGCGACGCGCTCGCGGCGGCGGTCCGCGGGACGCTGTCCGACGCGATCGCCGCGGGCGGCAGCACGCTGCGCGACTTCGTGTCCAGCGACGGCGAGATCGGCGGGTTCCAGCATGACAGCCTCGTCTACGATCGCGCCGGCCTGCCCTGCCGCCGTTGCGACACGCCGATCCGAACACGCCACGACCAGCAGCGCGCGACCTACTGGTGCCCTCGCTGCCAGCGCTGAGCGCCGTCCCGTTCGTCCGTCCGGCGGCGCCACCCGTCGGCCGCCGCCCACAGCCGGGGCGGCGGTGCTGCGGGCGACGGGCCCTGTGCTACGCTCGATCGCGATCGCGGCCCGGTTCCTGCGGCCGCCGTTGCCCACGGGCTCCCCAGGTCGATGAGCGGTTTCAACGAGCGAATCCGCGCGTACGGCGCGTGGCGCACCGGGCTGGCCGAGGCCATCGGACGGTACGGGCGTTGGCTCGCCGACGCCGGGCTCGCCGACCCGCCGCTGCAGGCGCGGCTGACCCGGGCGATCGAGCGGTTGCGCGACGACCGTCTGTCGATTGCGTTCGTCGCGGAGTTCTCCCGCGGCAAGTCGGAGCTGATCAACGCGCTGTTCTTCGCCGACTACGGGCAGCGCATCGTACCGTCCGCTGCCGGGCGCACGACGATGTGCCCGACCGAGCTGATGTGGGATCCTGCCCAGCCGCCCGGCATCCGGCTGCTGCCGATCGAGACCCGGCTGCGCGACGCCTCGCTCGCCGAGCTGCGCGCGGCACCGTCCGAGTGGCACGGCGTCACGTTCGACCCGCACGACGTTGCCGCCCTGAAGCAAGCGTTCGAGTCCGTGCGCCAGACCAAGCGCGTACGGGTCGAGGAAGCCCTCCTGATGGGGCTGTACGACGAGACCGACGCGGACTCGCCGATCACCCCGGACGATCAGGACACGATCGAGGTCTCGTGCTGGCGGCACGCGATCGTGAACGTGCCGCACCCGCTGCTCGAGACCGGACTCGTGGTGATCGACACGCCGGGCTTGAACGCGCTGGGCGCCGAACCCGAGCTGACGCTGAACCTGATCCCGAGCGCGCACGCGGTGCTATTCGTGCTGGCTGCCGACGCCGGCGTCACCCGAACCGACGTGCAGGTGTGGCGTGACCACGTGTCGCCCTCGCACCGCGCCGGCCGCTTCGTGGTGCTCAACAAGATCGACGGGCTGTGGGACGAGCTGCGCTCGGCGGTCGACGTGGATCGGGAGATCGACGAGCAGGTCGCCTCGGTCGCGCAGGTGCTGCAGCTGCCCGCGCAGCGGATCTTTCCGGTGTCGGCCCAGAAGGGGCTGGTCGCCAAGGTCACGTCGGACGCGCTGCTGCTGTCGCGCAGCCGCCTGCCCAAGCTCGAGCGCGCGCTGTCGCGCGAGCTGGTGCCGAACCAGCAGGCGATCGTGCGCGAGCAGGTGCGCCGCGAGTTCGACGAGGCGTTCGCGGTGACGCACGCGGTGCTGTCGGCGCGCAAGCGCAACGTGGTCGAGCAGGTGTTCGAGCTCGACGGACTGCGCGGCAAGAACCGGACTGCGGTCGAGCAGATGGCGCGCCGCATCCGCGTCGAACGCGGCGAGTTCGAGCAGAGCCTGCGCAAGCTCCAGGCGCTGCGCTCGGTGTTCGGACGCCAGCAGCAGGCGATCCGCACGACCGTCGGCACCGAGCGGCTCAAGCGGCACGTGCGTGCAGCGCGCAACGCGATGCGGGCGAGCCGGTTGTCGGTCGGGCTGGCCGAAGGCATGGGCGGCCTGATGGCCGCGGCCCGCGCCGACTTCGCGCGGCTCGAGTCGCAGGTCCACGAGGTGCAGACGCTGATGGCGGCGATGTACACGAGCTTCAACCGCGAGCACGCACTGACGCTCGGCTCGCCGCTGCCGGTCTCGCTGCGACGCAGCCTCGCCGAGCTCGACCGGATCGACGCGCTGCATGATCAGCACTTCGGCACGCTGAGCCTGGTGACCACCGAGAAGTGGGCGCTGACGCGGCGGTTCTTCGAGTCGGTCGCGGTGCGCATCCGCGACGTCTACGAGCAGTCCGCGCGCGAGCTGGAGACCTGGATGCGGGCGGTGATGTCGCCGATCGAGAGCCAGGTGAAGGAGCACCAGGCGCAGCTGCGGCGCCGGTTCGAGTCGGTGCAGCGCATCCTGGAGGCGAGCGGCCAGCTGGAAGCGCGGCTCGCCGAACTCGAGGAGAGCCGCGCGCAGGTCGAGCAGCAGTCCGAGGCGCTGCACGCACTGGGCTCCGAGATCCGCACGCTGCTGGAGCGCCGCGACGCGCCCGCGCCGGAGCCGGTCGAGGCGGCCTGACCCCCGGTGGCACCGCGTCTCGCCGACCTGCTGGTCGACTGGCAGCGCCGCGCCGGGCGTCACGAGCTGCCCTGGCAGCGCACCCGCGACCCGTACCGGATCTGGCTCTCCGAGATCATGCTGCAGCAGACGCAGGTGGCGACCGTGCTCGGGTACTACGCGCGCTTCCTCGAGCGGTTTCCCGACCTGCGCACGCTCGCCGACGCGCCCGCCGACGCGGTGCTGGGCGCCTGGAGCGGACTCGGCTACTACTCGCGCGCCCGCAACCTGCACCGGTGCGCCCGGGCGGTCGTCGAGCACCATGGCGGCCGCTTCCCGACCGACGCGGCGACGCTCGCGACGCTGCCGGGCATCGGCCGCTCGACCGCGGCTGCGATCGCCGCATTCGCGACCGGCGCGCCGGCCGCGATCCTCGACGGCAACGTGAAGCGTGTGCTGGCGCGCGCGTTCGCGATCGACGGGTTTCCCGGCGAGGCCGCGGTCGAGCGGCGGCTCTGGGCGATCGCCGAGCGCGAGCTGCCCGAGCCGGGCGACGGGCGGGTCGAGGCGTACACGCAGGGGCTGATGGATCTGGGGGCGACGGTCTGCGTGCGAGTGCGGCCGCGCTGCGAGGCCTGCCCGCTCGCGATACGCTGCGAGGCGAGGCGCCAGGCACGGGTGGACGCGCTGCCCGCGCCGCGTCCGGCACGTGCAGGCGCAACGCGTCGCGCCGAGTGGGTGCTCGCGACCGCGGGCGCCGCGGTACTTCTCGAGCGCCGGCCGCCCGCCGGCCTGTGGGGTGGCCTGTGGAGCCTGCCCGAGTTCGAACCGCCGCGCGCGGTGCCGGCGGGCGCGCGGGCGGACGCGCCGATCGTCGATCCGCGGACGGTGTCCGACTGGCTCGCCGCGCGCGTCGGACGCGAGGCCGGCACGGCGGCGCCGCACGCGCGCGTGCGGCACGCATTCACCCACTTCCGGCTGCAGGCCCGCGTGTGGCGTTGCGCGCTCCCGGGCGATCCGGGCGAGGCACCGCCCGGGCACGCGTGGCTCACGCTCGCCGCGCTCGAGGGCGCACCGCTGCCGCGGCCGGTGCGGGTGCTGCTCGAGGCGCTGCGCGTGGCGGGGCCGGGCTGAG
>Ga0169931_10014137_pt1 | contig 10831 bp, 8 predicted proteins | sample Kivu_15m_20L_FD_129675 | JGI IMG/M metagenome (GOLD analysis project Ga0169931, IMG submission 129675) | Freshwater microbial communities from Lake Kivu, Western Province, Rwanda to study Microbial Dark Matter (Phase II) - Kivu_15m_20L... | ecosystem: Environmental > Aquatic > Freshwater > Lake ... | reverse complement strand
CTACCGTTGGGTGTCTGAGCCAGACCAGGGGCTCTACGACGCCATGAACAAGGGTTTGGCCATGGCTACCGGGGATTATGTCTTGTTTTTGAATGCAGGGGACACCCTGGCCCATCCCCGTGTTTTGGCAGATTTGTGGGCCGAGGCACCGGGGGCGGGTGCATATTACGGGCAGGCGATGGTAGTGGAATCGGTAGGAGGCCGTGAATTGGGCCTTCGTAAGCCACTACCTCCATCGCGTTTGGACAGCCGTTCCCTTCGTTTTGGGATGGTGGTTTGCCATCAGGCCTTCATTGTTGGACGAGCGTGGGCCAAGCCCTACGATTTGCAATACAAAATCTGCGCGGATATCGATTGGATGATTCGCAGCCTTCAAACCTTGGAGGCCGCAAAGGTTCCTATACACTTTGCCGATCGTGTTTTGGTGTGTTTTTTGGATGGAGGACTTTCGAGTCAACGCCGCAAAACAGCTTGGAAAGAAAGATACCGCATATTTGACCAGCACTACGGGCCCTGGAATAACCGAATGAACCACCTCTGGATTGTTTTGCGCTATGTTTTGCGGCGATTTGTGCCGAACTTTGCCTGAATCCCCCTTTTATGCCCTTAGACCCGTCGATCCGCTCCGTCCTGATTATCGGTAGCGGACCCATCGTCATCGGCCAGGCTTGCGAATTTGATTACTCCGGATCCCAAGCCGCCCGCTCCCTTCGCGAAGAAGGCATCCAGGTCATCCTGATTAATTCCAACCCCGCCACCATCATGACCGACCCGGTTACGGCCGATCATGTTTACCTCATGCCGTTGACGGTGGATTCTCTGGAACATATTTTGAGCAAGCATTCGATTGATGCTGTACTGCCAACCATGGGGGGACAGACGGCTCTCAACCTCTGCAAAGAAGCGGATGAATTGGGCCTTTGGTCCCAGCATAACATTCGTTTGATAGGGGTGGATATTGATGCCATCGAGCGCACCGAAAACCGCGAAGAGTTTCGCAAATTAATGTTAGAAATCGGGGTGGACGTTGCCCCATCCCGGATTGCCAACTCTTACCTCGAGGGCAAAGAAGCCGCCGAAGAAATCGGCTTTCCTTTGGTGATTCGGCCATCGTATACCTTGGGTGGAACAGGGGGCGCGGTGATCTACCGTAAGGAGGACTTTGATGCAGCCCTGAACCGCGGGCTGGATGCATCGCCCACCCACGAAGTCCTGATAGACAAGGCCGTGCTGGGTTGGAAAGAATACGAATTGGAATTGTTACGGGATTCCGCAGACAATGTTTGCATTATATGTACCATCGAGAATATGGATCCCATGGGAATCCATACCGGGGATAGCATTACCGTGGCACCCGCCATGACGCTGAGCGATACCGCAATGCAGGCGATGCGGGACCAAGCCATTCGCATGATGCGTTCAATCGGGAATTTTGCCGGGGGCTGCAATGTGCAATTTGCGATGGACCCCCAAACCGAGGCCTTGATAGCGATCGAAATCAATCCTCGCGTTTCTCGTTCCTCCGCACTCGCTTCCAAAGCAACCGGTTACCCTATTGCCAAGATTGCCGCCAAATTGGCGATAGGATACCGCTTGGATGAATTACCCAACCAAATTACCCTAAGCACTTCAGCGTTTTTTGAACCGGTCTTGGATTATGTGATTGTCAAAATCCCCAAGTGGAACTTCGACAAATTCCCCGGAGCGGATCGTCGATTGGGTTTCCAAATGAAATCCGTGGGTGAAGTCATGGGCATCGGTCGCAGCTTCAACGAGGCCCTTCAAAAAGCTTGCCAAAGCCTGGAAATTAACCGGGCTGGACTGGGCGGGGATGGCAAAGGCGAAAAGCGGACCGAGGTCATCATGGACAGCCTTGAAAACCCATCCTGGGAAAGGGCTTTCCATCTGTACGACGCCTTTGCCCAGGGCGTACCCCTCAATTCCATCCACAAAATCACCCGCATTGATCCCTGGTTTTTGAGGGAAATCCGCAGTTTGGTTCAGTTCGAACGGCGCCTTCGTACCATGCATTTGAAGGACATCGATCGCGACTTGATGAACGATCTCAAGCAAAACGGATTTTCGGACGTACAAATCGCGCACATGGTCCAGGACGATGTGACGGAGGAGCAGGTCCGCGCCGCCCGCCTTGGATTGGGCCTACAACGGGTCTGGAAGATGGTGGATACCTGCTCGGCCGAGTTTCCTGCGATGACCCCGTATTTCTATTCGACCTATGACCAGGAAAATGAAAGCTTGGTTAGCGAAAAGCCCAAAGTCGTGGTGCTGGGATCGGGCCCCAACCGCATCGGGCAGGGGATCGAATTTGATTATTCCTGCGTTCACGGTCTTTTGGCCGCACGTGAATCGGGCTTTGAAGCCATCATGGTCAATTGCAACCCCGAAACGGTGAGCACCGACTTTAACATGGCCGATAAACTTTATTTCGAGCCGGTCTTTTGGGAGCATTTGCTGGACCTTTTGGAGCACGAAAAGCCCGTCGGCGTCATCGTGCAACTGGGTGGGCAGACCGCCCTCAAATTGGCCGAAAAGATCCATAACCACGGCTACACCATCCTTGGCACCTCCTACCAGAGCATGGACTTGGCCGAAGACCGCGGCCGATTTAGTGATTTGCTCAAGGAATTGGATATCCCCTACCCTCGCTACGGGGTTGCAGAAACGGCCGAAGAGGCGATACAAATCGCCAACGAGGTGGGTTATCCAGTTTTGGTGCGCCCCAGTTATGTGTTGGGGGGACAAGGCATGTGCATTGTGATCAACGATGAGGAACTCGAAAAGGCGGTTGTGGATTTGCTTCGAAAAATCCCGGGTAATCGGATTTTGATTGATCATTTTCTGGACCGTGCGATGGAAGCCGAAGCCGATTGCATCAGCGACGGCGAAGAGGTGGTTCTATGCGGTATCATGGAACATATTGAACCTGCGGGCATTCATTCCGGGGACTCCCATGCGGTTTTGCCGCCTTTTGGTTTATCCCCTTTGGTCGTGACCCAAATGGAAGACTATACCCGAAAGCTGGCCAAAGCCTTGGATATTCGTGGTTTGATGAATGTTCAGTTTGCCATCAAAAATGATGTGGTCTATGTTATTGAAGCCAACCCGCGGGCATCGCGAACGGTTCCTTTCTTGGCCAAGGCCTACGGGGTTCCCTTTGTGAACATGGCCACCAAAGTGATGCTGGGCGTTCAGCGTGTCCAGGACCTGCATGTGGAGTATGCTTTGCAGGGTTGGGCTATCAAAGAGCCGGTTTTTTCGTTCAGTAAATTCCCCAACGTCAACAAATCCCTGGGGCCCGAGATGAAGTCGACCGGGGAAGCCATTCGATTTATTAGCGACTTACGGGATCCGTACTTTCGTGACTTGTACAAGCGCAAGTCCATGTACTTGTCCCGCTAATCCAAGACCAAGCCCTTTAGGGAGCATCCCAGCGACCGATTCGGTATTTTTCATTTGATTTTAATGGGTGTTTTTAAACCTAAAATCGTTATTAAGGTCTAAAATCGGATTCCAATAGCAGTAGCGCCATGGCCCAGGACCCTCCCCGCCTTTTGTTGGTCGAAGACGACGACCACATTGCAGACGCGGTTTGCAGTGGACTGCGCCACGAAGGATTTGAGGTGGATTGGGCGTCCGAAGGTCAGGAAGGCAAAAGACTGTTTGAGAACCACGATTACCGGGTGGTCATTTTGGATCGTATGCTGCCTGGAACCTTGGATGGGTTGGCGTTGTGTACACGCTTTAGGGCCCAGCGTCCGCTATGTGGTTTGTTGATGTTAACTGCCCTGGGGACGACCGGCGACAAAGTGGACGGGCTTGAGGCCGGCGCCGATGATTACCTGGTCAAGCCCTTTGATTTCGAAGAATTGTTGGCCCGAATTCGGGCGTTGTTACGGCGAAATACCGGGGATAGCGGCCCCCGTCAATTGCAGGTGGCCGACTTGGTCCTGGATTTGCAAACCAAAGAAGCCCGTCGTGGGTCCAAAACGATCCCCTTGACCGCCAAGGAATTTCATTTGTTGGAGTATTTTATGAAGAACAAGGGCAAGGTATTGAGCCGTGCCAAGTTAGCGGCCGATGTGTGGGGCATCCACTTTGATACGGGCACCAATGTGGTGGATGTTTATTTGAATTTTTTGCGCAAAAAAGTTGATCGTGATTTTGAGACCAAGCTATTGGTCACCCATATTGGTCAGGGCTATCGGATGACCGATGACCCAAACAGCGAACCTGAATCGTAGCTTCGCTAAGACCCGAAGACCTAAGGCAAAAACCGGGTACCGGGGTAGGGCATGACATTACGCCATCAACTGAGCCGAACCCTTTTGGTCCTGGTCGCCGGAGTTCTGGGACTGGTCCTGCTGGGGGTTTATGCCCAGGTTGAGCGGCAACGAGGGGTGAGTTACCGTGAGCGCATGCGGCTCAGGGCCTATGCCGAAGGGGTTCGATTTATGGAATCACCCGATTTTGGGATGGAGGTCAACCCCCAGGCTAGGGCTCAAGGAGCGGAAGGGGAACCGCAGTTTTTGGCCTTGTATAGCATTCAAAATCAGTTGTTATACGGTATGGATTCCACCAACGGGGGCGTGGTTTTGGGAGTGCCTTTCTTGAATAAAGTGCGCCAAGAAGGCTTGGTCAATGGACGCCAAGGCATGGTCGAATGGGCGGCCTTGGCTTTTGGCAAGGAACAGTACAACGGGCTCTTGGTGGTTTGTGGAGGGGTGGATGCCCAGGGTCGTGATCAGGTTCGTCGCTTGGCCTGGGTCTTGGGCATAGCCTGGGTTTTGGGGGTTGTTCTGACCTGGCTGCTATCCTACCGATTTGCGGGTCGAGCTTTGCGGCCTGTTAGCCATCTCTTGGATAAGGTGGACAACGTGCATGCGGAACAGGCCCTGCAATTCAATTTGCCGGAGGCGGCCCGCAAGGATGAAATTGGACGTTTGGCACGCAGATTCAACGACTTAATGGACCGATTGCGGGAAGCGGTCGGTACCCGACAGCAGTTTTTGGGATTGGCATCGCACCAGCTTCGAACCCCTTTGGCCTCGATGAAAACCGAAATGGAGGTCCTGCTGTTGCAGGAGCGCAGCCCCGAAGAGTACCACGTTGCTCTATCGGGGTTGTTGCAACGCCTGGAGGATTTGAATGCGACAGCACGTCGTTTATTGGCCTTGGTGCAATTGGAGGCGGGTGGTGATGCCCTTCGCAGAACGGCTTTGGGTTTGGACGACGTTTTGTTGGAGGTGCAGGCGTGGTGGGGACGGCACCGACCCGATGCTAGGATCGAATTGCTTTTGGACGAAGGGGTCGAAGATGCGGGTTTGTTTACGGTGCAGGGTGACGAAGAACTACTTAAAACGGCCCTTCACAACCTGATCGAAAACGCCCTCAAATACAGCGATAACCCTTGGGTTCAAGTGCAGCTGCGCAGGGAGCGATCCCCCAAAGGATATGCCTTGGCGGTGGCGGTGGCGGACCGGGGTCGGGGCATTCCTGAAGACCAAATTCCCCGGCTTTTTGAGCCATTTTACCGGGGGACCAACAGCGGCGGACAGCCGGGTCATGGGTTGGGTTTGGCCTTGGTTTCCAAAATTGCAACCTGGCACGGCGGGGTTCTGGAAGTCCAGTCCAAGGTCGGGGTAGGTAGCACATTTACCCTCGTCCTCCCCCCTATCTTTGGGCATGCTTAAAGGGATTTTGATCTTTTTGTTGGTCATCTGGATGATGGGATGGCTGCTCCGCTGGGTTTTGCCTTTCCTCATGCTCCGTTGGATGCGGAAGTTTCAGGACCAAATTAGGCAGGGGCCCCGACAACAGCGCGAGCATTCCACAGTGAACCAAGAAAATTCGGCTCCCAAGTCTCGTCCATCGTCCAAGGCATCCTATGGGGATTACGTGGATTACGAAGAAATCAAATAAAATGTTGAACGTGTTATGAAAAAATCACCCCCACCAGTTGCTGCCCCTTGGAAAGGGCACTTGCTTGCCGTTGTTATTTTGGCCGCCTTGGCGCTGCTCTACAATTACCCCGTACTCAGCGGAAAAGGTCTCCGAATGGAGGATATGACCCAGGTACAGGGCATGGCCAAGGAATTGCAGGATGCCAAAGCCCAAACAGGCCGTTATCCCCTGTGGACCAATGCTTTATTTGGCGGAATGCCCGCCTACCAAATCGCGATGGAGACCCCCTATTCGTTGATTCAGTACGTTGGTAGAATCTTTTATATCTGGTTGCCCGAGCCGGCGAACCTTATGCTCCTCTCTATGCTGGGGATGTATTTTTTGTTGGCCGTTTGGGGCTGCAGCCGAAACCTATCGATCCTGGGGGCGTTGGCTTTTGCGTTAAGTTCGTATAATATTATAATCATTGATGCGGGCCATGTTACCAAAGCGTTGGCGATTGGCCTCATGCCCCCGGTATTGGCCGGTTTGCATTTGTTGTTTAGCGGGAGGTCTCTGCTTGGTTTGGCAGTTTTGGCTCCTGCTTTGGCTCTTCAGTTGTTTGCATATCACTACCAAATCACCTATTATTTGGGCCTGATGATCGCGCTCTATGTGCTGTATGCTTTGATCGAAAGCCTGCGAAAAGGCGCATTCAAGGCCTGGACCATCGCATCGGCCTTGGCCGTTTTGGCCTTGGTTTTGGCCCTGGGTTCCAATTGGACCCACTTTGCTCTGACCAACGAATACGCCAAAGAAACGATGCGTGGCGGGTCGGATTTGCTCAAAGCAGAAAACAAAGGCGACAATGGCTTGGATCGGGAATACGCGCTCAAATGGAGCAACGGTATCGCTGAGACCGGGACCTTATTAATTCCGAACCTCCTGGGTGGAGCTTCGCAGACCCCCCTGGACAAGGGCAGCGCCACCTACCAAACGCTGGTCAGTGCCGGAGTCCCCGAATCCCAGGCTTTGGCCTTTGTGGAGGCAGGGGTTCCCACCTATTTTGGGGATCAACCAGGGGTGGCCGGGCCCACGTACTTTGGGGCTTTGATGATTTTTTTGTTTGTGCTGGGCTTGTTGACCCTGCAGGGTTCCCTGCGGTATTGGTTGTTGGCCTGTGTTTTGGTGAGTGTGGCCCTGAGTTGGGGACGAAATACCCCGGGATTCACCAATCTCTTGATGGATTATCTTCCGTACTATAACAAATTTCGAGCTGTCGCCATGAGTTTGGTGATGGCCTCTTTAGCGGTTCCTTTCTTGGCGGTGCTTTTTGTCCGCGCTTTACTGAATAATGAAATTGACCGGAATTTTTTGTTATCCCGGATGAACATTGCCTTGGGAATTGTGGGTGGTTTGTGTTTGTTGTTTGCGGTTGCGGGATCCATGTTTTTTGATTTTTCGACCCCACTGGATGATAGCGAACAGTGGAAAGGCATTAACGGCTTGGTGGATGCCTTTCGGGATGATCGCCGGGATTTATTGAGCAAGGATGCATGGAAGTCGCTGTTGGTTATTGTTTTAGGTTATGGCGCCCTTCGGGTTTATTTGCAGGATCGTCTCAAGGCCAAGTACCTGGTTCCGGTCCTTTTGCTTCTTTCTACACTTGATCTCTGGTTGACGGATCGCCGCTATTTGTCGGAGGATGATTTTGAGCGCAAGAGCCGCTTGGAAGTTCCCTTTCAAATGACCGAAGCCGATCGGGTAATTTTGAATAACGAAACCGCTTTGCATTACCGCGTTCTGGATTTTGGCCAACAAAACCCGTACAACGAAAACCGAGCCGGTTATTTTCATAAATCTTTGGGAGGTTACCATGCAGCCAAACTGAGCCGCTTTGAGGATGTCAAAAACGGCTACCTCGGTGGCAACGGGCAGGGGCCCAAACAAAATATTTTGAATGCGTTTAATGTTCGCTGGGTGATTTACCCACCCCAAGAACAGGGTCAAGGGCCTTTTGCCATGCCCAATGCGGATGCCCTGGGCAATGCCTGGTTGGTTCGTCGTTTGGAGGTGGTTTCCAATGCCAGGTCCGAGTTTGATTCATTAGGTGCGGTGAATTTGGCCCAGGTGGCGGTGATCGACCAGTCCATGGCGGGCGATAGGCGATCAATGAATTTTGTTGTGGATTCCAATGCGTTCATACGGTTGATTTCCTATGCTCCGGATACGATGCGATACGAGTATTCCAATTCTTCGGCATCGTTGGCCGTTTTTTCGGAAGTTTTTTATGCGCATGGTTGGAATGCGTACATCGATGGTCAATTGGTTTCCCATCTTCGGGTGAATTATTTGTTGAGAGGTCTCGAATTGCCTGCAGGGGAGCACAAAATCGAATTTCGTTTTGAACCGGCCACCTATACAGGAGGTGAAAAAATCTCTTTGGCCTTCAACTTGGCTTTGTTAGCAGTTGTAGGCCTCGCGACTTGGAAAGGCCTTCGTCCTACAGCGAGTACATCTTCCTCATCATGAGCAAGCCCCTGGTATTGATTTGCAACGATGACGGTATCCATGCCCCGGGGATACGGGCCCTGGTCGAGGCGGTCCGTGATTTGGGGGATTTGGTGGTGGTAGCACCCGATCGGCCACAATCCGGTATGGGCCATGCCATTACCATTGGTTTTCCTCTGCGGGTGCAGGCTCAGGATGGCCTTTTTGGCGATATTCCGGCCTACCAAACCAGCGGTACCCCGGTGGACTGCGTGAAGTTGGCGGTGGACCGGGTTTTGCACCGCAAACCAGATCTGTTGTTATCGGGTATTAACCACGGATCCAACGCCTCGATCAATGTTATTTATTCGGGGACCATGTCGGCAGCCGTGGAAGGCGCTATTGAGGGCATACCCAGCGTCGGATTTTCCCTTTGCGATTACGCCTTAGAGGCTGACTTTGGTTTGGCAGCCCGCGTTGCCCGTCAAGTCGCCGAGCAAGTTTTGCAAAGAGGTCTAATGCCGGGTTCTTTGCTTAATGTGAATATACCCAAAGTGGACGCCCAGCAGTTTCGCGGTCTCAAGGTGGCTCGACAGGCGGCTGCCAAGTGGAAAGAAAACTTTGAAGAACGCATCGACCCCCACGGCAAGAAGTACTATTGGATGACCGGGGAATTTGAGTTGATGGAGCAGGGGGAGGATACCGACGAATGGGCTCTTCGGCATGGTTTTGCCTCGGTGGTTCCGGTGCAGTTTGATTTGACCGCCCATCATGCCCTGACGGGTTTACAGACTTGGGGCATGCAGGATTGGACTTTTTGACGTTTTGGAATGTTACCGACGTTTTGGCGTAAAACCAGCGGTCGTCGGGGCTTTATGGCGGCCTTGGTGGGCCCTGTGGGTTTGATGGGGGCCTGGCTTTTGTGGAAAAGCCGAGACCCGGAATCTGCGGGATGGTGGGATTTGTTATGGAATAGTGGATTGTTGGGCCCGGTTATCAGTTTGATGGTCTTGCCCAATCTGGCACTTTTTTGGTGGCATATCCGAAAAGGATCGGACGAGGGAGCGTCTGGCGTTTTGGCTGCGACCATGCTTTACGGGGTTTTGGTCGTTTTGATTAAAGTGTTGGTATAGAAATCGTGAAAGTTTATTGCATAGCCGGTGAGGCATCGGGGGATTTGCACGGGTCAAGCCTCTTAGCTGAATGGCGAAAGAGGGATTCTTCGTTGCAGATACGTGGCTGGGGTGGTGACCTCATGCAGGCCGAGGGAATGGACCTCGTCAAGCATTACCGAGAAACGGCCTTTATGGGTTTTGCCGAAGTGGCTCGCAATTTGAGGACGATATTGGGCTTGTTGGAACTGGCTCGCAAAGACTTGGTGGCTTATTCGCCGGATATTTTGCTCTTGGTGGATTACCCGGGGTTTAATCTGCGCATGGCGCGTTTTGCTCACGCTATGGGTATTCGGGTGGTTTACTACATTTCGCCCCAAATCTGGGCCTGGAAAGAAAGTCGTATTCATCAAATTCGGAAATCCGTGGATTTGATGTTATGTATTTTGCCCTTCGAAAAAAAATGGTACGACCAGCGCGGTGTGGAGGTTCATTATGTGGGCCATCCCTTGGCGGACCAGTGCAGGCCTTTGGAATCCGAGCAGGTGGGCGCGATGCGGCAAGCTTTGGGGATTCCCGGCGGGCCTTGCGTTGCCTTGTTGCCGGGTAGCCGACTTCAAGAAATCCGCAAACACGGTTCCCTCATGCTGAGGTCCTTGGCCAAACTCGATTCCAATCATGCGGGTACGGGTCGAGGAAAGCATGGCCCAAATCGTTGTTCTGCGGTTTTGGCCATGGCGCCCGGTGTGGACCGATCGGTTTACCTCCCCTTGGAGGAAGAGGCGCGTGTCCTCGGGGTGAACCTGCTTTGTTTGGCGGGGAAGTCCCGGGATATTTTGGGTTGTGCCGATGCGGCTTTGGTGGCATCGGGTACGGCAACGCTTGAAGCCGCCCTGATGGGCTGCCCTATGGTCGCGGTGTACCGGGTTCATCCCCTGTCCTATTTCATCGGCAAGGCCCTGGTCAAGGTTCGCTTTGTTAGCCTTGTGAACTTGATTCTGGACCGGGAAGCGGTGCCCGAACGATTGCAGTCCAGGGCCATCCCGGCGGTTCTGGAGGCGGAGTTACGCTCCCTCTTGGCTCCGTCTTCGGCGGCGGCCGCGGCCCAGAAACAAGCCTTTGGGGAGCTGAGAGGTCTTTTGGGCCGTGTTCATGGGGATGATGGCGGGGGCACAGCCGCAGTTCGAGCGGTGGATTTCATCCTGCGCTGGGTTCAGGACCCCAAGGGCTGAATTTGACCTCCCCTGAACGATATTTGCAGTCCTCCGGGGGATTAGCTCAGCTGGCTAGAGCGCTTGCATGGCATGCAAGAGGTCGTCGGTTCGACT
>Ga0169931_10014136_pt1 | contig 10831 bp, 10 predicted proteins | sample Kivu_15m_20L_FD_129675 | JGI IMG/M metagenome (GOLD analysis project Ga0169931, IMG submission 129675) | Freshwater microbial communities from Lake Kivu, Western Province, Rwanda to study Microbial Dark Matter (Phase II) - Kivu_15m_20L... | ecosystem: Environmental > Aquatic > Freshwater > Lake... | reverse complement strand
CGTGCGGTCGCTCGTGGGCAACTACACCACCTCGCTCGAAATGGCAGGCGCATCGCTGACGGTGACGCTGCTGGACGACGACCTGAAGTCGCTCTGGGACGCGCGCGTCCATACGCCGGCGCTGCGGTGGGGCGTGTAGGGCGCGCCGGGGCGCCACCCGCCGTCGCCTCGGATCGACCCCGGCGCCGGCAGCGCGAGCTCGCCTCGTTCGCCGGCGACCGACCGCGGCGGCAACCGTCTGTGCGGGCGCTCGGCGGGCGTCAGCCCGCGAACGCGCCGTGTCCGTGCAGGAACGCGATCAGCCGCTCGAGGCGGAGTGCCGCATCGGTGTCCGGGGCGGGATCGGTGGTCGGCGCCGCATCGGCACGCGGGGCCGGGCCCGACCCGCCGTCGGCCGCCGCGTCGGCGATGGGCGGGCCCGAGACCGGCCGTGCGAGCGCGAGCAGCGCGTGGCGATCGCGCGTGCCGTCCATCGCCGCCGCGAGCCGGCGCGCGATCGCATCGTCCAGGCGAAAGCCGCGGTTCAGCGCGTCGGCGGGCACGAGGCCGTGCGCGAGCGCGTCGGCCACCACCGCGCGCAGCCGTGGCCGCACGCCGGGCGGGGCTGCGCGCGGTGGCGCGTCGCGCAGCGGCTCGACCAGATCGGCCCGGACCATCGACCACAGCAGCGCGGCGAGCGCCGCCCCGGCGGCTCGAGGGTCGTCGGCGGGCGCGCCGTGCGCGGCGCAGTCGCGCAGCGCACCGTCCAGCAGCGCGTCGAACGCCACCGTGTCCGGCCAGCGCGCGGCCAGCCGCGCGAGCGCGGCCTTCGCGATCGGCTCGTCGGTGCGCGCACCGCGCGAGCCGTCCGAGAAGCGGACCTCGCTGCGGTCGAACAGCACCGCGTCGGCCTGAGCGCCGAGCGACGCACGCAGGTGCATCGCGCGCAGCGCCTGCGGGCCGGCGTCGTCGGTCAGCCGGTGGTGCGCACGGCACAGCAGCGTCTGCCGGAAACGGCGGCCGCGCATGAAGTCCAGGTGCTGCTCGCGGCGCACGCGGTCGCCGCCCGACCAGTCCGCGAGCATCCGGTCGAAGTCCGGGAAGCCTGCGAGCGTGAACATCTCGGCGACCGCGGCCTCGCCGAGGAACTGCAGGCCGCGCGAGCGCGCATCGTCCAGCACGTCGGTCAGCAGGAACGCGTGCGACTCCGTCGCGAGGTCGTCGTGGTAGAGGACGTGGTCGGGCAGCGACTGCACGAACGCGATCTCGCGCTGCAGCACGCCCACGAACTCGCCGTCGCGTGCAGCCTCCACGCGCGCGACCTCGGCGAGGAACGCACGGACCTCGGCGATGCGCTCGGGCTCGAACGCGGTGGTGCCGAAGTGCATCCGCACCAGCTCGCGCACCAGGTGGCGCAGCCGGCAGCCCGGCAGCGCGTTGTAGCTGACGTAGGCGACGCCGTCGTCCGACAGCACCTCGCCCGCGACCCGCAGCACGTGGGGCCGCACCGCCGCCGGCACCCACGAGTACAACCCGTGCGCGATCACGTAGTCGAAGCGGCCCAGCGCCGCGCCGAGCCGCGACACGTCGGCCTGCTCCAGGCGCAGGTTCGAGAGCCCGAGCCGCGCGGCGCGCTCGCGCCCGCGCGCGATCGGCGTCGCGGCGAGGTCCACGCCGACGAACCGCGCATGCGGCATCGCCGCGGCCATCGGCACGAGGTTCGACCCGTTGCCGCAGCCCAGCTCGAGCACGCGGCAGCCCTCGGGCGCGGGCGCGCGCAGCCCGAACAGCGCGGCCACCGTGCTCAGCCGCGCCGGGTGCGTCTGCGGGAAGCTCGCGCCGTCGTAGAGCACGCGGTCGTAGGCGTTCGACCGCGCGCGATCGCGGTCGGTCGGCGCGTCGCGCATCGGCTCAGGCCAGCGCCGCCGCGACCTGCTCGCGGCGCAGCAGCGTACCGGGCTCGACCTGCACCAGGACCCGCCACGCGATCGGGCGGTGCAGCTTGAACTGCGGGATGCCGCCGCCCACGGCGGCCGGATAGCGTGCGGGCGTGCGCCGCGGCAGCACCTTCGCCGGCCGCCGCTCCAGGCCGCGGTCGACGAACGCGGCGAGCTTGCGCTGCGCGTCCTCGAGCGGACTGCGCTGCGCGATCGCCGCCGAGATCGGCCGGCCGTCGGGCAGCAGGCCGTCGGACCAGCGCGTCGAGCCGCGCAGGTCGATGTCCGAGGGCAGCAGCGGCAGCAACGGGCAGGCGAGCGCCCAGCCGTCGGCGAGCGTGTCGATCGAGTAGCCGAGCAGCGTCTCCAGCCGCGCCGACGGCTGCTCGAGCAGGAAGCGCATCCAGGTGAAGTAGCCTGCGCTCTCGAAGGTGTTCGAGCCCATCGCGTTGCACCCGTGTTCCGTGCTCGCCGCGCGCGCCTCAGCGCGCGAGGTAGCCCGAGTCCACCGCGAGCACGTGGCCGGTCACGCACGCGGCCGCGTCGCTCGCGAGGAACAGCACCGCCTGCGCGACGTCGTCCGGCGAGGGCAGGCGGCCGAGCGGCGCGTGCGCGAGCACCGTGGCCAGCCGCTGCGGGTCGGAGAAGACCGGCTCGGTGAGCGGGGTGTCGACGTAGTTGGGCGCGACCGCGTTCACGCGGATGCCGCGCGCCGCCCACTCGAGCGCGAGCGCCCGCGTGAGGTTCACCACCGCGCCCTTGCTCGCCTGGTACGCGGCGTTCGGGAACAGGCCGCCCGACAGACCCATCACCGAGGCCAGGTTGACGATCGCACCGCCGCGTCCCGCCATCCGACGCGCGGCGAGGCGGTTGCACCAGAACAGCCCGTTGAGGTTCACGTCGACCACCCGCGCGAACGCCTCGGGCGGCACGTCGGTCGCCGGCCCGCGGACCGCGATGCCGGCGTTCGCCACCAGCACGTCGGGCGCGCCGAGCGCGTCCTGAACGCGCGCGAACGCCGCCTCGACCGCGTCGTGGTCGGAGACGTCGGCCACGAGCGCGAGCGCCGGCGTCGGGCCCGAGGCGACGCGGCCCGGCGCGACCTCGTGCGCGGCGGCGTCGACCGGCGCGACGTCGATCGACGCCACGCGTGCGCCGGCCGCACCGAACGCGGCGGCGATCGCCGCGCCCAGGCCGCGCGCCGCGCCGGTGACCACGACCACGCGGTCCTCGAAGTGCCAGTCGGGTCGGGTCGTCGGGGGGCGCGCTGGGGTCATCGTCGCAGGCGTCGCGAGCTCATCGGCGGGTGTCTTGCCGCGGCCGGGCCGATCCGCCGGCCGTGACCGTCGGGCGACGCCCGGGCGGATGGGGGCGGCTCGCCGTCCATTCTACGGCCGTGTCCCCCTGTCGAGGCTCACCTCCGAGGGCTGCGTTCGGGCGGTCGGTGCGGGCGGGGCACGGTCGCCGCGCGCGGCGGGCCGTCCGGGACGGCAGCGCTCGGCCGCCTGCATCAGTCGCCCGAGCCGAGCGTCACGTCCCCGGCCGGCGCGCGCAACCGCAGCGACAGCGCGGGCGCATCCGCGCGGCTCCAGTCGATCGGGACCGGCGAGGCGACCTCGGGGCGCAGCGCGAGCACCTCGGCGGGCCCCGCGACCGACAGCGCGCGCAGGCGCACGCCGGCCTCGGGGAGCCGCGCGGCCGGATGCTGGTCCGCAGGCACGTCCCAGGCGATCACCGTGGGCAGCAGCCCGCCGCCGGGCGGGGCGCGGTCGTCACGCAGCGTGATCCGCCAGCGCAGCGCGCCCCGCGTCATCGGCCGGGGCGGGCCCGGGTCGTAGCGCAGCGCGGCGAGGTCGGTGTCCGGATCGGTGCTGCGCACCAGCCAGTGCACCAGCGCCGGCGACCGGGCGAGGCGCGCGCGCACCGCCGGGTCGTCCAGCCCGAACGGCCGGGGCGCGTCCGGTTCGGGCTGCGACCGGTCGGGGGCGATCAGCTCCAGGTAGACGCCCGCGTCGAGCCGCAGCAGCCGGTTGTGCGTGCCCCAGCCGACGTGCTGCCCGCCGGGGGCGAGCGACGTGCCGAGCCGCGCCCGCAGCCACGCCTCCCCGGCGTCCAGGTCGAGCGCGGCGATCACCACATGGTCCAGTTCGAGCATCGCGCCCTCCTGCCTCGGTGCGGCCGATGGTATCCGAGCGTCCCGGGGCACGGGCGCGCCGGCCAGTAGAATGCGCCGCCATGCTCACCGAACACCGCATCCGACTCGCGCGCGCCTTCGAGGACGCCGCGCGCACGCTCGCCGCCCAGGGTGGGGACGCCGCCGCGATCGAGGCGGTCGGCCGCGCGAGCGCCACGCTCGAGCGGCCCAAGCAGGCCGGCCACGGCGACCTCGCCTGCAACCTCGCGCTGCAGGTGGCCAAGCCGCTGCGCCGCCCTCCGCGCGAGGTCGCGCAGGCGCTGATCGAGGCGGTGTGCGCCTCGCCGGCCGGTGCGCTGGTCGCGTCGGCCGAGATCGCCGGACCCGGCTTCGTGAATCTGCGGCTCGCGCCGTCGGCCAAGCGCGAGGTGGTGTCGCGCGTGCTCGCCGAACGCGACGCGTTCGGCCGCAGCGACGCGGGCGCCGGCCGGCGCGCGCTCGTCGAGTTCGTATCGGCCAACCCGACCGGGCCGCTGCACGTGGGCCACGGGCGCCAGGCCGCGCTCGGCGACGCGATCGCCGCGCTGCTCGAGGCCTGCGGCTGGCGCGTGCAGCGCGAGTTCTACTACAACGACGCGGGCGCGCAGATCGCCAACCTCGCGCTCTCGGTGCAGGCGCGCGCCCGCGGCATCGCGCCCGCCGACCCCGCGTTCCCGGCCGACGGCTACCGCGGCGACTACATCGTCGACATCGCCCGCGACTACATGGCCGGGCGCACGGTGTCGGCGCTGCGGGTCGAGCCGGTGACCGGCCGCGCCGATCCGGACGACCTCGAGGCGATCCGCGCGTTCGCGGTCGCCTCGCTGCGCCACGAGCAGGACCTGGACCTTCAGGCCTTCGGCGTGCGCTTCGACGTCTACTACCTCGAGTCGTCGCTGTACGTGGAGGGCAAGGTGCAGGCCGCGGTCGATGCGCTGGTGGCGGCCGGCCGCACCTACGAGCAGGACGGCGCGCTGTGGCTGCGCTCGACCGACTGGGGCGACGACAAGGACCGCGTGATGCGCAAGTCCGACGGCACGTACACGTACTTCGTGCCGGACGTCGCGTACCACGTGACCAAGTTCCGCCGCGGCTTCGACCGCGCGATCAACGTCCAGGGCTCGGACCACCACGGCACGATCGCGCGGGTGCGCGCCGGCCTGCAGGCGCTGGGCATCGGCATCCCCGCGGGCTTTCCCGACTACGTGCTGCACAAGATGGTCACGGTGATGCGCGGCGGCGAGGAGGTGAAGCTGTCCAAGCGCGCCGGCGCGTACGTGACGCTGCGCGACCTGATCGAGTGGTCCGGGGGCGTCGGCGCCGACGGCGCGCCGCCGGCCGGCCTGTCGATGGACGAGGCGATCCGCCGCGGCCGCGACGCGGTGCGCTTCTTCCTCGTGTCGCGCAAGGCCGACTCGGAGTTCGTCTTCGACGTGGACCTGGCGCTCGCGCGCTCGGACGACAACCCGGTGTACTACCTGCAGTACGCGCACGCGCGGATCTGCTCGGTGCTCGCGCAGCACGCGGCCGATGCGCCGGCGTTCGAGGAGACCGCCCTCGCGGGCGCGCCGCTCGAGCGGCTGGAGGGGCCGCGCGAGTACGCGCTGATGGCGCGGCTCGCCGAGTTCCCGGACGTGGTGAGCGGTGCGGCGCAGGCCTGCGAGCCGCACCAGCTGGCCTTCTGGCTCAAGGATCTGGCCGCGGAATTTCACGGGTACTATAACGCCGAGCGCTTCCTCGTCGAGGAGGCGGCGCTGCGCGAGGCGCGGCTGGCGCTGCTGCTGGCGACGCGGCAGGTGCTGCGCAACGGGCTCGCGCTGATCGGCGTGTCCGCCCCCGAACGGATGTGATCCGCGCCACCATGGCATCGACCCAGAGGAGCACGAGGACCCGCCGCCGCAGCCGTCGCAGCCGCGGTGGCACGCTGCTCGGCATCCTGGTCGGGCTGCTCGTGGGGCTCGCGGTCGCGGTCGCCGCCGCGCTGTACATGACCCGCAGCAACGTGCCGATCGTCGACAAGGTCAGGCGCCCGCCGCCCGCGGCCCAGCCCGGCGAGCTGCCGGACCCGAACCGGTCGATGCAGCGCAACCGGCCGGCGGGCGCCGAGGGGCCCGCGCCGGGCGCCCCGGGGTCCGGTGCCGGGAGCTCGGCGGCCGCCGCCCCGGGTGCAGCGGCCGCCGGTGCCACGGCCGCCGGCACGATCGCCGCAGCGCCCGCGGGCGTGGCCGGCCCGGCGGCGTCCGCTGCGGGTGCCTCGGGCGCGACTCCCGGCGCCGCCGCCGCGCCCTCGGGCGCGCTTCCGGGTGCGGCCCCGGGTGCGCCCCCGTCGCGCGCCGCCGCACCGGTGACGGCCGCCGCCGCGCCGGGGGCGACCTCCGCCGCGGCGCCGCCCGGCGCCCCGGCATCGGCGGGCGCCTCGCCGCCGGCCGCCGAGCGTGCGTCCTACCTGTTGCAGGCCGGTGCGTTCCGCGGCCAGGAGGACGCCGACGGCATGAAGGCGAAGCTGGCGTTGATCGGCTTCGAGGCCCGGATCGTGTCGGCCGAGGTCAACGGCGTGACGTTCTACCGGGTGCGGGTGGGCCCGTACGCCCAGCTCGACGACATGAACCGCGCGCGCAGCCGGCTGGCCGAGAACGGCATCGAGGCCTCGGTCGTGCGCCAGACCCCCTGAAGGATCGCCATGCAGCACCTGCGTCGCGCGTTTGTCGCCCTCGGTCTGGCCGGGCTGGCGACCGGCGCCTCCGCCCAGTCCCGCGGCACCGGCGAAGGCCACGAGTTCGTCGCGGTCAGGCCGCCGGCGCCCACCGATGCGCCGCCCGGGCGGATCGAGGTGATCGAGTTCTTCTGGTACGGCTGCCCGCACTGCGCCTCCTTCGAGCCCCTGCTCAAGGAGTGGGTGCCGCGGCTGCCGGCGGATGTCGTGTTCCGAAAGGTCCACGTGCCGTGGCAGGTGCAGGCGCACCAGCAGCTCTTCTACACCCTCGAGGCGCTCGGTGCGACCGCGACGATGAACGACAAGGTGTTCGCCGCGATCCACGTCGACAAGAATCGGCTGGACACGCCCGAGGCGATGGCCGACCTGTTCGCGAGGAACGGCGGCGATCGGGCGAGGTTCCTCGAGACCTACGGCTCGTTCGGGCTGCGCGCGCGGGTTCAGCGCGCCACCCAGCTCGCGGCGGCGTACAAGGTCGACGGCGTGCCGATGCTGGGCGTGGCCGGCCGCTTCCTCACCTCGCCGTCGATGGTCGGCTCCAACGCCGGCGCGCTGAAGGTGGTCGAGGCGCTGGTCGATCGGGTTCGCAAGGGCGGCTGAGCCGCGCAGCACCGGTGGCCTCGCGCGTCTTCGTCACCGGCGCATCGAGCGGGCTCGGCGAGGCCCTCGCGCGAGAGTACGCGCGGCGCGACCCGAACGCGCGCATCGCCCTGGTCGCCCGGCGCGCCGAGGCGATCGACGCGCTCGCGGCCGCGCTGCCGCCCGGGGTCGGCGTGCCGTACCCGCTGGACGTGACCGACCGGGTCGCGCTGCACGCGGCCGCGGCCGACTTCATCGCCCGCTTCGGCGTGCCGGAGGTGGTGATCGCCAACGCCGGCATCAACGCCCCGACGCTCACCGGCACACCCGGCGACGAGCTCGGCTTCGAGCGCATCCAGCGCGTCAACGTGGTCGCGGTGTTCGACACGTTCGCGCCGTTCGTGGCGGCGATGCGCGCGCGCGGCGGCGGCACGCTCGCCGCGGTCGCCAGCGTCGCCGGCATCCGCGGCATGCCCTCGCTCGGCGGCTACTGCGCATCCAAGGCCGCGGTGATCGCCTACTGCGAGAGCCTCAGGCTGGAGCTGCGCGGCAGCGGGGTCCGCGTGGTGACGATCGCCCCGGGCTACGTGCGCACGCCGATGACCGCGCGCAACCGCTACCCGATGCCGTTCCTGATCGACGCGGCGACCTTCGCCGCCGGCGCGGCCGATGCGATCGCCCGGGGCCGGTCGTTCGCCGTGATCCCGTGGCCGATGGCCTGGGTGGCGCGGCTGCTGCGGGTGATGCCGGACGCGCTGTTCGACCGCGTGTTCGCGCGCGCGCCGCACAAGCCGCGCGAGCCCGCGCCGTGAGCGGCCCGCCGCGGGGCGGCCGCGCCGTGCGGTGAGCGGCCGCGCCTCCTGCGGCCGAGCCTCGCCGTGAGCGGCGCGCCGCGCATCGTCAGCCTGGTCCCGAGCCTCACCGAGCTGCTGTTCGCGCTCGACCTCGGACCGCAGGTGGTGGGCCGCACCGGCTTTTGTGTGCATCCGCGCGACGCGGTGCGGGCGGTGCCGAAGGTCGGCGGCACGAAGGACGTCGACGTCGAGCGCGTGATCGCGCTCGCGCCCACGCACCTGGTCGTCAACGTCGACGAGAACGAGCGGCCCACGGTCGAGCGGCTCGCCCCGTACGTCGGCGAGGTGATCGTCACGCATCCGCTCACGGTCGCGGACAACCTCGACCTCTATGAGCGCTTCGGCCGCACCTTCGATCGCGTCGCCCAGTCCGCCGGTCTGTCGGCCGCGCTGCTGCATGCTCTGAACGTTGCCGCGACACGACAATGGCGTCCGTTGAAGGTGGTCTACCTGATCTGGAAGGGGCCCTGGATGACGGTCTCACGCAACACCTACATCGCCGACGCGCTGGCCCGCGTCGGGCTGCACGTGATCGTGCCGGCCTCGGAGCGGCGCTATCCCGAGCTGGACTGGGGCGTGACGCCGCCTCACGAGGCCGACCTGGTGCTGTTCTCGAGCGAGCCCTACCGCTTTCGCGAGCGCGACGCGCGCGCGTTCGCCGATGAGCACGGACTCGATCCGCGCCGCTGCATGACGATCGACGGCGAGATGACCTCGTGGTACGGCTCGCGCGCGATCGAGGGCGTGCGCCACCTGGTCGCGCTGCGCGACCGGATCGACCGGTGGCTCCGATGATCCGGCGGGTGCGGCTCGGCGCGGCCGCCGCGGGTGCGGCGCTCGCGCTGCTCGCCGGCTGCGGCAGCGTGCCGCGGATGCCCGCGCAGGCCCCGTCGGAGGCGCCGCCGGTCGCGCAGCCGCAGGCGGCGCCCGATGCCCTGCCGCCGCGACCGACCGCGGCGCCGCGCCCCTCGGCCGCGGCACCGCGCGCGGCGACGCCACGGCCCGCGCCAACCGCACGCGCTCCGCGCTGCGGCGCGTGCTTCCAGGACGACGGGCCCGGCGAGAACCCGCCGCTGAACCTGCACCTGGTGCCCGATCCCGTGCCGCGGGCCGAGCCGCTGCACTCGGCCGCCAATCGGCCGTACCGCGTGTTCGGCCAGCAGTACCTGCCGCGCCCCGAACTGGTCGAGCACCGCGAGCGCGGCTTCGCGTCCTGGTACGGGCGCAAGTTCCACGGCCGGCGGACCTCGAGCGGCGAGCGCTACGACATGTACGCGATGACCGCTGCGCATCCGACGCTGCCGATCCCGAGCTACGCGCGGGTCACCCACCTGCGCAACGGCCGCAGCGTCGTGGTCCGGGTCAACGATCGCGGCCCGTTCCTGAACCGGCGGGTGATCGACCTGAGCTACACCGCGGCGACCCGCCTCGGCTTCGTCGAGGTCGGCAGCGCCGAGGTCGAGGTCGTGCTGATCCAGCCGCCGCTGCAGCCGCAGCAGCCGGTGCTGACCGCGGTGCGTGCGGACGCGGCGCTCGACGGCGAGCCGGTGCCTGCGCCCGAGGTGATGCCGCTGCCGATGCTCGCCGAGGCTGCCGCCGAGCGGCTGGCGCTCGAGACCACGGTCGGCGATCGGGTCGTGACCGGCGCCGAGGTCGAGCCGCAGACGGTTGCGCTCGCAACGGTCTCGGCCGACGCGGCGCTGCCGGCGGCCGGCGAGGCGATCTGGCTGCAGTTCGGTGTGTTCGCCTCGCGCGGCAACGCCGAGGCGCTGCGCGCCCGCGTCGCCCGCGAGCAGCCCTGGTTTGCGGTGCCGATCGAGATCGTGCCCGCGGCCGAGGGGTGGCGCGTGCAGGCCGGCCCGTGGTCGCACCGCGACGACGCCCGCGCCGCAGCCGAACGGATCGGCGGGGCGGCCGCGTCGCGCCCCCAGGTGGTCGTGCGCTAGCGCAGCGCGCGGCCGGCGCCGTCAGCCGGCGCGGTCCGGGTGCGGTGCGCCGCGGCCGCCTTCGTCGCGCGGGCCCTCGTCGCGCAGATCCTCGTCATGCGGATCCTCGTCATGCGGATCCTCGTCATGCGGATCCTCGTCGCGCGGGTCCTCGTCATGCGGATCCTCGCCGCGGCCGACGCCCTCGCCGGCGCCCTCGTCCGCACCGTCACCCTCGCCGGTCGCCTCGCCCGGCGAGGCCGCAGCGCGCCGCGCCAGCGCGCGCCGGTACAGGTCGTTCGCGCGCAGGCCGGTCGCCCGCGCGGCGAGCCGCGCCGCCTGCCGCACGGGCAGCTCCTCGCACAGCGCGGCGAGCAGTGCGTCGGCGGCGTCGGCGGCGGGCCGGGCCGCGGGCGCGGCGTCCAGCGCGAGCACGAACTCGCCGCGCTGGCGGTCGGGATGGCCGCGCAGCCAGTCCGGCAGCGCCGCGGCGCTCGTGCGGTGCACCTGCTCGAAGCGTTTGGTGAGTTCGCGCCCGACCACGACCACGCGCTGCGGCTCGAGCGCGGCCGCCAGGTCGTCGGCGGTGTCGAGGATCCGGTGCGGGCTCTCGTAGAGCACGACGATCGCCTCGGCGTGCGCGAGCTCGGCCAGCCGCGCGCGGCGCGCCG
>Ga0169931_10014135_pt1 | contig 10832 bp, 8 predicted proteins | sample Kivu_15m_20L_FD_129675 | JGI IMG/M metagenome (GOLD analysis project Ga0169931, IMG submission 129675) | Freshwater microbial communities from Lake Kivu, Western Province, Rwanda to study Microbial Dark Matter (Phase II) - Kivu_15m_20L... | ecosystem: Environmental > Aquatic > Freshwater > Lake ... | reverse complement strand
GTTGCCGAGATCATGACGCCCAAAGTTGTCCAGGTGACGCCGGCTGAGGGGGTTGATGCCTGCATGGCCCTGATGACGGAACGGCGTATTAGGCATTTGCCGGTGGTCGAAAATGATCACGTGGTGGGCATCCTTTCCATTGGTGATCTGGTCAAGGAAATCATCTCGGACCAGAGCTTTCACATTCGCCAACTCGAAGGATACATCAGCGGCTGATGCGGTGTTGCGTGCTGCGGGATAATCCGCGGGTGGGTTGACCAGCACCGCGGCTTGCCCAACAGGCAGGGCAAGGTGGCTGCGCATTCTGAGATCCTGCCTTCAAGCCCTGATTTGGTGGTTGGCATTCGCCCTGCCAATCGCCACAATAGTCCCCATGGGAAGCATCATTCGTCCAGAAGCGACACTCGAAGAACGCTGGGAAGCCCGCTCCGGCCCCGTATTGCTCACGGGGACCCATGCGCTGGTGCGCCTGCCCATGCTGCGCCAGGAAATGGATGCCGCGCTGGGCTTTCGCACCGGCGGCTTCATTTCCGGCTATCGCGGATCACCCCTTGGTGCCTTTGACCGGGAATTGGCCCGCCAGGCCGAAAGGCTTCGCGCCCATGATGTGGTGTTTCAGCCCGGGTTGAATGAGGATCTGGCCGCGACGGCCATTTGGGGCTCGCAGCAGGTGCATCTGACCCCCGGCGCCCGTTTGGATGGCGTTTTCGGCATTTGGTATGGCAAGGGGCCGGGCGTTGATCGCTCCGGCGATGTGCTCCGCCATGCCAATTCCGCCGGGAGCGCGCCGCTGGGCGGAGTGTTGGCGCTGGCCGGCGATGACCCGTCGTCCAAATCCTCCACCATCACCTCGGGCTGCGAATATGCCTTCATGGATTTGGAAATCCCCATGCTCGACCCAGCCGATGTGGCGGAGGTGCTGGAATATGGGCTGAAGGGGATTGCGCTTAGTCGCTATGCAGGCACCTGGGTTGGCATGAAATGCGTGGCCGACACCATGGATGCGACCATGACGGTGATGCTGGACCCGGCACTTTACACCACGCGCGAACCGCAGGGCATGCCAAGCGTGCCTGATGGCGTGCATATCCGCGCGACTGATCCGCCGATGGTGCAGGAAGAACGCCTGCGGCATGTGAAGCTGCCGCGCGCCAATGCCTTCGCGCGGACCAATGGCATTGACCGCATGGTGCTGGATAGCGCCGATGCGCGTTTTGGCATCGCCGTGCGCGGCAAGGCTTTTACGGTGCTGCGCCAGGCATTGGCCGAGGCCGGCATTTCCGAGGATTTCGCCCGCGCCCAAGGTTTGCGCATCTGGAAGGTAGGTTTGGCTTGGCCGCTTGATGCCGATGCCGCACGGGCCTTTGCTGAGGGGCTTGAGGAAATTCTGGTGATCGAAGATCGCCGGTCCTTCCTGGAATGGCAGCTGCGCGATGCGCTGTTTCACATGGACCGCCGCCCGCGCATTACCGGCAAGCGTGATGAGGCCGGGCGGCCCTTGCTGGCCGATTTGAACGAGCTCGATTCCGCGCAGATTCTGCGCGCGCTTTTCGCGCGTCTGCCGCAGGCGTTTCGCACCAATGCCATGCTGGCGCGCATGGCCGCGCTTGAAGCGCTGGCCGCGGGCGATCAAACGCCGGTTCATGGGCGCGATCCCTATTTCTGCCCAGGCTGCCCACACAATACCTCAACCCGCGTACCGGAAGGCAGCCGCGCGCTTGCCGGCATTGGCTGCCATTACCTTGCACGCTTCATGAATCGGGAGACGGATTTCTTCTGCCAAATGGGCGGTGAGGGCTCGGCCTGGATCGGGCAGGAACATTTCACCAGCCAGGAACATATTTTTGCGAATATGGGCGATGGTACCTATGCGCATTCGGGCAGTCTTTCGGTGCGGTTCGCCGTCGCCGCCAAGGCCAATATCACCTTCAAGATTCTGGTGAATAGCGCTGTCGCCATGACCGGTGGCCAAACCCCGGAAGGCGAGATTGATGTGCCGCATATCGCCGCGCAATTGCATGGCGAGGGCGTGGGGCGGATTGAGATTGTCTCCGATGATCCGGACCGGCATCGTGGCCATCCGTTGATTCCGGCTACGGTTGGCTTCCATCATCGCGCGCGGCTTGATGCCATGCAGAAGGAATTGCGTGCGGTCAAGGGTGTCACCGCCATTATCTATGATCAGGAATGCGCTACCGAACGCCGCCGCAAGCGCAAGCGTGATCTGGCGCCACGCGCCAATCGCCGCATCGCGATCAATCCGCGCATTTGTGAAGATTGTGGCGATTGCTCGCGCGCTTCGAATTGCCTGGCGGTGGAGCCGATTGAAACGCCCTTCGGTCGCAAGCGCCGCATTGATCAATCTGCCTGCAATCAGGATTTTTCCTGCGTGGAGGGGTTTTGTCCGTCCTTCGTCAGCCTGATTGGCGCGGAACCGGCGCGGCCTGCGGCGATTACGCTGCCACCGCTGCCGCCCGAACCAAGGCTGCCCGCCATTCAAGGTGAGGCCTGGAATCTGCTGATCGCAGGTGTCGGCGGGCAGGGCGTTTCTTCCATGGCGGCCATTCTGGCGCAGGCCGCGCATCTGGAAGGCAGGCCCGTGCGCACGCTGGATTTCCTCGGCCTCGCGCAAAAGGGTGGTGGCGTTTATGCGCAGCTTCGTATCGGCCCGGTGGGGGCAGCGGCGGATCAATTATCCGGCGCGCGCATTGCAGCCGGTGAGGCGGATTTGCTGCTGGCGGCTGATATGGTGGTAGCGCATGGCCGCACCGCGCGGCCTTTGCTCGGCCCCGCGCGCAGCACTGCGATTGTGAATGCGGACCTGTCACCCACCGCGCAATTCGTGAAGGATACCGAAACGCGCTACGATGCTGCCGCCATGCTGCAGAGCCTGGGGGCGGCATGCCGCGAAGCGCTGACCATTTCGGCGCTCACGCGCGTTGAGCGTGATTTGGGCGATGCCATCTACCTCAATCCCTTCATGCTGGGCTTTGCCTGGCAGCGCGGGCTGGTGCCGCTTTCGGCTGAGGCGATCCTGCGCGCCATTGAACTGAATGGCGCAGCGGTGGAGCGCAACAAGGGGGCCTTCGCGCTGGGCCGCGTTGCCGCAACCGAAACACCGGAAGCACCGCGCGGGCCTGAGTCGCTTGATGAGATGATCGCGCGCTTCACCGATGACCTGAAGGCGTATCAGTCTTCCCGCTACGCACGACGCTATCAGGATTTTGTCGCGCGCATCCGTGCGGCGGAAGCGGCTTCGGTGCCCGGCGAAGAACGGCTCTCCCGCGCTGTCGCGCGGCAGTTTTATCGCCTGATGGCCTATAAGGATGAATATGAAGTGGCGCGGCTGCATAGCCTGCCGGAATGGCGCAGCATGCTGACGCAGGGTTTTACGGGCACGCAGCGCATTGAGATGCATCTGGCGCCGCCGATCATGACCAAGCTGAACCCGGATACGGGCCTGCCCGTGAAACAGGAATTTGGCCCCTGGATGCTGAAGGCGATGGGCTTGCTGCGCCATGGCAAGGTGCTCCGTGGCACCCTGCTTGATCCCTTCGCGCGCACAGCTGAAAGGCGCGAAGAACGCGCGCTGCCGGGCGAATATCGCGCCGGGTTGGAAGCTTTGCTGCTGAAGCTTTCGCCCGCGACGCATGATGCAATCTGTGCATGGGCGGAAGCCGCCGCCGGCATCAAGGGGTTTGGTCATGTGAAAGCGCGCAACCTTCAGGCCGCCCGCGCGCGCATGGCCGATATCGCCAAGGGAATTTCAGCATGAATGCTGTCGCCTTCGATCTTCCTGAAGAAACCCGAGCGCTGCAAAGCGTGGCACGGGATTTCGCCCGCGATGTACTGGCGCCGAAAGCCCTGCAATGGGATCGCGAACAGCACTTCCCCGTGGCGGAAATGCGCGAAGCCGCCGCCCTTGGCATGGCCGCCCTTTACGTGCGCGAAGACTCGGGCGGTGCGGGCCTCACGCGCCTGGATGCGGCGGTGGTGTTTGAAGCCCTCGCCACCGGCTGCCCGACCATCAGCGCCTTCATGTCGATCCATAACATGGTCGCCTGGATGATTGACCGCTTCGGCAATGATGCGCAGCGCAGCAGCTGGTTGCCGAAGCTGATCAGCATGGAAGCGATCGCTTCCTATTGCCTGACGGAACCGGGTTCCGGCAGCGATGCCGCCGCGCTGAAGGCGCGCGCAACGCGCGATAATCAGGGCTATGTGCTGAACGGCACCAAGCAATTCATCTCGGGCGCTGGCGCGTCTGACCTTTACCTGACGATGCTCCGCACCGGCGCTGATGGGCCGGGTGGTGTTTCCGCGCTGTTGATTCCGAAAGATACGCCCGGCCTTTCCTTCGGCGCCAATGAACGCAAGATGGGCTGGAATGCGCAGCCGACACGACAGGTAGTTTTCGAAGATGCGCGCGTGGGCGCGGATGCCTTGCTGGGCGCAGAAGGGCAGGGGTTCCGCTTCGCCATGGCAGGGCTGGATGGTGGGCGCTTGAATATCGCGGCCTGTTCTTTGGGCGGTGCGGAAGCCGCCTTGGATATCGCGTTGCGCTACACCCAGGAACGCCGCGCCTTCGGCAAGGCGATCAGCGATTTCCAGAACACGCAATTCAAGCTGGCCGATATGCGCATTGAATTGGAAGCGGCGCGCGCTTTGCTCTGGCGCGCCTGCGCCAAGCTCGATGCGGGTGAAGCAGACGCCACCATGTTCTGCGCCATGGCCAAGCGCTTTGTGACCGATACCGCGTCTCGCGTGGCCGATGATGCGCTTCAATTGCTGGGCGGTTATGGCTATCTGGCGGAATATGGCATTGAGAAGATCGTGCGCGATCTTCGCGTGCATCGGATTCTGGAAGGCACGAATGAGATCATGCGCCTGATCGTCGCGCGGAAGATGCTAGCGGAGTAAGGCGCTCAGGCGCGCTTACCGCGCAGCCAAGCGAGCGTCCCGCCAAGCCCCGCCACATCGGCGCGGAGTTTATCAAACCGCAGCGTGATCCCGTGGCCAACCGCCTTGCCGCCATGATGCCAAACCCGCGCCCAGGCTTCGCGACGTGCCGCCAAGTCACCACGCATCTGCGCCATGTAATGCAGCCGGCTCCAGGCCATGTGCCGCGCCTTGAAGGCGGAAAGCGCCTGCGATGGCGCGGAAGAACCGCCGCCTGCATGCTGCATCACCGCATCCGGCACCAGCACCAGACTGCGCCCTTTCGCGCGTGCGGCGGCGCAAATCGCGTCATCCTCATAGAACAGGAAAAAGGCTTCATCGAAGCGCAGCCCCTCGGACGCGCGCAGCAATAGGCAAGCGCCAGAGAGGAATTCCGCGCAAAGCGGCCCTTCTGGCCAGGGCTCGGCATCACGTTTGCGCGTCAGTAAACGTCGATGGTGTTGTTCGACATCCCAAGACCTGACGTGCGCGCCGGTTTCATCGCAGAGCATGGGCGCAAGGATCGCGGCATCGGGGAAGGCATCGGCGGCGGCGATCAACCGCGCAATCGCCGCCCCATCCAAGCGCGTATCGGGGTTGGCAAGCAGCACGAATTCGGTTGCTGCCGCAGCCATGCCGATATTGCAGCCCGCGCCAAAGCCAAGATTGGCGCCATTGCGGATCACACGTGCCCCGGCGGCTTCCGCTACCGCCGCGCTGTCATCGGCGCTTGCATTATCCAAGACAACCACGGCAAGGCCGGGCGGCAGGCTTCCCAGCATGCCGCGCAAGGCGGATGCGCTGTTATAGGCAACGCTGACAACGCAAACCCGCGCCAAGGCCGCTGAAGTATTCAGCCCCGCAAGCTCCGCAGCCCGGCGCAGACGCGTTCCACCTGCGCATCGTTAAGCTCAGGATACATGGGCAGGCTCATCACCTCCTGCGCGGCGTCCGCGGTCTCGGCACAGGCCGCCGGCCCAAGCGGCACGCGGCCCTGATAGGCCGGCTGCAAATGCACCGGCACCGGATAGTGAATGCCTGTGCCAATGCCCTGTTCCTTCAGCTTCGCCTGCACCGCGGCACGATCCGGCACGCGCAGCACATATTGATGGAAGACATGCTCAGCCCCCGCGCGGCGCTGCGGCGGCGCATAAGGGCCGCCAGCCAAGGCAGCATCATAGGCAGCCGCAATCGCGCGGCGGCGTTCATTGCCGGCATCAAGTGCGGTCAGCTTCACACGCAAAATGGCTGCCTGCACTTCATCCAGCCGCGAATTCACGCCCACCATGTCGCTGACATAGCGTTCCTTCCAGCCATATTGCCGAATGGCCGCGATGCGGTCCGCCAATTCCTCATCATTGGTGGCCAGCACGCCACCATCGCCAAGCGCGCCCAGGTTCTTGGTGGGGTAAAGGCTAAAGGCGGAAGCCGTGCCAAGCGTGCCGAGCTTGGCACCATTCAGCGTCGCGCCATGGCATTGCGCGCAATCCTCAATCAAGGCGATGCCCGCCGCGCGCGTGGCCGCCAGCATCGGCTCAAGATCACACGCCTGACCATAGATATGCACCGGGATCACAGCGCGCAAAGGCGGCAGGCCGGGCGGCGGGTGATCCAGCACGCTCAGCAGCTCATCCGGATCCATGGTGTAGGTATCGGGATCAATATCAAGCAATAGCGGCGTCGCGCCCACCATTTCAATCGCGGAGACGGTTGCAACCGCCGTGTGGGAAACAGTGGCGACACTCATCCCCGGCCCAATGCCAAGCCCGCGCAGGATCAGCGCCAGCGCATCCGTGCCATTGGCGCAGCCAATTGCGCGGCGCGTGCCAAGCCAGGCAGCGTATTCTTCCTCAAACGCCGCCCCTTCCTTGCCAAGAATATACCAGCCGCTGGCCAGCGCGCGCGCCACCGCTGCGTCAATCTCGGCCTTTTGGGCGCGATAGCCGGCGCCGGGATCGGCCTGGGGGATCATGGTTATCACGGGCGCATTCATGGGGCGTTCTTTCCCTTCAGGATCACAAATAATCCGCCAGACGTTGGCGATACCAGTCAAGGGAAAGCTTCAGCCCCTTGTCCAGATCAATCGCCGGCGCCCAGCCGGTTGCCTTGCGGAAGGCGCGATCATCCGCCGCGTAGGAGCCGATATCAATCGGCGCCCGATCGGCGGGGAATTCGCGCAATTCATAGCGGCCTTGCCCGCCATTGGCGGCAACGAGCTTATCGGCCAGATCCAGTAGGGAAATCGGCGGGCTGCCGCCAATATTGAAGACTTGGCCCCCAACATCGGGCTTCCCGGATTTTTCGGCGGCGATGAGAAAGGCGCTGGTGACATCATCCACATAGGTCAGGTCGCGGAGCTGCGCGCCGCCCCAAACCTCGAAGGCTTCCCCCTCCAGCAGGCGGCGAATCCAAATTCCAAGGAAGGTCTGGCGCGCATCCCTGATCCGCAACCGCGGCCCGTAGCAATTGGTCAGCCTTAGCGAGACCACCGGGCGATGCAGCACGCGGTTTTCCAGCAGCCAATATTGTTCGCCCGCCCATTTTGAGACGCCATTGGCATCGGGCGGATTGACGGGGTGCAATTCATCCACCGGCAGGCTGCGCGGCCGGCCATAGAATTGCCGCGTGGAGGCATGCATCACGATTGCTTTCGGTGCCGCTTCACGCATCACGCCAATCAGCCGCACCTGTGCGACTGCATTGATGGCAATGTCAGCAACGGGGTCCTTTTGCCCACCCATATGGCTGGTTTGCGCCGCCATATTGAACAGCACATCAATGCCTTCACAAAGCGAATGCAATTCCGTGTCGCGGATATCGCCGCGCACCAGCAGAACACCCGCCCCTTCCAGATTGCGGGCGGAGGCACCGCCATCGGGCATCATGGCATCAAGCGCTGTCACCCGCGCACCCATGCCGGCCAAGGCGTGGCAGAGGTTGGCGCCAAGGAAGCCCGCCCCCCCGGTCACCAAAACCCGTTTTCCCTGCCAATAGGCTGGCGTCACCATGCGCTCATATCCTGCTTCAACGTCTTTCATCACATATCAGAATTACGGCGGAAACACGCCTAATCCCCGGTGGGTCGGGGGCGTTTTTCCTCGCCCTCTGTCATCCGTACCCGACGGCTGCGCATGATCTCCGCAAAGCCAAATAGCAACAGGATCTGCCCCGCCAGCACCTGCACCCCGGTCAGCAGCCTGATGCCATCATCATGCGGTGTCAGATCGCCAAAGCCGACCGTCGCTTGCGTCACCAGGCTGAAATAGAGCGCATCGGGAAAACTGAGCCGGATCGGCCCGCCGGGCCCATGAAACAGCGGCAGGCGCGAAATCCCATCGGCGATGCGATAAAAACAGGCAAAGGCAATCACCAGCAAGCTGTAGAGTGTCAGGAAGGCCACTACCGGCACGGTGATGCGCCGCAGCCGGGCGAAAAGCTCCTCGGTGATCAGGGTCAAATCGCTCAGCAGCAGCACGACCGGGCGGACTGACGCCGCGACAATCACAGCAATGGCCGCCATGGCGGTCATCAGGGCCAGCCCCTGATCAAAAGGCGAAAGGCGATTGAGCGGCAGGGAAAGGCTAAAGCCGCCCACGACCCAAACCGGGATCAGCCAGCGCGCCATACGCGGCAAATGGCCGTGATCGAAGGGGGCATCGGCCTCTGCGGCGCGGCGCAGACTGTCCCTTCGCCACCAGACCGAGCCCAAAAAGGCCAGCACCGGCAGCAGAAAGGCGACGCTGTAGGGCAGGGCGGCGGCCTCAGGGAAGGCCGCGCGGCCAATCACCACGAAAAGGCAGGCATAAACCGCGAGCCCGGCGCTGGCGCCGAAGCCAAAATGCATGCCCTGCGGAAACAGCAGGTGAAAAAAGCCAATGGCAAGGCCGGCCACCGTCAATAGCAACAGGGGCAAAAGCCCGCCCTGATCCGCGAGCCCGCCCGCCACCAAAAGGCCAAAGCCAAGGGACAGCACGGCAGCGCGCAGCCATGCCCGTGGGCCAAGCGGGGAAGGGGGCGCGTTCACGGCGCCAGGGCGACCCCGGTGATTTCCACCTTCCAGGCGGGGTCCACCAACGCAGCCTCAATCGTCATGCGCGCCGGCTTATGGGCGCGGTCCAGCCAGCGATCCCAGGCGCGGTTCATGGCCGGGGCATCACGGATATCGGCCAGGATGACGGTGGCAGAGAGCAAGGCGCGCTTATCCGTGCCGGCTTCGGCCAGCAAGGCGTCAATCTGCTTCAGGATATCGGCGGTCTGCCCTTCGGCATCCAGGCTGGTGTCATCGGCGACCTGGCCAGCAAGCCAGATCAGGCCCCCACCGATGACGGCGCCGGAGAGGCGTTCTTCTGGGGCAAGGCGGGTGATGGGCATGGGCGCTTTCCTTTCTATCCAGCTATAGGCAAGGCAAACTGGAGAGGTGGTTTCGGGTTGGGGGATTAGCTTAAAGTGGAATTGAGGGTACGGAAATGATGTCCGGTAGGTAGAAAGGGCTTGTGAAACCAGAACAAAACAAATACACACACGCTGAGTAATTTGAAATACATCTTATGGTTGTAGTTTTCTTCCGAAGACTCCTTTTTCCAGAGGAATTTTAAGCATGAGTCTATAGAATCAGTTACTTGACGCTTTTAAAGTTAAATTTCAAAAAACCCTTCTTAACCATCAATTTGACTCGAAGTTTCAGCATTTTTGTCACCATATTTCTCTTGCGCTGGATCCCGCGATTCATATTATTTTAACCATAGGTTGTATTGATGAGAGGTAATTCGTGTTATGAGTGAAGCCCTGCGTAGCGACCGCAAAACCATCCGCTTGGACAATATCGTCCGTGCACGGCTCAAGACCTGGCCACAGCGCCCCCCGGGCGCAACCTCCAGTGCGGGGGCATCCTGGCTGCGCGCCCGCCCGAGTGAGGGGGAGCCCATCGCCCAGCCCTATCTCAAGGTGCCGGGTTCTGACCGGATGCGCACCATTCCGGATGGGCTTTGGCTCCATTTCGGCGGCACGCCGGAAGATCCCTATGCGGATATCCTGTGCATCGAAGCCTGCTCCACCTTCCAGAATTTGTTGGATAAGCGGTCCCGCTTCGCGCCCTCTACCACCTCCCTGCTCGCCTTCTGCCCCTTGCCCTGGCTGGTGGCGCCCATTCAGCCGGGGGATCACACGCCGCGTTGGCGCCTGATACCGGCCTGTGTGGCGGAACCTATGGCGGGCTTGACCCTGCCGGTGCGCGATATCCGGGTGCTTTATGGGCTGCAACGGGAACATTACACCGGCTTCGCGCGCAACCAGGTGCCCCAACCGCATGAGTATTTCTGCCCCATGGAGGCGCTGACCGCGCATGAGGGGCACGAAAACCCCTCCATGCGGTCGCTGACTGCGCGGGCTTCCATGTCCTCGGCCTTCATGGACCCGCCTTAGGCGGGGCGACGGCGCCTGAGGCCATAAGCTGGATAAGGGCGGCCTCCATGACCTGCTGCGGGGAAGCAACCACTGAAACCGTCACGGCATCGGCTTCGGCAGCCGGGTCTTCCAGGGTGGCAAATTGGCTCGCCATCAGGGAAGGGGGCATGAAATGGCCCTGACGGGCGGCTTGGCGCCCAGCGATCAGACCGGCATCACCGGCAAGATGCAGAAAAATGAGATCCTTATGCCCGGCACGCAGCCTGTCCCGATAGGCGCGCCGGAGCGCCGAACAGGCCACGACCACGGGCTGCCCTGCTGCCCGTGCCGCCCCGATATGCGCGGCAATCGCATCCAGCCAGGGCCAACGATCCTCATCCGTCAGCGGCTGGCCCGAGGCCATTTTCGCGACATTCGCCGCCGGGTGAAAGCCATCCGCATCGGCAAAGGGCCAGCCCAGCGCCTCGGCCAGCAGGGCGCCAATGGTGGAT
>Ga0169931_10014134_pt1 | contig 10832 bp, 10 predicted proteins | sample Kivu_15m_20L_FD_129675 | JGI IMG/M metagenome (GOLD analysis project Ga0169931, IMG submission 129675) | Freshwater microbial communities from Lake Kivu, Western Province, Rwanda to study Microbial Dark Matter (Phase II) - Kivu_15m_20L... | ecosystem: Environmental > Aquatic > Freshwater > Lake... | reverse complement strand
TTTCATGATGCAAGAGCTCAACCGCGAAGCAAATACGCTAGGCTCGAAAGCCGCAGTCAAGGCCTTGTCGGATGCGTCGATGCAAATGAAACTGCTGATCGAGCAAATGCGCGAGCAAGTCCAGAACATCGAATAATGTTTTCAGTGGTTTTATGTTGTGACTTTACAAGGATGTAAAGTTATATATATCAACAACTTAAGGAACATCTGCGTTTGACTTTGTCCGACTCAATCCGGTAATATTTGTGTAGCTGCAAGCGTAGCTTTGTAGCCAGAGCCTCCCTCCTACATGGGGGATTTCTTCCTAGCTACACACGGGATTGAGATGGGAAAGCTATCTGACGTTCAACTGAAAGCCTGGGTGCGTGACGGTGCGCGAATTGCAGGCAAAAGCGATGGTGACGGTCTGACCTTCACTCTGTCGTCGCAAGGCACCGCCACATGGACATTGCGATACCGTATCGCAGGGCGAGCTCGGGAACTGACGCTGGGACGGTATCCCGACCTGTCACTAGGCGAAGCGCGTAAGCTCGCCGCGGCGAAGCGCGTCGAAGTACAACAGGTCATTGACGTTGCCGCCATCAAGCAGCAGAAAAAAGCCGAAGCCAAACAGGCCGCGAATGTTGAGCAACTAGCCGACCTTTGGCTAGACAACACCGTGCGCAGGCGGCATCAGCACCCAGAAGTCACTGAGCGCGTGTTCAAGCGTGACATCCTTCCAGCACTTGGCAAGTGCAATACCAAGAGCGTGACAACTCCAGAAATCACACGGTTATTGGCAAAGATCAACGCTAGCGGGCGTCCGTCTATCGCCAATGACGCCCTGAGACACATGAAAGCCATGTTTGCCTATGGCGAGGCATTGGGCATGGTGGATCGCAACCCGGCAGAGCGAATTAAGATTGAACATGCAGGCGGGCAAGAGAAGTCACGAACGCGGGCGCTCAGCACCACCGAAATTGCCAAGCTACTCAAGACCATGCGAGAAGCCGGAACAAAGTTTGGACGAGACAACGAACTGGCCGTGAAGCTCTTGTTGGCGCTGGCCTGCCGCAAGATGGAACTGTTCGCGGCCAAGTGGGACGAATTCGACTTTTCAAACAACCTGTGGCGCATCCCTGCCACACGTGTAAAAACAGGTGAAGCTCGCGAACTCGCCTTGGCTCCCCAAGTTGTTGAGTGGTTGCAGGAACTCAAGATAAGGGCATGCGGTAGCGACTATGTATTTCCCGCACGAAGGGAAAGCAAACAGAAGCGGTTTGCTCACGTGTCGCCGGATACCACGTGGCGTGCTCTACATGAACTGCCGCATGGGCTTGAAGCCTTCACAGTGCACGACCTTCGCAGAACATCGCGAAGCTTAATGGCTGATATTGGCGTGCCCTTCGATGTGGCCGAAAAAATTTTGGGGCACAAGCTACCCGGCGTTGCTCACGTTTATGACCGTGGTAACTCAAGGGAGCAGCAACGCTCAGCCCTCAATCGCCTGGCTCAAACACTCATGGAGTTGGAGACAGGGCGCATGCAACCCAAGGTGGTTTCACTATCAAGAGGCAGCCATGCAGCATAAAAAAACGAACGAGGCGCGAGGCACAAGAGGCAGGCCAAAAATCAGCAAATCCCCTGCGTCACATATTTACAAACGGGCTTTCAGGGGAGCAGAAGTCAATAAACTTTCAACCCACATCGCAAACCTGCTGGGGATAGTCGCGTCGACCTTCACTTATGAGTTGGCCCACGTAATGCTGGCTTATGAGCCACTGAGGGACTTTTGCAGAAATGCACCCATGAAGCCTGGATGCACCAATCGACCACGAACTCACAGAGATATTTTGATGCGGGATATTGCCCGTGTTTACACGCGCTACGCTCGAACTTGTCCGATTGCCGAGCTCAAAAAAATCAACTACACCCGCGAGCAACGTTCAGCCAACAAGCTTGCAAAGGGGATCATTAACAAGCAGCCGCCTGTCGAGGCAGCCACCCGCGCGCTCTTACATGTTGCGGGGGAGAGATACTTTGGCTCACTTCGGCGACCAGCAAAAAACGCACGACGAATGTTAGAGGCTGATTTATCGCCTTAATTTGTGCTCTCTGCATAAGCCACGCTTTTGCACACACTGGGCCATCTTCAACAACTAGGAGATGGCAATGGCCTCCACCACCACAAACGCGACAAGCTTCCTCCGCGAGAAGCAAGTCCGAAAACTAATCCCTGTAGCCCACAGCACCCTATGGGCTTGGGTTCGATCTGGTCGGTTTCCTGCACCGTTAAAGTTGTCTGACCGTATTACCGTATGGCGGGATTCAGACGTGCTTGCCTTCATCAAGCGATACGGAGGCAAAGCATGAGCACCACACCCGATCCCATCCGCGACATCGGTGACTCCTGCTGCTCAAAATGTGGAACGCTGCTTCTGGTCAATGACAGCGCAATCGTTCATACAGACATGCGTGATGGCAGCCCGCTCGTCCTGGGCAACTGCTGCGCGGACCTAGTCATTGGCTCACTAATTCAAGACTTCGCCCAAAACATCAGCAGCGAACCTGCTATGGGCTATTGGATCAACCAACGCAATCCCGCTCGAATGAGAAGGATAGTCGACACAGCAAAACAGATAGCGCATGTGTACGAGCTGGACGTTGACTTTGAAGTCGCATTCTTCAAAAAGGATTATGAAAAATGAACCAATATGAACAACTGATCCGCTATTCGCGCGGCGCCTCCAAGTTCGACAACAAACCCGAACAGCGTACTTGCCAATCGTTTGATGAATTTGAGCGAGCAGTTCTATCTGACAGAGCTCCCCGAAAGGGGATGAATTACATTTGCGCTCCACTAGCCCTGGGGAAACATGGCCAAGACCCAGAGAGGTTTTCTGGTGATGATCACTGGCGCTTGAAAGACCAGGTACTCGCTCGGTCGTTCATTCCGTTCGATTGCGACTGGTTCGCCTCACCAGAGCACTTTCATTCGCTAATCGAGTACGCTGCCAGGTTCCGTGGCTTTGGGTACACAACGGCAAGTCACAACGATAACGCCCCGCGGGCACGCCTGATTTTTGCGGCATCCCGACCGATGAGCAGAGACGACTGCATACTGGTCTGCAAAACCTTGCAATCCAGAATACTCGACGCACTGGGCCTAGACAGCATCAAATTTGACGAGACCGTTTATCGTGGCGAGCAACCCGTGTACACACCCGTTGAGACATCTCAGGCCTATCACTTTGGAGGAATATCAATTGATGTCGACACGCTAATTGCAGGGAAAAAGTTAGAGCACACCCAGAAAGCCGCTCCGCATAGGCCCAGCCTACTTGAGGCACTTTACACCGATACGGGATTTGAAGTTCCAGACATGGTTTCTGATGGTGAAGGCCGGGAAAGCACCATACTTCGCTACGCAAGCAGCCTTCGTTCGCAAGGCTTGTCTGAGGTTGCGATAAAACAAATCTGCCTAGATTACAACCAGCTACACGTCACGCCGCCACTTGACGAAGCTGTGGTCCTGGATCGCGTATGCCGATACGCCGAAAAAAATATCGGCGCAACAAATGCAAACTTGGCTTGGGACGAGCCAATTGAAATCGGCAACGGGTTGCCCGCAGTCCCATCATTTGACGCCAATATCTTGCCAAGTGGATTCCGCGAGTGGATCACCGACATTGCCGAGAGGATGCAATGCCCCATTGAATTTCTGGCAGTTGGCGCTATGGTCGCGGCTGGTGCTGCCTTGGGGAATCGTATTGGCGTTCAACCGAAGCAACGCGACACTGGTTGGGTTGAAGTTCCTAATCTTTGGGGTGCCATTGTTGGACGCCCAGGTATTATGAAAACACCTGCCCTTTCAGAGGTCCTCGGTCCTCTGAAGAAAATTGAGGCTGAGCTACAGGACGCTTTTCCAGCAGTCAAGGCACGGTACGAGATTGAGCGACTTGTCTACGAAGCCACGAAGAAACAGATCACTGCGCAGATCGCCAAGAACGGTGGATCTTGGGCTGGCACACTGCCACCCGAGCCTGAACCACCACAACCTCAGCGGGCAATCGTTAGCGACGCCACCTATCAGAAGCTTGGTCAAATTTTGAGTGGCAACCCCAACGGAGTGCTTGTATTCCAAGACGAACTCTCGGGGCTACTCAAGAGGCTAGATTCTGATGGTCAAGAGGCAGCGCGTGCCTTTTATCTTGAGGCATGGAACGGAAAGCACAGCTACACGTTTGATCGTATCGAGCGAGGCACGCTCAAAATTCCAAGGCTATGCATCTCAATGCTTGGCGGACTTCAACCAACCAAACTGAATGAATATTTGCGTGGCGCAATCTCGGGCGGAACTGGAGATGATGGACTTGCACAGCGGTTTCAGCTTTTGGTCTACCCAGACATTAAAAATGACTGGACGCAGGTGGATCGCCCACCAAACATGACCGCAGCAATGGATACAGAGTCTATCTTCGCACGACTGGCCGGCATTGATCCGATCGCAATCGGGGCCATCAAACATTACGAAGGCGCTATCCCTGTCCTCAAATTTGACGAAGTGGCTCAGGCCAAATTTAACAAATGGTGGAGTCTTCTCGAAAATGACCTGCGGCGAACAGTGCGACACCCTGCGCTTGAATCTCACCTGAGCAAATACCGGAAGTTAGTTCCAGCAATCGCCCTACTCCACCATCTGATTGAAGACCAGAACGGAAGCATCGGAGTTAGGTCATTGAATTGCGCTTTGAAATGGCATGGTTTTCTCTTTTCGCATGCCGAGCGGTGTTATGCAGGGATTTCAGCAACAAGTCATGCAGGCGCAAGACTTCTGCTCAATCGCATCAAAAGTTCGGAAATCCAGGATGGCTTTACGGTACGAGATCTCTACCGTAAAGGATGGTCTCTCCTTTCAAGCCCAAAAGAAGCGACCGAAGCTACAGAGCAGTTGTGCGATCTAGGTTGGCTGCGCAGCGTCAAGGATGAGCGTAAAGGTCTTCACGAAGGAAAGCCAGCTACCCGGTACTTTGTGCACCCGTCACTCAAGAAAGCTGCGTAACGTCGGTTCTGTCAGTGTGCCTGGCCACAGATGCAAGCATTAAAAGCAACTCGGTAAGCGCACTGACATTACTGCCATTACATGCAGCCACCACAAATTGCGATGACCATGAGACACTACATCCAGAACTTACGTAAAGTTTCAGAACAACGCTTAGCAGATCAGAGGCGAGATAAACGCGTCAGACTTACTGGTGAAGAACCACTTGAAGCCCAAATTCATCGTTGGTGGGTCAATCTACCGCCCACAATGCAGCATCGGAAGTTTCAGATTTACGAAATAGCGGCTCAATGCAGCGGGAAATACCGGGACAGGCCAGCTTTACGTCAAGTCGCTTCGGCACTCCGCTCTATTGGCTGGCGCGAAATCAGAGATTGGACCAAACAAGGGCGCAACCATCGTTTATGGCAGCCACCCGAATCACTTTGATCCATACAGTTCAACGCAATCAGTCTTATCCGTATCGACGGCCTCAATTAACGATTGCTTGGCGTCAAAGAAGGAGTATCTGACGATGGCCCCCTGGCGTGTAAGAGGCTCCAATGTCTGATCCAAACAGGTCGTGACGATCGCGCCACTTATTTGATTCTGCAATTCGTTGTTAACCTTCGTGTAAGGATCAACCTTGACATCTACTGTGTCAATTTTGACTAACAAATACAGCTTGTTTTCCTTAGCGGATGCACCGATGAGGCTAACGCCCTTATTCAACACCCTCGGTGAAGACTCCCGTAAGTGGCCAGCTATTTGGGCGAGCTGGGAACTCACTGATTTTTGATTTATAAGGGGCATGTTTTCAGCTTGAGCATTTGATAAACGTTTCTGCCCCTCTGCTCCCTTTTGGGCAAAGCTAGCCTGCTCTACGGCGCGTACCTCAGCAAGCCGTGCTTGCTCTGCAGCTTGAATCTCGGCAATTCTGGCCTGCTCGCGACGTAAAGCTTCAACATTAATTCGCTGCTGACGCTGCAACTCTCTTTGCCGCGCTTCGTCTAGCTCTTTGATTCGCCTTTGGTACTCCAGCTGCTGTATCACTGCTATTCGATTAGCTTGCTCAACCTGTAGCTCCAATAGCCTGCCCTGAAGTGCTCGTTCATACCCCTCCTGATACCCCCTTCCCGCGGTCGCCGCGCCACTTAGGAGCTGGCCCAAATTAAGAGCATTAGCCTGGCTCGCAAAAAGAAGTGAGGCAAAGGTCAGACATAAATATTGCTTGATTTTCAGATTCATTGCAGTGACCAAACGTTGTTAAGAAGATGCCCAACACCCCTAACTCCGCCCCTATGATGTTGTTTGAACTTGTCCGAGGCGTAGCTTGGGAGCGACATGAATACCACGAAAACCGTCTACTACCTCCCTGGGCAAGGCGGCCGCTTGCAGCAGGGCCTCGGCGCTGCCTTGCTTGAACGAAGCATAAACGTACAGGGAAGGGAGATTCACGGCGACTTTCAAAAAGCTGATTTCGCCACCAAAGTTTCAATCGTTGCAGAGGACTTGCAAAGAGACCATTGGGGCGACGACTCACTTGTCATCGCCAATTCTTACGGCGCCTACCTTTTCCTTCATGCGCAAGCAGAGCTTCCAGCGTACCCTGGGCGAGTCTTACTCCTTTCGCCGATAGTGGGAGAATTTGAGAGCGAAGAGCTACAGATCGGATTCATCCCCCCGCAAGCCCGAAAACTTTATGAGATGGCAAGTGCCGGCACCTTCCCTGTGCCATTTGATTGTCAGATCCACGTTGGTAGCGAAGATTGGCAGAGCATCCCCAAAAACGTGTCTGCAATCGGACGGCTCATGGGCATCCCGGTACATGTTATTCCTGGCAACGGGCACATGTTAGAAAAAAACTATGTCGGCAATCTACTTGATCGCTGGCTGTGAAGCCTCAGCACGGACCTACTAGACTGCGTCAATAACTCTGCGCCCTATTTTGGCAATTAACTCATAACCTGTTGCTCTGCGTCTTACAAATGCAGTACATTGTCCTTAGCAATCTAAGATGGCACAAACATGAATCCGCGCAAGGAAGAAACCATCTCCATACGTACAACAGCTGAAATTAAGCAGTTGCTGAAGCTCGCAGCGACACGGGAGCACAGATCAGTCGCGTCCATGGTCGAGGTGCTGGTTCTGGCCTACGCGCAAGAGCACGGCTTCGAAGCTGCGCCCGATGCGCCGCTCAACGCTGGGGAGCGGAAGAAAAAACATGGAACTGATTGACAACATCACCCGGTTGTTGGGTGACGACCTCAAAGCGACGCTGAAGCCCAAGTCGCGGCTGAAGATCGCCGCTTCGTGCTTCTCGATGTATGCCTTTGAAGCATTGAAGTCTGAGCTGGAAAAGATCGAAGAGCTCGACTTCATTTTCACCTCGCCCACCTTCACGGCCAGCGAGGTCACCGACAAGATTCGCAAAGAGCGCAAGGAATTCCATATCCCCAAGCTCGACCGAGAACGCAGCTTGTACGGCAGCGAGTTCGAGATTCAGCTGCGTAACAAGCTCACGCAGCGTGCCATCGCTAAGGAATGCGCCGACTGGATGCGCCGCAAGGCCCGGTTCAAGAGCAACCGCACCAAGGCGCCCATGCAGCCTTTTGCCGTGGTCCAGGCCAACGGCGCAGACACCGCCTACATGCCGCTCCACGGCTTCACTGCAGTGGACTTGGGCTACCAGCAAGGCAACGCCGTGTCCAACCTCGTCAACAAAATGGACGAGCCCGCCTTCGCCGCCACCTACCTTAGCTTGTTCGACCAGATTTGGAACGAGCCCGAGAAGTTGGAGGACGTGACCACCCAGATTTGCGAACACATCGCCTCGGTGTACCAGGAGAACTCGCCCGAGAGCATCTACTTCCTGATGCTCTACAACATCTTCAACGAGTTCCTGGACGAAATCGATGAGGACGTGCTCCCCAACGACCGCACCGGCTATCAAGACACGTTGATCTGGAAGAAGCTCTTCAACTACCAGCAGGACGCGGCCACCGGCATCATCAACAAGCTGGAAACCTACAGCGGCTGCATCCTGGCCGACAGCGTGGGCCTGGGCAAGACCTTCACCGCGCTGGCCGTGGTCAAGTACTACGAGCTGCGGAACAAGTCCGTCCTGGTGTTGTGTCCCAAGAAGCTGGCGGACAACTGGCTCAACTACAACCGCAACCTCAAGACCAACATTTTCGCCAAGGACCGTTTCAACTACGACGTCCTTTGCCACACCGACCTCAGCCGCACCAGCGGCGAATCATTCGGCACGCCGCTCAACCGGATCAATTGGGGCAACTATGACCTCGTGGTCATCGACGAGTCGCACAACTTCCGCAACAACGATGCCTACAAGGACAAAGAGACCCGCTATCAGAAGCTGATGAACAAGGTCATCAAGGAAGGCGTGAAGACCAAGGTGCTGATGCTGTCAGCTACCCCCGTCAACAACCGCTTTGCTGACCTGCGAAACCAGCTGGCACTGGCCTACGAAGGCGACTCGGAAATACTCAGCAAGAAGCTCAAGACGGGCAAGAGCGTGGAGGAAATTTTCCGAGGCGCACAGGCAGCGTTCAACAGCTGGGCCAAGCTGCCCCCTGAAGAGCGCACCGCACGCGCCATCCTCGACTCGCTGGACTTCGACTTCTTCGAGCTGCTGGACAGCGTGACCATTGCACGCTCGCGCAAGCACATCCAGGCCTTCTACGACACCAAAGACATCGGTCAGTTTCCTGAACGCCGCAAGCCCTTGACCTATCACTGCCCGCTGACGGCTCGGACGGACGTGATGGGCTTCAACGACATCTTCGCCCAGCTGTCTTTGCTGAAGCTGGCGGTGTACGCACCGGTCAGCTACATCCTGCCCAGCAGGCTCAAAAAGTACGAAGAGGCCTACGACACCAAGGTTGGCGGCAAAGGCACCCTTAAGCAAGCCGACCGAGAGAAGAGCCTCCAGGCTCTGATGACGGTGAATTTGCTCAAGCGGCTCGAAAGCTCGGTCGAATCATTCCGGCTGACCTTGAACGCCTTGCGCCGTAATCACCAAGGCACCCTGGCGAATATTGCCGCCTTCAACCAATCGGGCGTGTCGACCAGCGTGGGTGACCTGACGGAAGTTCTGGCGAACCTTGAAGGCGACGACGACGAACTGCCGATCCTCGACGACGACACCGGAGAGATCGGTAACAAGGTCAAGATTAGCCTCGGCGACATGGACCTGCCCTCTTGGGAGCGCGACCTGAAGGGCGACCTCGAACTCATCGACACCCTTCTAGCCTCGATGAACAAGATTACGCCCGAGGACGACGCCAAGCTCCAACATCTCAAGGCGCATGTGCTTGAAAAGATCGCTCACCCGATCAACCCCGGCAACAAGAGGGTGCTGATCTTCACCGCCTTTGCGGACACGGCTGACTACCTCTATGCCAACCTTGCCCCCGTGCTGCAAGAGGCACATGGCTTACACACTGCCAAGGTGACCGGCAAGGGCGCGCCGAAGTCCACACTGAAGAAGGGCTACGACTTCCAGGAGTTGCTGACGCTGTTCTCCCCGCACTCCAAGGAGAAGGCTGTGGTGCTGCCCGGCGAGCCCGCCGAGGTCGATTTGCTGATCGGTACGGACTGCATCTCAGAAGGCCAGAACCTTCAGGACTGCGACTACCTCATCAATTACGACATCCACTGGAACCCCGTTCGCATCATCCAGCGGTTTGGCCGCGTGGACCGCATTGGCTCGCCAAACACCAGCATTCAGCTGGTCAATTACTGGCCCGACATCACCCTCGACGAGTACATCAACCTCAAAGACCGGGTGGAGAGCCGCATGATGATTGCGGACGTGACCGCCACCGGCGACGACAACGTGCTGTCCGCGCAAGCCAACGACGTGTCGTACCGCAAGGAGCAGCTGCGCCGCCTGCAAGAAGAAGTCATCGAGCTGGAAGACCTGAAGACCGGCGTGTCCATCACCGACCTCGGCCTCAACGACTTCCGCATGGACTTGCTCAACTACGTGAAGGAACATGGCGAGCTGAGCAACGTGCCTAACGGCATGCACGCTGTGGTGCCCGCTAAGCCCGCCATGGGCCTGCACCCCGGCGTCATCTTTACGCTGCGCAACCTCAACACGGGCGTCAACGTCAACCAGCACAACCGGCTGCACCCTTACTACTTGGTCTACATCGACCGGGCTGGCCATGTGGTACATGATCACACCGAGGTGAAGCGCCTGCTGGACTTGGCTCGCACCTGCTGTAAGGGCCAAGACAAACCCACTCCGCGAGCGACCCAGCTCTTCAACGAAGAGACGGCCGAGGGCCGACAGATGCAGGTCTACTCCGACCTACTTGGCAAGGCCATTCGCTCGATGATCGAGGTGAAGGAAGAGAAGGACCTGGACAGCCTGTTCACCGGCGGCAAGACCACGGCGCTGACCAACACCATCTCCGGCTTGGACGACTTCGAGCTCATCAGCTTCCTCGTGATTCAGGAGGCTGGATGAGTCAAGGATCGACCACACAAAAACCAGCACTGATCGCCTACCCAAAGCAAGCTGCTTTCGGGCGCGTTCTGCCCAAGAACAAAATCTATGAGCACAGCGGGGCCAACACCCGGCTGAAGGAACTGTTCGTCGAGCAGGTCGAGCAGATCGTCTGGCAGTACAAGCTCGCCCCTGAGACGATCAACCTACGGACGCGCTGATTTATTCGCAGATCGATGGACCGGACTCATCCATGACATGCGAGAATCGGCGCACTGAAAGTTGAACGGGACGTGATGATGCAAGCGAGCTTTTCCGAACTTGAATACGCGG
>Ga0169931_10014133_pt1 | contig 10833 bp, 7 predicted proteins | sample Kivu_15m_20L_FD_129675 | JGI IMG/M metagenome (GOLD analysis project Ga0169931, IMG submission 129675) | Freshwater microbial communities from Lake Kivu, Western Province, Rwanda to study Microbial Dark Matter (Phase II) - Kivu_15m_20L... | ecosystem: Environmental > Aquatic > Freshwater > Lake ... | reverse complement strand
CGTGGCTGGACAAAGCGACGTGGCTGGCCAGAGCGACGTGGCTGGCCAGAGCGACGTGGCTGGCCAGAGCGACGTGGCTGGCGGCAGGGCTCTGGCTGCTGCAACTCGGGGAGCCCGCCGCGGCGGCCCCGCGAAAAATCATGGCGATCTCTCAGGTGCAGCCCAACGGCGTCGCGGAGGCGGCGGGCGTCCCGTCGGACTCCGTGCTGTTCTACGACATTTCGGCGGTCGGCTCCGGCGCCAGTCGGGCGTTCAACAACCAACCGCTGTTTTCCGTCTGGATGGGCTACGAGATTTTCGAGGGCGAGCAGAACGACCTGCCGCAAGGCAAGCCGTTTGGCAACCGCGAAGAGTTCTCGGCGATCACGGTCAATCCGGCCAACGGCACGATGTACGCGGTCGCTTTCGACAGCGGCGCGCCGCCGGCCAAGGATGACGTCGGCGACACGCAGGGCGACTTCGACCTCTACCGGATCGATTACCAGGCGATTCTCCGCGACTTCGTCGACAACGCGCGGTCGCCGGGCGTCGTGTATGGCCCGAAGACGCTGCGGATCACCTCGGCCAACGAGCAGTTTCTCGCGGACATCGGCAGCCCCCTGTTCGACGGGGCCGTCGACGGCGTGGCGAACAACGTGCCGCATCCCTCCGGCGCCCCGACGGTGCATCTGCCCAATGCTTTCCTGAAGATCGGCGAGGTCGGCAGATCGCAGAAGCCAGGTTCCTCGTTCTTCGATTACCAACTCGACTTCGTCGACCCCCGGACGCTGGTCCTGCTCGACGCGCCCAGCGCCCTCACCCCCGAAAAAGACTTCCACGTCCGGATGCTCCAGCGCACGAGCACGGCTTCGGGGGGCGCGGTCGCCCCGCCGCTGTTCAACGCCGATCAGGAAGGGGGGTACAACGGCAATACGACCCAGTCATGGCGCTCGACGGTCGCCGGGCGTTTCATGCTCGATCCGGCCAACGAAAGCGAACCCGACGGCTGGGCCCTGGTGCGCCGCGACGGCGTGCTGGGCGTGTGGGTCAACGATGACGACGGCGGCGGCGACGAAGTGGCGTTTTTCGAAATCGACCTGAGCGGCCCGACGCCGGTTGCCACCCGCAAGGAATTGGCGGGAACCGATCTTTTGAATTCGTTCCGGGCCGATGAAAACCCATCGGTCGATGCTCTGTCGAACGACGGCGAAATCGACTTTCTCGCCGTCGACCGTCAGGGCAATCTCGTGATCGTCGAGTCAGGCTTCTTCGACGTACCGCCCCAGGAAGCCAAGATCCTGATCGCCGGCATCGAAAGCTACGACAACTCCGCGGGCAAGGTCGCTCCGGCCGGCTACGCCGCATCCGGCGGCGTCGCCGGATTCGACAGCGTCATTCCCTGGACCACGTCGCCGCAGTTGCCGATCGTCGGCGCGATTGACAACGACGGCGACGTCACCGACGTGCGTCGCATCGCCTACGACAAAGGGACGGGCTACCTGTACATCATCGATCAGGACGCCGGATTCTTCGAAGACGTCTACGTGTTCGATCCCGCCACCGGGACGATCGTCTATTCCGAGCTGCGGCCCTTCGACGTGGGGCTGATCAACGACGACACGCAGCTGATCTTTACTCGCGGCGACATCAACGACGACGGCCGCGTCGATGACGCTGATGCGGCGATGCTCGCGGCCGCCGTCGCCGATCCGACCCTCGGCGGGACCGTGCCGGCTGCCGTCGGCGGCGAGTGGTACGACCTCACCGGAGACGGCCTGCTCACGCAGGCCGATCTCGACGAATTGCGGGCTATCCGCGGCGTGGCCGCCCCCGGCGACTTCAACGGCGACGGCAAGTCGAACGGCGAAGACTATGCCGAGTGGCAGAAGCAGTTCGGGACTGCCCTCCGCGGCGGCGACCTGCTCGTCTGGCAGCGAGCCTTCAACGGGTCGCCCCCTGCGTTGACCGCCGTTCCCGAGCCGCACGTCGGAACGCTGTGCGTAGGCCTCCTGGCAACGCTCGCCGGGCGCCGCCGCCGCGCTTGCTGAGCGCTTCCCGCGCGTCCTGGCCGCCACGTCCGAAAATCGTCCCGCACGCATCGCCATCTAGCCTTTTTTCATCGCAGAGAGGTTTCGCATGCGCGTTCTCAGCTGGGTCTGCCGCGGTCGTCGGCCGGGATGGAGAAGGTTGGCGGCGATTCCGGCGGCGGCCCTCGCGGCAGCCGCGTCGGCCGCCTCGGCACAGATCGAAATCACCGAACTGTTGTTCAACCCGCTCAACGAGAACGTCTGGGAGTGGATCGAGGTGCGGAATAACGGTCCGCAAGTCGATTTGAACGGCTATTTCGCCGATCGTCTGGGCGACGTGCGGATTCCCGTCGGCGCCAATCCCAACGTCGCCAGCGGCGTCGCGCAGAATACCGTGCTCCCCGCCGGGGGCGTGGCCGTGCTGTACGACGGCTTTCAGAGCACCGGCAATCCGGCGAACTACAACGACGCCTTCTTCCGGCAGGCCTGGGGGCTCGCCCCGACGGTCCCCCTAGTGGCCGTCGATTTCTGGCCGGAACTGGTCAACGGAGGAACTGCCGTGGGCTTCTGGCCCAACTACGCGGCCTACGAACTGGATCTGGTGGACAACGGAACGGGCACGTTCGTCGTCGGAAGCTTCGCCCACGCCGCCTTCAGCATCGACTACCGTAGCGGATTTCCCGCCAGCGACGGCAAGGCGTCGGTCCAGTGGAACGGCGTCGGCAGCAACCAGAACGGGGCGGCATGGAGCCTCAGCACGAGCGGCGTCGACAACGCCGTCGCCAGCGTGCAGGTGGCCGCCGCCAGCGGCAGCATCAATAGCACGCTCGACATCGGCAATCCCGGAGTCCTGCCGGGGGGAGCCGCGCCGTCCGGCAAGCTGCTGATCACCGAGATCATGTACAACCCCACGTCGACGACCGGTTCCAACGAGTGGGAGTGGATCGAGGTCTACAACCACACCGGCGGCCGCATCGATTTCGCCGCTACCCAGTACGTGCTGGACGATTTGGCGGGAGCCAACCTGGCCGCCCCCAACGTGGTCTCCGGCGCGGTGCCCAACGCCTCGGCGGCCGTGCTCTACAACGCCGATCTGATGAGCCCGGACGTCGTCCGAGCGGCCTGGGATCCCGGCGGCGTTCGAGGAACCAATTTCATTCCAGTGGTCAACTGGTCGCCGCTGAACAACACCGGCGACACCGTCGGACTCTGGTCGAGCCTGGCCGACTACGTGAGCGAGGGCTCGACGACCGCCGGTCGCACGTTCGACCGCGCCGTCGCCTCCGTCGCCTTCGATGACGGCGAGGACGCCCTCGGAAACTTTTGGCCCGCCGACGACGGGCGAGGGTCGATCTGGCTGTCGAGTCTCGCCGCCGATCCCGCCAACGGCAACAACTGGAATCTGGCCTCCGCCTCCGACCTGCTGCCTTCGTTCAACGCCACCGCCATTCCTGGGACGGTGGTCATCCATGCCGGCGGCGACGTGGGAAGTCCCGGCGTCTTTGGGCCGTCCTTGGAGGGAGATTTCAACGGCGACGGCAAGGTCGACGGCGGCGATTTCGCCTTCTGGCAAACTGCTTTCCCCGCGACGCTCAAGGGGGGCGACCTGCTTGCCTGGCAGCGGAACTTCGCCCCCGCCGGCGCGCTCGCCCAGTTCGCTGCCGTCCCGGAACCGATGGCCTGCGGTCTCGTAGCCTTGGCCGGCTGCTTGCTGCTCGCTCGTCGGCGCGACCTGAGGCGGCCCCGCGTCTGACGCAGACCGCCTCGCGGACTCCGTTCGACTCTTCGTGCGTGGGCTCGGCTGGTCGCCCCGGCACCGCGAACCGTCGGCAGCGCCGCGAACCGTCGGCAGCGCCGCGAACCGTCGGCAGCGCCGCGAACCGTCGGCAGCGCCGCGAACCGTCGGCAGCGCCGCGAACCGTCGGCAGCGCCGCAGCGACGGGCGGATCCCCGTCTTTCGGCCCCGCGCTGCGACGGCCCGGCTGCGGGCCGGTCGGTTCGGTCGACCTTGGAGGAACTCCGCGGCGGTTCGACGCCCTGCCGCGGCCGTTCGTTGGCCCGCTGCTCGACCGACCCGGCGTGCCTCGGCGTGGCGGCGACCGGAGCCGCGTCCCTCACGGACGCAGGTCGAGGCACACGAGGCGGTCGTCGCCACGGACGTAGAGTAAGCCCCGGGCCAGCACCGGCGCCGCCCAGGCCGGCGGGTTCACCAATTCCTCGCCCTCGGCGTCTTGAAGCACGACCGACTTCACGAGATCGAAACGCTCGGGATTGGCCCGGATCAGGTGCAGGCTGCCGTTCTCGGAGAGGCAGATCAAAGAGCCGTCGACGTACAGCAGCGAGCAGCGGCCCAGCGCCGGTTGGCTCCACCGCACGTTGCCGGTCGACCATTCGATGCACCGCAGTTCGGCTCCGCTCTGGTGCCGGCCGCTGCTGCCATACAGAAATCCGGCATGGTGGACGGGCGTGTTCCAGTGCAGCATCATGGCCTTCTGACGGGTCTGTCTCTGGTCGCTCCAGACGACGTCATAGGCTTCGGGACGAACCCGCAACAGCGAGCTGCCCACGCCGTAGGTTTCCGAAATGAACACCTCGCGCCCCACGACGACAGGCGTGGAAGCGTTGGCGCTTTCGAGGAGTTCCGACCGCCACGGGTAATGGAAGTCGACCTTGCCGTTTCGCGGGTCGAGCGCGACCAGTCCCCCCCGTGCGAAGGCAAAGCACCAGGGGCGGTCGTCGATCGTTGCCACGACGGGGCTGGCGTAGCTGGCAAGCTCGTCGCTCGCCTGCCATGCCACGCTGCCGTCATGCTTGTGGAACGCCACGACGCCGGCGCCGCTGGAAGCGACTCGTCCGCGTGCCGTGTAGATGTCCGGAGGTCCGCCCGGCGGACTTCCCCCGACATTGACGATCAGCGTGTCGCCGAAGACGAGCGGCGTGCTGCCGACGCCGAAAAAATTCTGCACGACGTGAAAATCGGCGCGCGTATCGACTTTCCAGACGGCCTCGCCCGTGTCGGCGCGGAAACACTGCAACAGCCCCTCGGCGCTGAACGTGTAGACCCGATCGTCATCGACCACGGGGCTGCAACGCGGTCCGTTGTTGTACCCCAGCAGATCGCTGTACTGGGTGGGCGATGCCGCCGACCACAGCTCGCGCCCGGTCTCCGCCTCGCGGCAGATCAGCCGATCCTCCTGGCCGTAGCGTTCGAAGTGGTAGACTTTGCCGCGGCTCACGGCCGGAGCGCCGTAACCGGCTCCGAGAGCGACGGTCCATTTGACGGGGGGGCCGGCATCCGGCCAGTCGAGGTCGAGGCCTTTCTCAGTCGACTTGCCGTTGCGTTGCGGGCCCAGAAAATCGGGCCAGTCGCTGCCTTCCTCCGCCGGCGCAGCGACGGCGGCGAGCGGATCGGCCTGGACCGCTGACGCGCCGCAAAGCGTCGCAGCTTCCGCCAGCAGGCTCGCCGCCAGCAGGCGCCTCGCAAAACCGCGCACCGCTTGTCTCCACCGACCGCTGTTCATGGGATCTCTCGGCATGGCAGGCAACAGGACCCGTTTCGCAGGATCGTAGCGTGGCGGTTGCCGGCCGTGCAAGGCGTCGCGGCGCCGGCCACCGCCGAAGCCGTCCGTCCAAGGCGGCGGGCTCGTACTGCGCGGCGTCGGTCGCCGCGCGTCGGGGGGGCGAACCTCCAGGCGAGCGGGCCGGGAGGATGCCAGGGCGTCGGCGGGAGCCGCGCCGCAATCGAGGGGACGCAGGCTGGACCTCAGTCGCCGCGACCGGGCTGAGGGTTGCGTCGTCCCAGGCAGTCGCGCCCGCAACGACCGCCGAGGAGGCAAGCCGACGGCCCCAGCAAGGCGGCGGGCGAGCGCGCTTGTCGGGCCGGCGGGCGGCAGGGGCGGGCGACTCCGTCGCCGCGGCTACGGCAGGGTCACGGCGAGGCCGTCGCGGCGATCGCCCAGGGCGTTGAAGGTGACGAGATCGACGTCGTAAGGCAGAGATGCCACGTGACCGTCGGCGAACACGACGTTGAAGCCGGAAGCGTGGGCGGAACCGAAGTGGAAGCCGATGTCGCCGACGCGGCTGCCGAACTCCTCGACGTCGGGGCCAGGCAAATAGCCGGTGTAGCGGACGATGTCGGGATCCCAGCCATCGGTCCAACCAATGTCGTCATGCCAGTCGCCGATGTCGTACCGGTTGATGAACAGCCGCTTTTCCCCGGCCACCAGCGTGTTCGAGAGGCCATCGGTGATGTCCTTGTCGCGGCAGGGGTCGCTCATCACCGTCCGCGTGACGACGCCGAAGTACTGCCCGCGGCCCGCGCGCACCAGGCCGTGCGTCGTGCCTTGCCAGAACCACGGCTCATGCGTGGGTCGCTGCGGATTCAGTTCGTTGGACGGAGTCGACGACGCGTAGTCGTTCAGGGCGCATCCCTGCGAACAGTCTTCGGCCGACTTGGGAAGGATGCGGACCACGCCCGCGCGTCGCGACGGGCAAAAATACATCGGGACCGGAGTGCGACGAACCTGCAAATCGAGTTCTCGATTGCCGCTGCCGTACCCCTTGGAGATGTTGCGCAGGGCCTCGTTTTCCACATACGGCAGGATCTGCACCATCCAGCCGTAGCCCTTGGAGAACGCCGACGTCGCGTCCCCCTGGTCGTGCCAGGGCTCCGTCCCCCCGGTGGGGTACTCTGCCAACGCGCTGTTGTGGTTCTGGATCGCCAGACCCATCTGCTTGAGGTTGTTGATGCACTGCGTGCGGCGTGCGGCCTCGCGGGCTGCTTGGATCGCCGGGAGCAGCAGCGCGACCAGCACGCCGATGATCGCGATCACTACCAGCAATTCCACGAGCGTAAAGCCGTGCCGCCGACGGGCGATCGGACGCGACAGGAACGCGAGCGCCATCGGATACCAGCTCCCTGAAATGCGTGGCGGCTCCCTCGCCGCAAGGACTCTGATCACAACCGACCTACGGACGTCGGCGCGGCTCATGAGCCGCCGCTCGCCGTGCGCCTCCGGCTTTTTGCTCCGTGAGGAGCGGCCGACGAGTGCATGGACCGCGCACTCGTCAACGGCTCTGCGGGGACAGCAGCCCCGGCAGTTCGGACGCCTCCACCTCGCGACTCCGGCCCGATTCCAGCGCGACCAGCACGCGGCCCCCAGCGCCTTGCTGCTCGTGCACCGCGACGTCGGATTCCCGCAGTTTCGCCGCTTCCTTGCCGTAACGCACCACGTACCGTTGGCCGTCGCGGGGCGAGACCAGCAGGTCGTCGGCCACGCCCTCTCCTCGCTCGCCGAGCTTGCGGTCGATGAAGGCCACGAACGCCGCTTCATCCGCCGGCGGCTGGCCCCCATGGTCCGCGCAGTAAAGCTGCCGCCACTTGGCGACGTTTTCAATGGCGAGGCGACCGTCGATCGCGGGGCCCGCGCTGCGACCGCAACCGCAAGCCGACAGCAACGCGACGGCCCCAAGGCAGGCGGCTCGGCCGGAAAGCGGCAGGGGCGGCTGCCGGAAGTTTCGACGCGGATTCAAGACCCAACCCCAAAGTTCACGACCAACGCGGCGCGACGTCCCGCTTCCGCATCTCGTTGACAAGGCATCTCAAAAGCGGGCCGCGTCGTGTTTCGAAACGCTCCGGGGGCGGTCACCCGGCCGCGGCGGCGGTTTGCTTCGCCACGAGCATGGCGTCCCGAGGGGGAACCCCGCGAGGTTTCGTCGCCTGGGACTCCATTCGACCCGTTTTCAGGCTAGGGAGCCCGTCTCCCTGTGTCAAGGCAACCGCCGGCCCCGCGGCGTTTCGGCCGCGGCACAACGCGGCCGGCGTGGCGGCGCGGCCGCTTCGCTCGGCGAGCGGCTGCCGGCGGCCCGACGTCGGAAGGGCCTTGCGTCGAGCCCAGCGCTGGTCGCAAAAAAACGGATCTTCAGGGAAATCCGTGGGTTAATTTTCGCTCCCGAACCGCTCCGAGACTGCCGTAGAGGGTGATTTCGCGTGCGTTCTGAGCGTAAGAGCCGGATGATTTTCTGGTAACCAGCTACTTGGGCGGGACGAAGACGTTGCGCGTCATCGCCGTGAGCAACGGCTCGGACCGCCACTCAGGCCCGTCAGAGGGGCTCGCCGCCTCTCGCGCGGGAAAGACACGTCGGGAACTCCTCGGCCCGGAGCCTTGTCGGGCTGGGGGAGCCCCACCAACGATCCGGCCGACGACAGGCTGAACCTCTTGACGTCCGCGCGGCGCATGAGCCGCCGCTCGTCGTGCGGCTCCGGCTTTTTCCTCCGTGAGGAGCGGCGGACGGGTGCATGGACCGCGCAGTCGTCCATGGGAAGCACAAGGACGGAATCCGCCCCAACCGCGCGCGTCGACCAGCAAATTTCCTGGAGGAGTGCCCCTTCTCGCTCTGCTGGCGAGTGACTCAGGCCCCGACGCTGCGGCCGCGATCCGCGACAGGTCAGGCTTTGACGTTCCGATTCCTGAGGGGTCCGCGCAGGGCTCCTTGGCGCCTTCGCCCCGGATTTCTCCCCGCAGATCCTGCGGAAGACCCCAAAAAAAACCGCCGCGCCCCCGAGGGGCGCGGCGGTTTGGCGGACGTCGAGCGGCTTGTCGGCAGGCCGCAAGGAGCCCCGTGGGGGTCAGGCCACCAGGCGGACGCCGGCGCGGCATTCCAGCACGCCAGCCAGAAATTCCTCGAAGATGCGGAGGTCGAGCGCCGAGGCGGTGCTCGCCTCGGGGTGGAATTGGGTCCCCAGCGCGAACCAGTCGGGCATGACGCTTTCGATGGCCTCGATCACGCCATCCGGGCAGCGGGCGGTGACCTCAAAGCCGGGGGCCACTTCATCGACTGCCATGTGATGCATGCTGTTGACCCGCAATTCCCCGTCGCCGTAGACGCGGTCGATCAGCGAGCCAGAGACGATCTCCAGCGTGTGCCGATGATCGGGATCGAGCGGATCCTTGTGGGGCAGCGCGGTGGGGAGATCTTCCGGAATGTGGAGGATCAGATTGCCTCCCTGCGAGACGTTGAGCAGTTGCATGCCAGCGCCGATGCCGAACACGGGCAGGCGCCGCTGGCTCGCGAGCCGCACGAGCGTTCGGTCGAAGACCTCACGGCGGGGGTCTTGAAGCACGACGGTCGGATGGAGCATCCATCCGTCGCGGCGGGGGTCGAGGTCGGCTCCTCCGACCAGCACGAGTCCATCGAGCGAATCGAGGATTTGATCAATGTCGGCCGCGTCCTTGTAAGGCGGAATAACGACGGGGAGGCCGCCTGCCTGGAGCACCGAATCGTAGTAGCCTGCGGCGAGAAATGAGAAAGCAGGTGCATCGTGCTTGCCGGCGCGATAGTCGGCATTGATCCCAATCAACGGCTTCGTCATGACGTTGCCAATCCTTTCCGGCGCCGGGAGAAGGCGCTCGCAAAATCCATGCTGCGGAGGAAATCCGACCGGCGGAAAGAGGCGTCAAGAAACCTTCGTGGAGCGTGCGGACCGCGCGGGCCAGGGGCGACGACGCGCGGACTGCCCAAGCGGCTCGCGGGGGAACCGGCCCCCCGAAAGCGCACCGGGTGCGCGGCGCAACCTTCAGCGCATGGAGATCTCGGGGAAGAATGCCAAGCACCTGGAAGCTGCCGACCAAGCCCGTTCTCGCCGCGGGGCTTCGGCCGACATGCCGGCAACTGCCGAGATTTCGAGACGACTGCTGTCCTAGCTCACCCGCGGCACGCGTCACCAGTCCTCCGCGCCGGACGCCCTCCTCGACCCTAACAGGGCCGACCCAGCAGGTCAGGCCATGCAGGTCAGGCCATGCAGGTCAGGCCATGCAGGTCAGGCCATGCAGGTCAGACCATGCAGGTCAGGCCATGCAGGTCAGGCCATGCAGGTCAGGCCATGCAGGTCAGGCGGGCAACGCGGGGAGGAGGCGAGGAACGTTCCCAACGACGAAGCGCGCATCGTGACGGCTTCGCTGCTCGTTGCCGAGGCGACCCCGCACGGTCTGCTTTGGCCCTCCCGCAGGATCGCCGCAACGACTCGTCAGGACAGGCGGTCCTGGCACGGTGCGGAGCGATGCTACGAGCGGGAGCAGAGGGACCGGCGGCGACGCCACGGAAGCCCGGGATTCTCGACTTCCCTATCTGTGAGGTCTCAAACTCCTCATGAATGCGACCGTGTCACGCGGTCAGGAAAGAATGCAAGTCAAGAGCGGAATTTAGCGTGCGACGCGTACGGAGCAAATCCGCCCGAGCATTTTGGGGGCTAGCAGTCGGCCGGCCACAAGATGCTGGGGTGATAGCAGAATCCGCTGTCGGCGGCGGCAGTCCGCAGCCTTGTGAACACGGATGGCGGTCCGCTGCTTCGGCGACCGAGGGTCTGCGTGGCGCGACGCGAGCCGGCGATCAGGGCTGCGAGAGCAAGCGGTCGCGAGCGACGGCGAAACCGACGGCGAAAATCGCGGCATCGACCGCCAGATGGCTGCACCAAGGGGCCCGCAGCGATTGGGTGCGCTCGTAGAGCCACGCCCAGAACGCGCCGCCGATCGCGACGCACGCCGCGAGGCCCCAGGCAGCCGGCGAAGCGAAGCCGAAGAACTTGCCAAGCACCAGCACATGGTGCGACATGAAGCCCAGCGAGGAGACGGCGATCGAGGAGACCAGCGATCGGTCGCGGCGCAGTTCGGCGAAGACGAACCACCGCCAGTAGTATTCCTCCAGCAGGGAGTGGCAGACGCTGTAAAAGGCCGCCAGCGCGAAGTACTTCAGTCGGGTGTCGATGCCGAAGCCGGCGAGTTTCGCCTGGATCGCGGTCGCGGCGGGGGAAAACCACGCGGCGTCGCGG
>Ga0169931_10014132_pt1 | contig 10835 bp, 6 predicted proteins | sample Kivu_15m_20L_FD_129675 | JGI IMG/M metagenome (GOLD analysis project Ga0169931, IMG submission 129675) | Freshwater microbial communities from Lake Kivu, Western Province, Rwanda to study Microbial Dark Matter (Phase II) - Kivu_15m_20L... | ecosystem: Environmental > Aquatic > Freshwater > Lake ... | reverse complement strand
GGCGGGGCCGTCGCTGGCCGACGGCGCCGAGGTCCTGGTCGAGGGCGTCGGCGGCGATCCAGCCCGACATGACCACCATCGGCATCCCTGGTCCGGGGTGCGCCGAGCCGCCGGCCAGATACAGGCCGGGCAGGGCGGCAACGCGATTGGCGGGCTTGAACGCGCCGAGAAATCGTCCGTGGCTCGCCAGGCCGTAGATGGCTCCGTGGAGCACGTGGTAGCGGCGGTGGATGTCGGTCGGCGTCAGCGCGTGCTCGACTTCGATCCGTTCCTCAAGATCCTCCATGCCCGCGGTCGTCTTCAGCTTGTCGAGGATCACGCGACGGTAATCGGGCAGCATCCTGTCCCAGTCGTGATGCGGGCGGAGGTAGGGGGCGTGGACCAGCACGTACAATGCCTCTCCGCCCTCCGGCGCGACCTTGTCCCCCGAGAGCGACGGTGCGCAGACGTAACAGGTGGGATCCTGGGCGGGTTCGCCCTGCCGGTAGATCTGATCGAACTCAACGTGAGGATCGCGGCTGAAAACGAAGTTGTGGTGCAGCAGATGCTCGTACTTCCTCCGCAGTCCCAGATAAAGCACCACGCCCGAGCAGGCGGCCTCGAGCTTGCGTTTGTCGAGCAGCCGGTCGGCGATTTTTTCGGGCAGCAGTTCTTCGCAGGTGCGGACGCAATCGGAATTGGAGACGACCGCGGCCGCCTTCAGCGATCGCCCGTCGTCCAGCGTGACTCCGGCGACCCTGCCGGCCTGCGAGTCGATCGCAGCGACTTGCCGGCCCGTGACGTACTGCACGCCCAACTCGCGCCCCAGTCGCACCAGAGCTTCGGGGACGGCGCGCGTTCCGCCCAGGGGGTACCAGATGCCCTCGTTCGTCTGCATGTGCGCGATGCCGCACAGCACGGCCGGCGACGCCTCGGGCGAAGAGCCGACGTACTGCGTGAAGTGGTCGATCATCTGGGCGATGCGGGCATCGGGAATGTGACTTCGCACCAATCCGGCGACGGTGCGGCCGAATCGGAGGCTCATCACGTCGCGGAGCACGCGGAGCGACAGCGACTCCTTGACGTTGATCGTATCGGCGATCCCGCCGACGCTCTTCCAGAAGAAGAACTTGTTGGAGACTTCGTCCAGTTTTTTCGAGACGGCCATGAACTTCTCATAGCCCTGGCTTGTCGCGTCGCTGCCGGTGTAGGCCTGCAGGCGGCGTTTCATGTCGGGCAGCGATTCCACCAGATCGAAATGCGTCCCGTCTTCGTAGAAGCAGCGCCACTGGGGGTCGAGGCGGACCATCGGCACGTAGTCTTCCAGCTTTCGGCCGGCTTCTTCGAAGACGCGCCGCAGCACGGAAGGCAGGGTCAGGATCGTCGGACCCATGTCGAATCGGTAGCCGCGATCCTCCCAGAGGGCGGCCTTGCCGCCAAGCCAGTCGTTCTTTTCCACGACCGTGACCGCGTGGCCCCGGGCTGCCAGGGTGCAGGCGGCGGAAAGTCCCGCCAAACCGCTGCCGATGACGATGGCGTCCGATGGAGTCTTCATGATTCGGATCCTGAAGGCGACCTTGCCTGCGATAAAGTAACGCGATTGCGAACGGGGGGATCGGCTACTCGGACGCGGCGCCTCGAAGGTCGCCGTCGTCGGCGCCGTCGTCGGAAAGCGCGGCGAGCGCCGGCCGCCGCCTGGTCAAGGACCGCAGCTTGACCTGGCGGATCGTGGCTTGCAGCAGCTTGGGCGCCGCCGACAGCGATTGCAGCCGGTTTCCGGCGTGCTCCAGCCGAATCAGCTGCTGCAGAGCGTCGGCGTCGGCCGCCGTGGGCTCGTGCAGATGCGGCTTGAACCAACGGCGCGGGGCGACGATCGCCTTGAGGTGCGTCATTTCCAGCAGGCCCGCCTCGCCGCGCGTCTTGCCGTGACCGCTCATCCAGCGGCCGCCGAAGGGCACGCGGGGGTCCGCGGTGGGCACGATCAGGTCGTTGATCGCCACGCAGCCGGCGGGAATGCGCCGAGCGAATGCCTGGCAGCTCGCCCGGGAGCCGAACACCGTCGCGCCGAGCGCGAGAGGGCACTGGGCGTTCTCCCGCAACGCGTCCGCGTCCGAATCGACGCGAATGAACGACACGACGGGGGCGAACAGGTCGGTACGGGCGATTGACATCCGGCTGCTGACCCGATCGAGAATCGCGACTTCGCCCGCGTCGCCCGGCGTGCCCCCGGCCAAGGGAGCGACGACCAGTTCCGCTCCGTCGCGGACGGCCTCGGCGATCAGCTCTTCCTGCAGCCGCGCCGAGCGGGCCGCCCCGATCGACAAGCACGCCGCGGCGGCGCGAGGACTCGCGGACGACCCAGCCGGCGTCTCGCATCCGTTCCGTGAGGCCACGGCGGCGCGGGCGCGTTGTTCCAGTTTCGATGCCAGCCGCGGCACGACCGCAGCGGCCTGCCAGGGACGCGCGAAGACCCGCCGGGGGGCCAGGCAGGTGCGGCCTTGATTGAGCGTCAAGCCCCACGACAGGCAGTCGCTGACGAGATCGAGATCGGCATCTTCCAGAAGAAAGACGGCGTCGCAGCCCGACAATTCCATGACCGCAGGCGTCGTCGACTCCGCCAGTTCGCGACTCACGGCCCTGCCGGCGCCGGCGGATCCCGTCAGGAAAACCTTGTCCACGCCCGTGCGGATCGCCGCCGCGGCCGCTTCCGGCGCCTCCGGCAGCAGCTGCAGCAGGCCCTCGGGCAGCCCTGCGGAGCGGGCCAACGACAGCAGGCTCCGCAGGCAGGCCGAACCGTGGGGAGCCGGTTTGACCAGCACGCCGTTGCCGGCCGCCAGCGCCTGCAGGGCTTGAATGCCGGGCAGCATCAACGGGTAGTTGGCGGGCCCGACGACCAGCGCCACGCCCAGCGGCTCGGGCCGCAGCCGCACCGCGTTGCCCCACAGCCATGTCGGCCGACCTCGTCTGCCCAGCGTGCGTTCGCGAAGGATGCGCGGAGCCTCGAGCTCGAGAAAACGGCAGGCGTCGAGCAAAGGCAGCACCTCGGCGGCCAGCGTCTCGGCCACATTCTCGCGCGGGACCGTGACGGCCAGCGCGCGAGGATCGTCGGCGACGGCCAATCGCAGGCGTCTGAGGATCTGCAGTCGATCCCGCAGTCGCCCGTTCGCCCACTCCGCCTGCGCGCCGCGCGCCGCCGCGCAGCAGGAGCCGACGCACTCCGCGAGCCGGTCGTCGGCCGCCGCCGGGAGCAACGTTCCCGCGCGCGCCGGGGCGGCGGGCACGCGCGGGGTCGCACGCGCTGCCGGGGGCGCCGAAGTTCGAGCGGGACGACCCGTCACGCGGCTCTCCTTTCCAGCAGCGGCGCCTCGGGCAGCCGCGTCGAGGCGCCGTGCGCCGCGGGAAAGTCGAGTTGCAAGGCTTCGCACATCATGCGGGCCGAGATTCGAGCCGACTCGTAGATGACGGGCAGCCCGCTGCCGGGATGCGTCCCGCCGCCGACGAGGTAGACCTGCTGCAGATCGGCGAAGCGATTCCGGGGGCGGGCGTGCAGCATCTGCCCCAGGTTGTGGGCAAGATTAAACGTCGCGCCGCGGAAGACCTGGTAGGTATTTCGCCAGTCGTCCGGAGTGACCGTCTTTTCGAAACGAATCCGCGATTCGACGTCGTCCAGCCCCAGTTTTTCCATCTGACGCAAGACGCGCTGCCGGAATGCGCCGGCCTGGCGCTTCCAGTCGACGTTGGGCCCTTGATGCGGCACGGGGGCCAGCACGTAAAGCGTGCTCATTCCGCGAGGCGCCAGCGAACGATCGGTCACGCACGCGTTCTGGACGTAGATCGACGGGTCTTCCGAGAGAATCTTGAGGCGATCAATCTCGTCCAGATTGCGCTGGTAATCCCGCGAAATATAGATCGTGTGGTGCGGCAGACGCTCGTCGAGCCCCTCGACGCCCAAGTAAAGCATGAACGTCGAGCACGAGTATTTGCTGCGATCCAATTTCTTGTCGTTCCACGTTCGCCGGAGGCGATCGGGAACGAGCGTCTTCATGGCCTGCGCAAAGTCGGCGTTGATGACCAACGCATCGAACGCCCGTTCGCCATGCCGCGTGCGGAGTCCGACGGCTTTGCGACCCTCGAAGTGCAATTGCTCAATCGGCTCGTTCAAGCGGATGTCGACGCCCAGTTCGCGAGCGGCGTCGGCCATCCGTTCGCTGACGGCGGCGCATCCGCCCGTCGGATGAAAGACTCCGTACTCGTACTCCAGAAACGCAAGGATCGTGAACAAGCTGGGACACTGGAAAGGCGACATCCCCAGGTATTTCGATTGGAACGAGAACGCCGTGATCAGCCGCGGATCGGAGAAGTGCCTGCCGAGATCGTCCGCGACCGACCGCCAAGGTCGCACCCAGGGGGCGGCCTTGAGCACTGCCGGCCGCAGCAGATCCAACAGACTGTTGAACGGCGACTCAAGAATCGGCCGGAACCGCGCAAGCTTGTGCCGATTCTCGTCCATGAAGCGAACGAAGCGATCCGCATCCTGCGGCGCGATGCGAGCAATCTCCGTTCGCATGCGTTCCGGATCCCCGGTCGCGTCAATCCGCCCTCCCAGACCGAACTCGAGTCGGTACTGAGGGTCCAGACGCGTCATCGGCACGTCGCGCCATAAGTCGCGACCGACCGCCGCGAAGATCTCGGCAAGCACCCGCGGATAAAGAAAGAACGTCGGACCGGTATCGAACCGGAAGCCGTCCGCCGTGATCGCCGCACACCGCCCGCCGACCCGGTCGGCGCGCTCGAAGACGGTGACCTCCGCGCCGGCTCGCGCCATGAGCATCGCGTTGGCGAGCCCGCCGGGACCGGCGCCGACGATGCAAACCCTCTTTCGGCCAACTGGCATCCTTGCCATCGGTGATCCTGCCGCCTTGGGAAATTCTATCGAGCTGGCGAACTATGGCCGTTCTTCCCAGGCTCCGCAAGACGAATCGAAGCCGTCGAGGCCGGCCTCCGCCAGGCCCCGCTCCGGCATCGATGCCCGCTCCGACGCGACCGTCGCCAGCAACTCGAGCACCTCGCCCCGAGTCAGTTTGCTGCCCGCTCCCCCGTCGCGCAGCTTCTCGAGAGATCCTTCTGCTAGCATCAGGATGAAGCGGCAGAAGCGGACAATGTCTCCCGGGAAGTCGTGGCTTTCCAGCACGGAGACGTACCGCAGCGCGTCCCGCCTGCCGGCGAGAGCCAGCTCGTGCACCCGCTCTCGCGAGGTTTCGCGGGGGAGAAACAGCCGCCCGCCGTCGGCATCCGTCCGGGAGTCCTTCAGAATGTTGACCAGTTGCAGGAATTCCCCGAAGCCCGCCGCAAGCCGACGCAGGTCGCCATGAACCGCCTGGCCGGGGGGATGGTGGCAAACGAAGATGTCCGTCAGCATCTCGCCGACGATCCCCGCCACCGCGTAGCAGTAAAGTCGCAGGTCGGCGAGCGACTGGACTTGAATCTGGTGGGGCAATCCGCGGGAAGCTTCCAGGAAGCCGAGCATCCCGCCCACCGTGGACCCGAGCGCCGTGCCCACGGCCTGCGACACCGCCGGCGGCAGCGATTCGAACAGCACCATCAGCCGCGGAAACGCGCGCAAGAGCCGGCCGGTGGGACTTTCGTCCGGCCACAGCCCGCCCAGATCGAGCGGCGCGGCGGGTTGGCGGCTGGCGGGAAGCCCCCCCTCGGCGCTTCGCGCCGGGCCGAGGAGGGACGGGCTGAAGCGTTCGCCGAGGGCGGAGAGCAAGGCGCACTTCGTGTCGGCGTCAGCGGCGGGGGCGTCCTCGATGCTGTCGGCGATGCGAAACAGCAGATAGCTCAGGCCGATCTGGCGGCGACGCTCGACGGCCAGCAGCGGGATCGCCAGGGCGAAAGTGCGACTGGTGCCTTGCAGGAACCCGTCGATCAACGCGTCGTCGCTGGGCGTGCCATCCATGGACGTCATTTGCAGGGGCCGTGGGGTGCTCGGGGCAGCGCAGGCGCGCTCAGGTCCCCGTCGGGGCAGCGCAGGCGCGCTCAGGTCTCCGTCGGGACGGTCGTTTTCTTCGGGGCGAAGTGCGCACGATTCCGGCGAGGTCCGCCTGCCGGCGGCGCGCGCCCAGACGCCGCTGGCCGAAGTCGTGCGGGTGGCCGCCGATCGCTCTTTTCCTTCGCCGCGCGACCGGGAGTCTTCGGGCGGAGGCTTCGTTCCCAGGATCCCGGAACGCGATTCCGTCGACGCGCCGTCGCAGCCCACGCTCGCCGCCGGCAGGGCCGGCAAGCCTCGTCGCTCCGCGGGCGGACCGGCGGCCTGCCCGTCCGGAGGCGTCCGAACCGGTTCTTTCGGCAATTTCCGCGGGCGCTGGCGACGCCTTCTCGCCCCGTCGTTGCCGCCCGGCAGCGGGAGGGTTTCGAGGAGCGATCGGGTTCTCCGCTTGGGAAGACGACAAGCCTCTCGGCAGCCCCCCCGCACAACGGCCGCTCGCCGCACCACGCCGGCCTGCGTGCTTGCGGGCCGATCGCAGGGCAGAGCTTGCAGCACCGTGTTTGTAGCATAGGACCATGCAAGGAGCCCATACCGCCGCGTCAGGAATCGCGCAGCAGGACGGGAGTGAAGACCGAGGGCTCCGGGGGGGGCGGGGCGGGGGGGCGGTTTGGATCGGTCCTGTTCGCTCCTGCCGGCACATGGTGCGAGGTCGGCGGACGGGCCCGGCGGCGGCGCGCCTGTTGCCGAGGCGCCCGTTGCGGACCGGTCCCTCGGGCGGCTGCGACACGCTGGTCGAGGTCGGACGCCGAGCGCGAGGCGGGCCCCCTTCTTTTCCCGGCGAGAAGCCGGCGCGCCGCCTGCCGGTCGGATTCGCGTCGGCCACTGGCCGACTCTTAAACGCTCCTTGCCAGCGCCGTCCGCAACGATCTCGAGGCCTGGGCTTACTTCCGAGGCCTCTTCGACCGGCCGCTCGCCTACGAGGCCGATTGCGACCGCTGCCGCCGCGGCGACGCGCAGCCAGCCTCCCGGCCAGAGGAAGTCGCCCATCCGGCACGGAAAAAAGTCGCCCATCCGGCGCGGAAAAACTTCGCGAGAAGTCGGATCGCAGGCAGGGCCGGCAAGTCGGACGACGCGTTCGCACCGCTTCATCAGGTCGGTTCAGTGGATGGCACGAGCGTTTACGGATTCGGAGCACGATGCGGGGTCGATGTCGATCGCCGTCCCTGAGGTCCTCGGCCTGCCGTGCGCTGCAGTCACGGCCGCCGTCGGCACTCCGCTCGGTTCTGCAGCTCACCAAGCCGGCCGGTACGCGACGAAGCCGGGCCCGTCGCGGGCAGGTCCAGCGCCTTCGCCGATGCGATTGATCCGTGCGCCGTCCATGAGCCGCCGCACGTCTTTCGTCTTCGGCTTTTCTCTCCGTGAGGACCGAAGGCAGGGGGTCCCTCGAGGCGCGAGGATCCATCAGGCGAAACGGCCGGTCGGCCGTGAGGGCTGAAACGCACCATGGCGGTGGTTGCTGTGCCACGACGAAGATTTTGCGGCTTTGCTCGGCGTCCCCATTTGGCTCGGCGCACGCTTTTCGACAGCCCCAGCCGCACGATCCGTCGAGAGCGCGACCCGCCCTCGGCCCCGTGAAGCGCAGCGGTCGCTCGGCGCCGCTAGGCTGCCGAGAAGCGGCGGGCAATCGCCCGCGAACTGTCGCGCACCAGCGCGCGGTACTTCGTCCGCACGTCGAGGTAGCTCCAGAAGAGGTAGAGGTTGCCCGCCGCCGAGCCGCAGAGCAGCACCCAGGCCAGCAACACGGCGAACAGATTGCTCGGCCGATCGGGCGACGACGCCGCCGGCAGAACGCCCGGCGCGACCGGAGCGGCGCCGGGCGACGGCAGCATCGTCGGCGGGTACATCGCCTGCGACGCGGAGCCCGCCGCGGGGGCCATGACCGGCGGTTGCGGAAGGACCAGACGGTCGCCCGGGTTGGCGCCGGGCCGGCCGGCCATCGCGTCGGCTTCCAGCGGCACCCCGGCCGGACGCTGCAGCATGCCGTGGTTGATCTCGGGGGCCGGGCGGCCCGCCGACGGCGCGAGATGGGGCTCGAACAGCGAGGGGCGATCGGCATGGGCCGCCGCCCCCGCCTGCCCCTCGCCGGCGATCCACGAAGGACGGGTCGGGCTGGGGAAAGGAGCCGGAAACTGCGGTCCGCTCGAAAACACGCTGCCGCCTTCGCGGTTCGGAGGGGCGGTCGAGGGGGGCGCCAGCACCGAGCTGGGCCCTCTCAGGCTCGGCAGCACGCTCGACGATCCGAGGCCCGGCGCCGAGCCCTGGACCCCTCCGGCGGTGTTCCACTGGCCGACCTGTTGGGGGGCGATCGGTTGGTCGAGCCGCTCGCCACGCGGGGGCGCCAGCACCGACGATCCGGTACCGGCCGCCGGACCGCCCGCGGCGGGCCACGAGGGGGCCGCGCCATTGAGCGGATTGGTCCCCATGCCCAGCTCTTTCCCCACGCTGTTGAGATAGTCCTGCGTGCGTCGCCCGAACTCGTCGACCGTTTGCGCGAGCTGGGCGGTCGCCGGATTCCCCCCGGCCGGCCCAGGACCCGACCACCAGGGCGTGCCCGCCGGAGCGCCGTTGACCGCCGGAGCGCCGTTGCCCGCCGAGGAGCCGTTGCCCCCCGAGGAGCCGTTGCCCCCCGAGGAGCCGTTGAATGCGGCCGACAAACTGCCGAGTACCGACGAGACCGAGGGCGGCCCCTGGGAGGCGGCGGCGCCGGGAGCGGGGGAGACGGGCGGCACGGCTCCGTAGGGCGTCGTTTCGGTCGTCGCGCCGGCGGCGTAGGGCGTGGTCGTCGCGCCGGCGACGTAGGGCGTGGTCGTCGCGCCGGCGACGTAGGGCGTGGCACTCGTCGGCGGGGGCGACGAAGGGGCCGTTTGCGGGAGCAGCGGGGGGGCCGGAGGCGCCGAAGCGACAGGCCCGGCGGCGGCCGCCGCCGGGCCGCCGTAGATCGGCGCCGTCGCGACGGGCGCCGCAGCAGGCGCGGGCGCCACGCCGTAGGCATTGGGGTACGGTCCGACGTAGGCCGTCGGCGGGGCCGCGCCGGGCGTCGGCCCCGCGGCAGCGGGATAGGCGGGCATCGGATACGACGGCATCGGCGGGCCCCCGGCAGCCGGAGCGGCCGGCGGCGGGTAGACGTAGCCTTGCGGATATCCCGCGGCGGGGGGCATGCCGCTCGCCGACGCCGTTCCAGGCGGAGGCACGCTGCTCGGGACGCGGTTGCCGTAGGGGGCTCCCTGCGCCGACCCCGATGCGGCCGGAGGGGGCGCTTTTTGCCAGGAAGCCGAGGGGCCCGGCGCGCCGTACTGCGTGGGCCGGATCTGTTCGCCCGGCGTCTCGCCGTCGACCATCGGCTTGAGCAGCGTGACCCGCTGCTGCCGCGGCGGCGCCGCCGCGCTCACCTCCACGCGGATGCGGCCGATCGGCTCGATGTCGGCCGGGATCTGCGCCGCGAGCGGATGCAGATCGACGTCGGCCAGGCGTTCGACCGCGGCGGGGGGGATGGCGATAATGACTTCGTAACGCGCGTCGTCGCCGTCCAAGGGACGCCAGCCGACCGTGATCCCCAGGGCGGCTGCCATGGCGACAAGAGAAGCCGATTCCATGCGAGATTCCTTTCGCGCGTGCGGGGCCGCCTTTCCGGGCCAGGGAAGGCTGCAGGGCGACGGCGTCCCCGTGCCGCAAGTGTAGACGAATCCCGCGAAAAGGCCTAGATAGGACTGCTACCGCGCGGTTGACAAGGGACGCGATCGTGCGAGAGAATCCTCGGGCTCCGCGAGGCGCCCCGCCCGCGCACCGGCGCACCCGCCCAGGCGCTCGTGCGGCGGTCGCTCCCGCGGGCTGCCCCCGGGCGTTCGGCGGCGCCCGTCGTCGGGATCTCCCGGGGGACGGCGCTCGCGACCCGCCGACCGGGCGTCCAGGCCGGCGACCAGCGTGGAAACCGGGCGCCACCGAGGAAAATGGCAGGCTTCTCCGTCGCGGCGCACGTGTCGCCGTGAGACGGCCCGGGGGAAGCGGCCGGCGCGGCGCAAGGGCCGACGACGAAGTGTCTTGCGAGGTGCCGCCGGAAGAGCGGGGCGGAGCCTGCGAGGCGGTGCGGCCGCGGTCCCGCAGGGCGGCGCGGCAGCGGGGGAAGAGCGGGCACGTCGTGCACGGCCGCAAACCGGCGGCGGCCTCCTGCGGGTCGGTTCGGCGTGCGGCGGGTCGGTTCGGCGTGCGGCGGGGCGCTGGCTGCCGCCGGCGTTTCCTGCGATTTCGCCCGGCGAGCTGCGTCGATTCTTCCAGCGGAGCTGCGTCGATTCTTTCAGCGGAGCTGCGTTCGGGATTCTTTCGCAGCGCACGACCAGACACAGGACAGAGCATCCCATGATTGCGTTCGTTCCATCGGAGCACGATCCCTTGCACGATTTGCCCGCCGCGTGGCGTCCGGCGCGGCTGCCATGGCAGTGGGACGAGGGAGGCGCCCGGGAGCAGGCGTCGGGCGGGGGCGATCCGTTCGAGGACTTCGACGACGACGACTTCGACGACGAATTCGACGACGACTTCGAAGAGGATTGGGAAGACGATCTGACTGAGGACGACGAGTTCCCCGACACGTTTGGCGGAGAAGACGACGACCCGGACGGCGCGATCGAGCAGGAGGGCGAGTCGCCGTTCTCGGACGATCCCGATTTCGACGACGACTGACGGCGGGCCCCGTCGCTGGCGGCGGCCGTTTCGCGGCGCGGCGGCCGGAGGATGTCGGCTGGGCTGGGTCGGCTGGGCTGGGTCGGCTGGGCTGGGTCGGCTGGGCTGGGTCGGCTGGGCTGGGTCGGCTGGG
>Ga0169931_10014131_pt1 | contig 10835 bp, 9 predicted proteins | sample Kivu_15m_20L_FD_129675 | JGI IMG/M metagenome (GOLD analysis project Ga0169931, IMG submission 129675) | Freshwater microbial communities from Lake Kivu, Western Province, Rwanda to study Microbial Dark Matter (Phase II) - Kivu_15m_20L... | ecosystem: Environmental > Aquatic > Freshwater > Lake ... | reverse complement strand
TCTCGCCGCCGAAGCCGTTGTCGGTGCCCACCGCCACGCCGAAGTTCAGGCTGCCCGTGTTCTTCTCCTTCACGGTCACCAGCACGTCACGCTCGCCGGGCCGGTCGGGATCCACGGGCTGGGCCGTCACGCGCTCCTCGTTGAAGAGGCTGCTCGCCTTCAGGCGCTTCTCGGTGTTCTCGAGCTCGTTCGCGTCCATCGGTCGGCCCGGCTGGAAGCGCACGAGCCGTCGGATCACCTTGTCGCGCGTGATGAAGTTGCCCTGGATCTCCACCACGCCCGTCTTGAACTGCTCGCCCTCGGAGACGGTCAGGATCATGTCCACGTCGGGCTCCTCGCCGGCGCGCACGTACGTGGCGTCGACCCGCGCGTCGGCGTAGCCCATGGTGAAGTACGCGCTCTGGATCGACTTCACGCTCTGCTCGATCCGGTTCTTCATGTAGGCGTCACCGGGTCGCAGCGACATCAGTCCGCGCAGCTGCTCGGGCGTGAAGACCCGCAGTCGCCCATCGGCGCCCGTGCCCTCGATGCGCACGGTGCGCAGGCGGTACAGGCGTCCCTCGGTGATCACGAAGACCACCTTCGCCTCCTTCTGGTCGGCGCTGAGTTCCACGCGGCGGTCCACGCGCACGTCCACGTAGCCGCGATCCTTGTAGTAACCGTCGAGCGTGGCCACGTCGTCGACCAGACCCTCCTCGTCCAGGTTGCCCTTGCGGAACAGGAAGATCCACGGCTTGGTCTTGATCTGCGCGGCCAGTTGCTTGGCGGGGAAGGCGCGGTTGCCCGTGAACTCGATCTCGCGGATGCGCACGCGCGGTCCCTCGACGATCTTGAAGATCAGGATGCCCTCGTTCTTCAGGCGGCTCTCGTCCACGGCCACCTCGACCAGGTAGTGGCCCTTGCTCTTGTAGAGCTCCTTGATCTTGAAGACGCTCTGCTGCAGCAGGAAGTCGTCGCGCGGACCGCCCGCGTAGAGCGGAATCACGGCCGCCAGGTCCTGATCGCTCAACGCGTAGTTGCCCACGGTCTGGATCGCCTCGACGATCAGCTGCTCCACGAGCGTGTAGGTCACCTGCACGGTGCCGTCGGGCAGCAGCTTCGCGTCGGCGGTCACGTAGGCGAAGTGACCCAGTCGGTACAGGTTGGACACGTCCTCGCGCACGCTGCGCGCGTCGTAGGGTTCGCCCGCCGACACGCGCATGTTGTTGCGGATCTCCTGCTCGCTGATCCGGTTGAGTCCGAGGATGGACACCTGACTCACGGGTCGGTCCGCGAGTTGTTCGTCCTCGATGCCGTCGGCGCGCGCGGGGGTCAGGATCGCCAGCGCAAGCAGCCAGGCGATCCCGAGGGCGCGTCGGAGGGCCGCACCCAGCGGGAGCGAGCCCGTGCAGAGGGGTGGGCGGGCGGGGCCGGACATGCGGGCGGCGCGAGGATAGCCGTGCGTGAAGAGCGCCGCCATGCGGCGACCGTGCTAGGCTGCGATCTTCATGAGACTGGACGAACTGGCCCGGCGCATCGGCGCCACGCTGCACGGCGACCCGTCGGTGCAGGTCCACTCGTGCGCGCCCGTGGACCGCGCGTCGCAGGGGCAGGTCAGTTTCGTGGCCAACAACAAGTACATCGATCACCTGCTGCACACGAAGGCCAGCGCCGTGATCGTGGCGCCCGGGCTCCCGGTGCGCGAGGGTGTCGCCCGACTCGAGGCGGCCGATCCGTACTTCGCCTTCCGCGAGGCGATGGTGGCGTTGCACGGCTTCCGGAAGCATCCGACACCCGCCGACGCCCGTCCGGACGCGCCGAATCGCTCGCCCGCGGCGGTGGTGCACGCCTCGGCGACGCTGGGCGAGGGCGTGGCGCTGCATGCGGGTTGCGTGGTGGAGCGGGGGGCCACGATCGGCGCCCGCTGCGTGCTGTATCCGGGCGCGTACGTGGGCGAGCATGCGGTGCTCGGCGACGAGTGCGTGCTGTTCCCGGGCGCGACCGTCTACGACCACTGCCGTCTGGGCCACCGCGTCACCCTGCATGCGCACGCGGTGATCGGCAGCGACGGCTTCGGCTACGCCACCCACAAGGGACGTCACGAGAAGATTCCGCAGGCGGGCATCGTGGTGCTGGAGGACGACGTGGAGATCGGCGGCGGCTGCGTGGTCGAGCGCGCCGCGATGGAGGAGACCCGCATCGGCGCCGGCACCAAGTTCGCCGACCTCATCTCGATCGGCCATGGCACGCGCATCGGCAAGCACTGCCTGCTCGTGAGCCTGGTGGGCGTGAGCGGCAGCGTGGAGATGGGCGACCACGTCGTGCTCGGCGGACAGGCCGGCGTCACGGGCCACCTGAAGATCGGCAACGACGTGCAGGCCTCGGGCAAGGCGGCGATCGTGACCGACCTGCCGGACGGCGCGCGCGTGGGCGGCATTCCCGCCATCGACCTGGACGCCGCCAAGCGCAACGCGCTCGCGGGTCGCGATCTCTACGGCATGGCCCGTCGGCTCAAGCAACTTGAGCGCGAGGTGCAACGCCTTCGCAAGCAACTCGATCCCACGGACACGACCTCGGAGACCCCATGACCACCGCCACCCTGCACAAGACCGTCTTCCATGGCCTGCATCTTGAGCATGGCGCCCGCATGACCGACTTCGCCGGGTGGGACATGCCGCTCACCTACGGCAGCATCCTGGACGAGCATCGCTGGTGCCGCAGCGCCGCTGGCTTCTTCGACGTGAGCCACATGGGTCGCCTGCACTTCAGCGGGCGTCATGCGCGACGCTTCCTGGACAAGGTCTGCACGCGTGGCATCCTGGGCATGCAGCGCGGCATGGTGCGCTACTCGCTGGTGTGCAACGAGCAGGGCGGCTGCCACGACGACGTACTGGTGTACTGCCTGGAGGAGGACGAGTACCTCATGGTGTGCAACGCCAGCAACCGCGCGAAGCTGGTGAAGCACTTCGAGGCGCAGAAGGCCGATCTGGCCTTCAAGATGGAGGACCGCACCGAGAGCACCGCGATGGTGGCGCTGCAGGGCCCGAAGGCGATGGATCTCATCGGCCGCTTCAGCAAGGAGATTCCCGCGCTGAAGCGCTACCGCTTCACCGAGAAGAGCCTGATGGTCGTGAAGCTGCTGGTGAGCCGCACCGGCTACACCGGCGAGGACGGCGTGGAGATCATCCTGGGCGCCAGCATGGCGAAGCTCGCCATGGGCATGTTCCTGAAGGACATGGGCAAGGCCGACGGCGTGGTGAAGCCCTGCGGTCTGGGCGCACGCGACTCGCTGCGTCTGGAGGCGGGCATGCCCCTGTATGGCCACGAGATCAGCGAGACGATCGATCCGCTCACCGCAGGTCTCGACTTCGCGATCAAGCTTGACAAGGGTGCGGGCGACGAGCGCGAGGGCCGCTTCATCGGTCAGGACGCGCTGCAGGCGATCGTGGCGGCGGGCGGCCCGAAGCGCAAGCTGGTGGGCCTGCTGGTGGAGGGCCGCCGCAGTCCGCGTCAGGGCATGAAGGTGATGGAGGGCGATCGCGTGGTCGGCGAGGTGACCAGCGGTTGCCTGAGTCCCACGCTGGATCGCCCGATCGCGATGGCGATCGTGGAACGCGCGGTGGCCGAGGGCAAGCCTGCGCTGTCCGTCGATCTCGGTCGCGAGCGCACGGCCGCCGCGATCACGCCGATGCCGTTCCTCAAGACCGTGCGTTGAGCGCGCGAGCGCGACGATCGCCCAGATCGGCGACGGTGCGCGCGACGAACGACGTGCGGCTCACTTGTCGACGACGCGCTTGCGGCCGCTTCCGGGCGGACGTCCGCGTCGCTTGGCCGGAGCCTGCGGCGGCTCGGGCTCGCCGCCCTCGCGGATCCACTGGCTCGGTCGATCGTCCGTCAGGCGCGCGTGCAGCTTCTTCAGCGCCTCCTCGGCGATCTGGCGCACGCGTTCGCGGGTCAGGCCCACCGTTTCGCCGATCTGCTTCAGCGTGAGCGGTTCCTGGCCCTCCAGGCCGAATCGCAGGCGCAGCACGCGGGCGTCGCGCTGATCGATCGAGTCCAGCAGCTTCAGGATGTAGCCCAGGTCCTCGCGGTCGGTGACCTTCCGCTCGGGATCGGGCGTGCGGTGATCCTGGAACAGATCGCTGAAGTCCACGCCTTCGCCGTCGTCCTTCGTGGGCGCCTGCGTGGGCGTGTTGCGCGCCTTCACGGCGCGCTTCACGATCTCGAGCTTCTTCGGGGGGATGCCCATCAGCTCGCTCAGCTCCTGCAGGCTGGGCTGGCGCGCGTGCTCCTCCTCGAACTTCCGCTGCATCTGCTTGTAGCGCGCGATCAACTCGACCATGTACGCCGGAATGTGGATCGGCTGCACCGCGTTGATCAGCGTGCGCTTGATCGCCTGCTTGATCCACCAGCTCGCGTAGGTGCTGAAGCGCGCGCCCTGCGCGGGATCGAATCCCTCGACGGCGCGGATGAGTCCGATGTTGCCTTCCTCGACCAGGTCCGCCAGCGCGAGTCCGCGGTGCGCGTAGTTCTTGCTGATCGCGATCACCAGGCGAAGGTTCGCCTTGATCATGTGCTCCTTCGCGCCCTGGTCATCGTCGTTGATGATGCGCCAACCGAGCGTCTTCTCCTCCTCGGGAGTGAGGAGGGAGACCTCGTTGATCTGCTTCATGTAGACGTGCAGATCGGATTGGGTGCTGGGGCGGGGCATGACGGCGTTACGGAAGACCCGTGGGTGGGTCATGGTAGATCGGCGGGGTGGGGGTGTGCCAGCACCTTCATGCCCGGATTTTCGTGCAGTTCCCATTAGCATGGCTGCAGCAGCCCCATGGACGACCTCACCCCGATCCTGTCGGAATGGCCCTGGGAGCCCGGAAGGCTCGATGTGCGCCGCGTTCAGGGGGCCGATGGAAGGCTTCTGTTCCAGGTGCGGGTGGAACTTGGCGTGCTGCAACTGGAGGCGGAGGGGCGGCCCGATGGACGTGCCTACCAGGGGCACGAATCCGCCCTCGCGTGGGCGCGTGCGGGCGCGGTCGCACTGGGTCCGACCGAGGTCGCGGATCTGGCGACCGAGATGGGGCAGCGCCGGCAGCGCGCACTCGCGTGCGCCATGCTGGAGGACTGGATGCGCGTGCGGCGCGATGCCATGGACAACCTGGAGGCGATCGAGCTGATCGCGCGCCGAGGCGCGGATCCATCCGATCGCGCACGCTTCGATGGTTGGCGGCCGCACGAGCTTGCCATGCGCGCGCGCGCCGAGGCCGCGATCGCCGTGGCGTCAGGGCGTCGCGATCTGGCGCAGGCTGCGCTCGACGCCGGACTGCACGCCGTGCGCGAGGCGTGGATCCGCGTGCGACGACCCGAATTCGCCGAGAACGGACCGGAGGTCGCGCTGTTGCGCGCGCTGCTCGACGCGCTCACGCTCAAGCTTCCATCGAGCCAGCGCGGTGAACTGGAGCGCCGGCTGCAGCAGGCGCTCGCCGCCGAGAACTACGAACTGGCGGCGATCCTTCGCGACGAGCTGCGGCAGATGGGTGGTCGGTCGTGATCTGGCTGCACTACGCGGGCGCCGTGGGGTTCGCGCTGTCGGGCCTGCTGTCCGTGCTGCTCACGCCGGCGGGGGTTCCGGGCGCGTGGATGATCATCGGCATCGCGGGCACCGTGGACGTCACCGCCATGCTCTTCGGAAGCGCCGAGCCACTGCCTTTTGGCCTGCGGGCGCTGGCGATCGCGATCGCGGCGGCGGCGCTGGGTGAGGTGCTTGAGTTCATCGCGGGCGCGCTGGGCGCGAAGGCCGGCGGCGCAAGCCGCGCCGGGATGGTGGGCAGCATGGTGGGCGGTGTGGTCGGCGTGATCGCCGGAACGATCCTGATTCCGGTGCCGATCGTCGGCTCGATCGTGGGCGCGCTGGTCGGCGTGTCGTTGGGCGCGCTGTTCGGCGAGATGGCGCTGCATGGTCGATCGGCGAGCGAGTCGATGCGTCCGGCACTTGGTGCCGCGGTGGGCCGCGTGATCGGTTCACTCGCCAAGCTGCCGTGCGCGCTCGTGACGTGGATCGTGCTGGTCTACGACGCGTTCACGTGAGTGGCCGGGTCACCGGCGACCAGCGCGTCGCCCTCGAAGCGGATCCAGGCGTGCCCGCGGCGCGGATCGTGCAGTCGCCTCCAAGCGCCGTGCGCCACATGCCACCCGCGATGCACGCTTCGCACCCGACCTCGGGCGCCATCCAGCACATGCTCGCCCTCCAGGCGCAGGTAGAAGCCGCGATGCGGCGCGATCGCCTCGACGCGCGTGCGCTCACCGGGCGCCAGCGTGAACGGATCGTGCTCGCAGCGCCAGGTCGGGACCGTGCGCGCGTCGTTCGGCACGCTGGCCGAGTCCGCGAGCAGCAGATCGAAATGCGCGGCCCCATCCGGGGTTTCATGGCGCAGGATCGCCATCGGAAGCGCATCGGCAGGCGGGCTGCAACAGGCCACGCCGAACCCTATCATTTCCCCCCATGTCCCGAATCGTCCGAGTCGCCACGATCCTTCGCGCCCTCGCCGCTCCGGCGGCACTTCTGCTGACCGCCTGCCAGGGCCCGCCGCCCACCGAGAGCACCGTCGACAAGGCCGACTATCTGGTTCGCCATGATCGATGCCAGGAAGCGGCCGACATGATCAAGCCGGTCGTGGAGTCCAACCCGGGCAGCTGGGGCGCGCAGTACGCCTACGGCCGCGCGATGGTGTGTCTGGGCGACCTGAAGGAAGGCCGACGCGCGCTCGAGGTCGCCGTGGCGCGCAACCCGAACGACCTCGACGTCGTCTTCGCGCTCGCCGACTGCATGGAGAAGCAGAACGACATTCCGCAGATCTATCTCCTGCTGCGCAACACCGGCGCGGAACTGCGAAGCCCCGAGGCGTACTGCCGACTCGCGACCATCGCCGAGCAGACCAACGATCTCGACTCCGCCAAGCAGGCGCTCGACAGCGCGATCGAGTTCGATCAGGGCTACGACATCGCCAAGAGCACCGAGCCCTACTGGCGCATGGCCATGCTGCAGGAGAAGCTCGGCAACGAGGAAGAGGCCGTGCGACGCCTGCGACAGGCCTACGGCATCAACCCCGAGGATCCGCGCGTGCGCGAGGCGCTGCAGCAGCGCGGGCAGATCCTGGGTCCCACGCTGGGGCTGCCTCGCGGCAGCTGATCGCGCGTGGCGCGGGCCTCCAGTCACGATGGATCGGCCGGAGATCCGGTCGAGTTGCTGGACCGCCTGGCCGCGATGGGCGACCTGGCGCGCTGGCGCGTGCTGGCGCTGCTGGAGCGTGAGGAACTCGGCGTGGGTGAGGTCGCGCGCACCCTGCAGGTGCCGCAGAGCACCGCGAGCCGTCATCTGAAGGCGCTGCTGGATGGGGGCTGGATCGCGCGGCGAAGCGAGGGACCGGCGGGGCTCTACCGTCTCGCGGGACCCGCGATGCCGGAACAGGCTCGGCTGCTGTGGGAACTCGCGCGGCCCGCGCTGGCGCAGCATCCAGAGGCCTCACAGGACCTGAAGCGTCTCGCCAGCGTGCTTGCCGACCGCAAGGTGGACAGCCGCTCCTTCTTCGGCCGGCTTGGCGGCGAGTGGAGCGAGGTGCGGCGCGACCTGTTCGGTGATCGCGTGACGGCGCTCGCGTTGCTGGACCTGCTCGATCCCGAATGGAGCGTGGCGGATCTCGGCTGCGGCACCGGCGAGGCGTCGCAGTTGCTCGCGCCGTGCGTGCGGCGCGTCATCGCGATCGATCGCGAGCGTTCCATGCTCGACGCGGCGCGCAAGCGTCTGGCGAGTTGCGACAACGTCGAGTTCCGTCAGGGTGCGCTCGAGTCGCTTCCCCTGAAGGACGGCGAGGCCGACGCGTCGGTGATCATGCTGGTGCTGCACCACGTGCCGGATCCGGGCGCCGTGCTGAAGGAGGCCGTGCGCGGCGTGCGTTCGGGCGGCGGCACGCTGGTGGTGGATCTGGTGCCGCACGACCGCCGCGCCTACGCGGCAAGCATGGGCCATCTGCACATGGGGTTCTCGCGCGGAGAACTGGAGCAGATGGCGCGCGCGGCGGGGGTGCAACTCGCGCGTCACCGGGAACTGCCACCCGAACCGAAGACGGCAGGCCCCGGCCTGTTCGCGGCGCTCTTTCGCGCCACGCCGGCGCGGCGCGCGCGCTGACGTCGCGATTCAGCTGGGCTTCGTCGCGCGGGCCGCGTCGAGCTTGGCCAGCGTGGCTGCGACATCCTGTTCCGCCTTCGCCTGGCACTCCTTGCAGCACAGGCGAACCAGCCGGCCAGCCAGCAGCGTGTCCACGGGTTCCGCCGGAAGCGGTCGTCCGCTGATCGGACACGCCTTCAGTGGATAGTCCTTGGCCTGCGCCTCCACGGCCGCTCGCTGCACCTTGGCGAGAGCGCTGGTGGGATTGCGTCGCACCTTGCGCTCGCACGAGGCGCAGCAAAGGCGCACGAGCTGGTTGCCCACCACGACCTCGCGAACGTCCACGGCCTCCGGCGTGCCCGGCGCCGCGAGTTTCTCGTCGGTCATGATGATGCAGACGGCAAAGGGGTACACGGCCTGCTCGCGCTGCGCGATCAACGCGTCGGCCGCCTCCAGGTACTTGGCCCGGTTGGCCTCGAAGGTGGTCACGCACTTCTCGCAGCAGAAGCGCACCTCGCGGCCATGCACCGAGGCGTCCTTGGGGTCTTCCAGCACCTTCACGACGGACTTGGCGCCCAGAGGCTCTCCGCTCACCACGCAGGTGGGCAGCGGCCATGCGTAGCCAATGCGGGGGGTCGCCGCGGGAGGCTCACCTGCAGCGAGCAGCAGGGCGGTCAAGCAGGTCAGCAGGAGCGATCGCTTCATGTTGGTCGCAGGGTAGTGGGCTTGGGTGGCGCCGAAAACGAGCGCGGCCGCCGAATCGGGCTTCGATCCGGCGGCCGCGTGGTTTCACGCTTCGTGGGCGGAACTCAGTTTCCGTCCTTCACCTCGTACTCGGCGTCGATCACGTCGTCCTTGCCGCCGGACTTCGCGCCACCCTCGGCGCCAGGCGTGGCGCCCTTGGAAGTGGCCTCGTAGACCGCCTTGCCAAGCTCGGTCGACGCGTCGTTGAGCGTCTTCAGGGCCGCCGTCATGGCCGCCTTGTCCTCGCCCTTCAGCGCGGTCTCCAGGTTCGACAGCGCGGCCTCGATCTTGCCGCGCGCCTCTGCGCTCACCTTGCCGCCGTGCTCCTCGAGGGCCTTCCGCGTGGAGTACGCCGCCGCCTCGCCCTGGTTGCGCAGGTCCACGAGCTCGCGACGCACCTTGTCGGCCGCGGCGTTCTGCTCGGCTTCCTTGCGCATGCGCTCGACCTCGTCCTTGCTCAGGCCGCTCGAGCCGGTGATGCGGATCTCCTGCTTCTTGCCGGTCGCCTTCTCGGTGGCCGACACGTTCAGGATGCCGTTGGCGTCGATCGCGAACTCCACCTCGATCTGAGGCAGGCCGCGCGGGGCCGGCGCGATGCCGCTCAGGTCGAAGCGACCCAGGCTGCGGTTGTCGCCGGCGAACTCGCGCTCGCCCTGCAGCACGTGGATGGTCACGCTGGTCTGGTTGTCGGCCGCGGTGCTGAAGACCTCCTTCTTGCTGGTCGGGATCGTGGTGTTCTTCTCGATCAGCTTGGTCATCACGCCACCGAGCGTCTCCACGCCCAGCGAGAGCGGGGTCACGTCGAGCAGCAGCACGTCCTTCACGTCACCCTGCAGCACCGCGCCCTGGATGGCGGCGCCCACGGCCACCACCTCGTCCGGGTTGATGCTCTTGTCGAGCTCCTGCGTCTGGAAGATGTCCTTCGCCAGTTGCTGCACCTTCGGGATGCGGATCGAACCGCCGACGAGCACGACTTCCTGCACGTCCTTCGGGTTCAGCTTCGCGTCACGAAGGGCCTGCTCGCACGGGCCGCGCAGGCGATCGAAGAGATCCTTGCACATGTCCTCGAAGCGCGAGCGGGTCACGGTGACCTGCAGGTGCTTCGGGCCGTTCTGGTCGGCGGTGATGAAGGGCAGGTTGACCGCGGTCTCCATCTGGCTGGAGAGCTCGATCTTCGCCTTCTCGGCCGCCTCCTTCAGGCGCTGCAGGGCCATGGCGTCCTTGCGCACGTCGATGCCTTCCTTCTTGCGGAACTCCTCGGCGATGAAGTCGATGAGCCGCTGGTCGAAGTCGTCGCCGCCGAGGTGGCCGTCGCCGTTGGTGCTCAGCACCTCGAAGACGCCGTCACCCACGTCGAGGATGCTCACGTCGAAGGTGCCGCCGCCAAGGTCGAACACCACGATGCGCGCGTTCTTCTTCTTTTCCAGGCCGTAGGCCAGCGCCGCCGCGGTGGGCTCGTTGATGATGCGCTCCACCTTCAGGCCGGCGATCTCGCCCGCGTCCTTGGTGGCCTGGCGCTGGCTGTCGTTGAAGTACGCCGGCACGGTGATGACCGCGCGGTCGACCTTCTCGCCGAGATAGTCCTCGGCGACCTTTTTCAGTTCCTGCAGGATCATCGCGCTGATCTCCGGCGGCGTGTACTGCTTGCCGCGAACGTCGACCTTCACGAGGTCCGCCGGACCGCCGACGACGGTGTAGGGAACGAGCTTCTCCTCGCTCTCCACCTCGTCGTGACGTCGACCCATGAAGCGCTTGATGCTGAAGACGGTGTTCTTGGGGTTGGTCACCTGCTGGTGACGCGCGGGCTGCCCGACCAGCCGCTCGCCCTTCTCGGTGAAGCCGACCACGCTGGGGGTGGTGCGGGCGCCAGAGGCGTTGATGAGCACCTTGGGCTGGCCGCCCTCCATCACTGCGACGACGGAGTTCGTGGTGCCAAGGTCGATGCCGATGA
>Ga0169931_10014130_pt1 | contig 10836 bp, 14 predicted proteins | sample Kivu_15m_20L_FD_129675 | JGI IMG/M metagenome (GOLD analysis project Ga0169931, IMG submission 129675) | Freshwater microbial communities from Lake Kivu, Western Province, Rwanda to study Microbial Dark Matter (Phase II) - Kivu_15m_20L... | ecosystem: Environmental > Aquatic > Freshwater > Lake... | reverse complement strand
TGAATACCCCTGTCCAGACCTCTCGTTGCTGACAAGGATCGTCGGTGAGCGGTACCAGACGATAACCTGTTTTGGCGTGGATGCGAGTGAAATTGGAAGTCTGATTTGCGCGTCGGGGCTGAAAGGCGTCGATCGAATTGTACCTGTTGGCCGATCTCTCGACATCGGCGTCTACTGGGATGGTTTTGACGTAATTGGGTCCCTTAGTCGTATTATAAAAATCGACTTTTAGTTCAATAGGTGACTTATGAATGAAAAGCTGAAACAGATATTTGCGAGCAGTCTCGGAATCGATGAATCGCTCGTACATGATGGGCTGAAATATGCTGAGATTCCACAGTGGGACTCAGTAGCTCACATGGGGTTGGTGTCAAATATTGAAAACGAATTTGAAATTATGATGGATACAGATGATGTAATTGGCATGAGCAGCTTTGCCGTAGCTAGAGAAATTGTGGGGAAATATGGTGTCAAATTTGATGCTTGAAGGAAAGGTTGCCGTCGTCACCGGCGCAACTCGAGGAATTGGCTGGGCCGCAGCAAAGATTTTTGCCGAACAGGGAGCTACCGTCGTTCTTGCCGGCCGATCTAACGCCGAGTTGCTTGAACAACGCGTGAGTGAATTGATGGAAAGTTACGGTTGTAGGGCAGACGGAATGCTGCTGGATGTTTCCGATCCTGAGCAAGTTCGAGATCTCTACAGTGTGGTCTACAAGAGGCATCGACGTCTCGATATTCTCGTGAATAACGCTGGGATTTTGGAAGAGGGACTTTTGGGGATGACAAATACTGAAACTTTTAAGCGAACGTTTGATATTAACGTCTTGGGGGTGCTTTTGAATATGCAGTATGGCTCCCGCTTGATGTCCCGCAACAAGGCTGGCTCTATCATTAATGTCGCATCGATAATAGGGCGTTTCGGCAACGCCGGAACTGTTGTGTATGGCGGAAGCAAAGCCGCGGTTATCGGGATGACGCTATCGGCTGCAAAAGAGTTGGCTGGGGTGAACATTCGCGTAAACGCGGTTGCCCCGGGTTTCATAGATACGGATATGGTCCGGAAATTGCCCCCGGAGAAATATCAAGAAAAAATCGAGGGCATAAAGATGGGTAGGATCGGACAGCCTAAAGACGTGGCCGGAGCCCTGCTGTTCTTCGCTTCGGAGCTATCGTCCTACGTCACAGGACAGGTGTTGGGTGTTGACGGTGGAATGCTTATATAGTTATGCTCCACACGCAAAGTGATTAGCTCAAGATGTTGGAGTAATATGCATGAGGTTGGCAATTTATGGATCCGGTGGGTTAGGGACAGAAGTTTATGAACTTGCTGAAATAGTGAACCAGGGGGCGTATTGTGGAATTGTCGGGGAGCGCGAGGCGGCGTGAATTGGTATACAAACAAATCCCTGAGACTCGGTAAAGGATGGTTTACCACAACTATCTTCGACGGAGGACTCGGTGATGAGCGAAGAGTATCATCGCGTGCAGGACGCGGCCAGAGATGTTGAGCGTAAGAGTCGTGAACTCGAGCAGAATCACTGTCGCACTTCCGCCACTGAACTGGCAGATCTGGAACGCTAAATCGATCTGCTTGACGTGAAGCGGAGTTCGCTTATCAATGCCATGATTCTACTGCGCAGCGTGAACAAACCGTAGTTACAGCAGAAGCAGGGAGACTTCATTCGTTAATTCCTGCAGAAGTATCATTCGCAGGGACCGCGTCGAAAGGTCGTTCAATCGTCACGCGAAGTCACCGTGAAGCTGAGTATCACCTTTTACCATCGCCAGAAGAACCGAATCGTTGATGCAGCGAGCCGTGGCTTTGGCAGTGAGGGAGAAAGGGCTGAGCAAAAGGGTAGCCTGCCATACTTCAGGCATGTGTGCTACCCGTGTGCTTGCGAATGGCTATGACAGTCGAACCGTTCAGGAGCTTTTGGGACACAGTGACTTTCGTACAACCATGATTTACGCGCACGTTTTGAATCGCGGCGGTAAGCGCGTTCGCAGTGCTGCAGACGGGCTGGCCACGGGTTTTGCGGGTGATAAGGCCGAGACAGCCTATTACTCCACAAAATTCTTGATCCGCTCGCAGGTGCCAGATGTTATTAATTTTGGGGTCGAATCTAGCTAGCGTGATAGGCTGCATTGGTGCGGTCTACAGGCTTTATACTGATCCGTATAAAACAAAAAATGCATCAGAAACACACAGGGAGAATCGGAGGGAAAAGTATATGAGTCAACATAAAGCACTCCGCACAGCAAATCACCGCGATACATCTAGAGTAGTATTGGAGGATATTTCTAAGGTTGGATCCGAAGCTATTCGAGTCGCCAACGCATCAGGCGAGAATACGAGCAAAGAAATACTGTTGGGCTTGATTGGCGATGAAAGTCTCCACGCTGTGGAGGATTTAAAAAAAAACAAAGTGCCAATCATTTTGAATAACATGGAAGTGTGTGTCTGCAAACATATCAAGCTAAGGTTGGCAAGTGTTGAAGATTCTGAATTCATTCTTGATCTTCGTTCAGACCCTGCATTAAATCAGCATGTTTCAGCAGTAGAAAAGAATTTGGAAAAGCAAATTGAATGGATGCTTAGTTATAAAGAGAGAGAGAGAAATGGAAGTGAGTTTTACTTTATTATCGAGTCCATAGAAGGAGCCCCATATGGTACTGTCAGGCTTTACGATTTCAAAGATGGTTCTTTTTGCTGGGGAAGCTGGATGATACGGAAAGGGTCTCCCGTGTACGCTGCTATTGAGTCAGCTCTAACGATCTACGAATTCGGGTTCTACACTCTGAAATTTCAACGGTCGCATTTTGACGTCAGAAAAGGAAATGATACAGTAGTGAAGTTTCATGAGGGATTTGGCGCCAAACGTACTTCGAGTGATACAGAAAATTATTACTTTAATTTTGAGAAATCGGAATACGAAGATGCAAAAAAGCGATACAAGATATATTTTGCATAACGAGTAAGGCTCTGATTTCGCGGCGGGCGAGGTGAGGGCGTGGCGGGAGGGTGATGGCTGAGCGAGCACGGGGAGCCGAAGGTCAGGGCCTTTGTTTAAGAAAGCCGGTCGATTCTAGGGCCTCGCTCGTCCTTTGGGAAATGCGGTTCTTTTGGGAATTTTTTTTTTGCTAAATGTTTTGATGGTTTTAGGCTGAGTTTTCCGCAGCAGAAGAGAAGTCGAATACGACGGTGTTCAAAGATCCGCAAGCCTCGCGCTGCGGTGTTGGTTGTCTGAATTCGGCTGTTGAAGGCTCTTGACGTGCCGTTGGTGATGGGTGACGAGAGCCGTGGCAGGATTCGGTTGAGGCGATTCTTCAACATACGTGCCACCCTCTTAATTGGTTTAAGTCGGCTGCGGCTCACCCACACTTAATAAGAGTCGAAGAATGACCTGCCACCCACCGCATCAGTCTCCTGCCAAAAAAGGAGAAACAACCCTTGGATGCTCCACGCGCGAGCGGTCGCCAGAGTGGTCGTTCTGAGTGCTGCGAGTTCGTCATTCTTTTCGTCGCTCAGATTCTGCGGATTGAACAGAAGCGTCTGTCGCTTGCCTTTGAGGCGGTCGCCCGCCGCATGTCCGTGCAGGCAGCCTTGACCTTGGTGGGCTGTTCTTCGGGCAAAGTGTTCCTCAGCGCATCGGCAGCCTCTGTCGTACAATCAGGGGTTACTTCGAGAAGGCGAGGGTGGCCGATGTCTGTCATTACACTGAGGTAACCCTGACCTGCGCCGAGGATCTGCCCACTGATACCCACGTGCCTTACTTCGGCGAGACTTCGCCGCTGGAGCCCAGTCTGCACTGGCCGCTTCATTATGACCTGTGCCGTCGACCAGTCGATCCCAAGGAGTAACGCTGCGGCTTGAATGCTTCCGGCTGCCTGGAGCAAATCAATGGCGAACGCCTCAAGCAGCAGAGTAGAGCGGCTGTGCTTCTCAGCCCACGGAACGGAAATCGTCTTCAGTCGGAAACGCCGGTTTTGTCACCCGCAGTTTCACCGGTCTTGAGGTCGGTTCCCGGCGGGGCGTCTGTAGGGTGAGTTACTACCCGGGCTCGGCGCACGTGTTTGCACGAGCAGCGAGGAGTCCGAGCGGTGAGAGTCGTCTGAAACTGCATGGAATTCAGGTGGCAACAACCTCGCTCGGCCGCATCATCTTTCATCGCACAGGCTATACCACACTCCGGACGCACCACACGAGTGCCGACGAATTCAAGAGACAATGTCAGGGTTCGTTACTGCTCATCAAACTGCACATGTTAGATGGCTCAGTCCGTGTTCAGGCCCACAAAGTTATGGTAATGACGTGACATCACGTCAATAAATCCGCCTCGAGGACCGAGGATCTTCGCATTTTCCAAATCTCACGCAATTCATCGCTCTGCCACCAAAATACTAGAAAAACCGAAGATGGTGAATGGAGTCGCCCACATCAAATGTAGGGTGAAAGACACCGGCCTCATTAAGTAAAATGTATCACAGGAGCAAGCGACAATGATTGACAGTTGCAAACTTGTTGACCTTCCGAAGATTCCTGATGCTCGTGGAAACTTGACCTTTGTTGAGGCTGATCGACATGTTCCGTTCAGTATCAAGAGGATTTACTACCTCTACGACGTCCCCGGCGGCGCCGCTCGTGGGGGACATGCTCATCGGGAATTGCAGCAATTGATGATTTCGATGTCGGGAAGTTTTGATGTGACCCTCGATGACGGTCGTCGAAGGCGGCGGATACATCTCAACCGCTCGTATCTTGGGCTCTATATTTGCCCAATGATCTGGCGTGAGATTGATAACTTTTCATCCGGCGCTGTTTGCATGGTCGTTGCGAGTCACTTCTATGATGAAAATGACTACTTTCGCGACTATAATATGTTTCTGAAGGAGGCTGTTTATGAAGGCTAATGCAGAAGCAGTCCCATTCCTCGATTTAAAAGCTGCATACCATGAACTGAAGTGCGAGATTGACACTGCCATCAGTCGATCTCTTGAGTCGGGTTGGTATATTGGTGGGGCTGGTGTAGAGTCATTCGAAGCAGAGTTCGCGGAATACGTCGAAGCTGCATTCTGTGTGTCAGTTGGCAATGGTCTTGACGCACTTTCTCTCGCCTTGCGGGCTGTGGGTGTGCAGTCAGGGGACGAGGTAATCGTGCCCTCACACACATTCATTGCCTCGTGGCTGGCGGTAAGCCAACTTGGGGCTGTCCCGATTCCCGTTGAATGCTCGGCTGACACATTCACAATCAATCCATCGTTGATTGAGCGTGCTATCACGGCCAAAACAAAAGCAATAATTCCTGTGCACCTGTACGGTTGCCCCGCGGACCTTGATCCAATTCTCGAGCTTGCCAGACAGTATGGTTTGAAGGTGGTCGAGGATGCGGCCCAATCGCACGGCGCCCGATACAAGGGGCGAAGGCTGGGCGGCCACAGTGATGCAACTGCCTGGAGTTTTTACCCGGGCAAGAATCTGGGCGCTTTCGGGGATGCCGGGGCGGTGACAACTTGCGACTCGAGTGTAGCTGATCGAGTACAGATGCTGCGTAACTACGGTTCAAAGGTAAAGTATGTAAATGACGAACTCGGTGTAAACAGTCGGATGGACCCCCTGCATGCTGCTGTGCTAAGTGTAAAGCTTCGTTCGCTTGATACGTGGAATAAGAGAAGAAAGGTAGTTGCTGAGAGGTATCTGGAAGGACTTTCAATGCTTGATTTGATCGTGCCCATGGTTCCAGAGTGGGCCGAGCCGGTCTGGCACCTTTTCGTGATTCGATGTTCCCGCCGATCTGAAATACAAAAAGAGTTGCTCGATTCCGGGGTCGGGACGTTAATACATTATCCAATTCCGCCACACTTGCAGACGGCGTATAGGTATCTAGGGATTAGCGCTGGAAGACTTCCTGTGGCTGAGATGCTTGCAAATGAAGTGCTCAGTTTGCCGATGGGGCCGCATTTAGGCGAGTCTGGCGTTGAAAAGGCGATCTATGAGATGCAACATGCGGTGAAAAAGGCTTCAAGTCGCTAGATGTGTTTGTAGTACTTCAATATGCGGAATATCACGAAACTATCTTAGCTAAATGCGGTGAAGTCTCGTGCATCGTGAGTCTTGACGCTCAGAAGCGGTTTGTGTGGCGGAAGATATCATTGAGGCAAAATCTTAATCTGTCACCGTTAGAGGCAGCACGTTATTAAGTCTCTTGGAGACTGTTAGTTTGGGCTATGTAGATCGAAGGGCCATGAGGTCTGTTGGGACAATAGGGGTTGGGGCGAAGGGTGCCTGACGCAAGTCCTTACCAAAATAGGCACTTAGTGTGCGCTGGCCTTCGGGATGTCGAGCTCGGCTGGGTTCTCGTGGTGGCATGGGTTTTCCAAGTTGTAAGCAAACGCCACGGTGTCGAGGGTGCAGCGAGTTTCAAGGGTGTTGCTGAGTGAGGGGCGTGGGGGCTATTGGCTGTTGGATTTCGTTGGCTGACGCGCACTCAGCCGCGGTGACTGGCTGTGTGTGAGGCATGCTGGGTGAAGGCGCTACGTGTTCGCGCCAGCGACAGTTTCAGACAGCAGTTCAACGCCTGGAGGCGTCTATGACGCCATGGCAGAATCGGACGACGTCACTCGCAGAGCGGATGGCAGACGACATGCGTCTGCGGAATTGTTCGGTCCATCCGGGTTTTGTCTGGATTTTATTTCATTGCGGATTTTGGATGGAGTTGCCATGCACGACCGAGAGTGGTACCAGAAGATTCTTGGTTTGAAGAGTCCGTGGACGGTGTCGAAGGTGAAGCTGAATTCGGAGGAGCGGCAGGCGGATGTGTTTGTCGGGCATCCCTCTGGCACTATGTTTTGATGTCCTGAATGTTCCGTAACGCTGCCCTGCTACGACCACACTTCTGAACGCCAGTGGCGGCACGCTGACAGTTGTCAGTTCAAGACGCTCCTGCACGCGAGCATTCCGCGAGTCAACTGTCCTGTGCATGGAGTGAAACAGGTTCGAGTGTTATGGGCTGAGAAAGGAAGTCGCTCCACAATTCCGTTTGAGCGATTTGCAGTTCAGGTCCTGCTGGAGACGCAAACAGTCAAAAGAGCGATGAGCATTCTGCGGACGAAATGGGACCAGACGTGGTCGATCGTGGAGCATGCTGTAGCGAGAGAAGAGAATCGCAACAGGCGAGCGCTGTGCCTCGGCCCGGGATCGACGAGAAGACAATTCTCAGGGGCAAAACGACATGTGGCTGACGAGCATCTAAAGCCTCTCTGAGAAACAGCAGGAGCTCACTGATGCGACCTGCGACCTGCGACCTGCAGATCCAGGCTGGAAAGGCGTGGGCCTCGAAGGAGATGCTTCGCGATCTCTGGAGCCAAACCAGTGCCACGTCAGCGACCACTTGCTTCAATGATTGGTACAAGCGGGTGATTCACACAAAGCTCAAGCCAATGAAGAGCGTCGCGAAATCGATCAAGGAGCGTCTGAGAAACGTTGTGAATTGCTGTACTCACAAAAACACAAACGCTGTAGCTGAAGGCATAAACAGCAAGAGCATATCAATCAAACGACGCGTAGGTGGCTTCAGAAGCCGCCAAAACTTCAATGTAGCAATCTTTTTCCAATACGGCGGCCTCAGCCTCTGCCCACAGTAATCCCGGATGGACCCCCTTTCTTGCGTTGTGAAGGTAATGGCTTGGCTGCGTCCGGGTCATGGTGGAACATGAAATGGACAAGAGCTGTGGTTTTTGACAGGCATAGCGATGCTGAGACAATACCTGTCTCGGAGGATACTGAATTGCACGGTCCGATGGTTACTCTTGTTGTGACTTGCTATAACCAGGCGCAGTATGTGAGAAGGACTCTTGAGAATGTGTCCCGCCAGACCTACGGGAACACAGAGTTGATCATTATCGACGATTGTTCATCTGACGATTCGGAACAGGTGATCTTTGAGTGGCTGAGCACTTATAAGGGAAATGCCCGTTTTTTGAAAAACGCGCGGAATTTAGGACTGTCAGCGTCATTGAATCGCGTGCTGGGGGAGGCTCGCGGCAAGTACTTCGCAGCGATTGCGGCCGACGACTTTTGGGCTCCTGAGAAGACTTCAGAGCAGGTGCAGTTGTTGGAGAGGACCTCGGAAACGGTTGCATTTGCGTTTTCTGACGCGTCATTGATGGATGAGAATGATAACTTGTTGCAGTGTCATTTCAGCGAAATGTTTTATAATTCTGAGTTTAACCGCATGGTTTGTGGAGGTGGTGAGAGTAGTTTTCCGGATGGAGGTCTTGAGGTATCATTGTTGCCGATGTTGCTCTGCGGAAATTTTATAGCTCCGATGACTTGTATGTGCCGGGTTGCGTCGCTCAGGGACGTTGGCGGGTGGGACACGAGACTACTGATTGAGGATTGGGACATGTGGATTAGGCTCTCGGTAGTTGGGGGGGCTGTGTATGTCATGAAGCGATATGCCTGCTACCGCATTCACGCGAAGTCGACCAGTCGATCGAGGGCTGCGGAGATGCGTGAATCGCAGTTGATGATAATGTGGAAATGTGCGCGTGCAGGCTTGCTTGACGGGGAGATCCATATTGGTGAGAAGAGAGCGGCTTTCAGAGATTATGCGATGCACTTATTTAGACGTGGCAGGGGAGAGGCGAGGGGCGTAGCCCGAGAGTACGCTGGCGCGTTTCCCAGCTTCGCAAGCCTCACATTTTGCATCATCTGTCATGTTGGGATGTCCTGGGGGGGGATGATGGTGTTGCTTCGTCTTCTTCGGAGGTTTCCATTTGTGGGTAATAAGGTTCCTCGCTTGGAGTGAGCTAGTCTGCAAGCGGTATTGGGAATACAGAAGATGTTCGGCGTGTGGCGGGCGATGCTGTTTATTCGCTAAAAATTGGTCCATACGGGAATCTTGTGACGCAGGGCGTCGAGGAGTGGGCGGATGAGGCTCAGCATTCGATTGAGAAAGGCGCCCGGACGGACCATCGCGTTCCACAAGTTTTGGGGATGTTGTTTTGTTCAAGCGACGTTTTTTTCTGCCTTCGTCGGTGCCAGCGGTCGGTCGTGTGCAAGAGCTGGCGACCGATGGCTGGTGCGGACGAACTGCAGAACGGCCTTTGTTGGTGGAGCTGGAGAAAACGCCCTGTCCACACAAATACCGGAAGGACCAAAAGATCTGTTTTGACGGCTAGCTTAAGAATCGATTGTTTCTACGGTGTCTGTCGACTGCTTGGGGTTGACTGTGGAGTTTGGTTGACGTTGTTTTGTTTCTCCAGGGAATGGTTGTTTTGGAGCAATCGCAGGTGAGTTCACAACGTCCAACATTGTCGGTGATCGTCCCAAACTACAACCACGCGCCCTATCTGCAGGAGCGTTTTGACAGTGTAGTCAGCCAGACTTTTCAGGATTTCGAGATCATTCTGCTGGATGACTGCAGTACAGACGACAGCCACGTTTTGTTGACACAGTTTTCGCGTCACCCCAAAGTCCGGACCTACATCCGCAACACTGCCAATTCGGGCAGTCCGTTTGTGCAGTGGCGACGCGGGCTGGAGCTGTCGTCGGCACCGCTGGTCTGGATTGCCGAGAGTGACGACGTAGCGGAACCCAGGTTCCTGGAAACTCTGGTGCCAGCACTGCAGGAACGGCCTGACTGTGTCCTGGCGTTCTGTAGTTCTCACGCGTTTTCAGGTGACCGTCTGAATGAGCGGAAGCCGCCTGACCAGTTGCAGGGGACAAACGCTGAGCCTGCAAGTGTGAGATGTGTTTCAGGCCGCGAGTTTGTCTGGAGGAAGATGCAGGGGGCCAGCGGGATTCCAAACGCCAGTGCCGTGGTGTTCCGACGTTTTCCGGAGCTGCCGGCGCTGATTCCAACCGAGATGCGTTACTGTGGGGACTGGGTTACCTGGATCAGACTGCTGCGCCGGGGCGATGTGCTCTGCTTTCCCCAGCTGCTGAACCACTGGAGGTCTCATCAGCAGACAACTCGGTCCGCAAATACCGCGATCGGGGAGATCAATTATTTTTGGGAGTTTGTGCAGAGGCCCGAGTACCTGCGGGAGATGCTGGTGGCCATGCTGGAGCTGCGACCGGATGCAGGAATTCGCTGGAACACGTGGATCTTCATGGGGCTGCTGGAGCATTACGAGAAGCTGGCGGGCGGTGCCGCCCGTCGGAGGTTTCTAAAAGATATGTCCCTGGCGTCATATCTGCATTTGTATGCAAAGGAAACGGTCAGGCGGCTGCTACGCAGGCCGGGGGCCTGAAATTGCTGCCGCTGTAGATATGGCTTTGTCGGTCAGCACCCGCTTTTGGTCTGGCGAGTTGCGGTGCCGGGGCTTGTCCCGGCATCCTCCTTGACTTGTCCGCACAGTCGATCAGACAGTGAATTACTTTCTGACGGTTTAGCAGGCAGTGGCTGATCCTTTGTACTTCGTCAAAGTTGGTCCTGGCAGATACTTTTTTCAGCGGGGAATTGCAGTTGCATGACACTGCCAACTGTCTCGGCGTTAGTCACCGTTTACAATCGTGCGAACATCCTCGCTGCAACGGTGAGCAGTTTGCTTGGCTGTAGATACCGCGATCTGGAGATTGTACTGGTGGATGACTGTTCCACGGACGAATCCTGGTCGCTGTGTCAGGCGCTGGCAGGAAGCAGCCCGCAGGTTCGCGCATTCCGCAACGAAAAAAACCTCGGCGACTACGCCAATCGCAACCGTGCCGCGTCGCTGGCCCGCGGCAAATACCTTAAATACCTCGACGCCGATGATCTGATCTATCCGCATTCCCTGCAGGTGATGGTGGATGCGCTGGAGAAATTTCCTGATGCCGCATTGGCACTGTCTGCC
>Ga0169931_10014129_pt1 | contig 10837 bp, 10 predicted proteins | sample Kivu_15m_20L_FD_129675 | JGI IMG/M metagenome (GOLD analysis project Ga0169931, IMG submission 129675) | Freshwater microbial communities from Lake Kivu, Western Province, Rwanda to study Microbial Dark Matter (Phase II) - Kivu_15m_20L... | ecosystem: Environmental > Aquatic > Freshwater > Lake... | reverse complement strand
TTTGGTGGTATTTTAAATGCTTTGATTCTTTCAACAGTAGGTGATTTTTTTCCTTTGGAGAAAAGAGCAGGTGCCATGGGAATTGTACTGAGTGCCTTTTCATTGGCTTCGGCTTTGGGAGTACCGATTGCTTTGTGTGTTGCCAATATGGGAGAATGGAATTGGCCTTTCTTGCTTTTGGTGATAGTTAGCTTACCCATATTACTGTCAATGTATTTTATACTTCCAGATTTTAAGGTGAAAATTGTTGAGAAAAGTTCAAGTTTAGAAAACAGTTTCAGGCATAATTTCACAGATGCGGCACCTGCTTTATTTATGAATATAGCGTTGATTTTAGGACAATTTATGATTATTCCAATGATAAGCCCTTATATGGTTGGAAATAATGGTCTTACAAATAATGATTTGGTATATATATACTTATTGGGAGGCTTGGCTACGATGCTGACGGGACCTTATATAGGAAGACTTGCAGACAAAAAAGGGCATTTATTTATATTTAGATGGGCCGCGATCTTTTCGCTAGTACCCATAATTTTGATTACTCAAATTTCTCAAGTTTCAATTGGGCTCGTATTATTTGTAACCACACTTTTTTTTATTTTTATCAGTGGAAGAGTTATTCCCTCTGTGACCATAGTAGTATCTTCAGTATTGCCCCAATTTAGAGCATCTTTTACCAGTGTAAACACCGCATTACAACAATTCTCAGCGGGTGTCGCAGCTTTGCTGACGGGGATTTTTATTTCTGAGATGGAACAAGGAAAAAACATAGCACCCAAACTTGCAGGATTTGATTATGTAGGGTACTGTGCTTTAGGGTTAACCTGTCTTGCCATCGCGATTAGTTTCAAAATAAAAGCGGCCAAATCTTGATTTTTCCCTATAAACTATTAAATTTGATTATATTTAACCAAATTTTAACAGCATGAAGAGATTCTTTTACCTCATGTTCCCCCTTATGATGGTGAATCTTTCCTTGATGAAAGGTCAGGATTCCAGTACGGGTAGAGGTATAATAAATACTTCTTCAAAAGGTTTGAACAACCATTTTTATGGGTTAAAAATGGGGATGTCTGTTGCAACACAGTCTTGGAGCGGTTTTGAAGTTTCTCCCCTTATTTCTGTTCATGCAGGAGCTACAATGGAATTTGTTTCCAATTGGAGAGATAGAACTGGTTCGGGAAGATTTAAAAAAAATAGTCTAGTTATTCAACTGGGATATCATAGAAAAGGTAGCGCATTTCGTAATGTGTTTGAAACGAGAACCGGTACTGTGATTTCTACTCCGATGAATGAATTTCACAATATTTGTCTTACTGGTTATGGTAAAAGAATCTTCAGGATCAACAAAATGAGTCAGGCTTATTTTGGATATGGCCTACAAATTTCCGGAACAGTGGCTGAGAAAATTGAGGGTTTCAGTAGAATCAATGGAGTTCAGCGTTTTAATGCAGGTTTGTTTTTAGGCGGTGGTTATGAATTTAAGTTGAACAAAGCCCCTATTACGTACTATGTTGAATTAAGTTTCAATCCTGATATTACCGATCAGTTTTTAGTAGCGCCAGGCAGCTATACTGACCCACAGTCTGGATTGAATATGGAAACTCCGGAACAGAGAGTAAAAAATTTGAATATTGATTTGTCGGTTGGTATTAAATTTGGCAAGTAAATATGATATCGGGTGAGCTCATTATGTTGTATGCTATCCCGGTTTTTTTTGTTTCTATTGCGATTGAATTTATTTGGGGTGTTTGGATTGGAAAGAATGAATACCATTTTTCCGATACAATAGCCAATCTTTCATGCGGAATTGTACAGCAACTTTTCTCCGCCGTATTAAAAATAATTGGTTTTGGCTTGTATTATTTTCTTTGGGAACATTATCGTGTTTTCTCAGTACCCTCACATTTCATATGGGCAGTTATATTGTTTGTACTAATTGATTTTCTGTACTACTGGTTTCATCGATTTTCTCATGAGATCAATATTTTTTGGTCTGCCCATGTTGTACATCATCAAAGTGAATATTATAATCTCTCCGTAGCTTTAAGGCAATCTGCTTTTCAAACCTTTGTTTCTTCAGTATTTTACCTCCCACTCGCTCTGGTTGGTTTTTCTCCTCTACTGTTTGGTATTATTGGTACATTTCAAACTTTATATCAATTCTGGATTCATACCAAACACATAAACAAAATGCCCTCATGGTTTGAATACCTTTTTAACACGCCCTCTCATCATCGTGTACATCATGGAAAAAATCCTGAGTATATTGATAAAAACCACGGTGGAACTTTGATTGTTTTTGACCGGATATTTGGTACTTTTCAAAAGGAAGAAGCAACCGTAGTATTTGGAGTTACAAAAAATTTGAAAACCTGGAACCCCATTTGGGCTAATTTTGATTATGTCAGAGATCTTTGGGCAACTTCAATACGAAGTAAGGGGATAGGTAAATTGACTTTATTCTATGAAAGGCCAAGCGAAATGGAATCTGAGAGTTTTGGAAATAAAGAAATTCCATTGAACATATCGAGGGAATCTTTGACTCAGTTGCCCATATATTTGCTTTTACAGTTTAGTGTAGTACTTGGTTTTTCAGTTTATTTTTTGATGTTTTATCAAAGTTTACCTAATTGGAACTTAATAATTTTACTAAGCTTTTTATTTTTCTCTTTATCTGTACTAGGATCTTTGGCAGATCAAAAACAATCAGCTTTATTGTTGGAGGGATTCCGATTATTGTTTTTAATTATCGTAGTGTACTTGCTTTTTGGTGCTGAGAATTCTCTTGTTTTTTGGATAGCGATTTGTTTTGCGGTATTATCTTACCTGGGTATACTTGTTCGTTACAAATTTAACTAATAGATTAATTTTGAATTTATTCTTATTTCCTTTAGATTTAAGGATAAGAATGTCATATGCATCATTTTCAATTTAATTGGCTCCTTTTGTGTTTACTTCTGAATTCCTTCTCTGGAATAGCTCAGGATTCCTACTCATTTTCTCCAAATCAGGATCAATGGAAAACGGAAATTGTTTATACTTCCATAGACAGGGCTTTGTTAGAGGCCGACAAGGTATACATGCTTGATCTTTCTTCTAGAATTGATGAAGATTTAAATCAATTAATAAGATTTAAGAACTTAAGGTGGTTGTCTCTTCAATCTTGTGAATTAAAAGAAATCCCAACAGCATTATTCCAACTAAAGAATCTGGAAGAGTTATATTTAGGAAATAACAGGATACAGATAATTCCCAGTGAAATTGCTGTCCTGAAGCAATTGAGATATCTTTATTTAGACCATAACAAAATTATATCCCTGCCTTATGAAATAGGGAATTTAGTTCAGCTTGAGATTTTAGCATTGGAGCAAAATCAATTAAGAGAATTACCGGAAACCATTGGAAATCTTAAAAATTTGCATTCTCTTCTTGTTGATGAGAATAAAATTGAATTTCTTCCAGAAACTATCGGAGGTATTGATTCGCTACAGGTTCTTGCGGTAGACAACAATCGCTTACAATCTTTACCCGAAGGTTTGAAGTATTTAAAACATATTAAATATTTTTTTGGACAATTCAACCAGCTACAATTGTTACCGGAAATATTCAATGAGTGGAAAAATTTGAGTTCTTTGTGTCTGGAAAATAATAAATTAGAAAAATTACCAGAATCTATAGTTCGGCTTGCAAAGCTCGAACTTTTGAGGTTGGAGCAAAATAGAATTGAAATTTTACCTGCACAATGGGGAGAGTTAAAATCTTTAAAAAAACTTTATTTACATCAAAATAAGATACAAGAGCTTCCCAGAACTTTGTCTGATCTGACTCAACTGGAAGTTGCAGATTTATCGCAAAACAAAATTCGCAGTTTGCCTGACAATTTTGGCTTATTAGAAAAACTTACAGAATTTTCAGTAGAAGGGAATTTTATTACTCAATTACCCCCCTCATTTAAACAATTACAAAGTTTGAAAGATATTAATTTAGATAAAAATCTGTTTACGTCTTTTCCGTCTGAATTATGTGAATTGGGAAAATTAGAGACAGTTAAATTAAATCACAATCGAATTCAAAAAATAGGAGAAGAGTTTAACTGTCAGCAAGCGGTCAAATTACGATTTGTATCAATGGATAACAATCAGATAAATGAATTGAATAATGCAATAAAAACTGTAAAAAATATTGAATTTTTGTCTGTTAATCATAACGCATTAACGGAAATTCCGGATTCCATAGTTTGTTTAAAGAAGTTAAAAATTTTGCATGCAGATTCAAACAGAATTTATCAGTTTCCGAAAGATTTTTCAACTTGGGGCATAAGATTTTTAAGTCTGAAGGCTAATGAAATCTATCAGTTGCCACAGAATATTGTACAATTTCATTTATTGGAAAGGCTGGAAATGTCTGATAATCGGGTCAGTCCTAAAAACAGGAAGTGGGCTGAGCGGCATATTTCAACAGCAAAGAATACCGCAAAACAAACTCAGATTGACTGGGGGTACCAGAAGGCTAAAAACGACAAATTAGAAGCAATACGCAAAAGGAAAAAAGCCAGAAAAGTATCTTTATTGGCCAAAAGAACTGAAAAAATATCCTCTCGCAAGGAAAAATTGGCAATCAAAAGGGCGAAAAGACTTGAATCAACACAGTTAAAGACCTATAGTTTGGATTCTTTATCTCAAGATAAAAGGGCTAATTCTGATTCGCTATTGTTATTGAGAAAAGCTAAAAATAAAAGAGAAAGAGATTATACAGAGGCCCTGCGTAAGGCTGAGTTGGCTTTATTGAATGCCAAACAAGCAGCTAGTACAGCAGATGAACATTTGGATGATGCAAATTTTGGGATGGATGCTGTTAGAGTAGCTGAATTGAGAATCTTACAAGTGAAAAAATGGTTGAAAGAAATTAAAAAGGCAGGGAAAAAAGGAAATTCTTCTTTGTATAAACAATACATCAGGATTACTGAATCTTCAATCGAAATTGCTGATGAAGCTCGCATGAGGGCTTTGGATGCGGCGCAAACAGGTGATAGGGCAAGTTTTAATCTTGCAATTCAAGATACAGAAAGGTTGATAAAAGAGGCTGAAGAGGCGTTGAGAAAAGCGCAAAAAATGCAATAAGAATCAGTTTTACTCATATAATTGGGCAATATTTTTATTGATAATCAACCAATTATAATAAATTGCAAAAAAATATTTTGCAAAATGTTTTATTTTCAAAAAGCTTAATTGTACATTTGCACACGATTTAGAAAGACCAGATTGCTTCGCAATAGGTTTAAATTATATTATTATTCATTAACAAAAAAACTATTGTGGATACATTAAGCTACAAAACCAAGTTTGAAAACAAAGCGACAGTGAGTCGTAAGTGGTGGGTAGTAGATGCAGAAGGCCAAACATTGGGTAGAATTGCATCTAGAATTGCCTACATGCTAAGAGGAAAGCACAAAGCAGGTTATACGCCTCATTTTGATTGCGGTGATTATATCATTATCCTCAATGCTGAGAAAATTGCTTTAACTGGAAGAAAAATGCAGAATAAAGTTTACTTGACATTTTCAGGATATCCTGGGGGTCAAAAACAAGCTACTGCTGCTGAGATCAGAGATAAAAGACCAGAGAGATTAATTGAAAACGCGGTAAAGGGTATGTTGCCAAAGGGTCGTTTGGGAAGAGCTATGTTTAAAAAGATGTTTGTTTACACAGGTACAAACCATCACCATCAAGCTCAAAAACCTGAGGTTTTAGAATTTAATTTCAAAAAATAGTAAAAGTAAATCTGAAATATGGAAATGATTAATGCCACGGGAAGAAGAAAAACTGCTGTTGCAAGAGTTTATGTAAGAAAAGGCAGTGGAGCTATTCTCGTTAATGGAGCTGACTATAAAAAATACTTTCCTGTTCTCCACGTTCAAGGAAAAGTTGTTGATCCTTTACAAACAGTTGCTGTAGAGAATCTTTATGATATCAAAGTGAATGTGAAAGGCGGTGGCGTCAAAGGGCAAGCAGAAGCTGTTCGTTTGGGTATTGCCCGCGCACTTGTTAAGATTAATGGTGAATTCCGTTCTCCTTTGAAAGCTAAAAAATATCTTACGAGAGATCCAAGAGCCGTTGAACGTAAAAAATACGGTAGACCTAAAGCTCGTAAAAGATTCCAATTTAGCAAACGTTAATTCATTGATTGTAAAGGACTCGTTCCAAAAAAAAATAATTATAAAATTATGCAAACACCTACTTATAAAGATTTGTTGGATGCCGGTTGCCATTTCGGTCACTTAAAAAGAAAATGGAATCCTAAAATGCGTCCCTACATTTTTGTTGAACGCAAAGGCATACACGTAATCGATCTAAATAGAACTTTAGAGTGTATGGAAAAGGCAGGTAATGCCTTAAGACAAATGGCAAAGTCTGGTAAAAAGATTTTGTTTGTTGGCACAAAAAAACAAGCCAGAAAAATTGTTGAAGACGCTGCCAAATCAGTTGGTATGCCTTTTGTTACAGATAGATGGTTGGGCGGTATGATGACCAACTTTACTACCATCAGAAAATCTGTAAAGAAAATGCAAACAATTGAAAGAATGCTTTCTGATGGTACGCTTGAAAATATCACAAAGAAAGAGAAATTAGTTCTTACCCGTAAGCATGAGAAATTAAATAGAATGTTTGGTGGTATTGCACAGCTAAAAAATCAGCCCAATGCCCTTTTGATTGTTGATATCAGTCATGAACATCTAGCCGTTGCAGAAGCACAAAGCTTAGGAATTAAAACCTTAGCTATTGTGGATACAAACTCAGATCCAACCAAGGTTGACTTTGCTGTTCCTGCGAATGACGATGCCTCCAAGGCTATTTCTGTAATCATCAATTATCTCACTTCTGCAATCAAAGAAGGGCTTGAAGAGAGAAATAACAGTAAGGAAGAATCTCAGGAAACCGAATAATTAACCCATAAAACAAAATACTATGAGTATTGTAATTTCTGCTTCAGACGTCAAAAGATTACGTGATGAGACAGGTGCAGGTATGATGGATTGCAAAAAAGCACTTACTGAATCTAATGGTGATTTTGAAGGAGCCATCGAATTCTTACGCAAATTAGGTCAGAAGTTAAATGACAAGAGAGCTGACAGAGAGGCTTTGGAAGGTGTTGTTTTAGCACTTACTACACCAGATAATCAAAAAGGTATCGTTGTAAGAGTTGGTTGTGAGACAGACTTTGTTGCTAAGAATGAAGATTTTGTGTCTTTTGTAAACAGCATTGCACAAGTAGCCTTACAGAATTTGCCTGCAACCAAAGAGGATTTATTGAAACTTCAACTAACTGATATAACTGTAGGCGAAGCTCTTGTTGAAAAAACAGGTGTGATTGGTGAGAAAATTGAATTAAGCAGTTACGGTAAGGTAGAAGCAGCCTATGTACTTCCCTACATTCACATGGGTAATAAAGCTGCTGTTGCTGTAGGTTTCAATAAAGTAGTTGATGCGCTTCCCACAACGGGTAAAGATATTGCTATGCAAATTGCTGCAATGCATCCAATTGCTGTAGACAAAGACCAGGTAGATGCTACCGTTGTAGAAAAGGAGATTGAAATAGCAAAGGAAATCGCCAGAAACGAAGGTAAGGCTGAAGAGCTACTTGAAAAAATTGCATTGGGTAAATTAAATGCATTTTATAAAGAACGTACTCTTCTTAATCAAGAGTTTGTAAAAGCAAATAACAAAGAAACAGTAAAGCAGATTCTTCAGTCCATAGACAAAGAACTCACTGTCACCTCTTTCGTTCATTTCGCATTAGGATAAATTGAAAAGCGTTTCTTTTGAAACGCTTTTTTTTTAAATAAAAAATTATGGCTCAAAAATTCAAAAGAGTATTATTGAAGTTAAGTGGTGAATCACTTATGGGAGACAAGGAGTTTGGTATTGCTCAACCCATGTTGGAACATTACGCACAGGAAATAAAAAAAATTGTAGATCAACAGATAGAAATCGCTGTTGTGATTGGGGGTGGAAATATTTTTAGAGGTCTTGACGCTAAATTGTCAGGGATAGAACGTGTTACTGGGGATTATATGGGTATGCTGGCCACAGTTATCAATGGTTTGGCACTGCAGAGCTCATTAGAAAATTTAGGAGTCTTTACCAGGCTTATCTCCGCTATAGGTATGGATAAAATTGCTGAACCTTATATAAGAAGGAGAGCAATTCGCCATTTAGAAAAAAAGAGAGTACTTATATTTGTTGCTGGTACTGGCAGTCCTTATTTTACAACTGATTCTGCTGCTGCACTGAGAGCTTCTGAGATTAGCGCAGATGTTATATTGAAAGGTACTAGGGTAGATGGAGTATATACTGCTGATCCGGAGAAAGATCCTACAGCGACAAAATATCATACGGTAAGTTTTCAAGAGGTTATCAGTGGTGGTTTAAATATTATGGACATGACAGCCTTTACCATGTGTCAGGAGAATGATATGCCAATTATTGTTTTTGATATCAATAAGCCTTCTAATTTACTAAGAATTATTCAGGGTGAACATATTGGAACTTTGGTGCAAGGATAGTATTTTTGCTTTACATCTTTAATTCAATTATATGCAAGAAGAAATAGATTTAGTGATTGAAACCACTGAGGAAAGCATGGCAGCCTCTATTGGCCATTTGCAAAGAGAGTTACATAAAATCAGGTCTGGTAAGGCTACTCCTGATATGCTAGACGGGGTAAGAGTTGAATATTATGGTTCTGCGACTAATATCAACGGGGTTGCAAATGTAAAAGTTGAAGATGGTAGAACTTTGGTTATTCAACCTTGGGAAAAGAAAATGATTGCGGAAATTGAAAAGGCCATTTTTGCTGCAAATTTGGGTGTTACGCCTCAAAATAATGGAGAAAGTATTAGAATTGTTATTCCCCCATTAACTGAAGAAAGGAGAAAACAACTTGTCAAGCAATCATCTGCAGCTGCTGAGCATGCAAAGGTAAGTATCCGAAATGCCAGGAGAGAAGCGATTGAAGAAGTTAAAAAGGCAGTTAAGAATGGTTATTCTGAAGATGCAGGTAAAAGTTCAGAGCAAATCGTTGAAGATATGACGAAAAATTATGTAACTCAAATAGATCAAATTTTCCAGGCAAAGGAAAAGGAACTAATGACAGTTTAATCAATTTGTTTGCATAGACTATAGAGGGAATTCCATCGGAATTCCCTCTTATTTTTGTAAGAAAATGGCAAGGCTTTTAGGACCATGCGCTCCTTTTACCAATGTTTTTTCTATGTCTGCCGTACGAGAGGCACCAGTTGTAAAAGTGAACATAGAATATTTTTCAAGATCTATTTTATGGAATAAATCAATAAGATTCGGATACAACTGCTTGCTATCAGCAACAACAATATGGTGATCAGGTTGAATACTTTCAATTCTATTTTTACTGGAATCAAATAAAAGAGTAGCTGTTCTAGAGCATATAGCTAAGCAACCCGTTAGTCCATAACTTTCCTTTGGGTCAAGTGCTTGTAAATATGATCTAATAGATTCTTGTATTGTGTTTTCATCATCATGAACGAAAAGAAATATATCCAGATTTTTACAAGCTGTTTGTAATTCAGAAATTTTGTTTTCAAAAGCATAATAATGTTCAATTTCAAAGGAAGAATCTAAAGTATCAATCTCTTTATCAATTTCTTTGGAAGAAACTGCTTTTTGAATAGATTTGAGTACCAGATCGCGATCATTATGCATTTTCTTCAGACGGATTGTTTAGGTTCTCGACAATTTCAGGATCTATTTGAATAGTTTCTATGTCGCAAGGTCTCTTCCCGATAAGTCGTTCAACGTCATCTCTGTGTAGAACTTCCTTGTCTAATAGTTCTTGCGCTAATACCTCAAGTTCTTTTCTTTTATCTTTAAGTAAATTTTGAGCTCTAAGGTATTGGCTTTCAATAATTTTACTTGCCTCGTCATCTATAAGAGTTGCTGTTTCCTCTGAATAGGGTTTAACAAAGCTTCCCTCATTTGACATAGCATAAAATGAGACATTGCCAACTTTGGGATTTAACCCATAAATAGTGATCATGGAATATGACATCCTTGTAACATAGTCTAAATCGCTTTGAGCTCCGGTAGATATTTTATTAAAAATAATTGATTCAGCAGCTCTGCCACCTAAGGTCATACACATTTGGTCAAGCATTTGTTCTTCAGTTGTTATGTGCTGTTCCTTTGGTAAATATTGAGCATAGCCAAGGGCTGCCACACCTCTGGGCACTATCGTTACTTTTACAAGCGGCATGGCATAATCGAGGAACCAACCACAAATGGCATGACCAGCCTCATGATAGGCAATTACTCTTTTTTCATCTGGTGAAATTAATTTGTTTTTCTTTTCAAGACCTCCAATTACTCTATCAACTGCATCATTAAAATCAATTAATTCTACTTGATTTTTACCTTTTCTGGCAGCTATTAGTGCTGCTTCGTTACACACATTAGCAATTTCGGCACCTGCAAATCCAGGGGTTTGTAAGGCTAATTTTTGAGCATCAACATCAGTAGCTATTTTAATAGGTTTTAGATGAACTTTAAAAATTTGTTCTCTGCCTACCAGATCTGGCTTATCAATCGATATCTGTCTGTCGAATCTACCTGGTCTTAAGAGTGCGCTGTCAAGAATATCAGGTCGATTGGTAGCTGCTACAATAATTACTCCTTTTTCAGTGCTAAAACCATCCATTTCAACCAATAATTGGTTCAGGGTATTTTCTCTTTCATCATTGCCTTGCATTGCATTTCTGCCCCTAGCCCTGCCAATGGCATCTATTTCATCAATAAATATA
>Ga0169931_10014127_pt1 | contig 10839 bp, 8 predicted proteins | sample Kivu_15m_20L_FD_129675 | JGI IMG/M metagenome (GOLD analysis project Ga0169931, IMG submission 129675) | Freshwater microbial communities from Lake Kivu, Western Province, Rwanda to study Microbial Dark Matter (Phase II) - Kivu_15m_20L... | ecosystem: Environmental > Aquatic > Freshwater > Lake ... | reverse complement strand
TTTGCCCGCCGCTGCGTTGCGGGGCCCCTACGGAACTTGCAACGAAGTTGCGTTTCCCCGCGCCTTGCGGCGAACAAAGGCGATCTCGGGATCATGCCCCAACTGAGTGAATCACACCACTAGAGCCGCTCCGCAAAGGGCACGACGGCACCGACGCCGCACTCCCCTTCATCGTTGCGCATCGTCAGCCTTGGGACGATGCCAGAGATCTGGGGTGCGGGCTCATCCAGACCCGCTTGGAGCGTGAGGGTGAGCAGGAGCGCAGCGGTCGCCATCGTCCGACCAGGATAGCCGCGTGTCGGGCGGTACGGCTCGCAGCCTGGCTCTGCGCCGCTCTGCGCGCGGCGCGTGTTATCGTCCGCTGGTGGGACATCCGACGCCTGGGACAGACCGTTCGCTGCGGGCCAGGCGCGATCGCTGGCACCTCGCGTTCGCCCTCGCTCTGGTGGTCGCGCTCGGCCTCGTTTCACGGAGCGGGGCCACCTGGCTCCCGCGCTGGTTCGCGGAGCACGCCGGTGATGCGCTCTGGACGGTCGCGGTCTACACCGTCTTCGCCTGGTGCATGCCGGCAGCGAGCGCGTGGCGCCTGCTCGGCTTGGCGTTGGGCGTGAGCCTCGCGGTCGAGCTCTCACAGCTCGTGTCCATCGGCCCACTCGACGCGGCACGCCGCACCGCGCTCGGTCGCTTGCTGCTGGGGCAGGGCTGGCAGACGGCGGACCTCCTGCGGTACGCCGGCGGCGGGCTGCTCGCCTTCGCCTTGGATCCCGCGACCCGCCGCGCGCCCATCGTCGCAGAGGTCGCGCTGGCCCTGCGCGGCGCCGAGCACAACTACACCGACGGGCCAGTGCGGCGAGCGCTCTTGCTGCTCGCGATCCCGATGGTCGTCGAGATGTCCATGGAGAGCCTCTTTGCGGTCGTCGACGTGTACTTCGTCGGCAAGCTCGGGCCGACCGCCGTCGCGACCGTCGGTGTGACGGAGTCGTTGATGATCGTCGTCTACACGCTCGCTTTCGGGCTGAGCATCGGCGCGACCGCCATCGTCTCCCGACGCATCGGCGAGAAGGACCCTGAAGGCGCCGCCCGCGCAGCGGTGCAAGTGCTCGCGCTTGGCTCGCTCGCTTCGGCGGTCCTCGGCGCGGCGGGCGCTTGGTTCGCGCCAGAGCTGCTGATGTTGATGGGGGCGGAGGACGAGGTCCTCAGGGACGGCCTCGGCTACACACGCATCACGCTGCTGGGCAGCGGCACCGCGTTCTTGCTCTTCCTGGTCAACGCGGTCCTGCGGGGCGCCGGTGACGCTGCGGTGGCGATGCGTGTCTTGATCCTCGCCAACGGGCTGAACTGTGTCTTGGACCCGGCGCTGATCTTCGGGCTCGGGCCGCTGCCCGAGCTGGGCCTCAGCGGTGCGGCGATCGCGACGACCTTGGGCCGCGGCATCGGCTTCGGCTTTGCGCTCTGGTGTCTCGTGCGAGGCAGCGGGCACCTCGCAGTCCGCCGCCGGCACCTCGCGCTGGAGCCCGAGGTGATGGTGGGGGTGGCGCGCCTCTCGGGCTGGGGAACGTTCCAGGTCGCGCTGAGCTCCTTGAGCTGGATGGGGCTGATCCGCGTCGTGTCGAGCTGTGGAAGCACCGCCCTCGCGGGTTACACGATCGCGATCCGTGTGATCCTCTTCGCTTGGATGCCTGCGTACGGACTCGGCGCTGCGGCGGCGACGATGGTGGGGCAAGCGCTCGGCGCGCGCGACCCCGCGCGCGCCACGAGCGCGGTCGGGACCGCGGCCCGGCTCAACGTCGCCGCGCTTGCGACCGTCGGCTTGCTCTTCGCTGTCTTCGCGCCCGACATCGTCGCGTGGTTCACCGAGGAGCCCGCGGTGGCTGCGGTCGCGGCCCGGGGCCTCCGGATCATGAGCCTCGGCTTCCCTGCGTTTGCCCTCGGGATGGTCATGGAGCAAGCCTTCAACGGCGCGGGCGACACACGCTCACCGTCGTGGATCAACTTCTGGATGTTCTGGGTGCTGCAGCTCCCCCTCGCATTGACGCTCGCGCGGGGCTTCGAGCTGGCCGAAGAAGGCGTCTTCTGGGCCGTACCGGTGACCTATTCGGTCTTCGCGCTCGTGAGCGCCTTGCTCTTCCGGCGCGGGGCTTGGCGGGAGCGAGTCGTTTGATCCGCGCGCTCAAGGGTGGTGAAAGACCTCTTCGAGCCGCGTCCACCACTCTCCGTCCGCGCGTCCCGGTAACGGTGACTGGCACGGGTCGGTCTCCTTCCACCAGCGCTGTGTCTCCGGGTCCGCTGCGATCGCTGCCATGTCCGCGTCCCAGTCCTCGCCCGCGTAGACGAAGTGGCTGAAGAGGTACAAGCCGTCGGAGAGGCGCGCGAGGTAGATCGAGTAGTCGCGGATGTTGGAGCGCGTGATGCGCTCGAGCACCGCCCGCCACGGGTCCGCGTGCAACGCGCGGTACTTGGCCTCCATCTCCGGCCGTAGCCCGATCACCATGCCGATCCGACGGGGCGCCGCGGCCGCGCGGGATAGGTCGTTCTCGTTCATCGATGGAGTGAGCGGCGAGCGCCGCGGCACGGGAGCGCTGGATCGGGCGGCGCCAGCGCCCGGCCTCCCCTAGGATCTCGAAGAGCGGCGCGTTGGGCGCGGCTGCGAGTCTACACTGCGGCGGTGAACGACCGATCGCTCGACATCGCACAGGACGGAGGCCTCTTCCCGCGCGATCGCATCGCAGAGGCGGTCGCCGATGCGGACTGGCGCGAGCGCAATGTCCCCGGGGCCGCGTTGTTCATGCTCGCTCTGGGTGTGACCCTGCTCGCCTGGGCGACCCCCGTGCGCCAGCCGTTGCTGGCGCACGACGTCGTCGGCGCCTTGGCGGCAAACGCGCGCGCGTCCGATCCGAGCTGGGCCGTCGCCCGCTGGCTCAGCGGACCCAGCGGCGGGCCCGAAGCCGCGTGGTCGTGGATCAACGGCGGAGCGGCGGGGCTCTTGCTCGCGCTGCTGGTGTGGCTGAACGCTCGGATCGTCGGGCGACGGCTCGCGCTGGCTGCAGCGCTGGCGGTCGCCGCGGCGCCGCTCTTCTTGATCGGCGCGCGGCTACCGTGCCGGGCGCTCGTCGAGGGCGCAGCGGCTGCGTGGCTCCTCGGGCGCGCATTCGAATGCAGCGGAGCGGCGCGCTCAGGCCGAGCCCTGCGCTCGAACATCGGCGCCGGGGCCGCGGTCGCAGCGGCCTGGGTCGCGGGCAGCCTCGAGGTGGCCGCGCTCGCTGGCGTGTTGCTGGCCGTCGGGCCGCCTGGGCTCCGCGCTGAGCGGAGCCCGCGCGGCGCGCTGGCGTTCGGCGCGCTCGTTGCGGTGGTCTGGACGATCTGGCGCCGGAACGCTGCAGTGCTCGCCTTCGATCCAGTCCTTGCGACCCTCGCGCCGCCCGCGGCGGCCTTCGCCGCGGCGTGTGCTCCGAGCGCGCTGCTGGCCCTCACGCTCTTCCTGCGCGGCAGCCGCACGACGGAGGAAGCCCCCGCGCCCTTGTGGCTGCGCAGCGCGACCGCTGCGGTGTTGATCGCGCTCGGCAGCGGATGGTCCCTCGGGCTGCCGCCGACAGGCGCGGCGCTCTTGCCCTTGGCTTCGCTCGGGCTCGCAAACCTCGCCAATCGGCGCACGGACCCGGGGGCTGCGCTCGGGCTCGTCGCCCTCGCAGCGGTCGCTGCGCTCCTGACTTCGAGCGGGCTCGAGGTCGCGCTGCGCCGGTGGGACCGCTCCGCAGTCACGGAGCTGTCGATCGCGCTCGACGGCGGGGCGCTCCTCGCTGCCCAAAAGCTCGACGCCGAAGCCCGTTACTTGCTGCGCGTGCGCTTCCGAGCGCAGCCGGAGGACGTCTTGGCACATTGATCGGGACGAGCGCCGCTCAAGGTCGCCACTCGATCCACTGCGAGAGGCGTGTGCCGCCGGGCCCCTGAGCGTCGCGTACGACACAGCGGCTCGAGCGCGGCCCGGCCCAGGGCGCCAGCAGCAGCGAGACGCTCCCGTTGCCGTCGAGCGCGAACAGCGTGCGCTGCAGCGTGCTCGTGCCGAGTTCGCCGAGCACACCAAACGCTCCGCTCGGGCCGCCTTGCACGGTGAGCGTGACGGGCGGACCGCCCGCCGTCAGCGCGCCGCTCGTTCTGACGCTCAGCCCCGTGCTGTCACCGAGATAGCGGCCGTACGTCCCGGGCTCGAACGCCCCTGCCGTGCTGAGGGCGGTCCGCAAGGCGCCGCTCCGATCCGTCGGAGCGTGGTGCGCTGCAGCGGCGAAGCCGATCAAGGCGCTCGCCGCGTTCGGGTGCACGTCCCTGCGCGCGCCGTCGAAGCTCATGTCGACGAAGTCGCTCTCGCCGCCCCCGCTGCGGTGCAGCGCACCGCCGTCGTTCCAAGTCGAGCCGAAGACGACGTTGCCGACCACGTCGACCCCCGACATCCCGGACAAACAGAGGAGGGCCGTGCCGCTCTGGCTGTAGAGGGCGTTGTTCGCCAGGACCATCCCTGGGCGCCCGCCCCAGTGTTGCAGGCGTGCGGCCTCGCCGCTCGTCGCGATGAAGGTGTTGTGCACGACCTCGAGGTCGCGTACCGCGCCCTGGTGATCGAAGCTGACAAACGCCGCTCGAGAGCCGCCGAAGACGATGTTGTTCCGGACGAGCGCTTCTCCCTGCACCTGGAACGGGTTCGTCTGCGTGGCCCAGACGATGTTGCCTTCGATCACATTGCGCGCGCCGCCGGCAGTCCCGTAGACGAGCACACCCGGATACTGCGTGTCGTGCACGACGTTCTCGGCGATCAGGCAGCCGGCGGAGCCTTGCTTGAGCTCGATGCCGTCGCCCTGGGTGCCGAAGGTGTCGTGCACGTGGTTCAGCGCAATGACCGCCTCGCGAGCGACCGCCGTGCCCGAATTGGCGCCGACGTAGAGCCCATCCCCTGTGCCGTGCACGAGCCCCGTGTGGTGCACTTCGCAACGCGTCACGAAGAGCCGCGCCGTGTCGAATTCCGCGGCGCGCAACCCGTGGCTCCCGACGTGGTGAATGTGGAGGCAGTCGAACCACAGGTCGTCACCGCGCCGTACGCGCACTCCGATCGAGCCGCCAGTGAGCTCGAAGCCGCGGACCAGGACGAAGCGCGCGGTCTGCGTCCCGTCGCCGAAGTTCACGAGGTTCTGCAGCGCGTTCGGTCGAGTCAATACCGGGGTCGCTCCGGGGAGCGCCTCGATCCGAATCGGGGCCAGGGCCGTACCTTGGAGCACGACGGTGAAGAGGGAGTCCACCGACCAGACCCCACTGCCGACCCGCAGTCGGTCGCCGGGCTGCAACGCCTGCACGGCCGCAGCGAGCCGAGCGCCGTTCGCCGTGTCCCCGAGCGCGGGGTCGCGGTGGAGCTCGAGCTCACGCGAGACCGGAGCTCCGGCCCACGCGGGGAGCTGCTCGGGTCGCAGGGCCCGGTCAGCCATGCTGGCTTGCGCTGCAACGCTGCCCTTCGCCACGCTCGCGCTGATGGGGGCCAGCAAGAGGACGGTGAGCGCGCGGATCCAGGTCATACGTCCAAGGTGCCTCAGCCGGCGCGTCCGCGGTTGTCCGGCGCATGTCCCGGATGGACAAGGCGCACGAGCGGCGGCTCCGGAGAATCAAGCAGGATCCACAACCGCGGGCGCCAGTCGCAGCGTACGTTGTCGGACATGACTTCGCCGCAACCCAGCGGGCTCACCCGCACGCAGTGGCTGATCTGTGTCATCGCAGCCATCGGCTTCGCGTTCGACATCTACGAGCTCCTGATGCTGCCGCTCATCGTGAAGCCAGCGTTGGCCGCGCTGGGCGGGGTCGGACCGGAGGGCGCGCCGCTCTTGGTGCCCGGGTCGCCCGAGTTCACCCATTGGGCGCGCATCCTGTTCTTCGTCCCCGCGCTGGCGGGCGGCGTCTTCGGCTTGCTCGGCGGCTATCTGACGGACCGCCTGGGGCGCCGGCGGGTCTTGACCTTCAGCATCCTGCTGTACGCATTCTCCGCCTGTGCGGCGGGCTTTGCGACGAGCCTTCCACAGCTCCTGTTCTTTCGCTGCCTCGTATTCATCGGCGTCTGCGTCGAATTCGTCGCGGCGGTCGCTTGGCTCGCCGAGCTCTTCTCCGAACCGAAGCAGCGCGAGCGTGTCCTCGGCTACACCCAGGCCTTCTCATCGCTCGGCGGCCTCCTCGTGGCCGCCGCCAACGTCTTGGCCGCGAAGTGGGCGACGGAGCTCCCGGCGATCCACGGCGGGCACGAAGCGTGGCGCTATACGCTCATCTCCGGCGTGATTCCGGCGCTGCCGCTGCTCATCATCCGGCCGTTCCTGCCGGAGTCGCCCGAGTGGCAGCGCAAGAAGAGCGCGGGGACGCTGCGGCGCCCCAGGATCCGCGAGCTGTTTGCGCCCAAGCTCCGCGCGACGACCGTCTTGACGACCCTGGTTTTCGCCGCCAGTTACGGCCTCGCCTTCGGCGCGATTCAGCAGTTGCCGCAGATCCTCGGCGCGCAGCGGCTCGGGACTCCGGACGAAGCCGGTCATGCCGCGGTCATCGCAACGGCGAAAGCGGCGGTGGGCGAGGCGGCAACCGCGGCGCGCGCGGCTGGTCAGCCCGAGCTCCCGCCCGCGCGGCGGCGCCAGGTCGGCGGCAACGCGAGCGACAAGACCGTCGCCAAGGTCACGTTCTGGCAGGAGATCGGGGGTATGGCGGGCCGCCTCGCGCTGGCTGCCCTCGCAGTCGCTGTCGTCAGCAGGCGCACCCTGCTGCGCCTCTTCCAGCTCCCGGCGCTCTTCTTCGTGCCCGCGTTCTTCTGGTGGATCTCGGGGCAGCTTGGCGATCCTGGTAGCCTGCTCTGGATCAAGGTCGGCATCTTCGTCGCCGGCTTCTTGGTCGTCGCGCAGTTCAGCTTCTGGGGCAACTACATCCCGCTCGTCTTCCCGGTGCACCTACGCGGCACGGGAGAGAGCTTCGCCGCCAACATCGGCGGGCGCGTGCTGGGCACCGCGGCAGCGTGGCTGACCCTGACCTTCGCAGCCTCGGACAAACCGGACCCCGCGCGCATCGCGCTCGTGGGCGCTTGCGTCGCTTTCGGTTATGCGCTGCTCGGCGCGGTCCTGACGCAGTTCCTGCCAGAGCCCAGCGCGCAGCCCGAAGCCGAGGAATGAACGCGGCGCCCCCCGAGGCTCCTTCATGGAGCTCGGGGGGCGCCGATGGCAACAAAGCGCGCAGGGCTTAGTAGTACGCCGCGGCGAGGTCCACGCGGTAACCCCAGTCGCGGACCGAAGCGTCAGTGATCAGCTCGACCGTGATCGTGTTGCCGCTGATGTACACCCAGCCGTCGGTGCGTCCGAAGGCCGAGCCGACCCCGTTGTTGATCGGGTTGCCCGAGATCGTGTGCAGCACCGTCCCTGTGCCGTTCTTGATGCGGACGAAGTCGTAGTTGAGCTCCGTGTCGAGGCGGCTGAAGTGCAGGCCGACCTGCGTGGCCCCCGGATAGCTGTACGTGTGCGTGTACGTCCGTCTGTTCAGGTAGTTGTGCGGCGTCTCACGGATCCAGGACACGGTGTTCCAGGTCGCGCCGCCCGAGTTGACGGACCACGTCGCCTGGATCGTCCCCGATGCTGCCGCATACCCGTGCACGAGCACGTTCCAAGTCGCCGCCGCGGGCGTCGGGAAGTTGACGCTCTCCGCGCTGCCGCCGATGTACGGAGCCTTGAACTCCGCTTCGTTGTGCGCGCCCTGCTCCGCGGGCCAGTTGATGGCCGTGCGCTTCACGTAGAGGTCGGCGTCGCCGCTCCCTGTGATCGTGACCGTGAGGTTCGTCGCATTCGTCGGAATGACGATCTGGTACTGCGCGATCGCGCCAGTGGCGACCGCGTAGTTGTAAGTCGTACCGTTCGCGAGCTGCGCGGGCGGGGGCGTCCCGCCCCCACCGCCGCCCGCGCCGGCGATGGCCGCCGTGAGGTCGATCCGCCGCTTGGTCGTGTCACCGATGACCTGCACGCCGGTCGCCTGGTACAAGCTGATCAACCCAGCGCGATTGCCTGCGTAGCTGGGCTGCGCGTGCAAGAGCTGCGCCGTGAGGCCTGCGGCTGCCGGGCAGGCCGAGGACGTCCCGCCGAGCGCGAACGTCCCGCCGCCGCAGCGGGCGCAGATCACCTGCTCGGAGGGCGCGTAGACCGAGAGGAACGACGCGGTGTCCGAGTAACACGTGCGCTCGTCGAGGAGGCGTGTCGAGTCGTTGCAATAGGCCGGCGGGAACGCCGAATAGGGCGCGCCGTTGGCGTCCCAGGTCGACCCCACCGAGATGCAGTTCGTCGACGCTGCCGGTGAGCCCATGGAATCGGTCCAGCCGTCATTACCCGACGCCGCGAAGCAGAGGATCCCGTTGGCGACGGCGTTGCCGCAAGCCGTGTGCATGGTGCCCGAGGTCTGAGCTGCGTAGTACCGACCTCCGCCTAGCGACATCGAGATCACACGGATCGGCGCGCCGCCGCCGACGCCGTTCTTGTTCGTGACGCACCAGTTGATCGCGTTGGCGATCACGGAGTCGTACGCGTTCGGGAACACGACGAGCGTGTAGAGGTGACAGCCGGGTGCGTAGCGGCGCACGATCGAGGCTGTCCCCGTGCCGTGATAGCAGTCGTTGAAGTTCTGCGAGTGGATCGCCGCGCCGGGGGTGCTGTAGTTGTAGCCCCCCTTGACGATCGTGTTGGGCAGCGTGGTCGAGCCGCCGAGCTCGGGGTGCAAGAGGTCGAAGTTGGAGTCGATCACCGCGACGCCGACCCCCGCGCCCGTGTACCCAGCGGCCGCTTGCGTGGCGGAGCCCGTCACGATGCGTCCTTCGTTCGTCAGGAGCTGGTTGAGGTTGTCCTTCCAGACGTACTTCACGCCCGGCACGCCCGCGACGAGCCGCAGCGTCTCGAGGTCCGGCACCTCGGCCGCCCACATGTACTGCAGGTCGAGCGGGAACAGGAGGCGCACCCTCGCGAACTCTGCTGGCGCGAGGCTCGCCTCGAGCTGCGTCACAAAAGCCGCCTGCCGCTGCTCGACGGCCGCTGCAACCTCTGCGAGCGGCTCGCGGGCGGTGCTCGTCTCGAAGGTCACGTCCCCCGCCTCACGGGCGAGCTCGATGACCACGCGCAGGTCGGTGCGCGTGTGGCCGCCCTCGCGGATGAAGCCGAAGGCCTCGAGTTGGGCGCTGTCCGCCAGCAGCGCGGGGTCGATGCGCTCGTCGAGCGCGTCGCGGTCGAGGGGCTCCGCCCGGAGCGGGTTGTCGGGGGGCAGCACGGGGACGCGCTGGGGAGCAGCCGCATGCAGCGCTGGGAGCAGCAGCGCGAACGCGGCGAAGCCCGCACGGGTGCGGGCACGGTGGGTGGTGGTCATGGGATACCTCGTCAGCCGAGGTGCGGAAGCAGGGGCAACCGGGCGGTCCGACCGTCGGAGGGCCCGACCCCGCGCGGCATCCTGCCACGCCCCGTTCTGCGACACAAGGGCACACCGGGAGCCGTCGGCCGAAGGACAGCCGGCGGCGCGGAGTCCGAGCTGGGAGGCGTTGACACGGGCCTGTGCCGAGTCGGCCCGGGCACTGCTCGACGCGCTCCGGAGCGGCGGGGCTACACGGGTGGGCTGCGGCGCAGCACTTCGAGGTCCGGAAACGCCGCCTCGACCGCGGCCCACGCGGGCGCCGGCGCGGGTGTCTCCGCGAGGAGCCACCGCAGCTCGAATGCGTTGGCGAGCGCCTGCCCGCGCGCGACGTTTGCCGCGAGGACCAAGCAGGTCTCGACCTCGCGCGCGATCGCGCGGGCGCGCTGCGCGAGCTCGACCAGCGCCGCGGGCGGGTAGCGGTGATCGGCTTCGTCGGCGCCGAGCCCGAGGTGCGCCGCTGCGGGGTCGACGGGCCCCCCGCCGCGCCCGGCGAGGCGCAGCACACCGAGCGGCCCCGTCGGCGCATGGCGCTTCGGCCGAGCGCGCCAGTCCTCGGTTGCATCGACGTGCGCGAGCGACCAACCGATCCCGCGCAGCGCATCGAGCGCGCGCGGCTCCCACCAGGACGGGTGGCGCACCTCGAGCGCCAACGGGAACGCCTCCAGCGCGGCCGCGATCCGACCGAGGCGCCGGACCTCGCTCGGCCCGTGGAGGAACGTCACGTCGAAGCGCGCAAGGAGCGCCCCGAGGCGCCGCGTGCGCGCGAGCGGTCGCAGTGCGGCGGTGAAGCGCTCGACCTCGAGCGGGGCGGGCGCCTCCGCCTCCAGGAGCAGTGTCGGGACCTCCAGCAAGAGCACACACGGCCGGGGCAGGTGTCCGCCCTCGGCCGCGCCGAGCGGGCCCTCGGCCTGCGCCAGCGACTGCGTCCAGCGCTGAACGGTGCGCGCGGCAGGGACCGCAAAGCGTGTGGTGTCGACGGCCACGCAGCCGAAGGTCTCGGCGAGGCGCGCGAGGCGGCGCTCATCACCGGCCTCGGGCCAGAGCGGGTCCCAATCGGGCCGCGTCCAGCCGGAGACGCCGACGCGCAGCCGCGGTCCGCCCTCGCTCACGGCTGCGCCCTCACCAATCGATGGGCGCGCCGACGGCCTCGAAGGCTTCGCGCTCGGCGGCTTGCAGCGCGACACGCAGCGCCTCTCCGACACGCGCGAGCTCGTCATCGGACGCATCGGGCGCGACCGAGATCGGATCGCCGTAAGCGACACACACGCGCGCAAACGGCTTCGGAATGGTGAAGCGGTCCCAGGACTTCGCGTACCACGCGCGGTCGACCCCGAAGCCGACGGGCAGGATGGGCAAGCCGGTCTCGCGCGCGAGGAAGGCGGGCCCGCGGCTCACGGCATGGCG
>Ga0169931_10014125_pt1 | contig 10840 bp, 11 predicted proteins | sample Kivu_15m_20L_FD_129675 | JGI IMG/M metagenome (GOLD analysis project Ga0169931, IMG submission 129675) | Freshwater microbial communities from Lake Kivu, Western Province, Rwanda to study Microbial Dark Matter (Phase II) - Kivu_15m_20L... | ecosystem: Environmental > Aquatic > Freshwater > Lake... | reverse complement strand
TAAAGAAACTGCCAAAAATGCTATTGAACAAATCAAAGAAAAGAATATGCAAAAAAAATTTATAGAAACATGGGATACTATCTTAATAGGTATTAGTGTTTCGGGCAAGAAAGAAATTAACATAGCATATGAAGAGGTTTTTAAGGATAAATATGCTAGACAATGTTCCACTAGTTTAATTGTCTAAAATGAATCATCTTATAACAGAAATAAACTCCTGCATAGTTTATATAGAAATATAAATTAAAATTTAAATATCAATTCTTCTTTCTAAATAATAAAATTGTTTCTTAAATAAGTATATCATCATCTTCTAATTAAATATAAATTAAATTTCTTCTTCTTCCTCTTCATCATAATCACTGGCTTCATTTTCTGCCCATAGACCAATTCCAAGTTGAGTTGCTTTCTTCTCAGCAGTTTTTAAATCCTTAAGATAGTCAGGGATATTCTGTTTGGAATCAAATTTGGCATATCCCAATTTGATTAAGTCATATTGATAGGTATCTTCCAAATTCTTTTTCTCATTTTTGAAAACAACAACGCCTGCCTTTGATTTTCCATTTTTGTTATAAACATAGCATAGTTTTCCAGGAAGTTCTAATTCCATATTCACAAAGTCAGTTATTTTTTCCAACGCCTTTTGCATGGAATGTTTTGAGTATCTTAAATAGGCAAATTCGGCTAAAATTGCTTGAGGTTCTTTGATAGCAGTGACACTGTCGATTTTTATCAAATCGTCGATATTACAAACATCAAGTGTTCCATAGTCGATGAACTCTACTTCGAAATTGTTGTCTTTCAAAATTTTTGTGATGTTTGCACGATAAAATTTTCCGTCACTTTTGTATCTTGCAGCGCATAGGGTACCAACTTTTACAGGAGCCTCTAACTTAACAGATTTTCTAGAGCCGATTTCGTATTCTTCAAGGGATTCGGTAATTTCGTCTAATATGTTATTAGGGAGGATGTTAATGTAGAAATTATTAAAATCAATATAATCGGTCACTCTAAGTCTGATGTTTTCATGCTTCTCTTCAAATTTATCCAGCTTGGATGATTTAAACTCTCCTTCTTTCAAAAAATTAGAGAGGTTAGGATAGGCCCAAATGTTTTTACCTTCTTTTTCTGCAGATTTTTCAGCAGTTAAAAATTCATTCATGTGAATGACTGGGTTATTTGATCTTGCCACATCGGCCACTGCAAGTCCATTTTTTAAAAGTAAAGTAGCAATGTTCGCATTATTAAGATAGAGGTACCCGAAATAGTTTCCTGATTTGTCAGATTGAACGATGTCACATGTTCCTTCTCTTTGCATATAATTATCGTAAACAAAATTTAGGGCTTCGTTGTAAAATTTATCGTGTAAATCTATGGTGTTCTTTTCGTTTCCGAATGTTTTGATTCCGAGTAACCCGAATTTGACATAACATTTGTTTTTTTCGATTCTTAATTTGAATCTGCTTCCATTGTAGCAGTGCTCTACTACACATTGAAGGTTCTTCTGATTAACTAGGAAATTTACGAATTCTTTTTTCTTTATTTTGTTTGCTGTTGTTAAATCTGAAAAATTCGCAAGTGCGGGGCTCTTAGTTGAATGAATACCAACCTTCTTTTCTTTCCCTGTTTTTTCTGCGATTTGATAGGAATCAAGGTATTTAGAAATGTCATCATCTACTTTTGGAATAATGTAACTAGCCAAACCAGATTCAAGTAATTCTACATTTACGTTTTTCTCTTTAACCTCGGTTATACCAGTGGTAGCATTTTCTTTATTTGCAATTTTAGATTTGACTGCATTTTCTGTGTCCAAGTATCTGAAAACTGAATAGAAATTCATCTTCATGTTACTTTCTGGGTTATCCTTGTTATAGTCAAATTCACATCTGACTTTTTTACCGACAAGGATTTTTCTTAGATATTCTCTAGACTGCCAGGCCCATGGTTTATCCTCTTCATTTTTATTTGGTCTTCCTAATTTAGGGGCTTTAATGTGTGATAAGAAAATTCTAGACACTTCTTTAGTTTTCTCATCTCTTATTGTTATAGAATCTCCTGAATGTACTTGTAAACAGACAGCTTCAAAATCAGCAGTTTTCTTTCCTGCTTGTTTTGCCTTCTTTTCTCTTTTGCTATCTGCATCTTCTTCATCATCCTTTGCATCTTTCCAGATTCTCAGTTTTTCACTTTTAGCCTGATTCTGAATCTGCTTAATTGCTACTAATTCCTCTGTAGTATAGGGTGTTGAATTACTGATGAAAAGTTTTGAGTAGCCGTTTTGTAAAAGGAAATTAGCGACAGATCCCTTCTGTGTAACCAAATCTGCGATGAAATTTTTATTGTCATCGATTCCTTTTATGATAACCTTGATGTCTTTATGTAGTATTAATCTTTCGGCATAAGATTTTCCTGCCTTATAAACAGCATCCTTTGAATTGGGAATAGCAACGAACCTCAAATTTACTTTGATGAAGGTATTTATATCCTTGAGTAAAACAACATAGAAAGCACAGTTAATCACATAATCAACCATACAATCTAATTGTTTGTCTTTTCCTAGTTTGAGGACATCTTCAACGCTGAAGTCAGTCGAAGTGGAGGATTTAAAGTGTCTTCTATGCTTGGCAATAACTTCATTATTTGTTTCCCAAATATTGGTTTTCTTTTTCTTTGCTTCTGTCTCGGCAGCTTGTAATTTGGAAAAATACTCTCCCTTTGTAAGAGCTTCATTGTGTTTCTGTACAAATCCGATTTTAGCGAATCCGTTTTTGACCAGCTCGATGTTCAAATTTTTACCGTCTAAGTAGATTTGTCCATATGGCTTGTCATTGAATTTGTAGTCAACTGTGTACTTGACTACTTTGCTTAATGTTAGTTGGCGAAGAAAATCTTTTGCTTCCCATCCGAATGGATCCTCTTCCAACGAGTTGCTACTTCCACTTCGAGGTGCGCTAATCATACTAAGATGCATAATTTTCTCCTCTGGTGCTTCTTCACTGTTCTTTTTGACTTTCCCACTGATGATTACAGTATCCCCGTTAAGAACTCCCTTGATTAAACCTTCTTGAATTTTTTCCATTTAAATATATTTTAATAAATTTTGTTTATTTATATATCAATTTAAATAATTTAGACATGTGGATTTCGTTGTTGTGTTTATAAATATATTATAAATAAAATATTCAAAAAAATTTTTAATTTTTTAGATTATAGACAGTAAGAAAATTATCCCTAATTATAATTTTTACTAAATTTTTAACAAAACTTTTATATTGTAATATAAATAGAATATGACAATTTAAAATTTTTATTTATTAACCAGAAAATTGATAGAGCCTCCACATAATTCATCGTTCAATTTTATTCTCAATTCAACAGGCTTGATTATATGAAAATATTCACCATCAATGTTGAGATAGACCCTACGATATTTGTCATTCTCTGACTATAATATATTTATTTTAAAGTTTTATACTTTTTCTGGGGTATCTTTGAATTTGATTAAGATTGGGCCCGGTCCGTGATACACTTTATCTGCTCTACCTGTAAAAATTTTTTCAAAACCTAATTTGAACCCTGAAGAATAAGTGAAAAATTCAAGTTTCTGATCATTATAATTTTGCTCGCTGAATGTTAATTTATTGCCTAAAGTTTCTGTTTCGACTTTGGATAATTTTTTTGTTATCCCATCGACTACTTTAAGTCCTACGTTGTTTCCTGATTTTTTCCAAATGTCTTTGGTACCCCCCATGTAAAAATTTATATTTTGACATATAATATTGACTGGATCCCCTTTTATGAAAATTTCTTTATCTAAGTTATTAAGTTGGTTAAGACATAGTTTTCTTACAATTTCTTTTATTCTCAGAATTTGTTTCCATCTTCTCAAATGGCCCTTTGGATTTAAAAACTGTTTTGACCTTATGATCAGCATTAATTATACTATCTTCGATTGCTAATTTCCCGATTTCAGTAGAATTCATTACTATGAAATTCTTTTCTTGGTTTTGATCATCTGGCGTCTGTTTTGGCTCTGCAACCATAAACGCATCGAGGAAAGAATTTAGAGGGATAGTTCTTCTACAACAGTTCTTTTTCAAACCCTCCCAGAAGTAAACCATTTTATTCCAACATCTAAATCCGCTCCTTTTTTTTTCAAATCCGAAACCGACCCGAGCATCGTATCCCAATGAAAAGTAGTTGATAAAAGATCGTTTGTAAACATTTTTATCAATCGATTTACTGATTTTTAATTTACTGGAAAATTCAATTATTTGACCTCTTTCCTAATTCGAGTTAATATCAGTTTATAGGTAGAAATTAAAATGCATTCAAAATTTGTTAAGGGGAAAATTATTTAGATTAAATATAGAAATTTTTTAATTATAGATGATAATTACCTTTTCTACGATTAATTTTAAGACCCAAACGTCTATCTTTCCATATTTAGCTTCATGATATTTATTTAATATTTTTTTGAAAGAAAGCGGGTCGGAATTGATTTGAACGTTGCCTATTTTAGAAATTATTTCACATCCGATATATTTTTTTACCTCCGAATCCTACAGCATTTGAAAGATCGTTTCCGGTTCCTAGGGGTAAATGTCCGAAGTAACATCGACTCAGGTTTATTTTTGAATGATTTAAATTTTCAACAATTGATAAAACAGTTCCGTCTCCTCCACCTATTAGTACTTTTATCTTATCCTCATCTAAAAAAATTTTTATTAATTTTCAATTTACGCCTTGAATTTATCAAAAAATTCCTCAACATCTCGCACCCTTTGAGATAATTATCTCTATCAATAATATTAAAAACATAAGCAAATTTCATTTCACCATCGTTATCATTATATAAAAATTTTAACAAATTCTGATTGTTCTTTTCAGAATTGTTCTTCTTGACTAATTCTATAATCATTTTTCCTTCTTGTGCACCTGACCTTGGATTGACGAATACAAATATTACATTCTCAAGTTTCACTCCTTGAGGAATTATCTGATATTCAATATCTATGTTATTGTCAGTTGTGATAATATGGTTAATATCTGCATCATTATTTTTAGTCGCATAGTTATTGTGGTTGTTTTTATTGAAAAGAGATATGCAGGGTTCGTTTTTATTTTTATAATTATCCTTATTTTCATTATTGGAGTCGTCTTGAAAACTTGAGAATTCTATTTGAACTAATGAGGATATAAACAATTATTTAAATTACCCTCTTGTTCGACTATTTTTGGGTCTGATGAATTTATTCCATTTGATTGTTTTTTCTTGTTTTCTTCATTGCTTTCCATTATAAAAGTTATAAATCATATATTTAATAGTAAAACTTCTAATTCATTTAATCAAATATAATTTAAACTATTTTTAAAATTGCGTGGGAAGAATGTTGGAATATTTTTATTTTGAAATAATTTTCTCAAAATATGAATATTTCTAAAATACCCCTACTAGATAATTTATTATTCATTCTAGATAAAGCATTTATAATTTTCTAATTTAGTACTTATAACTAACTAAACTGATTATGGAAAAAATTCTAATTTTACTTCAGATATATTACCGAAGATTTAAAAGCTTTTCTTATTGTTTACTTAGTTATACTGAATTATGAATTGGTTTGCCTCGGCTAGATAAAGATTAAAATTTTGATTATATGTTTAATTTATATCATTATGATTAATTTTAATCTAATCGAATTGTTTACTATTGTATGCTTCCTCTGAAGTGTATTTGATGTTAACTGTTTTTTTATTAAATTTTCTGCCGGTCATATGCTAAATGAGCGAATAATAAATTAATTTATGTTATTTAAATACCTTCCTTGCTTCCTTAGCTTCTTCTAATGTAAAAAATTCCACATATGCATTACCCATTCCCGGTGTAGGATTATCTTCTACATCTTTTCTTGGGATAAACACTGAATCAACTCTACCGTATTTCCCGCATTCTTCTTTGATGTCTAAGATTATATCATTATATTCTTCGTCATCATCCAACTATTTATATTTTAAATCTTTTCTTACGTTAAGGTCTTTCATAATTTCAACGAAACACAAAATTTTGGTAGGAAATTGCACCTTAATACCTTCTTGTGGAGCATTCATAGTACCTGCTTGTAAAGCGGCGCCTACAGTATTTGGGAGTGTGCCGTCTTCAATTGATGTTAAGCTACCTGTGTATGTCTTTGGTCTTCCGACTTTAAGTGGCTGCCCAAGGATAGATATAGTGTTAAGAAGGAATCCGTTATTCGCCTCCTCTGCTGTTCTGAACTCGACAAAAGCATAGTGACCGTCTGTACTTATCCATGCAGATAAAACAGGGTCCCCTGCTTTAGTGTTTGCTTTTAAAGTTATTAAAGCTGTATTCAAAAGTTGAACTAGCTATGATTAAATATTTTATTTCTTTAAGCATACTGAAGCTGGAGTAATTCCAGTAGGTAGATTTCCTATATATAGCTTTCTATCCACTTTTGCAGCTTGTGCTAGTGCTAACGATTGAACAAGTTGAGAACCTGCAGTGACTATTTGCATAATAAAATTATATTCATAATATCTTACCTGTTGGTGGCTGCTCTATTTCTTCTACATTTGCCTCTGTAAAATTCGAAAATTTTGATTTCACTTCATTCGGTGCTCTATGGATAAATTTAAACTCATAACTAATTTATAAATTACTTTAGTTCGACTTTTGCTCCTTTCTTCTCTTTTCTATTTTCACTTTTAGATCTTGTTCTGGAACGCTTCTTATTTCTATTTCTTGACTTTGAGCGGGATTCTTTTCTAGATGTATATTTTTTCCTTTTTTTTTCGTCTCTGTGATTCGATCTGGACCTACTTCTCCTTTTTCTTTTGTCATTTGAATAAGATTTTTCCCTTCCTCTATTTATTTAAAGAAAAACTTATTACCTGCGCTGTGGTGAGTCTGTCATCGATTCGGAAGCAACATGCTTCGACCTTGATCGTTTTTTATATTTTTTCTTACTAGTTTTATTTCTTTTATAATCTTCTTCGCTACTTGACCTGCTGTCCATTAAATTAGGTATATACTAAATAAACACAAAATTTTATTTATTTAAATTATATAATAGTAACTAAATTTAATGGATAAACCAATTCAATTTATCACAATAGATAAAGACGGTGTATGTGGAATAACAAAAGAGGCAGAGGAGCTAATTTCAAACATAAACGAGAAAATTGGAGTAATATGTGTGGCTGGATTATACCGTACTGGAAAGAGCTACCTATTGAACCGTCTGTTAGGTCGACAAGATGGATTTGAAATTGGGCCAACCACTAATTCATGTACTAAGGGATTATGGATATGGGGAAAACCTATAAAATTCGAAGATAAAGACATAAGCGTATTGTTGATCGACACTGAAGGTCTTGGTTCAGCATTTGAAGATCGTAACGAAACAATAGACATGGAAATCTTTTGCCTTGGTATTTTACTATCTAGTTTATTCATATACAATTCTATGAAGAATATTGATGAAAATGCCATAGAAAGCTTAGCCCTTGTTATTAATTTCGCTAAGAAAATAAAAGCTGGCTTTAAAGAAATCGACAGTTATGCAAACAACTTCCCCTCATTCATTTGGGTTCTTAGAGACTTCGCATTGGACCTTGTTGATTCTCAAGGAAGGAACATCACCGCTCCTCAATATCTAGAAAATGCCCTCAGAGTAGATGAAAGGATTGAAAATACCGAAGACGAAAATTTGCAAAAGAAAAATGAGATCAGAAAATTATTAAAAATTTTTTTTAAGGAACGCGATTGTTACACTTTGATCAGACCAGTCTCAGACGAAAAAAAATTGCGATACATAGATAAAATAGACATATCTGAATTAAGATCAGAATTCCTTGTTCAAGTTGAGCAATTTGTCAAAAAAATTTACTTAAATGTTAGGCCGAAATTAGTTCAAGGCTCGTATATAGATGGAAAGTCATTTATTAGTCTAACCAAGATGTACGTTGATTCCATAAACAGTAATTCCATTCCAGACGTCAAAACATCCTGGAAAATAGTGATAGATACCCAGCTATCTAAAGTATATGACAAATGCTACGATTATTACATAGACGAAATGCTACAACTTGATTTCAAGAAAATCAAAAGTTTTGAAGAGCTCCTCAAACATCACAACGAAACTAAATCAATCGCGTTAGATTACCTAAACGAATTTGGGAATTTAAATGTCCCCCCTCTCGTATTTTTAGATTTGATAAAAAGGCTTGACGAAAACCTCACCGACAAATTCGATGAGATAATGAGCAACTGGAAGTCTTATTCGGATGAGAAGTGCACAAAGATAACAGAAGAGATTTTAAAAGAATACAAGAGCAATAATCAAGATGAGGATGTTTACACTTCCCTGGATTTAATAGAAGACGTGTTTAAATTCGTTGATGAATCCGTTGACAATACAAGAAAATATGAGCTCATTTATCCTAAAGTTTTGGAATTTTTTGTGGATTCTCTTAAAAAGGGGTTTAGAGAGAACAAACTAAAATATGAGAACGAAATTAAATTTATTCAACACGAATCTGATCTTCTACAAAATTTAGCAGAGAAGACGAAAGAAAAGCTGGAAACTGAAAGAGAAGAAAATGAGGCAATCATAAAAAAATTGAAAGAGGAAATTCTGAGTATGAGATTAGAGGTAAAACTATTATATTAATACAATAACTTAAAATCTTTATTTCTTATATATCATTAATAGTACGAGGCGAAACTCGATGAAAAATCCAAAATGTTAAAAAATCTGCAGGACATCCATGAAAATAACATTGAAGAATACAAAATAAAAATCCACACATTAAATAATTTGCTGGACGCTCAGAAATTTTCTGAAAAAGAAAAGAAAAAGTCAAAAAAAGTCCAAGAAGACGGTAAGAAAAATAATAATTTTTATCAATAAATTACAGGATTAATCGATCTAAAAATAGAGAACATCATCGAGAAACTAGACGGATTTAAGGATTTCTTTGTAAAAACTGAATTGGATAGAGCTAAGTTCCAACTGCAGATTGAAATGAATGCACGAATTGAAGATTTGGAAGCAGAGTTCATGAAAAAGCTAAACTCGACTAAAAAGGTTTGTGAGAAGACTATAATCAAACTCAAAAATGCCTATCAAGATCAAATAAACAACCTGAAGCAATTAATCAAGGTACTTAAATTTATAATGCATAATTTTACTTATGATCCCTTTTATTAGGAGTTGTATGATGAAATCAACGACTTTAAATGCCAAGTAAGCTCCCAAGAATATAAAATCGAGCTTTATAAAGAAAAAATCATCGCGTATGAAAAAGAAAAGAAAACACAAACGGATCATGCTGATCTGTTGCGAGTATTGGCTGGAAAGTTGAATAATTTTTTAGATGGGATGTCAAAAAATAATAAGTAGGAATAAGTACGAGTTTTATTGTTCATCTATGGAATAGAAGTTTATAATAGAAGTAAATTTCTTCATAATGTTTATAATTTTAACGTAAGTTATAATTGTATTTGGCTAAATTACTTATTAATTACATTAATTAATTCATATTAAATGACTTAGTTAATAAGAATTCTTTTTAATCCATTGTTATCTATATTCTGTTTACACTATGAATGATTATTATCTTATTATGTACATGGCCTTGTCAATTCTTTTTTTTCTAATGAATTTTGAGAACAAAATGATAAGAAACTCTTGTATTTGTCATAGAGTAAATTTGGAATTTTAAAATTCACTTTTGTAATTACATGATAGGGAAAACTAAATTGTATACTATTCTTTATAAAACTTAATACTTGATTTATCTTTGTATTCGTAATTGGGATTAATTCCTTATTAATTTCAAATTTCAAATAACCTTCATCTTTATCATCAATAAAAATAAGATAAGGCCCTTTGCCTAAAATAGAAACAATTCCTTTTCTCACTAATTTTTTTAAATAAACAAGCATTTCTCTTGTAAAATTCACTGTGAGAATAGTAATCTCAATACTTCTGAATAGATTTTTGAATATGAAATACTTAACAGGCTGGTATATTTTCTCTATTATAAAATTATTCTTTAAGTAGCCTATCTTGTCATTTAAATAATCAATAGAATATCCTATACCAGACGCATTGATCCAAGATTTTAGCATATGATAATTCCATTTGATATTATTTACAGTTTTAACCTTCAGTATAAATATTTCTTCATAAATTATGAGAAAATACCTGAATAAGGATTTCCTATTTATAAGGGAAGGGCTGAATTTATTCAAATAATTAGAAATTGATTTAAAATATTTCCTAGCACTAGAAACTTTCTGACGAATAGAGATTCTCAATTTAGTCAAGACATCGCTAGAGTTGTAGATAAAGGCTTCTAAATCTCTTGTAAGGATTTGTAAATTCGTCCTAGCGAAATCATAGAATATTATACTTGGATTCATCAGCTCGATTTCTGTGTTATAATATTCACTCTGGCTTTTTCTAACTTCTTCATCTTCGCTTATTTTGTAGAACTTCATCACTTCTTCTATAAAATCGCCTGATTTCAATTTTTGATCGTGGTTGAGTTCTGTAAAAATATTCATAAATAGTAAAGAGTCTTTATTTTGAATTTTGGAGTTTAATTCGTTTAAGGAGTAATTAACAGCCATTACCATAGCCAAAAAAATAAAGTCTTCAAATTTTTCTTGATTAATTTCCTCCTGTATGTCAATTCTACCAGTTGTTTCCTTTAATGCTTGAGAAATTTTCTTGATATAAATCAGAGATAAATTGACTTGGGTTACTTTGATGATTTGTTCATGTAATTTGTTAGTACCCAATAGTATTTC
>Ga0169931_10014124_pt1 | contig 10840 bp, 10 predicted proteins | sample Kivu_15m_20L_FD_129675 | JGI IMG/M metagenome (GOLD analysis project Ga0169931, IMG submission 129675) | Freshwater microbial communities from Lake Kivu, Western Province, Rwanda to study Microbial Dark Matter (Phase II) - Kivu_15m_20L... | ecosystem: Environmental > Aquatic > Freshwater > Lake... | reverse complement strand
GCGCTTTCGCTGGACTTCTCCGGCGGCGGGATCAACAGATCGAGCAGCTTCTCTTCGGCGTTGCGTTCGGCGCGGTCGGAGACTTCGTCGAGCTTTTCGTCGCGGATCATGTCGATGGCGATTTCGACGAGATCGCGGATCATCGATTCCACATCACGGCCGACGTAACCGACCTCGGTGAACTTGCTGGCTTCGACCTTGAGAAACGGCGAGTTGGCAAGCTTTGCCAGCCGGCGCGCGATTTCCGTTTTGCCGACGCCGGTCGAGCCGATCATCAGAATATTTTTCGGCATGACGTCTTCGGCCATGTCGGGATCGAGGCGCTGGCGGCGCATGCGGTTGCGCAGCGCTACGGCCACGGCCTTCTTGGCGTCCCCTTGGCCGATGACGTACTTGTCGAGTTCGAGGACAATTTCGCGCGGTGTCAGTTCGTCGAGCAGCACCGATTCATCGGCGCCGTTGCCATGTTGGGTGGGCAGATAAATGACCATCAGCCCAACTCCTCAAAAATGACGTTCAGATTTGTGTATATGCAGATCTGGCCGGCGATGGTCATCGCCTTTTCAGCGATTTCGCGCGCGGAGAGTTCGGTGTTTTCGTACAACGCCTGGGCCGCGGATTTGGCGAACGGGCCGCCGGATCCGATCGCGGCGAGCGGTTCGTCGGGTTCGATGACGTCGCCGTTGCCGCTCAGGATGTAGGTCTTCTCGAGATCGGAAACGAGCAGCAGGGCTTCGAGATGGCGGAGCATCTTGTCGGTCCGCCAGTCCTTGGCCATTTCGACGGCGGAGCGGTCGAGCTTGCCGCCGTGTTGTTCGAGTTTGGCTTCAAAGCGCGCGAAGAGGGCGAAGGCATCGGCGGTGGAACCGGCGAAGCCGGAGATAATTTTGCCGTTGTAGAGTCTTCGGAGTTTCTTGGCGGAGGCTTTCAGGACCTCGCTGCCGAGCGTGACCTGGCCGTCGGCCGCCATCACCACTTTGCCGTTGCGACGAACGGCAATAACGGTGGTCGAACGGATGCGTTGCGACATGTATTTCAAACTTCTATTCTACCAGCGCTACCCTAACCTCATGCCGAATCCCGCGCTGACGCGGAACAAGATGGGTTGGCACGCCGCTTCGTTGAGCGCGTTGAGCGAGGCGTTTGCGGAGGCGTGTGGGCCGGGCGTGCGTGCGCTCGACATTGGCTCGGGGTCGGGGATTGCGGCGCGTGCGGCGCTGGCGGAGGGGGCTGTTGTGACGGCGAACGACATCGACACCACCGCGCTCGATGCGCCTGGCGCGAGAATCGTCAGCGCTCGGTTTCCGCGCGAGTTGCATTTCGAAGACGGCTCGTTCGATCTCGTGCATGCGGCGAGTGTGTTTCATTTCCTGACGGGCAATCAAGTTGCGTATGGCTTGCGGTCGATTCGACGGTGGCTGCGGCCGGGCGGGCGATTGTTCGTGCAGGCGGCGACGCCGTATCAGGCGCCGTTCGCGCCGTTTATCGGCGAGTTCGAACGGCGCAAGGCCGCGGGTTTGAAGTGGCCGGGTTGGATCGAGAAGACAGCGGCATGGTCGACGCATAAGCGGTTGGGGAATATGCCGTCGAGCGTGCATCTGTTCGACGACGCGACGCTGGCGCGGTATGCCGAAGAGGCGAGCCTGCAAGTGGAATCGGCGCGGCTGTTTCGCCGCGCCGATTTGAATCCGAGCTTGTTTCTGGATGGCCGCGAGACGGTGGCGCTGATCGCGCGCTCAGTTTGACAGGATGAAGTTGACGTCGATTGGCGCGATGACGTCGACGGGTTCGCCGTTGAGCAGCGTGGGCGTGTAGCGCCATTGGGCGACGGCGTCGAGCGATGCTTTTACCAGCAACGGGTGGCCGCCGATGACTTTGAGTTGAACGACCGCGCCGTTCTTGGCGATGATGCCTTCGAGTTTGACGACGCCTTGTATGCGCGCGGCTTTGGCGAGCGGCGGGTAGGCGGGGTTGACGCGGAAGAGGATGGCTGGTGGTCTCACGCTGCCGCCGACTCGGACGAGCTTGGGCGGTTCGGGCTTGCGCTCGGGCGGAGGCGGCGGGGCGGAGGGAAGGGTGTTGGAAGAGGGGGCTATCGGCCCGATGCCGATCGCGCCAACTGTCGGCGGCCCGATTGGAACGAGAGGCGCGCCTTCCGTATCGATCAATCTAGCCGGTGCGTTGTTCCAGCTACTCGGCGCGGTCATCGTCCGGGTGTACCGGCGGGCGACGGTTACCTGGCCTGGCGTGGCCGCAGTCTGCGCGGTCTGTTGCACCTCCACTTCGACTGGCGGCGGTTGTTTCACGGGGACGTGAATCAGCGCCTTTGGCAGGATCACCGCGATCACTTCCGGATGCACCATCGGCACAATCACAAGGCCCGCGACAACACCGGCCTGCACAACAAGTCCACCCCACGACCAAGGGCTACGCTTGGTCCTCGCCAGCAAAGCTTTTTCAAACATGTATGCCTCCTGCCTGATCTGACTCCACCACACATTGGTTTGTTCCCGATTGCATACAATGGCTTTCATGACGATTTCACGCCGCTCTTACCTCGGTGCGCTGGCCGCCGCGCCCGCGATACACGCGCAGAACAAGCCGACCGACATTCGCATCAAGGAAATCGGCGCTTCCTACGAAGACTTCACCTACCGCACGCCGATCAAGTTTGGCGGCGTGGAGGTGAACCGCGTGACGCTGTTGAACGTCAACGTAACTGTCGAATCGCGCGGCGGCAAAGTGAGCAAGGGCTTCGGCTCGATGCCGATGGGCAATATCTGGGCATTTCCGTCGAAGACGCTGAACTACGATCAGACGCTGGAGGCGATGCGGACACTGTCGAAGAAGATCGAGAAGATCTGCAACGGCCACACCGAGTACGGGCATCCGGTCGACCTCAATCACGCGTTGGAGCCGATGTGGCTGAAGGCGGCGGCGGAGATTCAACTGGCGCAACCGATTCCGAAACTCTGCACGCTTGTCACGGGTAGTCCGTTCGACGCCGCTATCGGCGATGCGTTTGGCCGTATGCTGAATCGCAATATTTTCGCGACCTACGGGCCGGACGTGATGCGCCACGATCTCTCGCACTATCTGACCCCGGAATTCAAAGGCGAGTACCTGCAAAAGTACGTTCTGAAGGCGCCGAAACCGACGATGCCGCTGTATCACCTGGTGGGCGCGGTGGATCCGATCTACGAAAGCGACATCAAGAAGCGCATCAACGACGGCATGCCGGAGACGCTGGCCGAGTGGATCAACTACTCCGGCCTGACGCACATCAAGATCAAGCTAAACGGCGAAGACATCAAGTGGGACACCGAGCGGGTGCTTACGGTCGATAAGGTCGTGTCAGAAGCGCAGGCCAAGCGCGGCGTAAAGGCGTGGAATTACTCGCTCGACTTCAATGAGAAGTGCCCGAACGTGGCGTATCTGATCAAGATGCTGCGGGATGTGAAGCAGGCCACACCGGCCGGATTTGCGAAGATTCAGTACATCGAGCAGCCGACTAAGCGCGACTTGAAGGCCGATCGCGCGAACGTGATGCATGAGGCGGCGAAGCTGAAGCCTGTTGTAATCGACGAGTCGTTGACGGATCTTGAAGCGTTGCAGGATGCGCGCGAGATGGGCTATACCGGTACGGCGCTGAAGGCCTGCAAAGGGCAGGCGCAGGCGCTGCTGATGGCCGCGGCGGCGCAGAAGTGGAAGATGTTCCTGTGCGTGCAGGACTTGACCTGCCCGGGCGCGAGTCTCATTCATAGCGCGGCGCTGGCGGCGCATGTGCCTGGAGTGGCGGCGATCGAGTGCAACTCGCGGCAGTACGTTCCGGCGGCGAACAAAGGCTGGATCGAAAAATATCCTGGCGTGTTCGATGTGCGGAATGGGCGCGTCAACACGGGGCTGCTGAATGGCCCTGGCCTGAGCGTCAAGTTGTAGGGCGCGCGGGGGCGTGGATTCGGCGGATTCGTCCGGCGCCGTTTAGACCTGCTTGACGCAGTCCATACGGGAGCGGAGGCGCGCCAGTTCGAGCTTCTGTTTCTGCTGATGCCGGGCGCGCAGGGCAATCAGAACTAGCCCGAGTGACATCATCGCCCAGGCGCCTGGTTCCGGCGTCGGCACGTCGAGGCCTTTGTAGAAGTCGAACTCGGTCTGTTGCCCGGGGGCTAGGTTGCCAAGAAAATAGGCGAGCGCGCCAGCGCTGTCGGCGGGACCAACTGGCCCGGCCTGATTGTTGAAGAGTCCGCTTGCCATCTGAGTGAACAGCGCTTGCTGTCCGGTGGGCATACGGCTGGCGTAGCCGGTCGCATAAGCGTCCGGCGCGCGTTCGCCGTAGACGAAGCCGTGCGAAATGAAAGTTGAAAGCGCCTGATTGCCCGTTGTGTAGATGACGCCGTTGCACGGACCGATGTGGGCGGGGCAATTCGCGAGGTATCTTGTTGTGCCTTGGCGGGTGCTTTGGTTCGAGTGCCGCGAACCGTTTGGATGGAAGTTGAAGTAGTCGGAAAGGACCAGGTTGTTGACGGTGTTGGTCGTACTCGTATTCCGGATGACAAAGTTGATGTTGAGCAGCGCGTCGGTCAGTGTGGTCGTGATATCAATCTCCAGACCGTTGGCGTGGCCGATCCGTGAAAACGTTTGATTTTGTTGGCCAACCGCGGTGTAGGCGATGTCGGTCAGAATGCCCCATTGCGACCCGACCAAATTCGAGTACGTCGTGCCGATGTCCATCGACGGACTGAGCCAACCGGCGCCAGTCATGCCGTTCCAGCGCAGGTTAAACGAGTCCTCGCCCGAGAAGACGTCGGCCTGCAGGTTGTAGGTGGACTGGGACCCGCGGAACCATGTGTCGCTCCAGCCGAAGGCGCTTGTACAGTATGTCGTCCGGGAGTTCCGTAATGCAATGATCAGCTCACCCGCGGACCCGTCCGTGCACGGCGCTACACCGGCGGCGAAGGCAGGCGCGCAAAACAGTGCAATCTGAAGAACTCGTTTCTTCATGTCTCGAATCACCACTCCTGTGGGATGATTCCAGTTTGCGGATTCCCTCAAGGTAGTCACACTAGGAAAATCTTAAGTACACGGTCCTATTTGTACTTAGAGACGTACTAGTACTTATGAATCTACTTTAGCCAACTTCTCCAATTCATTCCGGGCGGCACGCATGGCTTGCGCTAAAATGAACGCATCGGCGGAGTAATGAAGGGAGTCGGCGCCCATATCGATCCAGACGCGGGCGGCATCGAGCGAGTTGACGAAGACGCTCGTTTCGATCCCGCCGGCCCTTGCGGCGGCGATAACACGGCGGCCCGCGGCGAGCAGTTTTTCGTCTAGCACCTGGCCGGGAATTTCTAGCGCCTGACTTAAATCGTAGGGCCCGATGAAAAGTTCGTTAACACCGGGGACGGCGGCGATCCGCTCCACTTCCGCCAGCGCGGAGGCGGTTTCGATTTGCACGATCACGCGTGTGCGGGCGGCGGCGTTGGCGAGGTACTCGGCGACGGGTTCGAGCGAGAAGCGCGCGGCGCGGACCATGTGGTTGACGCCCCGGCGGCCATCGGGATAGAAGCGCGCGGCTTGCACGATACGAGCGGCTTCATCGGCGCCGGACACACGCGGAACGATTACGCCGGCGGCCCCGTTGTCGAGCGCGCCTTGAATCGACTCCGGCGCGCTGTTGGGCACACGCACGAAGGCCGGGATGCGCGCGCCACGGAGCATGTGCGGCAGCATGGCGTTGTCGATGGGCGCGTGTTCGCCGTCAATTACGCAGAAGTCCCAGCCGGCCCAGCCAGCCATCTCGACGGGCTCCGGTGTCGCTAGTTCGATGAAAATCCCAAATCGGGGCATCTCACAATTATGCTTTGGCTGAGCGCCGTTTCTTCGCGTCGGTCCGTTTGGCCGGGAACAGCTCGCCGATGGACCGCTGCAGTTCACGAAAGATCTGATCGGCGGGTTTCGACGCATCGATCGATTTGAACTCGTACTTCTTTGACATGCGGTCGAGCGCGCGGATCACGCGGGTCTGATAACGGATGAAGCTGTCATACATGTCGGGGCCGAAGCGGAGGTCCATGCCCGACTCCCAGAAGTCGAAGCTGCCCCGGCCCATGACGACGCGAGAGACGAGCGTGGGCACATCGGCGCGGAGATAGTAGACGGCGTGGGGGACTAGTGCGAAGCCGGCGAGTTTTTCGAGCCATACGGCGTCCTCGCCGCGGGCGATGCCGCGAGCCATGAGCGAGAAGATGTATCGGTCGGTGATGACGACAAAGCCGGCGCGGAGGGCGGGGACGATTTCGTTTTCGAGGCGGTCGGCGAAGTCGGTGACGTAGAACATCGTCATCGTGACGGGTCCGAGCGTATTGCCTTCCTTGGCATCGGCGATACCCTTGCCAGCAAGCGCGCCGCGGGCGAGGCCGGTATCGAGGACGGCATGGCCGCGCTGTTCGAGCCATGCGCGGAGTTTCGATACCTGGGTGGAGCGGCCTACCGAATCGGGGCCTTCGATGACGATGAGCTTGCCCTGCAGTTCGGCTGGATCGACGCCGGGCAGCGGCTCGTTATAGAACTGGAGCGGCGGCGGTATTGGCACGGTAGGCCCTTTCGTCCTGGAGGATTTGACCGGTGGCGATGGCGTCGCTGAGTTTTTGCATCACGACTTCGCGCATTTGCGCTTGTTGATCCTCAATCGAACCGGTGGCGTCGATGACGTGGAAGCCCATCTCCTGGGTCATCGCGTCGTACTCTTCGAGGATGCGTCCCTGGAAGAGGCGGAAGCTCTCTTCGATGCGGCGGGAGAGATTCAGGTCCATGCCGGCTTCGTAGTATTTGATGGAATCGCGGCCACCGAGAATACGGCCGAGCGCGACCTCGAGCGGAACGCGGAAATAGAACGCGAGATTGGGTTGGATGGCGAAACGGTAGACGTTGCGAACCCATTTGGGCGAAACGCCGCGGACAACATCGCGGGCAAAAGCGGTGTAGGCGAAGCGATCGGCGCAGACGATGGCGCCGGCCTTGAGCATGGGCATGATATAGCGCTCCTGGCGGTCGGCGAAATCGGTGGCGTGGATCAAGGAAAAGGTCGTTGGGGTGAACATCTGCTTCTTCTTGCCGCGGCGTGTGGTATCACGAACCAGGGGCGAAGAGTTCCATTCGGAGAAGGCGACGGCGAGGCCCTGGGAGCGCAGCCATTGGGCGAGCAGGGATAGTTGCGTCGACTTGCCGGAGCCGTCGATGCCTTCGACGACGATGAGTTTGCCCTTGAACCGGTTGGGCGTGAGGATTGGCATGAGGGCCAACGCCATTATAGCGGCTAGACTGTTTCAATCGCGTGAACGGATTCGCCAGCTATGATGGGAATTCATGGCCCGTTACGCCGCAATCGACATTGGTTCCAACTCCATGCGCCTGGCTGTCGCCGAGGTGGATGCGGGCAAGCCGCCGCGGACGCTGGCGGTGGACCGCGAAGTGACTCGGTTGGGAGAAAGCGTGTTTACGGCGGGGTCGGTGAGCCGCGAGGCGATGGCGCTGGTCGAAGGCGCGCTGGCGCGGTTCCGGCGCAGTTATGAGGGTCTGCATATCGACGCGGCGCGGGCCGTGGCGACGAGCGCGATTCGCGATGCGGCGAATCAAGAAGAGTTCCTGGAAAGGGCGAGCGTGGCGGCCGGGATTCCGGTGGAGGTGATTTCGGGTGTCGAAGAAGCGCGGTTGATTCACGACGGCGTGCAGGCGGCGTGGCCGCATCGGGATCAATCGGTGTTGATGATCGACATTGGCGGTGGGTCGGCCGAGGTAATTGTCAGCGACCTTGGACGGATGACGGCGGCGGTGTCGAAACCGCTGGGCGCGGTACGGCTGACGGAGCTGTTTTTGCGGAAAGATCCGCCGCGCACGGAAGATTTGGTGCGTCTGCACGCATTCATCGATCAGAAGATCGGTTCGATGATGAGGAAGACTGGAGAGGTTGTGGTTGACCGGGTGATCGCAACTTCGGCGACGGCGGCTGCGGTAGTGTGCGCGACCAACGGCGTCGGAAGGCGGGAGCGCGACGCGGCCGACCGGATGCGCGCGACCACGGCGTCGGTGGAAAGGCTGTTGAAAGAACTGGCGGGCAAGCCGGTCGCGGCGCGGCGGAAGATACCAGGGATCGGACTACGGCGGGCGGAGATCGTGGTTGCGGGCGCGGCGGTGCTGCTGCGATTGCTGCGGGCGTACGGGGCGAAGTCGGTGTACTACTCGACGGCAGGAGTGCGAGATGGGATCATCGCGGATCTGGCGGCGCGGCGCGCGGGAGCGGAGTTGTCGCGGCTGGATAAAGAGCAGCGGCGGATTATTGAAGGCATGGCGCGGAAGTTCGGGATTGAAGTGGAGCATGCGCGGAAGACGGCGGAGCTGGCGGGCACGCTGTTTGATGCGCTGAAGCCGTTACACGGGTTGCCGGCAGGGTGCGGGAAACTCTTGGAGGCCGCGGCGCATCTGGCCGATATTGGCCACTATGTGAGCGATATGGGCCATCATCGACATTCCTACTACTTGGTCGCCAACGCCGATTTGGCGGCGTTCACGGCGGAGGAGCGTGAAGTCGTGGCCCAGTTGTGCCGGTTTCATCGGAGGTCGATGCCGGCGGCGCGGCATGTGTTCTATCAGAAACTTCCGCCGGCGACGCAGCGGCAAGTGTTGCGAATGATCCCGCTGTTGCGGCTGGCCGATGCGCTGGATCGGAGCCATGAGCAGCGAGTCGAAAATTTGGAAATAGAAATGCAGGAAAAAAAGACGGTGATCGCGCTGTCGTCGGGCGCGGGCATGAATTTGGAAATCTGGGCCGGTGAGCGTGCAGGGGAGGTATTTCGAGAGGTCTATGGGCAGGAGTTGGAACTTCGGAGGCGGCGCGGACGTTAGTGACAATGACCCGTGGGTGGGTCAAAATGGGAATGCTGGCGATGGGTTTTAGAATTTTCTCGATCTTGTGTTTCGTTTCGGGCCTGACGCTCGTGGCCCAGCCGGCGGATGCGCTGGAAGGCGGGAGTGTAGACGCGGGGGCTGTTGACAGCACTATTCGTCCGGCGGCCGGTCCGGCTCGACCGTCGACAGGCGGCGCGGCTGAGAACAAGATCGACTGGGGCTCGATGGCGCGGCAGGCGGCGCTGTTCACGGGCTTGCAGCACGCATTTCGGTTGGGAACGGAACGTGGCACGCGCGCGGGGATGAAGGGTCCGTTTTGGGCGGGGTATGCGCAGTCGGTTTCGAGCATGCATGGGTGGGGGGACGGCGATCCGTTCCTGGTGAACTACATTGGGCATCCAATGCAGGGATCGATCAGCGGGTTCATCTACCTGCAGAACAACCCGCGGGAGCGGATGTTGCGATTCGGACGGGATCCGCGGTACTGGCGCAGCCGAATGAAGGCGATGGGCGCGGCGTTTGTGTATAGTTCGCTGTTTGAGTTGGGACCGGTGAGTGAAGCGAGTATCGGCAAGATTCAGTCGCGGCGGCCGCAGCAGGGATTTGTCGATCATGTGGTGACGCCGATTATCGGCACCGGCTGGCTGATCGCCGAGGATATTCTGGACGAGAAGATCGTCTTGCGGCTGGAGGAGCGTTTCGAGAACAAGTGGGCCCGCATGATGGTGCGGAGTTGGCTGAATCCGACGCGGTCATTTTCCAATGCGATGCGATTCAAGTCGCCGTGGCATCGGGATACGCGTGGAGGTATTACGGCGGGGCATTATCGGGCGCCGGCGACGTTGGCCCCGGAAGGGGCCCGGGAGTTTCCGTTGGCGGCGAAGTTCGAACTGACGGCGATACCGATCTGGACACGGTTCGAGGGTACGCAGTGCGCGGGCGGGGGCGGGCAGGCGGCGTACCGGGTGTCGGCGGACTGGCAGATCGTAACGCAGTTGAGCGGGTGCCAGTTGCGGGATCTGGCGGCCAACCGGTCGGCGGATACCTTGTTCTACGGTGTTGGGCCTCGCTGGACGCCGGCGGCGGAGCGGCGCGTGAGCCCGTTTGCGCAGGTGCTGGTGGGCGGAAACAAGATCACTCGGTATGAGGTCGACGTGGCGCGCGCGGCGATTCTGAAGGCGGAGGCGCGTAGGACAGGGGCGCCGATGCCGGCGCAGGAGTTGTACACGAAGGGCGAAACGCGGAACGGACTTGGATTGATGGCGGGAACGGGAATCGATGTGCGACTCAACCCGGCGGTGGCGTTGCGCGTGGCGACGGTGGAGTATACGAAGTCTTGGGCCGGAGCGATTGACGGGCGGGCCTACAGCCGGGGATTGCAATTGTCGTCGGGTGTGATTTTGCGCATGGGCACGTGGTGATTTATACTGGGGGAGTCCAGTGCTGGGAGATCGTTCAACGGTAGGACAGCAGACTCTGACTCTGCTTATCGGGGTTCGAATCCCTGTCTCCCAGCCATAACTTTGTGCGGCGACCGTTATTTCGCCAGGTACGCCGTAATTTTGGACTCGCGGGATTCCGACTTCACGATCAGCCGCACGGCTTCGACGTGTCGGCCGTCTTTGATATCGAGCAGGCGGAAAGTGCCGCTCTCGGTCTGGCTGTCCCTGAAATCGACGACTTGCACGTTGCCGTTTTGAAAGTGAATCTCGGCGAAGTCGATGCGGGCACGGCCGTCGACGTTTAAGAACAGCGCGTTGCCGCGGTTGTTGACGTTGAGGGTTGTGTCGACCCAATCCTCGCGCTTACGGATGGTCTCGGAGTCCTGCCATATGAGGCGGTCGCGCGCGGGCAGCGTGACGACGGTTCGCGTCCAAATGACTGGCGGCGCGTAGATTGGGGTGCGCACGACCACGGGGCCGCGCACGGGCCT
>Ga0169931_10014123_pt1 | contig 10840 bp, 8 predicted proteins | sample Kivu_15m_20L_FD_129675 | JGI IMG/M metagenome (GOLD analysis project Ga0169931, IMG submission 129675) | Freshwater microbial communities from Lake Kivu, Western Province, Rwanda to study Microbial Dark Matter (Phase II) - Kivu_15m_20L... | ecosystem: Environmental > Aquatic > Freshwater > Lake ... | reverse complement strand
GGACGCCGTGCGCCGCCACAACATGCAGATGGCCGCATGGGTGCAGCGCATGCTGTGCGAGCGCTGGGAGGTCGAGCCCATTGCGCCCGTGGGCGCCATGCTCGGCTCGATGTGCACCGTGCCGCTGCCGGCCGAGGTCTGCGCGCGCTTCCGCACCGCCGCCGAGTTCCAGGAGGCGCTCTACGCCCAGGACCGCATCGAGGTTCCCATCATCGAGTTCGGCGGCCGGTGGCACGCGCGCCCGTCCGCGCAGGTCTACAACCGTGCCGAGGAGTACGACCGCCTCGCGCAGGCCGTCATCGAGCACGCGGCGCACGCGTGACCCTGCGCCGAGGCGCATCGCGCCTCACTTCGCCGTTGCCTTCGCGAGCTCCGCGTCCTGCGCACGCTTGAAGGGCACGTAGGTGCTGTCGAACCACTTCGCCCACTCGCGGATGTCCCAGCCGATGCCGGCGGTTTGCGTCCCCGAGTCGTAGGTGGTCATCGCCACCAGCGAGTCGTGCACGCCCCCGTGGTACACGGTCGCGCTGCAGTCGTTCACGCGCAGCACCACGCCCTCGATGATCTGCCCGATGATCGGCTGGAACGCGCCGCTGTTGTCGCCGACCACCGGGATCACGTTCTGGACGTAGCTGGTGGTCTTGCCGATCGCGATCCACGCGCGGTCGCCCGGGCCCTCGGTGCGCGCCGAGACGTACTGCGAGAAGATCAGCTGCGGGATCGCCTCCACCGCGTGCACGGCGCCCGCGAGCACCCCCGCGTTGTTGATCCACTCGTGGTCCGTCGCGCGCAGGCCGTCGTCGATCGCGGCGAGCACGGCGGGCGAGGGCGGCCTCGCGAGCCGGCGCGTGGCCTCGGCGCGCACGGCCCGGTCGGCGTCCTGGATCGCGACCGACGCGATGGCGTACTCGCCTTCAGGGCCGCCCGCGGCGAACGCGTCGAGCATGGCCATCTTCACGTCGGCGCGCTGCGTGCGCAGGGCGCCGAACATCGACTCGAACGCGGCCGGGTCGCGGCACTCGCGGATCGCCGAGAGCCCCGCCTGGCGCGAGCGCTCGGACCCGCCGGAGCCGAAGTGCTTCGCCCGGATCGTCCCGAACGCCGCGTCGAACCGCGCCCAGTCGGCGGGCGTGCCGGGGCGCACACGCGCCGGCGCCATGCGCGACACCCCGCCCGCGCGCGGGAGCGGCGCAAGCAGCATCGGCGGCACGCGCTCGCGCCGCAATTCCTCGGGCATCGACTCCGGCGTACCCCCGGAAGGCGGCGTCGCGGCCACGGGCGCTGCCGCGGGCGTCGCGCTCGCGATGAGCGCGGCCCCGACGATCGCGACGGCGGCGTACCTGCGGTGCATGGCCCTACGATACTTCGCCATGCAGCCAAACCAAGGCGAGACCCCGCAGGCCACCGTGTTCGAGCGCCTCGGGGGTCCCGATGCCTTCTGGCGCATCGCGCGGGCCTTCTACGGGCGCATCGACCGGCACCCGACGCTTCGCGGCATGTTCCCCGAGGACCTCGAGGAGCCGATCCGCAACCAGGCCGAGTTCCTCATCCAGTACTTCGGGGGCCCCGGCGACTACAGCCGCCGCAAGGGCCACCCGCGCCTGCGCATGCGTCACATGCAGTTCCGCATCGGCGTCGCCGAGCGCAACGCGTGGGTCGAGGTAATGCGCGGGGCGCTTGGGGACGCTGGCATCCCCGAGGAGGTGCGTCCCGAGATGATGCGCTACTTCGAGCACGCGGCAACGTTCCTGATCAACGCCGACGAGGCGTGACCGGCGCGGCGCGCGACCTCACCACCGCCGAGTCGGCCAGCGAGATGCGCTTGCGCGCGGCCTCGGCGTCGTCCTTCGACGGGAACGAGCCGACCTCGACCACCCATGCGCGCGCATCCGCGGACGGGATGCGCACCACGCGGGGCGTGGGGAGCTTCGCGCGCTTGGCGTCCTTGGCGACGTTCGTGGCGCGCTGGCGCGCCGCGGTCTCGGTCGAGAACACGCCGGCCGAGACGGTCCATGGCGCATCGGGAGTGCCATCCGGAAGCGGCGCCGGCTTCACCTCGACGGGCTTCACCTCGACGGGCGTCAGCTCCACCACCTTCGGCCGCGCCGGCGCCGCGTCGGCGGGTTGCGTGGCGACCTTCGGCGGCGCGGGCGGAACGCGGTTCGCGTCGAGGGCCTTCGCCGAGGCCTCGCGCGCGAGCGCGCGCGCACGGTCCCCGTCGGAGCCCGGGAGCTTCGCGCCGGCCGCGGAATAGTCGCTCGCGGCGTCGCTCCAGCGGCGCTCGGCGACGGCGAGCTCGCCTTGCTTGGCGAGCGCACGCCCGGCCACTACCGGGTCCTGGCTGCGCGAGGCGATCGCGAGCGCGTCGCGCGCCTGCACGGAGCGCCCGAGCTCGATCGCGGAGCACCCGACCACGTACGCAGCCTGCTGCCTCAGCCCCGGGTCCTGCGATTCGCGCTGCACGTCGCCCGCGATCCGGAGGCTCTCGGCGAAGCGGCCGGAGTCGTACGCCCGAAGCGCGTCGTCAAGGCCCGCAGCGGGCTCGGGCCCGCATCCTGCGAGCGAGGCGGCCATGGCCAGGACGGCCGCGCGGCCGCACGGTGGGGTGGCGATCCTTCGCACGCGGCAAGTGTACCTTTCGCCCCGGAGGTTCCCGCATGCCACTCCTTCGAACGATCCAGTGGAGCCTGATGCGGCGCGCGCTGGCGCCGGTCGCGGTCGACGACTTCCGCACCTGGAAGGGCGCCACCATGGCCGTGGCCTCGTGGCACGTGGCGCGCGAGGTCGAGCGCCGCAGCCGGGCGCGCAACGTGGGCATCCTGCTTCCGACCTCGGGGCTGTTCCCGTCGGCGCTCTTGGGGACGTGGGCCGCCGGCCGCACCGCCGTGCCGCTGAACTACCTGCTCTCGCGCGCGGACCTCGAGTACATCGCGAAGGACGCCGGGCTCGACGCCGTGGTCGCCGTCGGGCCGATGCTCGACCACATCGGCGGCCCGCTCCCGGGGCTCGAGGTGATCCGCATGGACCAGATGCGCTTCGGGGGCGTGCCTCCCGTGCGCATCGGCCCGTCGGCGGCGCCCGACGACGTCCTCGTCATCCTCTACACGAGCGGCACCAGCGGCAAGCCCAAGGGCGTGATGCTGACCGACCGCAACCTGTCGTCGAACATCGCGCAGGTCACCGAGCGGGCGAGGTTCGGGCCGTCGGACGTCATGCTCGGCGTGCTCCCGCAGTTCCACAGCTTCGGGCTCACGGTGATGACGCTCCTGCCGCTCGTGGTCGGGTGCCGCGCGGTCTACACGGCGCGGTTCGTGCCGCCGCGGCTCTTGGACCTCGCGCGCCGCGAGCGCCCCACGGCCTTCGTCGCGATCCCCTCCATGTACAACGCGCTGCTGGCGGTGAAGAACGCCGGGCCCGACGACTTCCGCAGCCTGCGCTACGTGGTGTCCGGCGGCGAGCCGCTGCCCGACAAGGTGGCCGAGGGCTTCCTCGCCCGGTACGGCAAGCGCATCAACGAGGGCTACGGCCTCACCGAGACCAGCCCCGTCACCCACTGGTGCATGCCCGAGGAGTACAGCCCCCACTCGGTGGGGCGCCCGCTCGAGGGCATCGAGCAGCGGATCGTGGGCCCCGACGGGTCGGTCCTCGGACCCGGCCAGGACGGCGAGGTCCGCCTCAAGGGCCCGAACGTGATGAAGGGCTACTTCAACCTGCCCGAGCTCACGGCCTCGGTGATGGACGAGCACGGCTTCTTCCGCACCGGCGACATGGGCCGCACGGACCCGGACGGCGCGCTCCGCATCACGGGCCGCATCAAGGAGATGCTGATCATCTCGGGCGAGAACGTCTTCCCGCGCGAGATCGAGGAAGTCGTGAACCACCACCCGCTGGTGAAGGACTCGGCGGTGGTCGGGCTGCACGATCCCTCGCGCGGCGAGGTGCCGATCTGCTTCGTCGAGCTCCACGAGGGCGCGGACTGGGACGAGCACGCGGTGCGCGCGTTCGTGCGCGAGCGGCTGCCTCCCTACAAGGTGCCCCGCGAGTTCCGCGTGCTCGAGGCGCTGCCGCGCAACCCGACCGGCAAGATCATGCGGCGGGCGCTGTCGGAATCGCTCAAGGGCGGCTAGCGCGTCGGCCTCACGGCTGCGGCGGGCACTCGCCCCAGGCGCCGAGGAGGATGCCCAGGTCCTGTCCGTTCACCGTGCCGTCGAGGTTCAGGTCGCCGGTTCCGACGCGCGCCCAGTTCCCGACGAGCACGCCGAGGTCCTGGCCGTTCACCGATCCGTCGCGCGTGAGGTCCTCGGGGCAGTACCCCGGGCAGATGGGCCCGTTCGCGATGAGCTTGATGCGCGCGGAGCCCGCGACCGACGCGTTCTCGCCGCCGACGCGGATGAAGTAGCGCGTCCCGCACGCCGCCGTGAAGTTCAGCCGCGCCGCGGACGTGTTCTGCGTGCAGAGCGGGCTCGACGAGGCGCACGCGACCAGCGTGAGCGCGCCGCAGCTCCCGGAGTACACCGCGACGCGCGTGTCGATCGACGACCCGCACGTGTCGATGCCGATGGTCCCGCGCCGTTCCGCGTTGTACGAGAACCACACGTCGGGCCCGATGGCGGTCGACGTCGAGCCGGTGCACGACGACGGCAGCGTCGGCGTCCCGATGGTCGCCAGCAGCGTCGAGAAGTCGATGGTCTCGCCCGGGCCGATGGGAAGCGCCGTGGCGCAGGTGTCGTTCACCGGGGGCGGGAAGTCGCACGACTGGCCCGCGCGGTTGGCGCAGTCCTGGTCCCAGGTGTCGCTGCAGCAGAAGGGGTCGACCGCGCACACCACCGAGCAGCACTGCGGGTTGTCGCAGCCCGCGCCCGGGTGCGGGTCGAAGCAGCTTCCCGCGTCCGGCGTGCACGACGTGGCGCAGCCGTCCTCGGCGAACTCCGCGAGCAGCGTGTACCGCGGCTCCGCCGTGCACGGCATGATCTCGCTTCCGGGCACCGGGAAGGTGCCTTGGCTGAAGACCACCCAGTACTGGCCGGGTGCGACGCACGCCGACTTGGTGGCCTCGACGCAGTTGTTCGACTGGGCGTGGAGCAGGGCCGTCGACAGCGTGATGGGGCAGCTCGGCGGCACGAGCGCGACGAACGCGCGCGCCGTGGAGGCGAGCCTCAGCGTGACGCGCACCAGCCCGTCGCCGTTCGTGTCGACCACGTTGAGGCGGTAGACGTCGCGGTCGCCCACCCACCCGCCCGAGGTGACCTCGGCATCGAAGGAACCGCACATCGGCACGTTCACGGACAGCAGCGTGGGCTGCTGGCCCGCGACCGCGCACGGATCGTTCAGACGCTCGCCGCACGACTCCGGCTCGGGGAGCGACTCCGGCGGGCAGGTGACGTTGCAGCCCGAGCAGTAGGTGATGCCGAGCTGGGCGCAGACCACGTCCCAGCTCACCGAGCAGCATGACGGGTCGATGCCGCACACGCTCTCGCAGCAGTCGGCGTATTCGCAGCCCGGCGAGGCGTGCGGCGCGATGCAGGACTCCTGGCCCGGAAGCCCGCACTGCACGGGAGGGCCGCCCTTGCAGAGCGCCTCGGCCTGGAACGCGCACGTGGCGTCCCACGTGACCGAGCAGCAGGCCGGGTCGGACGCGCACACCGCCGTGCAGCATGCCTCGTCGTTGCACCCGGGGTTCGCGTGCGCGACGCGGCAGTTGCCGCTCGCCTGGGCCCCGCACAGGCCCTGGCAGTACTTCTCCGCCAGCGCGACGCAGCCCGCGGTCCAGGCCTCGGAGCAGCAGAGCGGGTCGAGGTCGCACACCGTGGTGCAGCACGTCGCGTCGGAGCAGCCTCCGCCGGCATGTGGCTCGAGGCAGCTTCCGGACGAACCGCCGCACTGCGCATGCGCGGCCGGGACGGCCCACGCGGCCACCGCGGCGCACGCGGCCGCGAGCCATCGCACGGATCTTGGGTTCAGGGAAGGCATGGTCACGGTGCGGCCGACGGGCATGCGCCCCAGTCTCCCAGCATCACGCCGAGGTCGAGCCCGTCGGTGCTTCCGTCGCCGTTGAGGTCCGAGACGCCGTCGAGGCCCCAGCGGCCGAGCAGCCGCCCGAGGTCCTGGCCGTTCACCGCGCCGTCGCCGTCGAGGTCGCCGGTGCAGGGCGCCGGGCAGGCCGAGCCTTGCTGCGCGATGGTCAGGACGCCCGTGCCGCGACCGTTGGGGTCCGGCGACGCGATGCGCACGAAGTACGCGCGCCCGCACTCGACGAACCGACTGATGGTCGACCGCTGGCCGCAGCCCTCGTCGTTGCAGGCGAGCGGCGACCCGCCCTTGTCCGGGCAGCCAAGCCACAGCTCGAGCCGGGTGTCGAACGCCGCGGCCGCGCACGTGTCGAATGTCGCGACACCGGAAGCCGCGGGCACGTAGCGGAACCAGACGTCGTTGCTCGAGTCGGGTCCGACGCACCCGCCCAGCGCGCCCAGCGGGGCATCGCTCGCGGCGAGCACGTTCGTGAACGCGTTCGGGCCCGCGGTGGCCTCCGCCGCGCCTGCGCACGTGTCGTTCTCCGGCGTTCCGCCCGAGCAGGAGACGGTGAGCGAGCCGAGACCCGCCGCGCCGTTGCCGCCCACGCGGATCAGGTACGCGGCGCCCGCGACCGCCGGGAACTCGACTCGGCTCGTGAGCTCGCTGCATCCCTTCCAGTCGTCGTTGCACGCCAGCGGCACCGCGTCGCCGCACGCGGCGTAGACGGCCATGCGCGTGTCGAAGTCGGCGCTGCCGCACGTGGTGGCGACCGCGGTGCCCGAGCACGTGGGGACGTAGCGGAACCACACGTCGCGCTCGAGGTCGACGCCGAAGCCCTCGTCGCAGCTCGGCGGCAGGCCCGGCACCGACGTGGTGGCGTCCTCGGTGGCGAAGGCATGGGTGCCGTCGCCGATCGCCGTCGCGGTGGCACACTCGTCGTTCGACGGCACGGCGACGCGCAGGAACCGCACGTTCCCCGTGCCGGTGCCCTCGAAGCCGCCGAGGCGGATCAGGTACGTGGTCGAGCCATCGGCCGTGAACTGCATCCGGCTGGTGAAGCCCTCGCAGCCCGGCGCGTCGTCGTTGCAGGCGATCGCGACCACGTCCGTCCCGCAGGAGACATACGCACCGAGGCGCGTGTCGAAGTCCGCCGACCCGCACGTCGAGACGCGGACCACGCCCGCGGCCGGGCGCCACGAGTACCAGACGTCCCGCACGATGGCGGTGCCGTTGCCCTCGTCGCAGGCCGGGCCGAGCGCGGTGGTCGAGTTGCTGGCCAGCCGCGTGTCGAACGCGAGGCTCGCGCCGGGTGCGGGCACGGGCGTCGCGCTCGCGCAGTCATCGTTCGGCGGCACCGTCGCGTCGCATGCGCCAAGCGAAAGCGAGACCACGTAGTCATTGCGCCCGCCCGCCGTCCCGCAGGGGAATCCGTCGAACACCGACATCAGCACCACGATGCGGTAGGAGCCCGGCACCAGGCAGCGCGAGATCGACGCCGGGCAGGCCACCGAGTTGGGGTTCGTCTGGCCGAGCACCGAGTAGCCCGGGCACGCCGCGTCGACGATGTACGCCTGGCACGGTCCGTTGGAGTGGAGCGTCACCGTCGCGGTCGAGGTCGCGCCGACCTCGAAGGAGTACCAGTCGGTGTCGCGCGTGCCGCCCGCGGCCCACACGGTGCCGGCGACGCCCGTGCCCGCCGCGATCGGCTGGACCGGTCCCGCGGTCGACGTGCTGCACCCGGCGTTGCCGTTCTGCCCGCAGGCCTCGACCTCGTTCGACCCGGCCGTCGGGAGCGTGCAGTTGCCCGCGCCGCAGCTCGTGCACAGCACGGCCGCACGCGCCGCGCACACCTCGTCCCATTCGCCGTCCACGGCGCAGCAGAAAGGGTCGTCCGAGCACACGAGCTCGCAGCATGCGCCGTTGGAGCAGTGCGGCGTCCCGTCGGGGCTCGCGACACAGCATCCGTTCGTCCCCGTGCCGCACGAGGTCGGCGGCGTGGCGGTGGGCGAGACCACCAGCACGCCCGAGCCGGCGCTCGACGCGTCGAACCCGCCCACCGCGACCAGGTAGTCCGTGCCCGCCGTGACGTCGAACGCCAGTCGGCTGGTGAAGCCGACGCACCCGGGCGTGTCGTCGCCGCAGGCGATCACCGAGGCCGGGTCGCATGACGTGAAGACCGCGAGCCGGGTGTCGAATCCGGCGGTCCCGCACGTCGAGACCTCGGCGCGTCCGGTGATCGACGCGGTCCAGCGGAACCATGCGACGCGGCGCATGACGTCGTCGCCCGAGGTGCCCGGGTCGCAGCGCCCCGAGAGGTCCACCGATTCCGAGCTCGAGGACGTGTTGAAGGGGTTGGGGCCGATCGACGCCACCGTCGCCGACGCGCATCCGCCCGGGGGCGGCGCGTCGGCGTTGATCTGGAGCGTGCCGGAACCGTTCGTGGTCGTGGCGTAGCCGCCGACCGCGATGAAGTACGTGGTGCCCGCGACGCCCTGGAAGGACACGCGCGATGCGAAGGGCTGCCCCTGCGAGTTCAGGCAGCTCGAGGCGTCGTCGTTGCACGCGATCACGCTGTTGAGCTGGCCGCACGACGTGAACACCGCGATCTTCGAGTCGAAGTTGATCGAACCGCACGTGCCCGCGACGAAGGTCCCGCTGGAAGGTGCCGTGAACTCGAACCACGCCGGGTTGTGGATGCGGTCGGCGCTCGTCTGCGACACGTCGCACAGGCCGGCGAGGTTCACCAGCGGCGCGCCCGGCTGCGTGGCGAAGGGAGTCGACCCGATGGCCGCGACAATCGGCGACCCGCAGTTCTGCGCCGCGGCGGTCCGTGCGGCACCCGCAGCCAGCGCGAGCAGCGAGGCGGCCATGAGGTGCAGGGCGCGGGAATGGCCGTGGGATCGAATCGGCGTCATGCAGGGTCCTTGGCGGGGCGGGAGTTACCCGAGATCTTTTCGTATCTCACGTGAGGCGCCAACCGCCAAACTCCGGAAAATCGGCAACTTATCGTCACGGTCGCGCGGCGATCCGTCGCCGGGCGCCGCACCCATCGCCGCACCCATCCGGAAACCGCTACGAACCATGGCCAGGTGCAGGTTTGGCGACCATTCCCCCGATTCGTGGCGGATATGATTCTAGGACGTTCACCCGCGTGGGTGAACGCATTCCCTTCGACCCCGAGGCCCGCGTCCCATGTCCGTCTCCGTCGGTTCCGCCGCCCCCACGTTCAAGCTTCCCGCCCGCCCCGGTCACGTCGTGGACGTCGGCGCCGATCTCGGCGCCCGCAAGGTGGTCATCCTGTTCTTCCCCCTGGCGTTCAGCCCGGTGTGCCACACCGAGATGTGCACGTTCCGCGACGACTGGAAGCGCTGGGGTTCGCTCGGCTGCGCGGTCTACGGCGTGTCGGTTGACAGCCCGTTCGTGACCGCGAAGTTCAAGGAGGAACTCGGGCTCCCGTTCGAGGTCCTCTCCGACTTCAACAAGGACGTGAGCCGCACGTACGGTGCGCTCTACGAGGACCTCATGGGCCTCAAGGGCGTGGGCAAGCGCGCGGCGTTCGTCGTCGATGCGAAGGGCACGGTCGTGTACGCGCACGTCAATGCCGAGGCCGGCCAGCAGGTCGACTTCGACGCGATCCGAAAGGCGGTCGAGTCGTGCTGATGCGCGCGATCGCGGCCGTCGGGCTTGCGCTGGGGTTCCTGGCGACGTGCGGATGCGCCACCGATCGCTCGGCGGGCGGCATGCTGGTGCTCGAGGTTCCTGCGGCGTCGGGCGAGGACGCCGCACCGAAGACGATGCGCGGGCAGATGACGGTCGGCGAGCGGCTCGAGGTCCGGCTCGGCGCATACGCCGGCACCGGATACGCCTGGACCCTCTCGGGACCGGTGCCGGCCGTGATGCAGCCGACGGGTTCCGATCCCGCGGGCGCGGTCACGCCCGCATCCGCCGACGGACGCCGCGGCGGCGCGACGATGACCACCTTCGGCATGACCGCGGTCGGGCAGGGCGAGGCGCGCATGCGCTACGAGCTGGCCCGGCCGTGGGAACGCACGCCGGATGGCGCCAAGGCGGCTCGCACGGTCGAGGTCATCGTCGACGTCCGTCCCGCGCCCGCGCCGAGCGAGCCCGGCTCCAAGTGACCGCCCGCGCCGCGCTGCTAGACTGCGCGGCCCTCGTGCGGGAGTAGCTCAATGGCAGAGCAGCTGCCTTCCAAGCAGCAGGTTGCGGGTTCGAGTCCCGTCTCCCGCTTTCGTCCCCGATCGCCGGCGCCGCAGGCCCGGATGCCCGCGCCGTGAACCACCGCCGCAAGAAGCGCTCCCAGGAACATGCCGCCGCCTCGCGCGACGCGGGCAGCGGCCGCGCGCCGCTCGAGCACCCGATGGTGCTGCCCGGCGCCGCCGACGTGATCACGACGCAGGAGCAGCTCGGCGACCTCGTGGCCGACATCTGCACGCACCCGGTGGTGGCCTACGACACCGAGTTCATCGGCGAGGAGAGCTTCTACCCCAAGCTGTGCCTGGTGCAGGTCGCCACCCCCGAGCGCATCGCCTTGGTCGATCCCGTTCCGTTCGGGGTCTCCGGCAGCGACCTCTCGGGGCTTGCGCCGCTCTTTCGCGCGATCGCCGCGCCCGGGCGCACGGTGCTGGTGCACAGCGGCGACACCGACGTCGACATCCTCCGCCGCGGCGCGGGCCTGGAGCCCGAATCGATCCTCGACACGCAGGTCGCGGCCGCGCTCGCGTGGATGCCGTGGCCCTCGAGCCTCGGGGCGGTGGTCGAGTCGTCGACGGGATACCGCCTCGGCAAGGCGCACACCTTCACGAACTGG
>Ga0169931_10014121_pt1 | contig 10841 bp, 7 predicted proteins | sample Kivu_15m_20L_FD_129675 | JGI IMG/M metagenome (GOLD analysis project Ga0169931, IMG submission 129675) | Freshwater microbial communities from Lake Kivu, Western Province, Rwanda to study Microbial Dark Matter (Phase II) - Kivu_15m_20L... | ecosystem: Environmental > Aquatic > Freshwater > Lake ... | reverse complement strand
CACGGGTTTTGCGTCAGGCGGGGTGACGTGCAAACTTGGAGCTTTGTGCTTCTATTCAAGTGTAGTGCTGGTTGACAGTTTAGTGCTCCGAAACCCGCCCGAACGCAAAGCCCGAAACCGTTACAAGCAACCCTAACAGACCGACAGTGCGACCATCAACCGACAGACAAAAAGCCAGCCGCACATTTTAGCACATTTGATTTTGCCCGACACACAAGCCGACCCTTCGCAAAACCAAAAGAGCTAAAATTTTCCCACCGCACGGGCTGACATTCCGAAAATAAGTATTACATTTGACCAGTTTTGTCAAAACACATATTGTCTTATGAGTAACTTTGGTGACCTAATACGAATAGCGAGAGAAGAGAAAGGTTTGTTCCTGCGACAGGTTGCAGCCGAACTTGAAATTGACCAAGCTATCATCAGCAAATTTGAACGCAACGAACGCAAGCCGACAAAAGAACAGGTTCTGAAATTTGCTAAGTTCTACAAGCTCGACAAGGAAACTTTATTGGTTGAGTGGTTAAGTGACAAAGTAGCTTACGACCTGCAAGACGAGAATTTGGCTGACAAAGTTTTGAAAGCTGCTGAACAGAAAATTAAATACAACAAAAAGTAATGCTTCATTATATCATACAAGAAAAGAAAAACAAATGGTTGCAGTCTGACGACTGCACCATTAGTGATTTGATAAAGTATATCCGTGACAAAGGACAGTTACGTGATACGCAAATTGAAGCGATTGAAACTTATTTGTTTTTGAAAATACAAGGGCAGAATAAACCACTTTGGCAATTATTTTCAGAAGGCTTTTTCACTAATGGCACAGACTTATCAAAACTCAATATAAATCAAACGGCAAGAGATTTTTTAACCACCAACAAAGACGCTTTTGCATTGTATGACTTTGCAAGAACAAAAAACGGAAACGGTTCTTTACTTCCCGAACTGGAAAAACTAATCGTTGACAAACCTACCGAATTAGATTACGACACCATTATAAAAAGCATTTTCTATAATGTAAGCTATGCCGACTATTTAATGAGTTTGCCGATGGGTGCAGGTAAAACTTTTCTAATAGCTGCTTTCATTTATTTGGACTTGTATTTTGCTGACAACGAACCCAACAATAAAGCATTTGCACATAATTTTTTAGTGCTTATTCCTTCAGGCTTAAAATCTTCTATCGTTCCGAGTTTAAAGACAATTGAAAATTACGACCCATCTTGGGTATTGCCCGAACCATCGGCAAGCAAACTGAAAAAACTTTTAAAGTTTGATGTTTTGGACGAGCAGAAATCAGCGAAGAAAAGTAACAAAGCAAGAAACCCAAATGCACAAAAAGTAAACGCCTGTTTACCTAATCCATTCGGACAAGTATTTGTAGTAAATGCAGAAAAAGTGATTTTGGAAAGTTTCAAATTCAATGCTCAAACAGAATTGGAACTTGACGAAGAAGAAAAAGATACAAGCAACGATTTAAAAAGATTGTTCGGGCAAATTCCGAACTTGACAATCCTTATAGATGAAGTTCACCACGCTGCAACCGATGATATTAAATTACGACAAGCCGTAAATTATTGGCACAGCAAAGGGAATATTACAACTGTTTTAGGCTTTTCGGGAACGCCCTATTTGCAAGGTGCTGAAACTATCAAAGCAGGTGATTATGCTTTTAAGTTTTCGCAAATAACCAATACTGTTTATTATTATCCATTGGTTACAGCCATTAAGAAATTCCTAAAAACACCAACCGTAAAAATCGGACAAAACCTTGACCGTTTTCAAATCATTAAAAAAGGAATTGAGGACTTTGATACGCAATACAAGAAAACAGTTTATGAAAATGGAGCAATTGCAAAGATTGCTATCTATTGCAGTAACATTGAGGTTTTAGAAGAAGAAGTTTATCCGTTTCTGACAAGCGAATTAAAAATCAATCCTGCCGAGATTTTGAAATTTCACGGAGGAAATAAAAAATACACTTTGCCCAAAGAGAATGAATTAGAGTTTCGTTCATTGGATTTGGCAATTTCAAAAAAGCGTTACATTCTTTTAGTTCAAGTAGGAAAAGAAGGTTGGGACTGCCCAAGTTTAACAGGCGTAATCCTTTCTCAAAAAGGCGACAGCCCACAAAATATGGTGCTGCAAACTTCTTGTAGGTGTTTACGCCAAGTGGATAAAGGGAAAGAGGAAACCGCTTTAATTTGGTTGAATAAAGACAATGCCGATACACTGAACAAACAGTTGAAGCAAGAGCAAAACAGCAGCATTGACGAACTAAACAGCACCAAACGTATTGGCAAAACCGAAATGGTGGAACGCCACAGCCGTATGGAATATTTGCAATTGCCGAAAGTGGAATTTTATCAAATGAAAGTTACTTATCAAAGCATTGATGAAGAAGAAACTGCAAACACAAAAGCCAAGTTAAAAGCCATCATCAAAAAGACGGAAGATTACAAGGCTTCGGCTTTGATAAGCACCAGCGAAATATCAAACATTGATACCGGAACTATTGACATCATTAACGAAACAGGAATTGCATTTGCAAATTACAACCAATGGCTTTTTGAAATAAGCCGTCAAAGTTTTGGGTTGATTTCGGAAACCCAATTGCACCAATACGATATAGAACTAAACGAAATTTTTGAAACCGTTTCTTTTGAAAAAGACGGAAACCGTTTTTTCAACGAATTGTATGATTTACATTCAATACAATCTAAAATTCGTGTTGCCTTTAGCATCAAAAGAGATTTACAAACCGACACAGAAGTAATTCCGAAACAAGCGGAATTATTAATTGCAGAACGTTTGACCGATGTAGAGAAAAATCCTAAACTCTATCCGAACGAAGCCGACACAAACAAAATTCTTGAATTAGATAAAACAAATGAAAGTGTTGAAGTTGATATGACCGAAGTTGAAAAGGCGTATAACCTTATGAAAGAAACATTGGAAGCCCAAGGAATGGGAAGTATGGTTATGTCTTACGACAGTTTTAAGTCAGGTAAAGAATATTCATCAGTTGTAAAAGCTAAAAATAATTCCTTCCATTATTTACCTTATAATTTTGGAGGTAGCGGCAGCAGTGGCTTCGAGATACAAGCACTTCAAGAAACTTTACGGTTAGCAGATTTCAAAACTAAAGAGTTGGAAATCTACTACAATGGAGAAAGAGGCTTAACCGAATTTGTAATTAACTGCTTTGCCAAAGAAGGAAAGTATTGGAAAAATATTGGGAAATACACCACAGACTTTTTAATTGTGAAACGAACCGCAAAAGATAAAATTCATAAAGCCCTACTGATTGAAACCAAAGGTGCTTTGTATGCAGAAGACAAAGTTTTTCAGAAAAAGAAAAACTATGTAGAAACCGAGTTTTTAAAACTCAACCAAGATAAATTCGGCTATCAACGTTTCGACTTCCTGTATTTGGAAGACAGCAAAAACATTGCAGCCAACATCACAAAATTGAATAACAAGTTAAACCAGTTTTTTAACGATTAAGATATGCCAATTAAATACATTCCATATTACCCTAACACGGTTGAAGGACAAGCGATATTAGACAACATTACCCGAACACAACGAGTATTGCGTTATCGTGAAAACGATAAGGTTTACGACCGCATAAAAAGAGGTATGCCTTATTACGAAATAGAACCGTTGGAAACAGTAGGCGAACCTTCTGAAAATTTGGTAATTCGTGGCGAATGTATTTCTGCTTGTGCCTACTTGAAAGAACAAGGAATAAAGGTTGATATGGTTTACGTTGACCCACCTTTTGCCAGTGGTGCAGACTATGCTAAAAAGGTTTACTTACGCAGAAACCCAATACTTCCGGAAAAAATAGCCGAAGCCGAACAAGAAATGGACATTGAAGAACTCAAAGCATTTGAGGAAAAAATGTATGGTGATATTTGGCAGAAAGAAGATTACCTAAACTGGATGTATGAGAATTTAATTGCTATAAAGAGCATAATGAGTGAAACGGCAAGCATATATGTTCACCTTGACACTAAAATTGGACATTATGTAAAGGTTTTATTAGATGAGGTTTTTGGCGAGGACAAATTCATTAATGAAATAATTTGGCATTACGAAGATAAATTTGCAACTGGCGGAAAGAGATTAGATAAAAACCACGATACAATTTTCCTCTATTCAAATAACGAGGATTATATTTTCAATCCTATCGTTATTCCGAAGGATGAAACAACAAAAAGGGCATTGAGAAAAAAGGTTGATGGCAAAACGGTTGAGGTTAGAGATGAAAATGGCAATAAAATTATCGTTGAGTATTCAGAAAAAAAGGCTGATGATGTTTGGGATTTAGGTCGAACCATATCCAAGAATGACCTACGTGATTACGCAACACAAAAACCTGAACCACTTTTAGTAAGAATTATTTCAGCAAGTAGCGATGAATTTAGAGATAAAGAAAAGAAAGAAAAGATGGTCATTGCGGATTTCTTTGGAGGAAGTGGAGTTGCCTCAATAGTCGCTAATGAATTAGGACGAAAATTCATTCACGTTGATATTGGAATCAATAGTATTCAAACGGTAAGAGATAGATTAGTTGAAGCCAAAGCCAACTTTCAAATTTTAGAAATAAAAGACGGTGTTAGTTTGTTCCGCAATCCACAGCAGACAATGGATAAGTTGGCAACACTTATTCCAGGTTTACAAAAAGGGGTAAAAGGAATTAGTGATTTTTGGTTTGGTGCAATTACCAAAAGCAAAGAAGGCATCGTGCCAGTTTATGTTCCTAATTTACTTAACACACAAGAAAAGGTTTTGGACATTCCAACGATAAACACCATCATCAATCAGGAATTACAAAACTTGGAAGTCAACGCCAAAAAAGTAATTGTGTATTACATAGACATTGACGACCAAAAGGCATTAGAGAAATTCATTAAAGACAACAACGCCACCGAAATAGAAGTTGAATTGAAAGACCTGAAAAACCTATTGCACGATGTAGTAATTGAGGACATCATAGATTGTAAAACCACCAAAACCAAAGACTTTTACGAAACGGAAATAAACAAATTCATAAGCGACCGTTTAATTCAGAAAATTGGTGAGTTCAACCAAAAAGGAAATTTACAATCGGTTGCTAAAGGCAAAAAATTCAATCCTATCAACATCAGTGAAGAAGGTTTAGAACTTATAGAACTTATTGCCCTCGACTGCGAAAACACAGAAGGACAATGGCACAGCACCACCGAAATTAAAATAGATAAACTCGGTTATGTAATTACCAACGGTGTAAAATCAAAAAACTTTTGGGACGGCAAAATCACAAGCGACAAAAAACCTTTGCGAATAAAAGTGAGAAACATAAGCGGTGACGAAACAATTAAGTCAATAGAATAATGCCAACCCTTCGCAGTCATACACATTTGCAAGCCGCACAAGCCATCACACAAGCCAAAGCTTGCAAAAGAGTATGCCTGCCCAACCTCACAGACAAAGCATCACAGCGGACAAACCTACCACGACCGAAAGAAGGGCAGCTTGTAACACGGGTTTGGCAAAAGTGGCGGTTCAGTGCTCCGCAGACACATTTGTGGTTAATCAAAGTTTTGTGCTCCGCATCAAGTTCAGTAGTGACAATCGCCACCTTCGCCAAGCCCGAAACCGTTATAGGCAAGCGTAACAGACGACACAACAACCATTAAACTGACAGACAATTATCGAAACGACAGGACAAAATATAAACTTAACAGCGGACTTTTTTCCGACACGACAGCCCAACGCTTCGTGTTTTATTTTTTTTGCCAACGCACAAAAGATTTTAAAATTCAGCCAACCGCACATTGGCACATTTGGTTTTGCCCCAACCGCACAAGCCGACACACAGGCAAAACCAAAAGAGCCAATTTTGCCAACGCACAAAAGACAGAGAATAACATCTATAACAAGGTCAATTTTGACTATCTTAACCGACAAAAAAGCGAATAGAAATTAAGAATGGCAAAAGAAGCAAAAGCAAGAATTAAGATTAATAAACTACTTGAAGAAGTGGGCTGGCGTTTTTTTGACAATGAGCAAGGAAAAGCAAACATCATTTTAGAAAACAACGCTAAACTGACACAAACCCAATTAAATGAACTCGGTGACGACTTTGAAAAAACAACCAATGGGTTCATTGACTATTTGCTACTTGACGACAAAGGTTTTCCTTTCATAGTTTTGGAAGCAAAAAAAGAAGAAGTAAATCCACTATCCGCAAAAGAGCAAGCACGGAAATATGCACAATCACAAAATTGCCGTTTTATAATTCTATCAAACGGAAACCAACATTATTTTTGGGACTTAGAGAGAGGTAATCCTAATATAATATCTAAATTTCCTTCACCTGAAACAGTTGAAGGTTATACTTCATACAAACCAAATCCTCAATCCTTAATCAATGAAACGGTTAAAGAAGATTACATTGCAATAACTCAAAAACCTGACTACGACAAAGACCCAAGATACTCTGACGACAATCAAAAGAAAGACTACATTGAAGAAAACAAACTACGTTTCCTTCGGAAATATCAAGTAAGAGCAATTGAAAGAATACAAGAAGAGGTAAAAGCAGGTAAAGACCGTTTCCTTTTTGAAATGGCGACAGGCACGGGTAAAACTTTAACTTCTGCGGCAGTTATAAAGTTGTTTTTGCGAACAGGTAATGCCAGACGAGTTTTGTTTTTGGTTGACCGTTTAGAGTTGGAAGACCAAGCAGATAAAGCTTTTAAAGAATATTTGCGGAACGACTACAAATGTTCTATTTACAAAGAGAACAGAGACGATTGGAGAAAATCCGAAATTGTTGTTTCAACCGTTCAATCATTTTTATTTAAGAACAAATACAAAAGACTTTTCGCACCAACAGACTTTGACTTAGTTATTTCAGACGAAGCTCACAGAAGTATTGGAGGTAACAGCCGAGCAGTTTTTGAATATTTTATTGGCTACAAATTAGGTTTAACAGCAACACCGAAAGACTATTTAAAAAAGATTGATGCTGAACAGTTAGGAGAAAAAGACCCCAGAGAATTAGAAAGAAGAATGTTACTTGATACTTACACAACCTTCGGTTGTGAAGATGGCAAACCTACTTTCCAATATAGTTTGTTGCACGGAGTTAAAGATGGTTTCTTGATTAATCCAATTGTAGTTGATGCAAGAACTGAAATAACAACTCAATTGCTTTCAAAAGAGGGTTACAATGTTGCAACCACAAATGAAGATGGAGAAGAAGATGAACAATCTTTTTATCATAGAGATTTTGAAAAGAAATTTTTTAGCGACAATACAAACAAGATATTTTGCAAAACATTTATTGAAAACGCTTTGCGTGACCCAATTACAAACGAAATAGGAAAATCTATTTTGTTTTGTGTAAGTCAAAATCACGCATCAAAAATCACTCAAATCCTTAACGAGTTTGCAGATCAAAAATTCCCTGGAAAATACAATTCAGATTTTGCAGTTCAAGTAACTTCATTAGTTCAAGATGCTCAACAGTTCACTATAAATTTCACAAACAACAATCTGAATGGTTCAGGTAATTTTAATGCGATGTATAAAACAAGCAAGACAAGGGTTTGTGTAACGGTAGGAATGATGACTACTGGTTATGATTGTCCAGACTTGTTGAATGTTGGTTTGATGCGACCAATTTTTTCTCCAACCGATTTTATTCAAATCAAAGGCAGAGGAACAAGAAAACATAATTTCTTGAAAGAACTTTTAGACAAGGAACTTGCTAAAGAAGTTTTACAACCCGAAAAATTGAAATTCAAACTTTTTGATTTCTTCGCCAATTGCGAATATTTTGAAAAAGAATTTAACTATGATGAAGTTTTAAAACTCCCTGTTAATCCTTCAAAAGGCGATGGTTCGGGCGGTGGTGTTTATGTTACTCCCGATGATTACGATAACACAAATCCCGACCCATTGAAAACAATGGTTGTAAATAAAGTTGGCGTTGAAGGGATGAAAATTGACCGTATGTATTTTGACCAATTTGAAGAAACTGTAAAAGAAGATGCCGAAGTTCAAAAAATGATTGAGCAAAAAGACCTTGACGGAATAGAGCAATATATTCTTCAAAACATTTTTGAGAAACCACAGGAATATTACAATCTCGACAAACTGCGTAATTCAATAAAAGTTGACCGAAGATTAACACTTCGTGAAATCATTGAAAAAATGTTTGGTTACATTCCATACTTCAAAAGCAAAGATGAATTATTAGAGGACGAGTTTGATAAATTTGACACAAGGTATTTGCCTGATGATGCCTATTTCAGTTATGCAAAAAACTTTTTCAAGAGTTACATAACCGACACAGAATTTAGAGAAATAATAGAAAACAAAAAATTTGCATTGCTCAACACCAATCCAAACGGTGATGTTTTCAGAAAATTACCGCCTGAATTAAGGACGATAATACCTGAATACATTAAAGACAATGTTTCACTTAACCGATTTATGGCTTAACAATATGCTAGACAACGAAACAAAAAGAAGAATAGATACAGCCCGTGATATTTTAGTGGGCAAAGTTCCGGACCCTAAAAGTCAGGTAGAACAGATTACAATTGCCCTCATCTATAAGTTTATGGACGATATGGATAAAGAGGCGGTGGACTTCGGAGGAGAGGCTACATTTTTTACCGGTGAATATGAAAAATATGCTTGGACAAAAATTTTTGACCCGAGGGTTGGTGGTCACGAAATGCTTAATCTATACAGTGAAGCCATAGTCAAGTTGAATATAAATCCAAATATTCCGCAACTATTTAGAGATATTTTTAAGAATGCTTTTTTGCCTTATCGTGACCCCGAAACATTAAAACTATTCTTAAAGACTATCAATGAATTTAAGTATGACCACAGTGAAATGTTGGGCGATGCTTTTGAATACTTACTTTCTGTTTTAGGTTCACAAGGTGATGCAGGACAATTCAGAACACCAAGACACATCATTGATTTTATTGTCCAAATTTTAGAACCTAAAAAAGGTGAAAGCATTTGCGACCCAGCTTGTGGCACAGCAGGATTTTTGATTTCCTCTTATAACTATATTGTTGAACAAAATACAAGAAAATCGAAAGGCGATTTATTAACTCCTGACGATAGAAAAAAAATGATTGAGAATTTTGTCGGTTATGATATTTCTCCTGATATGGTGAGGTTAAGTCTGGTAAATATGTATTTGCACGGATTTACAACCCCAAAAATTTTTGAATATGACACATTAACAAGTGAAGAAAAATGGAATGAACACTTTGATGTGTTTATTGCAAATCCTCCATTTATGACACCAAAAGGAGGAATTAAGCCTCATAAAAAATTTACAGTTCAAGCTAAGAAATCAGAAATTCTATTTGTTGATTATATGACTGAACATTTACTTCCAAACGGCAGAGCTGGAATTGTAGTGCCTGATGGAATTGTTGCAAACTCTCCATCAGCCTATAAAAAACTTAGAGAATATTTAATAAACGAAAATATTATATACTCTGTTATTTCACTTCCATCAGGTATTTTTAGCCCTTATTCAGATGTAAAAACAAGCATTCTTTTATTCGATAAAAAACTAGCAAAGAAATCAGACAAAATTCTTTTTATTGAAGTTAAAGCTGATGGCTTTCAACTTGGTTCTACTAGAAAACCAATCAAAGAAAATGATTTACCTGCCACTTTAGAAATTTTAAAACAATACAAGCAATCATTAATTAATGACGAACAATTCTCTCCGAATATTAATAGCTTGAATTGGCATTTAGTATCTAAAGCATCAATTTTAGAAACGCCTGCAATTAGTTTGTCTGGTAAAAGATATAAAGACGATATACATCTTAATTCTCCTTGGAAAATTGTAAATCTTACGACAGAATATCTTATTGAAAAGAAAGAAAAAGTAAATCAAGAAATCCCAATTGTTTGGTCAGTTTCAAATACTTTAGGTTTTATTCCGTCAAGTGATTATTTTGGAAAACAAGTTGCATCAGACGATATTAAGAATTACAAAAAAATACTTTCGAATTATTTTGCTTACAACCCTGCAAGAATTAATGTTGGTTCAATTTCCTTAAATGAAACCGACAATATTGGCTGTGTTAGCCCAATGTATGTCACATTTAAAATTAAAGATGAAAACATACTTGACCCAAAATACTTACTTCTCTTAATGAAAAGCAAGATGGGAATAAAGCAAATAAGAAAATTTGCTGATGGTGCAGTTAGACAAACTTTAAGTTTTGACAATCTTAAGTTTATTCAAATACCATTGCCACCGATAGATGAACAGAGAAAAATAATTAATCATTTTATTGAAATAGAACGTTTACAGAATTTGATTGATAATCAAAATGAAGAAATTAAAACTGAAATAATAAAATCTTGGGGAGTAAAAGAAGAAGAAATTGAATTAGAAGAAATAATTGAAGATGATGAAGTTGAAGAAGAAAATTAAATCAACCGCACAGGTGTAAGCACATTTGCAATTCGCACAAGCCAACGCACAGACCAAAAATTGCAAAAGAGCTTCCACCTTTGCCACCCGTAAAGAATTTTAAATATTTTTTCCACCGCTTCAAAAAAATAATACACCCAACACACAAGCCCGATAAAAAAGCACTCGACAAATGACAGTAACAGACGACATAAAAATGGTTGTAACCCACGACAGTCAAGAACGCCAGCCTATAACATTTAGAGAACTAGCAGAAAAAGCCCAAAATTAAAGCCCAGTACGTGGGCTTTTTTTGTTAGTTCTTGTTGGCCGAGTATCTCGCTTTTCTCTTAGGTGGAAAAGTAGCCTATAACCT
>Ga0169931_10014120_pt1 | contig 10841 bp, 5 predicted proteins | sample Kivu_15m_20L_FD_129675 | JGI IMG/M metagenome (GOLD analysis project Ga0169931, IMG submission 129675) | Freshwater microbial communities from Lake Kivu, Western Province, Rwanda to study Microbial Dark Matter (Phase II) - Kivu_15m_20L... | ecosystem: Environmental > Aquatic > Freshwater > Lake ... | reverse complement strand
GGCCGACCTGCGCGCCCGGCCCTCGAGCGACCTCGAGTCGGCGTCCGTCGGCAGCGGACTTGATGCCGCGAAGCCGAAGCGCGATACTGTGCCCCGCTGATGGGCGGGCCCTCGCGGGCCCGCACCGAACGCCTTGGAGCGCCGCGGCCCAGGAAGGGCCGGGCGAACGACTGACAGGAGGTCCACGTGCGTCTTTCCCGCCTCATCCTGAGCGGCTTCAAGAGCTTCGCCGACACCACCGAGTTCCGCTTCGACTCGCAGATCATCGGTGTGGTGGGGCCCAACGGCTGCGGCAAGTCCAACGTCGTGGACGCCATCAAGTGGGTGCTCGGGGAACGCAGCGCCAAGAGCCTGCGCGGCGGCGCGATGATGGACGTGATCTTCGCCGGCAGCGCCTCGCGCAAGCCGTGCGGCATGGCGAGCGTCACCCTGGTGTTCGACAACCCCGTCCTGAGCGCCGAGGAGCAGGCCAAGCGCCTCGCGGGCGCGCCGGCGGTGCTCGAGGCCGAGGTCGACGCCCCCGCCGAGCACGTGGACGAGGAAGGCGCCGAGGGATCCTCGGCGGTGAACCGCCATGCCGTGCGCCACCGCGGGCTGCCGGTCGACACCGACGAGGTGGAGGTGACGCGCCGGCTGCACGCCGACGGCCGCAGCGAGTACCTCGTGAACGGGCGCAAGGTGCGCCTGCGCGACATCAAGGAGCTCTTCATGGACACGGGCATCGGCAACGATGCCTACTCCATCATCGAGCAGGGCAAGGTCGACGCGATGCTGCGCGCGGCACCCATGGAGCGGCGGAACATCCTCGAGGAGGCCGCGGGCGTCGCGAAGTTCCGCGCGCGCAAGGTCGAGGCGCAGCGCAAGCTCGAGAATGCCGAGAAGAACCTGGTGCTGGTGCGCGAGCAGCTGGCCACCACCGAGCGCCGCCTGAAGGTGGTGAAGGGCCAGGCCGAGCGCGCACGGCGGTTCCGCGAGCTCGACGCGCGCCGCCGCGAGCTGCGCCAGGCCGTGGCGTTCGAGACCTACCACGAGCAGCGCGAGAGCCTGTCCGGGCTGACAAGCCAGCTGGCCTCGCTGGAGGCGCAGCGTCAGGAGCTGGCGGCCGCGGTGGTGGTGCTCGAGGACCGCCGGAACCTGGCGGAGTCGGCGGCGCAGGCCGCGGGCGACGTGCAGCGCACGCTCGAGCAGCGCCGGATCGAGGCCACCGGCCACGAGCGCCAGGCCACGCAGCGGGCCGAGCTCGCCACGCGCGGGCTCGCCGAGGTCGAGGAGCAGTCGAGCGCGGACGTCGCGCGCCTCGGGGAACTCGACGGGCGCATCGGCGAGCTGACCGCGCAGGTGGAGGACGCCGCAGAGCGCGTCGCGGCCGCCGCGGAGGCCTCGAACGAGGCCGAGCGCGCCGTGATGACCGCGTCGGACGCGCGTGCGAGGACCGCCGAAGCCGCGCAGCAGGCGCGCACCGCCCTGGAGCGGCTGCGCGACCAGTCGCGCGGGGCCGACCGCGAGGGCGCCCGGGCGGCCGCCGCCGTGACGAGTGTCGACGACCGAGAGGCGCAGCTCGAGGCCGAGCTGCAGCGCATCGAGCGCCGGCGCGACCCGTTCCGCTTCGAGGTGGACGCGCAGCGCGTCCAGCGCAACCACCAGACGGTCCAGCTCATGGTGGCCCGCGACGAGGCCGTGCGCCTCGAGCGCGAGGTCCACTCGCACATCGCCGAGGCGGCGACGCTGGGCGACCGCCATGCCTCGCTCGCGCGGCGGCTCAGCCAGCTGCGCGACGAGCGCACCTCGCTCGAGAGCCGCGCGCGCCTCCTCGAGGAGATGCAGCGCGCCCGAGAGGGCGTGGACGAGGCGGTGCGTGCCGTCGTCGGCGACCGCGTGGCGTACCCGGGCGTCGCCGGGATCCTGGGCGACTGGATCGAGGCGGAACTGGCCGACGCCGCCGCGGTGGAGGCCGCGCTCGGGCGCGACCTGGAGCTCATCGTCGTGGAACGCGGCCAGCGGACGCTCGACGTCGCCCGCGCGTGCACAGGCGTCCGCGGCCGCGTCACGCTGGCCTCGGCCGACCATGCCGCCCTGCCCTCCGTGGACCGCCCCGCGGCCGAGGGCTGCGTGACCCTCGCGTCGCGCGTGCGCGCCCGCGAAGGCGCGGAGGACATCGTCGGCCGCCTCCTCGCCGACACATGGCTGGTGGACGGCATCGACCACGCCGAGCGGCTGCTTGCGACCACCCACGCGGGTGCGCGCATGGTGACCCGGCGCGGCGAGGTGATCGATTCCGTGGGCCGCGTCACCGTCGGCACCCCGACGGGCAGCGGCTCGGGCGAGGGCCTCGTGGCCCGGCGAGCCGAGCTCGCGTCGCTGGTCGCGCGGCTCGGGGCGCTCTCGGTGGAGGTCGAGCTGGTGGAAGGCGAGGCCTCCGCGCTGCTCGCCCGCACCGACGAGGCCCGGCGCATGCAGCGGGAGGTTGACGACCGCCTGGCCGCGGTGCGCCGCGCGATGGTGGACGCCGAGTACCGCCGTGACCGCTGCGACCAGATGATCCAGCGGATCGAGCACGAGCAGTCGGCGCTCGCGGTCGAGATCGACGAATTGCTGCGCCGCATGCGGACGATCGCCACCGAGCGCGACGAGGCCCACGAGGCCCTCTCCCGCGCCCGTGCCGTGTCCGAGGCGCTCCAGGGGCGCATCGCGGTGGCCGAGGCCGACGCGGCGAAGGCCACGGCGAAGGCCGAGGCCGCGGCCGAGTCGCTGGCCAACGCGCGCATCGCCTCGAGCGAGCGGAGCGCGGCGGTCGACCTCCTCCGGCGCGAGCGCCGGTCGGCGGAGCTGTCTCGCGACGAGCTCCAGCGCCAGCGTGCGCAGTCGGCCGAGCAGGCCGAGCGCCGCACGCAGCAGGCCGAGCGGTACCGGGCGACCATCGCGGAGGCGGACGCGGCCCTCGCCGCGGCGCGTGCCGAGCTCGAGGCCGTCGGCGGCGAGCTCGGGTCGGCCGGGACCGCGGTCGAGTCGACGCGGCTCGCGGTCGCGCAGGCCGCCGAGGCGCTGCGGATCGCCAGGGACCAGGCGCACATCCTGGAGCGCAACTGGAACAGCGTGGAGCTCGGGCGCCGCGAGGTCGAGATCAAGCGCGAGGCGCTCGAGGAGTCGGCCCTCGCGGAGCTCGAGCTCGACCTCGGCGCCGCGTACCCGGGGCACGTGGCGGCCCGCGGGGCGGAAGGGTTCGTCGCATGCGACCGGGCCGCGGCCGAGCGCGAGCTCGCCGCGCTCAAGGACGGCATCCGTGCCCTTGGGAACGTCAACCTCGACGCCATCGACGAGGAAGGCCAGCTCGAGCAGCGCAACGAGGACCTGGTGCGCCAGGTCGGCGACATCGACTCGGCGACGAAGCAGCTCGGGGAGCTGATCGTGCAGCTCGACGCCGTGAGCCGCGTCCGGTTCGAGCAGGTCTTCAACACGGTGCGCGAGAACTTCGCCGGGAACGGCGGCATGTTCCGCCGCCTCTTCGGCGGCGGGAGCGCGGACCTGTACCTGCTTCCCGACGAGGAGACCGGCGAGGTGGACATCCTCGAGTCCGGCGTCGAGATCCGCGCGAAGCCGCCCGGGAAGGAGCCGCGCGTCATCAGCCAGCTGTCCGGCGGCGAGAAGACGATGACGGCGGTGGCGCTCCTCATGAGCATCTTCCAGAGCAAGCCGAGCCCGTTCTGCGTGCTCGACGAGGTCGATGCGGCGCTCGACGAGGCGAACGTGGAGCGCTTCTGCGGCGTGCTGCGCGAGTTCCTCGACCGCAGCCACTTCATCGTGATCACGCACCACAAGCGCACCATGCAGGCCTGCGACCAGCTGTACGGCATCACCATGCCGCAGCGCGGCGTCTCCAAGCGCGTCAGCGTGCGCTTCGAGCAGGTCGGCAAGGACGGCGCCATCGCGAAGGAGGCGGTCGACGCCGCCGAGCGCGCGGAGCACGCCGTGCGGCCCAGCGACGCGCTGGCCGCGGCGTGGAAGGACAACTGAGCGCACCCGTCAGGCGCGGGCGTGCCGCCCGCACCCGGCGAGCAGCGCCGCGACGTCAGGCTCGGCCGCGGCGCGATGCGCCTCCGCGTGCAGGTCGGCCGTGAGCTCGGGCGTCGCCGCGTATCCGCCCGAGAGCACGAGCACCGCGGGGATCCCGCGTTCGCCGAGCGAGCGCAGCACCAGGCGGTCGCGCGCGCGGAGCCCGGCCCGGGTGAGCGCGAGCCGCCCGAAGCGGTCCCCCGCGACCACGTCCACGCCGGCGAGGTAGAACGCGATGCCCGCCCGGGCCTGGTCGAGCACGGACGGGAGGTGCGCCGCGAGCGCCTGCAGGTACTCGTCGTCGCCCATGCGGTCAGGCAGCGGCACGTCGAGCGACGAGGGGGGCTTGCGAAGCGGGAAGTTGTTCGCCCCGTGCATCGAGAAGGTGAAGGCGTCGCCGTCCCCCGCGAGCAGCTCGGCCGTCCCGTTCCCGTGGTGCACGTCGAGGTCGATGACGAGCGCGCGGCCCGGGCCGCCCCCGGCGCGCAGCGCGCGGATGGCGACGACCACGTCGTTGATCACGCAGTAGCCCTCGCCGTGGCCATGGCATGCGTGGTGGGTGCCGCCGGCGAGGTTCGCGGCGACGCCGTCCTGCAGGGCGTGACGGGCGGCGAGGAGCGTTCCCATGGTGGCGCGCCGGCTGCGGCGGACCAGGGCCGGGCTCCAGGGAAGCCCCAGGCGCCGCACCGCCGCCGCATCGAGCGTCCCGTCGCGCAACGCGTCGAGGTAGCCGCGCGAGTGGGCGAGCGCCAGGAGGTCCCAGTCCGCCTCGGGCGGTGCGACCACGTCGTCCGGCGCCGCCAGGCCCTCGCGCAGCAGGATGTCCCTGAGCAGCACGAACTTCCGCATGGGGAAGGCGTGCCCCGGCGGGAGGTCGACCACGTAATCGTCGTGAAACGAGCAGCGCATGGGGGCCAATGAAGCGGACCGTGGCCCGAGGGGCCACGGTCCGTGATTCGCCGCGGAACGCGCGCCGGGTTCAGCGCTTGGCCGGGATCGCGAGCTTCATGCCGGGCTTGAGCTGGGCCGGGTCGCCCCCGAGGAGGGCCTTGTTCGCCTCGAGGATCCGCTTCCACTCGCCGTCGGTACCGTAGAACTTTCGGCTGAGGGCCACCAGGGTGTCGCCGCGCTGCACGGTGTACGTGTTGCCCGAGGCGCTCCCCGACGCGGCGGCCGGGGCCTCCGCCGCCGACTTCGGCGCAGGTGCGTCGCCGGCGGGGATGCGGAGCTTCTGCCCGATCTTCAGGTTCGTCGGGTTGATGCCGGGGTTCGCCGCGACGATCGACTTCCACTTCTGGCCGTCGCCCATCTGCGCGCGCGCGATGGCCTCAAGGGTGTCGCCCGACTTGACCACGTACTCGCGGCCCGCGTCGACGGCGGCCGGAGGCGCGGGGGGCGGCGGGGGGACCGCGGTGTCCGAGCCCGTGGATCCCGGACGGAAGTTCGTCACGATGCCGGTCGTGCCGTCGGACGCGGTGCCGGCGGGAACGGTGCTCGAGGGGCCCGAGGTCGCGCCCGCGGACGTCACCGCGCCACCGGACGCAGGCGCCCCGGCCCCGAGGTCAAGCGAACCGCCCGCGGCGGCGCCGGCCGACGGCCCAGTGCCGGGCGTCGTGGACGAGGGCACCGAGGTGCCCGGGCCACCGAACGCCTCGGTGGGGAGCGTCTCGCCCCCCGGCTGCGAAGAGGCCCCCGAGGCGGTGCCCGACGGGGCGTCGAGCGCCACGGGCATCTCCCCGCCGGCGGTCGCCGGCGCGGGGGACGGGGTCATGAACGCGAAGTACAGGCCGATGGCCGCGACCGCGACGACGACGACCAATGCTGCGAGGCGAGCTCCGTTCGACACTTGGGAATCCTTCCTTGGTGACCCGTGCGAGCGATGTGGTGCGAGAACGGCGGCCGCGGGTCAGGCGGCGGCCGGTTCGGCCGGGCCGGCGGCAGGCCGTGCGGCCTGCTCCCCTGCCCCGTCGCCGGTGACGAAGACGAGCGGTGCGGCGATCGCGACGGACGAGAACGTGCCCGCGACGAGGCCGACGAAGAACGTGTACGCGAACGGCTGCAGGCTCGATCCGCCCATGTAGAAGAGGATGATGGGGGTCGCCGCGGTGCAGCCGCCGGTGAGGATGGTGCGGCTGAACGTCTGGTTGATCGAGTCGTTGATGATCGACCGGGTCGCGAACGGCAGCTTGCCGCGGTTCTCGCGGATGCGGTCGAGGATCACGATCGTGTCGTTCAGCGAGTAGCCGATCACCACCAGGAGCGCCGACACCACGTTGAGGTCGATGCGGAAATCCTGGATGCGCAGCGCCTGGCCGAGCCCGGTGTCCCCGAGGAGCGGGGTCAGCGCCAGGAGGCCCAGGCACACCGAGACGTTGAACACGACGCCGATGACGGTCGCCACCGAGTAGAGCAGCGAGCCGAAGCGCACCCAGATGTAGATGAGCATCCCGGCCAGCGAGAGCAGCACGGCCCAGACGGCCTGCTCGGCGAGGTCGCGCGCCACCGAAGGCGAGATGCTGCTGACCTGCTCGAGCGTCGCGCGCCGGCTGAGCGCCGTTGACGCGAGGTTCCACTCAAGGTCCGCCCAGTTGCGCTGCCAGACGGCGTCGGCCACCTTGCGGCCGGCCATGTCGGGGTCGCCGACGACGATGGCGATCGAGCTGTAGGCGCCGTCGCCAGCGGACTTCAGCCCGACCACGTCGACGCCTCGGCCCGCGACCTCCGAGAAGTCGGGCTGGCTGCGCAGGCGGCGGATGCGCTCCGCGGCGTCTGCCAGCGCGATGGGCGGGTCGATCCCGTCCATCACCACGACCACGCCGCCCATGGCCTCGTCCACGGGGACGTCCAGGCCCGCGCGCGAGAGCACGTCGCCGAGGTTCGGCTTGTCGATGCGGAACGCGCGGCCCGCCGACGAACGCTCGCCGCTGCCGGCGAACGTCACCGGGCGGCGGATGTCCATGTCCTGCTCGAACGCGCCCACCACCGAAGCGACCAGCTTCTCGGCCACCTGGGCCTCGTCGGAGATGCCGACGGGGTTCGGGACCTTGATCTGGAACGAGGTGGAGTCGCCCGTGGGGCTGGGCTCGCCAACCGTCAGCACGGTGGCGTTGCGCAGCTCGGAGACGATCGCGTCGTCGGCGTTCGCCGTGCCGATGGCGCGCACGCGCTCCTCGACCGTGGCGCGCGAGAGCAGCATGCGCCCGCCCATCGCCGACTCGCCGTCGCGCGCGGGGCGCGTCGACATGGTCATGGTCGTCCCGCCGCGGAACTCCGTCTCGAAGATGTCCTCGCCGCGCGTGACCGTGGCCACGACGCAGCCGATCCCGAGCACCAGCGACGCCGCCCACATCACGTGGCGGTAGCGCAGCCAGTCGACCGACGGCCGAAGGAGCCGCGGGATCGCGGGCACGGCGGTGGGGAGCATGGCGACGGTGGTCGCGCCGGTGGCCTGCTGCCAGCAGCGCAGCAGCGTGTGGGTCACGACCAGGCCCGCCGCGAGCGTGGTGAACACGCCGATTCCCATGACGAGCGCGAAGCCCTTGACCTCGGCGCCGGCGAACCAGTAGAGCACCACCACGACGATGAGGTTCGTGATGTTGCCGTCGATGATGGCGCTGGCCGCGCGGCTCATCGCGGTCTCGACCGCGTCCTTCAGCTTCTCCTTCTTCTCCACGAGCTCCTCGCGCAGGCGCTCGTAGATGAGCACGTTGGCGTCGACCGCGATCGCGATCGAGAGCGCCACGCCGGCGAGGCCCGGGAGCGTGAAGTTCGCGTCCACGAGCACCATGCAGAAGAAGATGGCGATCGCGTTGGCGACGAGCGACAGGTTCGCGATGAGGCCCGGGACGAAGTAGTAGACGAGCATCACGGCGAACGTGACCGCCACCGTGAGCATCATGCTGTCGAACCCGCGCGCGAGGTTGTCCTTGCCCATCGCCGGGCCGAGGACGTTCACCGAGACCGGCTCCGGCGAGAGCCGCGCGCCGAGCGACCCCGAGCCGAGCACGCGCACGAGGTAATCGAGGTCCTTGTCGGAGAAGGTGCCCGAGATCTGGCCGTTGCCGTTGATCTTCGAGTTGAGGTTGGGCGCCGAGTAGACCTGGTTGTCCAGCACGATGGCCATCGGCTGGTTCACGTTCGCGCCCGTGAGGCGGCCCATCTCGGCACCGCCGGCGTCGTCGAGCATGAAGCTCACGGCGGGCCGTCCGAGCTCGTCGTTGGAGCGGAACACCTGCTTCATCGACCACTCGCGGCCGCCGGGCTCGTGCGTGAGGCTGCGGTCGGGCGTGGTCCAGAGGAGGAGGTACACCTGCTTGTCGGGGCCGGTGCCCGCGACGAGGCCGCGCGTGGCCGCGAAGTACGCGGCCGGGTTCGCCTCGAGCGAGGCGAGCTCCGCGGGCGTGCGGTACCACTCGGACAGCTGGTTGATGCGGAACCAGCGCGCCACCGGGCTCTCGGCCGCGAGCGGCCCACCCTCGGCGAGCTGCGTGCGGAGCTCGTCGACGTTGACGCCCATCGAGTTCGACGCGGTCACCGCGATGCGGAAGTCAAGGACGCCCGCGCCCTTCAGGAGGCGCTTCAGGTCCTCGGGGTCGTCGAGCACGGTGCGGAGGCCGGAGTACGAGTCGTAGGCCCGCACGGCCGCGTCGATCTCGGCGCCGGCCGCGGGGAACTCGGCGCGGAGGGCGGCGAGCGCCGTGGAGCGCTCGGACTCGCCCGCCTTGTCCGCCACCGAGGGCATCGCCATGATCCGCCCGAAGCGGCTCGCGCTGAGCGCACCGGTCTGGATGGCCGCCCGCGCGGTGTCGTAGGCGAGCTCGGCGGTCGCGGCCTCGTCGGCGAGGCGGTCGAGCTCGGCGGCCTGCATGTTCATGCCGCTCGCGCCCTCGAACCGGGTGCGGGCATCCATCGCGGCCGTGTATGCCGCCTGGAGCGCGGCGAGCTTCGCCGCGCGCGCGGCGTCGCCCTTGGCGAGCTCGGCGGCGGTGCCGGCGGCCAGCGCGGCGTCGAGCTCGCGCGGGGTGAGGCGCGCCTTCGCGAGGAGCGCGTCGACCGCGTCACGGTAGGACTTGCCGGCCGCGCGGACCTCCTCGCCCGGCAGCGGCATCACGACCTCGATCCGGTCGTCGCCCTGAGGCGTCATGGTGAGGTCCAGGACGCCCTGCGGATTCACGCGGTTCTTGAGGGTCTTGATGGTCTCCTTGAGGAGCTCGCCCTTGGTCTCGTCGTCCACGCCCTCGGGCATCGAGACGGAGTAGATGAGGCTGACGCCGCCGCGGAGGTCGCGTCCGAGCTTCACCTTCTGCTCGACCGGCACGATGGCCCACGCCATGATGCCGCAGGTGGCGGCGATGACCGCCGCGTCGACGAACGGCCGCCGGGACGGGCCGACCGACTTGCGGAACGCGAGCGCGTACAGCGCGAGCAGGAGCGGAAGGACCAGCGTGTAGAAGAGAAGTTGCATCGCGTGGGTCTCGGTCGGGGGCGCCCGCAGGCGCGGTCAGGTCGGTCGTCGCGGGGGCGCGGCCTCAGGCCGCCGCGTCCTGGGGCATCACCTGCGAGATCGCGCTCTTGCTGAACGTGATCCGGGTGTTCGAGGTCTCGTCGACCTTCAGGACCACCGCGTCGTCCTTCATCTCGACGACCGTGCCGAGCACGCCGCCGACAGTCATGACCTTGTCGTGCTTCTTGATCGAGCCGAGGAGCTCGGCGCGCTTCTTCTTCTCGCGGCGCCCGCTCATCACCGAGAACAGGACCATGGTGCCGAGGAGCACCATCATCATGATGAGGAAGCCGCTGCCGCCGGCAGGTCCCGTGGCGGGCGCGGCGGCGCCGTTCGCGGCGGCGCCCTCGGCGCCGGCAGGGGCGGCGGCGGGAGCCACCGGGGCCGAACCCGGGCGGGCGGGGCCGTCGGCGGCCTGGGCGAGGAGCGCAAACACGGGGAGGGTCAGGTTCATCATGTGGATTCGGTGTCGTAAGGAGACGGACGCGCGCCGATGCACGGCCAGGCGGCCGACAGGCCGTCCCAGGCGTCCTCGCGGATCGCGGTCCGGATGGACAGCATAAGGCGTTGGAAGTGGCGGATGTTGTGGATGCTCACCAGCGTGGGGCCAAGCATTTCCTCGGCCTGGAACAGGTGCCGCAGGTACGCCCGGGAGAACCCCCCGGCGCAGGCCTCGCAGTCGCAGGTCGGGTCGATGGGCCGGGGATCGTCAGCATGGCAGGCATTGCGCAGGCGAATGGGGCCCTCGCGGGTGAAGGCGTTCGCGTTGCGGCCGTTGCGGGTGGGCAGCACGCAGTCGAACATGTCGACCCCGGCGGCCACCGCCATGACGATGTCGCGCTCGTACCCGACCCCCATGAGGTACCGGGGCTTCGCCGCGGGCAGGAGCGGCGCGGTGAACTCCACCACGCGGCGGATGGCGTCGGTGCCCTCGCCCACGGCCACGCCGCCGATGGCGAACCCGGGCAGGTCGAACGCGCACGTGGCCTCGACCGAGCGGCGCCTGAGGTCGAGGTCCGTCGCGCCCTGCACGATGCCGAAGAGCGCCTGGTCCTGCGGGCGGGCGTGCGAGCGGATGCACCGCTCGAGCCACCGCAGCGTCCGTTCGTGCGCCTCGCGCAGGCGGCGCGCGTGGTCCTCGACGCGCCGGGTGCGCGCGGCGCGCCGCTCGTCGGCGCCCTCGCCCGCAAGCGCGGCCGGCGGGCAGTCGTCGAACGCCATGATGATGTCGGCGCCGATCTGGTTCTGCACGCGCATGCTCGACTCGGGCCCGAGCCGGACCTTGGAG